>Ga0209006_10000073_pt1 | contig 104993 bp, 85 predicted proteins | sample JacPin_JW_Ref_O2_FD_188567 | JGI IMG/M metagenome (GOLD analysis project Ga0209006, IMG submission 188567) | Forest soil microbial communities from Algoma, Ontario, Canada - Jack Pine, Ontario site 1_JW_Ref_O2 (SPAdes) (version 2) | ecosystem: Environmental > Terrestrial > Soil > Boreal... | reverse complement strand
CCCAGCGACGCAATATAGCCGAACGAGCCGATGTAGAGCAGCGTACGGCGGCCCAGCCGGTCAATCAGCCAGAGGCCGACAAAAGTAAAAACGAGATTGGTTACGCCGATGCCGATGGATTGCAGCAGCGCAGCCTGCGCCCCCAGGCCGGTCAGTTCAAAGATGCGCGGCGCGAAATACAAAATCGCGTTGATGCCCGAGAGTTGATTGAAGAACGCAATAAAAATCGCGAGCATGATCGGCTTACGCAGACGCTTCGTCCAGAAATGTCCGGATTCGGCTTGCTGCGAAGATGCGGCAATAATCGCATCCGCCTCAGCGGCAATTTCGGCTTGCGAAGCCTCCGGTTCGATTCGTTGCAGGACTTCCAGACCCGCCGCGCGATCGCCCTTGCGGCTGAGCAGCCAGCGCGGACTTTCCGGAAGGCCAAAACAAAACATCGCATACAGCAGTGACGGGAATGCGGCGACACCGAGCATCCAGCGCCAGGCATTTTCGCCAATGCCTGCCAGCAACGCATTTGAGACAAACGCCACCAGGATGCCGAAAACGATATTGAATTGGAACATGCCGGCAAGTCGCCCTCGATGTTTGGCCGGAGCAATCTCCGAGATATACATGGGCGCGACGACAGTCGAGATTCCGATGCCCAAGCCGCCGATGACGCGTGTGACGATGAACATGGAAACATTCGTCGCCAAGCCCGAGCCCACCGCGCCGACGAAGTAAAGAACGCCAATCCAAAGCAGCGTGGCCTTGCGCCCGAAGCGATCAGCAGGCCATCCGCCGAGCAGCGAACCGACGACGGTACCGTAAAGCGCGGAGGCCATGGCAATGCCGTGCAGTCCAGGGCTGAGCCCCCATAGCGTTTGAATAGTTTTTTCGGCGCCGGAAATAACAACGGTGTCGAAGCCGAAAAGAAATCCGGCGAGCGCGGAAGTGAGCGACCAGAAGAAGATGCGTCCATTCATAGGTGAACCGGACTTCGGACCCCGGACTTCAGACCTCAGACTTTAGACGTCGGACTGCGGGCATTCCGCCTTGGGCTCGAGCTCTGCAGTTTTGCCTGAGGTCCGAGGTCTGGCGTCCCGACGTCCAGCAAGTCCGTTCACGATTCCAGCGAATACCCCTTCTCGCGCCAGTCGCGAATGCCGCCGTCCATTGAAATCACGTTAGTGTAGCCCATCTTCTGCAAATTATCGGCTGCGAGCGCCGAACGAAAACCGCCGCCGCAATAGAGAACCATTTCCGCGTTCAGGTCGGGCACACGCGCTTCCACGTCGCGCTCGATGATGCCTTTGCCCAGATGAATCGCGCCGGGCAAATGGTCCTTGGCGAATTCGCTCTCTTCGCGCACGTCGATGAGTATAAATTTCTCGCCGCGATCCATGCGCACTTTAACGTCGAGAACGTTGGTTTCGCGGATCCGAGTTTTGGCATCGTCCACAATTTTCAAGAATCGAGGTGGGTGTTGATGAGCCATAGCAACTCCTTGTGCTTAAGATCGGCGACAACATCGTATCAAGTGCGGATGGAGTGTGCATGGACTTGGCTCATCGATTCTCGTTTAGCATGAACTGGTGAACAAAAGCGAATCTTCGCGGCGGATCGGCTTGGCCCGCGCTTTGTCGAAGCTGGGATACTGTTCACGCTCAGAAGCTTCCGCCTTGATTCGAGCGGGACGGGCGCGATTGAACGGAAACATCTGCCGCGATCCAGAGAGTCCCGTTCGCATCGAGCGCGATAAAGTCATAGTTGATGACCGCCCGGTCGAGCCCGCCAGATTGATCTATTTAATGATGAACAAGCCGCGCGGAGTGGTGACAACTGCATCGGACGAAAAAGGGCGCGAAACGGTTTATGAGGTGCTGGAAAAAACGGAGCGACAGGCGGAACACGCAGAAACGGAGCAACTACCAAAGTGGATCGCTCCCGTGGGCCGGCTGGACAAAGCAAGCGAAGGCCTGCTCTTGTTGACCAACGATTCGGAGTGGGGCGCGCGCGTGGCCGCTCCGGAGACACACCTGAACAAAACTTATCATGTGCAGATTGCGGCCATTGCTGACGATGCGTTCGTGCGGGCTTTGATCAGTGGCGTTCCCGACGGCGAGGCGAAGCATCGTGGCATGATGCGCGCTCGACAGGCGCAGATCCTTCGCATAGGAAAGAAGAATTGCTGGCTCGAAATTATTCTCGAAGAAGGCAAGAACCGGCAGATTCGGCGCATGATGGCTGCGCTCGGCGTGGAAGTGTTGCGCCTGGTGAGAGTGGCGATTGGTCCGCTGGAGTTGGGTGACTTAGCGAAAGGCACCTTCCGCGCGTTGACGCACGACGAGAAACTCCGGTTGGATCGCGCGATGCGCAACCAGGCTTCGCGCGCAACAAAGAGTTCCGCATGATCGACATCACTTTGCTTTCGGCTACCGCGATGGCCGCGCGAATTCGTGAAAAAGAAATTTCGCCCGTCGAACTGGTCGAAACTCATCTGGCAAAGATCGAGCGGATGAACCCACGGTTGAATGCTTATGTGCAGGTCGATGCCATCCGCGCACGGCAACACGCCTGCGAGGCTGAAACTGCGGTCCTGGCTGGAAAGGACTTGGGACCGCTGCATGGAATACCTGTCAGCATCAAAAGTTCTATTGAAGTCGCAGGTCTGCGCTGCGAAGCGGGAACTCGGCTGCGCGCTGGATTTGTGGCGAAGCAAGATGCACCTTTAGTCGTGAGGCTAAAGCAAGCAGGAGCGATTGTGTTGGGAACGACAAACACGCCTGAACTGCTCATGGCTTGGGAGACCGAAAACTTATTGTATGGCCGCACGAACAGCCCTTGGGATCTCGACCGCACTCCAGGAGGGTCGAGCGGCGGAGAGGCAGCGGCGATCGCCGCGGGGATGTCGGCTGGCGGCGTCGGCAGCGATGGCGGGGGATCGATTCGAGTGCCAGCGCACTTCACCGGAATCTGTGGCCTGAAACCTACGCCGGGAAGAATTCCAGCAACCGGGCATTATCCGAGTTCGGCTGGGCCGTTCGCATCGATTGGTGTGGTTGGGCCCATGGCGCGCACAGTCGGCGATCTCAAACTTTTGTTTGAAGTAATGCAAGGGCCAGACGACGGGGACACTTGCGCTGCGCCGGTGCCATTGCGTTGGACTTCTGACGAAGAGGTAAAGCAGTTGAAGGTTGGTTACTTTGAAGACGACGGCCGCACACCGGTGACTCCCGAGACTAGCGCGGCGGTACGCGCTGCTGCGGAGTCGCTTCGACGGTCCGGATTTCAGGTCGAGGCCTTTCGGCCTGGGGGACTCGAAGAAGCTCGCCTGCTTTGGCGCAAGTTTTTTGTGACTGCCGGAGCGATGCTCATTCGGCCCATGTTTCACGGGCGTGAGAGTGATCTGAGTCCGATCCTCAAACAGTTTCTGTCGTGGGCGGAAGCGGAGCCGCCGCACACCGGCGAATCACTTCTCGATGCCTGGATCCGCCGCGACGCACTTCGCACGGAATTTCTGGCGCAGATGCGGCAGTATCCGATTCTGTTGTGTCCGGCGGCGGCCATTCCCGCATTTCGTCACGGGGAACGCAGTTGGAAAGTTGAAGGCAAAACGGTGGAGTATCTCGATGCGTGGAGCTATGCGGAGTGGTTCAATCTGCTAGGAAATCCTGCGGCGGTTGTGCCGGTAAGCAATTCGTCTGAGCGATTGCCGATTGGTGTGCAGATTGTTGGCCGCCCATGGGAAGAAGAGAAAGTGTTGGCGGTAGCAGAAGCGATCGAGCAGGAACGCGGCCCATGGGAACCGCCGCCGATCACATGAGTTTGTGAATCCCTCTGTGTTCCCTGTGTTCTCTGTGGTTAAATCTTTACTCAGATGACTCCACGAATTCCGATTGCTATCGCCGGCATGTTGCTCGCCGTGTTTGGCGTGTTCGCCACTGCACCGCAAACTCAGCCTAAGAGTTCGAACCCTATTGAGGCTGCGCGATTGAACAATCTCGGAGCGGCTTACATGAATCAGCAACTCTTCGAAAAAGGGCTGAAGGATTTTCAGGAGGCGCTAAAGAGTGATCCGAAGCTGGCGATTGCGCGGCTCAACGAAGGCATCGCTTTTCTGAACCTGCAAAAAATCGACGAGGCCAAGGCCGCGCTGGAAGATGCACGCAAGCAGGATCTGAAGAATCCCAATGCCTGGTACAACCTCGGTCTGCTGGCGAAGAACACAGGCGATGCGCAAGCCGCCATTGATGCGTTCAAGCATGTAACTGAGATCGACGCCAATGACGCCGACACCTGGTATTTTCTGGGCGCGGCATACGCGCAGGCGAAGGAATTTCCGCAGGCTATCGAATCGTTTCAGCACGCGCTGAAAATCAATCCGCTGCATGCCTCGGCGGAGTTTGGATTGTCGAGGGCCTACCAGCAATCGGCGGACGTGAACGACGCGCGCGAGCACCTCAAGAAATTCCAGTACATCACACAAAACAAAATCGGCACGCCCATGAGCCTGGCTTACGGCGAGCAGGGACAGTATTCGCGGGTGGTGGAATCGCCGTCCGCAGTGTTGAAGGCGCCAGCGCAGGTTAAGGTGCGGTTTGTGGATGTGACGAAGGAGGCGGGGATTCTCGGCGAAGTCGATCCACGCCACGGTGATGGGGAATATGAAAATCGCGCTGGGAAATTTTTGGGTTCGGGCGCATGTTTTTTGGATTTCGACGGCGACGGGTTCGTGGACGTCTTCATGGCTGACAACGGTCCGCAAGGTGGGATTGGTTTGTATCGCAACCTGGGCAACAGCAAGTTTGAAGATGTAACTAAGAAAGCCGGCCTCGATCGGGTTTTACACGGCATTGGTTGTACCGTGGGCGACTACGATAACGATGGTGCTACAGACTTGGTCGTCACAACCGCCGCGCGCGTAATTCTGTTACACAACGAAAAGAACGGAACCTTCAAAGACGTAACCGAAGCCGCCGGAATCAAGAGCGAGGAATTCAACATTGGGGCAACGTTCGTTGACTACGATCACGACGGGGACATTGATTTATATATAACGCGCGGCAAGCCGAGCTCACCTGGCACCGTCCGACCTCCCTTCGATGGCGAGTGGTCGGGAAATATCATGTTCCGTAACAACGGCGACAGTAAATTTACAGACGTGACGGAACAAACCGGGCTCCAAGGAGTGGGGCCTCATATCTCGGCCGTAGGCACTGACTACAATAACGACCGAGCAGTGGACATTCTGACGGGCGCTGGTCGAGTGAACATTCCGGTTTTCAAGCCCAACGCTGTGGTCTATATAAATCGTCGAGAGGGGAAATTCGTCGACCTTTATCCGTTCGCTGGAGATGACGGCGTCTTGCCGAAAGTTGGCATGGCCGTGCTCGATTTCAATCACGATGGATGGATGGATGTAGCACTGACTGCCGCTGGAAGTCCAGCTCTAACGCTTTGGAAAAATAATGCGGGAAAGGGCTTTGAGCGAATAGATCTTCCCGAAACCGGCTGGATTAGCGCCGCCGGCGTCGCCGCCTTTGACTACGACAATGACGGATGGGTCGATCTCGTAGCGGTCGGCGAGACGAAAGATGGTAAAGGCGAAGTGCGGTTGTTCCGCAATCTTGGGCCGGATGGATTCAAAGACGTCACCGCCGATGTTGGGCTCGACAAGATTCAGCTTAAAGAGCCTCGAGCGATCATCACGGGCGATTACGACAACGACGGCGCGGTCGATTTGCTCATCACGCAAAATCATGGGCCGGCGGTGCTGCTACGCAACGAGGGCGGGAATCAGAATCATTGGCTGCGGCTGGCGCTGAAGGGATTGAACGACAACAAGTCCGCGATTGGAACGAAGGTAGAAGTTTTTTCGGGCGGCAACCGGCAGAAGTTTGAGATTTACGGCTCCAATGGATATCTGGGGCAGAATTCGCCGTATCTTACCGTCGGGCTGGGTGACGCCAAGGAAGCCGACATTGTGCGCATGCTGTGGCCGACCGGCGTGTTGCAGGATGAAATTCAGGTTGCTGGGGATAAGCAACAGGATTTTCTGGAACTCGACCGGCGAGGCAGTTCATGTCCCACGTTGTTTGTGTGGAATGGCGAGCGCTATGAATTTGTGGCCGACATGCTGGGCGCGGGCGTGGTGGGGCATTGGATTGGGCCGGATCAGCGCGATATTCCGCGGCCGGTGGAATATATCAAGATTGATCGCGGCATGATTCGGGAGAAAGACGTCAGACCCCAGACCTCAGACGGCAAAAGCGATTTGCCCGAGGTCCGAGGTCAGAAGTCCGAGGTCAGCCTTTTGAGTTTCCGTTTCATGGAACCGCTTGAAGAAGCTGTGTATCTCGATCAGGTGCGTTTGTTGGCGGTCGATCATCCTGCGCCTCTCGATGTTTATCCGAATGAGTATTTTGCTTCGAACCCGCCGTATCCTGACTTCAAAGTTGTGGTGAGCCGCGATGCTCGGGTGCCGGCGAGCGCTCGGGACGAGCACGGGCACAATGTTTTGCCTGATCTGCTGGCGCATCGCTATTTTGGCGATTTTGCGTTGACGCAGTTTCAGGGATTCGCCCAGCCGCACAGCCTTACGCTCGATTTAGGCATGCCATACCGTGGCGGGCCGCTGTGGCTGCTGATGCACGGGGAAGTCGAATATTTTTCCGCGAACAGCATGTATGCTGCGTCGCAGGCAGGAGTGCGGCCCATCTCGCCATATATTGAAGCACTCGATCGGACAGGAAAGTGGAATCGTGTGATCGACGATATGGGGTTCCCCGCAGGCGGTCCGCGGACAATGACCGCCGATCTCACGGGCAAGCTGCCGCTAGGGACGCAGAAGATTCGCATCACGACAAACTTGCAGGTGTACTGGGACAGCATTTTGATTGACCGAACGCCGCAGAATGCAGCGCGCGAGATCCCTCGCCCCGCTGGTGAAAACGCGGGGCTTCGGGATGACGCCAGTAAAAATCGAGATCAACGACCACAAAACTTGCGGCTTACAGCGGTTCCGCTGGCGCGGGCCGATCTGGAATTTCACGGATATCCGCTGAAGATTGAGGGCAAGCCTGCGGGGAACGTGCAGTATGTTTACGAAAAGACCAGCGCGACCGGACCTTACACTCGTCCAGCGGGAACATATACGCGCTATGGCGATGTGCTGCCCCTGCTGACCGCGACCGACGATAAGCTGGCCGTGTTTGGTTCTGGCGATGAAGTTCGTCTGGATTTTGATCCGGCGAACCTGCCTGCCTTGCCGCAGGGTTGGGTGCGCGATTATTTTTTCGCCGCCAACGGGTATGAGAAAGACATGGACTTTTACGCGGCAGAAGGAAACTACGTTGCGCCACTGCCGTTTTTGAGCATGGGCGAGTATCCGTATGCCCCGAAGAAATCGTTTCCGATGGACGATGCGCACTTGAATTACTTACTCGAATACAACACGCGGCACATGTCGGGGAACGAGCAGCGCGGGTATTGGTTTGATTACGGTGGACAGAGATAACGCCGGCAGTCGTTATGGAACTGGCAAAGAAAAGCATTTAACGCAGAGGCCGCAAAGAACGCCGAGAAATCCAGGCATCGATTATTGACGTATAGAAACGTTTTAATATTGACAATTTCCGGCTTTCCATAATCCAATAGCCGGACTCATGGAAACTGCCTCCGCTGCTTCCTCCTCTTCCGCGCCGCGCTTGCGGCGCGCTCTTACGCTCTGGGATTTGATTCTCTACGGCATCATCGTCATTCAGCCGACCGCGCCCATGCCTGCCTACGGAGTTTTCAGCAACGCCGGCCAAGGGCATGTGGTCACTTCCATCCTGATTGCCATGGTCGCCATGGTTTTTACTGCGATGAGTTACGGCCGCATGGCGCGGGTTTATCCCAGCGCGGGTTCGGCTTATACCTATGTGGGGCGCGAACTCCATCCATCGCTCGGATACGTGACGGGTTGGAGCATGACCATGGATTACATTCTCAATCCATTGATCTGCACCATCTGGTCGGCCAAAGCGATGGCCGATTTGTTGAGCGGAACGCCGTATCAGATTCCTTATCCCGGACTGCTCTGGCCGTTATTTTTTGCCGGATTGTTTACCGCGCTGAACCTGCGTGGCGTGCAAACGTCAGCCCGCATCAATAACATCCTGTGCGCGGTTATGGGCGCCGTCATCCTGGCGTTCTTCTGGTACACCGTCCGGTACATTTTTCATCTGCCGCAATATCCAGAAGCTTATTTTCTGCGTCCGTTCTACAATCCCGCGACCTTTACTATTAACCGGGTGTTTCACGGAACATCGGTGGCGGTGCTGACCTACATTGGATTTGACGGCATTTCGACTTTATCGGAGGAAGTGGAAAATCCCCGGCGGAATATTTTTCTGGCGACGGTACTGGTGTGCGTAGTCACAGGATTTCTGGCCGCGGCTGAGGTCTATGGCGCGCAGTTGCTGAGTCCGCAGTACATCTTTGGCGTGAATGAGGTCGAAAATGCCTTCAGCCACGTGGCTGCCATTGCTGGCGGCCCTTTGCTCACCAAGGCCATCAGCATCACGTTGCTGATAGCCACGGTGGGATCGGGTATGGGATCGCAGTTGGGCGCGGCGCGGTTGCTTTACGGCATGGGACGCAGCGACGCCATTCCCAGAAAGTTTTTTGGAGCAATCCATCCGAGAACTCGCATTCCGGCGAACAACGTGATTTTCGTCGGCGTGATTGCGATGATTGGGGCCTTCCTCATCAGTTACGATAATGGCGCGGAGTTGCTCAACTTCGGCGCGCTCATTGCATTCATGGGTGTAAACCTGGCGTCGCTAACTCATTACTACATCCGGGGAGAAGATCGCACGGTGGGACAATTGCTTCCGCCGGTTCTGGGCTTCATAATCTGTTTGTTCATTTGGATCCACCTGTCGAATCTGGCGCTCATCGTGGGTTCTATCTGGATGGCGGTTGGCATTGCTTATGGCGCTTGGAAAACGCGTGGCTTCCAGGGAAATTTGGTAAATTTTGATGTACCACCGGAAGAATGAGAAGAATTGCCTAATTCGGATACTATCGGTTTCTCAGGGAGGTCTAGATGTTAGGTTCAACCAACATTGTCGCTTTTGTGCCCACCCGAGATTCGGCCAAGGCGCGGGAGTTTTACGAGAGCGTGTTGGGACTTCGTTTTGTGAAGGATGACGGTTTTGCCATGGTGCTGGACGCGAACGGCATCATGATTCGCGTGGCGAAGGTTGCCGACTTCAAACCCGCGCAGTTCACGATTCTGGGTTGGCAGGTTGTGGAGATCGAGAAAGTGGTGGAGGAGCTTACGTCGCGAGGCGTTCACTTCGAAATATTTGGATTTTTCAAGCAGGACACGCTGGGTATCTGGACTGCTCCGACAGGGGACAAGGTGGCGTGGTTTAAGGATCCGGATGGGAATATTTTGTCGGTGTCGCAGCACGTGTGATTGTGTTAGGTTGACGGCGGATGCGTAAGCCACGCGAACCCGGCGAATGGCGGCACGACATTGCGAGTCGGCAGCGCAATGTTGTATTCCCCGATACCGCGCGGAACGAAGCGCAGTTTTGGCGCAATGTTGGGAGCAGGCCATGGAACATAAGGGCCGCGATCGGCATCTTCCTGTTCGGTCTTCTCGGCTTTGGTTTCTTGGTACGGCTCCTCTTCGCATCAGCTCAGGAGGGTGTCTTGTGGAAACTGGTGCTCGGGATTGTGCTCCTTTTTGGTCCAGTCTTCGCCGTGATTGCTTGGGCGACTCGCCGCAATCTGCGGGATATCGAGGAAACACGCCGTGTAAAGTGGCCGAAAAGATAGCGTCCCTAGCTAAATCCCTCACTCCACGTTCCAGCCGCTGATTCTTACTGCTGGATCGGCTGCGCCTAATTCGGACGTGCGGTAGGTTGCGGTGATCTCGCGCTTTTCGCCCGGAAGCAGAGAGATGTAATTGTCCTGCCAAACTACGGGGAGGATTTCTTCGCCGTGCGAACCTTTATTAATTTTCAGGCGAATGAAGAAGGCGAGTGTCTTGTCCGGATTTTCCAGCATTACATGCGTGATGGATTCCTCGCCTTTACGTTCTGTACGTTCGCTGACTTGTAGTTTGACTTTCGGCAATTGGGCGAGGGCCGTGTAGTCGGCGAAGGACTCGGTTGGGGTCATCCACCAGGTTGATTTTGCCCAGTCGATCGTCTCCGGTTTTGTGGAAAGCCAGTAGAAATTTGATCCCACCAATTTTCCCGCAGAATCTTGCAGTCGTAGCGCGACGAAGTATGTCGGGCTCAAGTCTGCTGCATCGGGCAGGGTGAAGATTTTCGCGGTGCTATCGGCCGGAGCGTCGAGCGCATTCTCCTGCGAGAACTTTTCCGTCATGTCGAGGTTGTAGATTTTTGTGGTGAGCTTCAGGGCTTTGGCATCGGTGTATTGGCTGCTGACGACCCAGATGGAGTGGTCGTCGTAGCCATAGACCGGATGCAGCGATTCCATAGCTCGCTTCGCGCCGAAGTAGCCGCCGGCGGGACGAAGATAGTAGTCGTATAAGTGCCAGATCATCGAGGGCCATGCGTTGTTGAGCATCCACTGAATTACCCCGGTGGATTGATATTTGTTGCGGCTGTAGGCCTCGTACATGGCGCGTACGCCTTCGTAGGTCTGGAGTTGCGCTTTCATTGCGAAGTCTTCGACGTTTTGCGATTTGCCGTAGCGGTTGGCGAGCGCGTCGCTGAAGACCCGGATGGTTTTGAATTCACCGCCGCCCGCGTGGTAATTCCAGACATCGTCAATGGGCCACAGGTGGTCTTTGCCGACCATAGCCTCGATGCTTTCAACGGGCGGAACGGCCGGTCCCATGCTGGTTTCAGTGTTAAAGGCGTAGGCGCCGCCGCAGCCTCCGGCGTTGCATAATTTGCGGCCAGGTTGCCCCTGCGGCGTATCGACTTCCCAATAGCTGGGAGCTACGTATTCGTAAGGGCCGCTCATCTTGACGCCACTTTGGCCGGTGACGCTGGTTTCCTTGCCGGTCGCCGATGAAAGGACGGGATTCGGCCAAAGTAACTGCTTTTCGATATCGAGATACATCTGCTCGACATCGGGCGGCGCAGGATTGTCGCTGCCATTGAGCCACATGACGAGGCTGGGATGGCTGCGCAGGCGATAAATTTGATCGCGCAGAGATTGTTTGGCGATTTCATAGTCCGCAGGCTTCCATTTCGGCCAGCGTTCCCAGAAATCGCAGCAGCACCAGCCGGCCATCACGAGAATTCCTTCGCGGTCGGCGAGATCGAAAAATTCCTGCGTCTCGATTTTGCCTTCGAGGCGGACGGTGTTGAGGCCCATGTCGCGGACGTACCGGAATTCGTCATGGAGTCGCTGCGAATTCTCGCGCAGCATCATGTTGGTGGTCCAACCGCCGCCGCGAATGAGAATGTTTTTTCCGTTGACGTGGAAGGCGCGGCCGCCGATGGAATTTAGGTCGGAAGTGATTTCGCGAATGCCGAAGCGGGTTTCGGAGCGATCGCTGGCTGCGCCGTTGACCTCGAATTCCATCTTCAACGTATAGAGATGCGGCTCGCCCATTTGCGCCGGCCACCACAGGTTCGGGTTGGCGATGACGAGTTGGGCGAAGTTGTCGGGAGTGAAGGTTACGTCTTTGGATTCGTTAGGCGCGAGATCGACTTCCTGTTCAAAGGCAATATTCTCGATTTGCCCCTTCAATTTGCCATGAACGGCTTGATTAGCGCCATTTTTTAGCTGCGCCGTCACAGTGAGGTGGGCGCGATCGGTAGAGGGCAGGTCGAGTTTAGAAACTACCGTGGGATAGCGCAGTGCAACCGGGCCGCTGGTGGTGGTCAGGTAAACTTCGCGCCACAGACCCATGTTTTTGTCGGGCGGTGCCGGATTCCAGTCGACAAATGTGATGGCGAGGTCATTTTCTGTAGGAGCGAAAACCTGTACGGCCAGGAAATTTTCCGTCCCGGGCTTTATTGCGTCAGTAACGTTGAATTCATAAGTGCGCCAAGCGCCGGCGACATCGTTGGAGTTGGCGATCTGTTTGCCGTTGAGCCAAATATTGGCGCGGTAGTTGATGCCTTTGAAGTTCAGCCAGATCGTCTTGCCGTGATCGGTAGCAGGGGTTGCGAATTGCTTGCGGTACCACCACGAGACGATGTAAGGACTGTCTGGCGGCATCGGAATGTTGGAAAAATTTCCGCCGATAGGATAGGAGACACCGGGGAACTGGCGAAGATTCATGCCGGGAAATGGATCGGGCAGGGTTTTGTCTTTCACCAGCGCGGCGACCACGGTGGTGGGCACTGTGACTTCGTGCCAGCCGGTGGGAGCAAATTTGGAAGTGGAGATAAGGGCTCCCGAGGCTTCTACCTTGCTGGAGGATTGCAGGAGCCAGCCTTCGCGCAGGGGCTGCTTGTCAGTTAGTTTGGCTTCTTGCGCGCCAGCGGCGACGAACGAGCTCAATAAAGCGAAAATTAGAACGTTAAAAATTGTCGGCCATCGTCTGTCTGTCATGTTGCTCCCAAGTTCGATCACGGATTGCCCGGAAGAATGGATAACACGTCTATTAATTCGTTTCAATAGCGGAATTTTAGAACCGTCATTGGTCGATAGTCGTTGTTCGTTGGCAAGCTGGCTTCGGTCCTCGATCTAATAGTATTTACCAGCCTGGGGGGGAGGCGCCGCGCCGCACAAGGCTAGATGCGGTAGTCTATAATTTAGTGTTCAATCTTAACTTCTGGAGTCATACGAATGATTCGATTTCTGCAAACCCCTGGTCCGGCGGTGAAGATGGCGCTGGGCGGCATTCTCCTGGTTATTTGCGCCTCGATGGTGATCACGTTAATCCCCGGCGGTCTGGGATCGGACATGTGGGGTGCTGCGCCCGGCAAAGGCGTGGTCGCGAAGGTAGATGGCGGCGACGTGACGGCCGACGAGGTGCGTCAAACCGCGCGTCAGATGCTGCAACAGCAGATGCAGCAGGCGAATCCGCAGACTATGGCCATGCTCCTGCCCTATTTTTCTCAGCGCGCCGCTGAGCAGTTGATTACGCGGCAGGCGCTAATCGCGGAAGCCGAGCATATGGGACTGAAGGCAACTCCGCGGGAAGTGCAGGATGAATTGCAGCACGGGCGCTACGCAGGGACGTTCTTTCCCGGCGGAAATTTCATTGGTGAGACTGAATACGAGGACATGCTGTCCCGATACAATTTGACGCCAGTTAAGTTCGAAGATTCGATTGGCAAGGATATCGAGTTGGGAAAGTTGCAGGCTCTGATCTCGGGCAGTGCGACAGTCAGCGACTCGGGAATTCGCGAGCAATTTATTAAGCAGAATTCAAAAGTCAAGTTCGACTACGCGGTGTTGAAGCAGGATGATTTGCGCAAGGCCCTACATCCGACCGACGTCGAACTGAAGGCGTTTTACGACAGCCACAAGCAGCAATATGCGAACTCAATCCCTGAGAAGCGCAAGGTGAAATATGCGGTGCTGGACGTAAGCAAGATTGGAGAGGGTATACAGGTCAGCCATGACGATCTGGTGGCTTATTACGATCAGCATCGCGATCAATACCGTACGCCGGAACAGGTCAAGGTCAGCCATATTTTGATCAAGACGCCGCTGCCCGGCCCCGATGGAAAGGTAGATGAAAAAGGCGTGACAGAGGCGCAGCATCGCGCCGAAGATTTGCTGAAACAAATTAAGGCCGGAGCGAATTTCGAGGAACTGGCCAAGAAATATTCCGAAGATCCGGGCAGTGCCAAAGAAGGCGGATCATTGGGTTTCATACAGCGGGGCCGCACGGTGCCGGAATTTGAGAAGGCTGCGTTCTCGTTACCGAAAGGACAGATCAGCGATCTGGTGAAGAGCAGTTATGGCTTCCACATTATTCGCGTGGACGACAAGCAAGAAGCGCACATGAAGACGCTCGATGAAGTGAAGGATGAAATCGAGCCGGTCCTGAAGCAGCAGAAGGCGCAACAGATGGCGCAGAAGCAGGCAGAAGCCCTGCTGAGTTCGGCTAAAGCGGAAGGACTGGACGCGGCCGCCGCAGCGAAGAGCGCGCCGGTGATCAATTCCGATTTCTTCGGCCGTAAGGATATGCTGCCGGGTCTTGGGCCAGCAACACAGTTCATGGATGCGGTCTTCAGCGCGGCAGACAAAGCCCCGCCCGATATGGCCGCGACTTCGCAAGGGTTTGTGGTGTATCAACTATTGGCGATCAAACCGGCGTCTACGCCAAGCTTTGAAGAGATTCGCAGCAAGGTGGAAGATGAATTCAAAAATGAACGATCCAATACTTTGCTGACACAGAAAACGCAGGAGCTTTCCGATCGAGCAAAGACGGAGCATGACCTGAAGCGGGCGGCGAAAGAGTTGGGCGCAACAGTCAAGACCAGCGATTTTGTCTTGCCCGACGGACAGGTTCCAGATATTGGTTCGATGACCGGGCAGGCCGCAGTCGCTTTCACGCTGAAGCCCGGTGAGATCAGCGGGCCGATCACCAGCGGCGGAAACGGAGCGGTGCTTTTGGTGCTGGAAAATCAGCAGCCCAGCGACGCCGACTTTGCGGCGAAGCGCGACCAGATTCGGGATTCGTTGCTGCAGGGAAAACAGCAGGAGCTGTTCGGATTGTTTGTTTCCAACATTCGCGAACAGATGGAAAAATCGGGCAAGATCAAAATCAATCAGGACGAAATGAAAGCGCTGACCCACGCCGGCGCTGAAGCGGGAATGTAACCCGTCAGAGTTAACTCAATCGTGGACGGGCTTCCTTGAACAAGTCCCCTTGTTCACGCTCCTAAACAGCGGGCCTCCAGCCCTGAAAGAATAACTATTGCATGTTGTTCCCGCGCCTCGCAGGCATTTTGTTGCATCCCTCGTCGTTGCCCTCGCACGGCGGCATCGGCGACTTCGGCCCGGCGGCGTACGAGTTTGTAGATTTTTTGGCTGCGGCGAAGCAGGGGTTTTGGCAGGTTCTGCCGCTTGGCCCGCTCGGCTACGGGAACTCCCCCTACTCCTCCACCTCAGCATTTGCGGGAAATCCTCTGCTCATCAGCCTGGAGCGTTTGGCGGAACGCGGATGGATTAGTGCATCCCAGATTGAAAACCTGCCGCAGGATTCGAAGGCAGTTGAATACGATCGAGTGTTCGCGCAGAAAATGCCGTTACTGTTTGAAGCGGGACGGAACTTTATTAGATCTGCTTCGAGCCGGGCGCGCGAGAAATTTGAGCGATTTCGCTCGGACAACGCCTGGTGGCTGAAAGATTTTGTTCTGTTCGACGCGTTACGCGCTCGTTATAAGCTGCAAAGCTGGAACAAGTGGCCACGGGAACTGGTACACAGGGAAGCGGCTGCCGTGAAAAAAGCAGGTGACGAACTGGAGGATGACCTCGCGGTTCGCGCCGTTTTGCAGTTTGCGTTCTACGAGCAGTGGCAATGCTTGCGTCGATACTGTTCCGAGCGTTCGATTCGCATCGCCGGTGATGTGGCGATCTTCGTCAACTTCGACAGCGCCGATGTGTGGACGCACCCGGAATTGTTCAGACTCGACGGCAATCTGGATCCACAAGTTGTTTCCGGCGTGCCTCCTGACTTTTTCAGCAAGACCGGACAGCGATGGGGCAATCCGCTGTATCGCTGGGATGTCATGAAGACCGGCGGTTACAAGTGGTGGATCGAGCGGCTGCGCTGGGCCACGCGCAATTGCGATTACGTACGGCTTGACCACTTCCGCGGATTCGATCAGTTCTGGGAGATTCCCGCCGGAGATGAGACCGCGATCAACGGCCGCTGGGTTGATGGTCCGAGAGATGATTTATTTGAGAAGCTGCGCAAGGCTCTGCGTGGGCTTCCATTTTTCGCGGAGGATCTGGGCTACATCACGCCTGAGGTTCATGCGTTGCGTGAAAGACTGCAGCTTCCCGGTATGGCCGTGCTGCAATTCGGTTTCGGGGACAAGGGCGCGCACATCTATCTACCGCACCAAGCGGCGGGAAAAGTGATTTACACAGGAACGCACGATAACGATACAACGGTTGGATGGTGGAAAGACGGTGCCACAGAAGATGAACGCCGCCATGCCGAAGCCTACGTTGGAAAGTGTGAAGACGGAATTCATTGGGCCTTTATCCGCATCGCTCAATCGTCCGTGGCGGAACTGAGCATTATTCCTCTGCAGGACGTGCTGGGTTTGGACAGCAGCGCGCGCATGAATACGCCCAGCGCGAACTGCGACAATTGGAAGTGGCGGTTTGCTGCAACCCAACTGAATGACAGTTTGTCGGCCAAGTTAGAGCACCTGGCCGAGGTGACGGACCGGATCCCGGAGCCCTTTGCGCTGCTGCCTGATGAAGACTTTGCTGCCTGAGTGTTGCCCCTTCGTTTCACTTCACTACTGCTTCGATACTTCAGTGATTGTGAACACAGTGTTAACGAGGGTTTTTCTTTGCGCCGCAGCGCGCATCCGTGTATAGAAGTTACGGGAGATCTGTGTGGCTGAAACTATTGTTGAAGCGCGGGCCGTCGAGAAATCGTATCCACAGCCCGATGGCACGCAAGTGCAGGTGGTGGGAGCGACGGACCTGGCGATTGAGCCGGGGAAGATCATCGCATTGCTTGGACCTTCGGGATGCGGCAAGTCCACGCTGCTCCGGATTTTGAGCGGGCTGTCGCAACCGTCAGCCGGAGAACTGCTGTGGCATGGAAAGCCTTTGAACAAACAGACGCTGAACGTGGCGATCGTGTTCCAGAGCTTCGCGCTTTTCCCGTGGCTTACGGTGCTAGAGAATGTGGAAGCGCCGTTGGAAGCCCGAGGAGTTGCGGACGTTGAACGGCGCAAGCGGGCGTTGCGCGCGCTTGATACCGTGGGCCTGGACGGTTTTGAGACGGCATATCCGAAAGAACTCTCGGGAGGGATGAAGCAGCGCGTGGGCTTCGCGCGCGCTCTCGTAGTCGAACCCGAGGTTCTCTTTATGGACGAACCATTTTCGGCACTGGACGTGCTGACTGCGGAAAACCTCCGCAGTGAACTGCTGGAGTTGTGGCTGAACAAGAAGATGCCGACCAGCGCCATCTTCATCGTGACCCACAACATTGAAGAAGCAGTAATGCTCTCGGACCGTATTCTGGTGCTGGGCCGGCATCCGGCGCGCATTCGTTCTGATTTCAATGTGCGGCTGAAGCATCCACGCGACCGCAAGTCCGCGCGATTCGTGGAATTGGTGGATTACATTTACAAAATCATGACCGAGCCGGATGTAGAGCATACGCTGCCGGACGCGGAGGCAACGGCGGAAATTGTTTTGCCGCCGGGAGGATTGCAGGCTGCACGAGCCGAAAAAGCCGGTGCTCCGGTCAAGACGGCGAAATATCAGATGCTGCCCCACGCGCGCGTGGGAGGCATTGCCGGTCTGCTCGAACTTCTCCACGACCGCGGCGGACGGGAAGATTTGTTCCGGTTGAGTGAAGAATTGGTAATGGACGTGGAAGATTTGTTGCCGATTCTTGAGGGTTGCGTGCTGCTCGGGTTTGCTTATCTCAAGGAAGGGGATGTGCAGATCTCGCCCCAGGGTGTCATCTTCGCGGACGCCGATATTCAGGCGCGCAAAATGCTCTTCCGCGAGGCAGCGCTCGCACATGTGACCATCCTCAAGCAAATCGACAGCATTCTGCGGCGCAAGTCGGACCATTCGATGTCCGATGAATTTTTTCACGACATTCTCGACGAGCACTTCGCCGAAGATGAGGTGCAGCGCCAGTTCGACACCGCGATGAACTGGGGCCGCTACGCCGAGATTTTCGACTATGACCGCGAGAGCGGGCGATTGGTGTTGACCGAACCTTCGGCGGAAGCGCAGGGTGACAACTCCGCGGCAGCGCCAAAGGCCTGAATCGTTTCCAAATTCATTCCATGAAAAAGTCTTCTACTCTGCGAGGATTCTCGGCCTACCGTCTGTGGACTCAGATTCCGCGGTTGCAGATTTCGTATCTACCCGATCTGCTGATGTTTGCGGCGGCAATCGCTTTGTTCTACGGTGTGATTACTGTGGGCCGCACGTGGCTGGGGCCGTTCACTCCGCAGGTGGAAATCTCCCGCAGCCCATTTGCGCTGCCGATTTACGCGGGTTATTCGCTGTTGCGAATCACGATCGCATACGTGCTGAGCCTTGTTTTCACCCTGGTCTATGGATATGTGGCTGCCTACAATCCGCGCGCAGAGCGCTTCATGATTCCCCTGCTCGACGTCCTGCAATCGATACCGGTGCTGAGCTTTCTTCCGGGCGTGATGCTGGCCATGGTTGCGCTTTTTCCCGGGCGGCAACTTGGAGTTGAAGCGGGTGCGATCCTGCTGATTTTTACCGGACAAGTTTGGAACATGGCGTTCAGCTTTTACGCGTCGCTCAAGAGCATCCCCAAAGATATGCGGGAGGCAGCGAAGATTTACGGCTTCAGTTGGTGGCAGCGCTTCATCGAGATGGAGCTTCCGTTCTCGGCGATTGGGCTGGTGTGGAATTCGATGATGTCGGTGGCGGGCGGATGGTTCTTTCTGATGGCCTGCGAAATGTTTGTGCTGGGCTCGCGCGATTTTCGCTTGCCGGGGCTGGGATCGTATCTGCAAACTGCCGCCAGCGCCGGAGATACGCAGTCGGTTCTGTGGGGAGTGGGCACGATGATTGCCGTGATCGTGCTGCTCGATCAATTCATCTGGCGTCCGGTGATCGCGTGGGCGGAGAAGTTCAAAATCGAGCAGGTGCAGAGCGCGGACACTCCGCGCTCGTGGATCCTCAATTTGATCCAACGCTCGCGCAGTCTTAGCCAGATCCGGCAGAAGACGGTGCGGCCTCTGGGCGAACGGGTGATGCTGTATTTTTCCCGTCCACACATGAAAGAAGATGCCAAGGAAAGTCCTGGCTGGAAACTTTGGTTAATGCGCGGGATTGGTTTTCTGCTGTTGATTTTGGTCGGGTACGCCGTGGTCCGCGTCGGGATCATTCTCAGCGGGTTGCAGAAAGCCGAATTGCTGGAAGCCGGTATCGGGCTGGGTGCGACTTTTCTTCGCGTGAACCTGGCGCTCGTGATCGGCGCGGTGTGGACAATTCCAGTTGGAGTGGCGATCGGTTTCAGTCCAAAGCTCGCGCGGATCGCGCAACCTTTGGCGCAGATCGCAGCCTCGGTTCCAGCCACGGCCCTGTTCCCCGTGGTTCTCCTGTTGCTGATCCGCGTTGGCGGCGGACTGGGAATAGGCTCGATCGTACTGCTGTTGCTGGGCACGCAGTGGTACATATTGTTCAATGTCATCGCGGGTGCAATCGCCATTCCGACGGATTTGAAGGAATGCTGCTCTGTGTTTCACATGCAGGGAATTGAGCGCTGGAAGAAATTAATTCTGCCGGGGATTTTTCCTTATTTGATCACGGGCCTGGTGACGGCCTCTGGCGGTGCATGGAATGCGAGCATCGTCGCCGAGTATTTTCACTTCAAGGGACACATCTATACAACAACCGGTCTGGGGGCCACGATCAGCCAGGCCACAGACAGCGGCAACTTCGACTTACTGTTGGCCGCGACGATGATGATGGCCGCCACGGTCGTGACAATCAATCGATTGGTATGGCGGCGTCTATACGGGCTGGCTGAGACGCGATTCCGGTTGGAAGCGTAGCGGGGTTGGGAAGTATTGGTGATCGGAAGAGGATGTCCGTCCGCCGCTTCTTATCTCGCGCGTATGCGAGTTACCTCACTCGGCAGAATGCAGGCTTGAGAAGCTTCTTGCAGTGCTCTCTGCAGAGACACTCCCAGCGCGGTCATGTCGTCCGGATTCATCAACTGTTGCAGGCGCTCGAAGAGATGCCGCTCTTCTTTGCGAACATGTTCCGAAAGCCGCTTGGCGAATAGCGGCAACTCCTCTGCGGACATGCTGCCTTTTTCAACTTGAACAAATTCCCTACGAAGCAAATCATGGTCGGCGGCGAGTTCTTCTACGAGCAATTTCAGCCCCGGCAAATTGCGCGCAATCGGGAAGAGAACTTTTTCTTCTGCCGCAAAATGAATTTTGATTTCCTGTTCAAATTGCTGCGTAATTTCCGCCCGCCAGGCTTCCATATCCGCGGCCGGGATCGGCTGGGCACGATCGATGCGCACACATAGAGCGAGCGCGTGCTGGTGCTGATGAGAGAGCGGAATCAGGCTTTTATCGCGTAGCAAGGGATTCTCGGTTATGAGTTCGCCAGCGCGGGCGGCGATTTCGAGGATACCACCGCCTCTTCCAGGTTCTCGCTGAACGAGGGACGCACGGTCAGCCAATCGGTGCGCACGCGCTCCCATTCCTGAATCAACATGCCATTGGCTTCAAAGAAGCTGCGAATACGCGAGCGCTCCCAGCCAGCAACTTCCTCAAGGATCGGCGCCAGCACGGCCAGGGCGCTGGTGCTCAATACGGTGCGCTTGGCGATCTGGGAGATGTCGCGTGATTCGGAAACTGCAATGGTCAGACCGTCGCGCGCATTGACGTGCAGCATCACGTGTATATCGGAGCTGCCATCGCCGCTGTAGACGATGTGATCGGGTCCCACGACTTGCTGTACCAACAACTGATCCAGCATGGCCACTTTGCCGTAGCCCGCCGTAGTGCGCACGATGGTATCGATTTCGCCCGAAGGCCTGTAGAGAAATTCCGTACCATAAATATGATCCTTGGGCACGATGCCCTCGAGTGCCGAATAAATCACTTCGACTGGCGCGGCCGAAAGCACGTAAAAATCGAAAATGTGTCCATCGACGCCAGCTTCGAGAATCTGATAGAGCAGTTTGATATCGCTCTTCAGGCGAATCTTTTTTCCCACTTCGTGCAGATGCTCTTTGCGCACCTTGCGTTTGAATTCGGGGTCGTGCAGCAATAAATATGCAAGTTCAGCTCCCTGCTGCACGAGATTGATCTTGGCCATCCCCTTGGCCTTGCGCTCGAATTCGTCCGTGGAAATGCCTACCAGTTCCGCCAGCGCGTAACCGGAATCGTTAAAGGTGAGCGTTTGATCGAAGTCGCTCGCAAAAATGTAACGTCTTAGAGGCTTATCTGCCATACAAACATTAGATTCTGGGCCGAAGAAAATTGCCAATAAAAACTATTGATGAGTGCGATGGGGCAGACAGCTGGAACGCGCCCAATTCGCGGAAGTAATAGTCTTCTCTTGCTGTTAGCGTGCACGGAACGCGGACACGACGTAGGTGCGTGCCTTTACTAAATTCGCCGGCGCGTCCAAAATAGAAGTTCGGCCTTAAGCGTTTCATTAATCAGTCAGCATACGGGCCGATTGATCAGACAGGAGCTTTCATGCCAGCAACCGGAGAACTCATTCGTTGTATGAATTACGTGGAAGATATGACGAACACGTTACGGCGTATTTGCATTTCAATTCCTCCCATGCCTACCGATGAGCGCAAGCGGTTGGGGGATAGTTTGCGGGAGATACAAAAAGCCATCGATGCCGCGCTTGGCGATCTGGATAAGGCTGGGCAGTAAGTGGCGCAAGCAGAAACAAGAACAGTAGCGGTCATCGGCGCCGGCATTATGGGCCGAGGGATCGCGCATGCGGCTGCGTTGGGCGGCTATCGCACCATTCTTGAAGATCTGTTGCCGGGGGCGCTGCGCAAGGCGGAAGAGGAAATCCGCGCCAATCTGGATAAGGCGATCGAGTTGGGGAAGGTGACGTCCGCGGATGCAGACGCCGCGTTCGGGCGGCTGCAATATGCGGGATCGGTGGAAGAAGCGGCGCGCGAAGCCGATCTAGTAATCGAAGCAGTGCCGGAGGAGATGGAATCGAAGATTGAGATTTTCACTCTGCTCGATAAGATATGCCGGCCATCCACGATTCTTGCCTCGAATACGTCTTCGCTCAGTATTACGGAAATTGCCAGTGTGACCTATCGCGCCAAAAAAATCGTAGGCATGCACTTCTTCAATCCCGTACATAAGATGAAGCTGCTGGAAGTTGTGCGGGCGCTGGAGACGGATGAAGAAACGCTTGCGGTCGCGGTTGAAGTTGGCAAGCGCATGGGGAAAGAGGTAGTGGTAATCAAGGAATCGCCCGGCTTCATCACCAGCCGCATCAATGCGATGATCGGCAATGAAGCGTTCTACATGTTGCAGGAAGGAATTGCTTCCGCTGCGGACATCGATAAAGCGTTAAAGCTCGGGCTCAACCATCCGATGGGTCCGTTTGAGTTGGTGGACCTAGTCGGGCTCGATACTCGGCTGAGCATTTTGGAATATCTCCACAAGACATTGGGAGAGAAATATCGCCCGGCACCGCTGCTGGTGCAGCACGTGAAGGCTGGGCGGTTGGGGCGAAAGTCGGGCAGAGGGGTGTATGAGTATCCCGATGCGCCCAAAGCAAAGTCGGCAGAACCGCTTCTGGCGGGCGTTTCGGTGACTCACAAGTGATGTCCTTGCCAGTCAATGGCGTTTAACCTCTAGCTAGAGCGTGGCCGAAATTCAGTCCTGCAAGGGCCGCAGCCTTCTCTGGTTCGATTCCTTTGCTGGCAATCAAGACATGAAAGCTCTCGCCCATGCCTGCGGGCGTGACTAGATGCTTGAGTTGCAACGCGACTTTGGCTCTCTCTTGAGGCAAGCGGCATTCCTCAAAGGCATCGGCAAATTGATTGGCCTCGCCGATTCCCAATAGAAATTGCGATTGCGTGATCAGCTTTTGCGTTGACATGCCGTGCTTCTCGGCGGCAGCGGCTAAGGCCGTGAAGTTGACGTCGGCGGTGATGTCCTGCTCGCCGGGAGCTTCGTAGGGGCTGCCGCTGATGGAATGCTGGCGAATGGCCTTAATCGTTCCCCGATGACGTCCGGCAAGTTGTTCCTCGCGCGTGTAGCCGTAGTCGATGGCGACGAAGAAACCGCGAGGCATAGTGGCGGCGATCTGATTCATCGCTTCTTGTGCGGCCAAAGGCGCCTCAATGCGCTCACCGGGTTCAGGGTGGACCGAATAGCGGTCGAGAAATTCGAGTTCCTGCGTCGAGGCTGAAACCCAGGTCTCGATGAAACGACCGTCTTGCGCGTCGATGCGCAAAGAGCCTTTCTGGCTAAGGATTTCGACCGGCAAAGCATCGAAGAATTCGTTGGCGAAGATGATAGTCGGAACGCTGTCGGTTGCGGCTTCGGTCATAGCCGCCTTCTTTCGCCCCTTCGGGGCTTGTTCTTGCCCGGTACCGTATCCACGGCTTGCGCCGTGGGCTGCATTTTGTCGCCGCTTCGCGGCTGTGACGGGCAAGACTGGGCCATCAATTTCTAGCGCGTCGGGTTCTGCGAGTGCTGCTCTGCCGGTTCCTATGTGTTGTGCAAGAGTCTCGCCGATTCGTTGACGAAGCGCCGGAGAAGTTTCCACCAAGACGTAACGCAGAACGCAAAAGAATTCGGGAAATTTCTTTTGCGACCAGTCGAGAACGTCTTGCGCGAACAAGCCGCGCCCTGGGCCTAATTCGATCAGTTCGATTTGTTCCGGCAAATCGAGGATTCGCCACATCTGCTCGAACTGCCGTGCCAACAATCGACCGAAAACAGCATGCACGTCGCTGGAAGTATAAAAATCTCCAGCTTTGCCGAATTGCTCGGAGTTGCGCGAATAGTATCCGAGTCCAGGATCATAAAGACACAACTCCATATAGCGGGAAAACGGAATGGGGCCGCGTTCGCGAATTTCCTGCTCGATCTTGTGCCGTAGCGTAAGCATGTTCTGCCGGCGTTATAGTCCCTTGGCCCGGCGGTCCAGACGGTCCTGCGGCGTGCGGATGAACATTTCCATAAAGTAGTCGTGCAGGGCATCGTAGAGCTGGCGCTGAAAGCTCCATTCGAATTGCGAGTCGTCGAGATCGCGAGGATGAAGGTCGAAGTAGTAGGTATGCACCGGGAAAGACGGGTCTTTGAACTGGATGATTATTTCGACGCCTTCTCCTTTAGCGCGGGCGGAGAAGTTCAGCAGCGGATGCTCGTAGAGAAGCAGTTGGGCCAGGACACGGCCGAGGCGCGGATTAGGGGATTCGGGCACCGAACGATTGTAGACGTTTGCTCGAAGGCACGGTCGGGCACGAGAAAGGTCGTCGCCAGGAACTCCTCGTCGGGCCGTCGATGGCGCGATGGTAAGAGGGAATCCATCGACTCCGTTGCTGCTTCGCTTCGCCAAGCGGCAACTGCACGCTCAGGATGACAGTCTGAAAAATTATTCGTAGCGCAGTGCTTCGATGGGATCGAGGCGTGCCGCTTTGATTGCCGGCAGCATACCGCTGATGATGCCGACGAAGCTTAGGATTACCGTCGACCAGATCAAAGTTGCTGAGTCGATGTAGAGGTGAATGTCGCCTTCGCTGGCGTCTTCAATAAAGGCGCTCCACAGAGTGAGAGAGCCCACCGACCAGGAAACGAGATAGGCCAGGATTACTCCCAACATTCCGCCCAAGGCTGTAATCACCAACGCTTCGGCGAGGAATTGAATCAGAATATGCCAACGGTGCGCGCCCAGGGCTTTCTCGATTCCGATCTCGCGGGTGCGCTGAGTAACTGACACCAGCATGATGTTCATCAGGCCCACGCCGCCGATGCCCAGCGTCAGCAGGCCGATAAAGCCTAGGAGAATTTTTATTCCGACCGTAATGATATTGAGATCGGCCAGATCCTTCACGGCGTCGAACACGTAGATGGCGCGATCATCCTTGGGATTGAAGTTGTGATGGAAGGCCATCGAGTTGCGCACGGCTTCGACAGTTTTGGCGTGGTCGCCTTCATAGTCCATCATGATGCCGTCAAGATAGTAGCTATTCTTGAGGTCGCCCATAGCGCTATAGGGCACGTAGACCAGCGAGTTCATGTCTTCATCGCCGTTGGAAATGGTGTGCCGGAGTACGGCAATTACTTTGTACGAGATTCCGTCGATGCGAACGCTTTCCCCGAGCGCATTCTGACCGGAGAAGAGTTTTTTCTTTACCGTGGAGCCGATGACCGCGACGCGCGTGTGAGTGAAGTCTTCCAGTTCGCCGAAGAAGGTGCCTTCTCCTACGTCAAGGGCGCGAATCTTTTCGTACGTGGAATACACTCCGTGCACACCGTAGCTTCCGCTCCGAGTGCCGAAGGCGACAAGGCTTTGCTTGTCGACCTCGGGAGAGATGCGAGTGAGCATGGGACACTCTGCGCGCAGGAAGTCGAGATCGTCGCGGGTCAGCCGAACCTGCGCTCCGGCTTTGGTGCCGCCAGTTTGCAGGGAAGTGCGTCCGGGGAAAATGGCGACAAGATTGCCGCCGAACGTGCGGAAGGCGATCATCAACGCATTTTGAAAGCCCGTGCCGTAAGCCAGGAGTAAAACCACTGTGGCGATGCCCCAAGCCATGCCCAGCATGGTGAGCATGGAGCGGCGGCGGTTGTGCTTCAACGCGTTGAAGGCCTGACTGCCCAGATCACCCAGCATGACTGCTCCTCATCGGATTACTCCTGCCGTAATGCTTCCACCGGAGGAAGTAGCGCCGCTTTGCGCGCGGGATAAAGACCGGCGACAATGCCCGCCAGCGACAACGACAGAATAGCGATAACGGCGGACGCCGGCACGATGCGCGGTGTGTCGAATCCTTCCGGCGAAGGCAACTGCGCCAAGAGGGCGACGAATGCGCCGGTGATCGCCAGGCCAATGCCTCCACTGAACGCGGTAAGAAATGCGCCCTCGATAAAGAACTGCGTCAGAATATTGCGGTGCGTGGCGCCCAAAGCCTTGCGCAGACCGATCTCACGGGTTCGTTCGGTCACTGAAACCAGCATGATGTTGATGATGCCGATCGCGCCCAGGCCAAGAGTGACGAGGCCGACTACACCGAGAAACCAATCCATCGCGTCAAAAATCTTCGCTACCCGGATGGCGCCGTCGATAGTATCCCAGTCCTGGAAAGCATCATCGAAATGGGGATCAAAACCATGGCGCCGAGCAATGATCGTGTGAACTTCATTCTTGGCTTCGACATGCAACTCTTTTTTGATTGGTCGGTAGTTGATAAATGAGATCGCGTTCTCGGAATTCTTGGCCGTTATCGGGAAAAGAGTACGCATGGTCTCGAAGGGTACGAAGATGCGATGGTTAGTGCCGTTCTCGCCTTCCTTCCCGATCTTAGGGATGACGCCTATCACCTTAAAATCCATGTCGTTGAGGAGGATCGTGCTGCCCACGGCGGGCTGACCGGGAAACATGTTCTTCAATAGTTCCCATCCGACTACGGCCACGCGTCGGTGTTGAGAGTTGTCTTCGTCGTTGAACCAGCGTCCGGGCTCGGTAGGCAGAGTGCGAATCTGGTTATACGCAGGCACGACACCAAAGACCTGCCCGTTGGTAGAACCGTAATCACTCACCGCGCGGATGTCATCGCGCTCCAGCACCGGAGAAACTGCGCGCAGGAATCGAGATTGGTTACGAATGTCCACGTAATCGCCGTAAGTTAAGTAGTAAGACTGGCCCGACTGGTAACTGCCGGCCACCGCCGGGATGCGGCCGGGGAAGACGAACATGATGTCCTGACCGAGTTCGGCCATGTTCTTTTCCTGGCCACTGCGGAAGCCTTCGCCCAGACCAACCAACAACACTAGGGAACCGACGCCCCAGGCGATCCCGAACATAGTGAGGAACGAGCGCAGCTTGTGCGCCCACAGTGTGGACAGCGATTGGCGCACAATATTGAGAAGCATTCGCATAAATGCTTGAAGAATCATGCCCCCACGCCTCCGGGAGGGGTGTGGGGGCTCCGGGTAACGTTCCGGGCGAGGGGTCTCAATCCCGCCCAAACATCTGATCAGTAATACGCAGCCGGGCTATGCGAAGTTCCCTGCTGTTTGTTGGTTAATTAGACCCTGGAAATGAGAAAAAGGTTAGCTGGCGGCCGATCCTCGCTCAAGAAGCTCGGGATGAGAATCCTATCGTCTTCCGAACCGGTAGGTAAAGGAAAGACTTGCGTAGGAAGGAATGCGGACTCCTACGGCTTCCTGGACATCGGAGGGGTAGAAGTTCTCGGTGGTCTGGCCCGTGTAGCCGCGAGCGATCAGCATATTCACGCCAACATTCAGGCGCCCTTCCATGAAAGGGCGCACCAGCGCGGCGCGAAATTCCTTGACTGCAACTCCCGTACATTCGGCGTTCGGGTCGGGCGGGCATCCCGTGCCCAGTGGTTTGGCGCCTACGTATTCGAATTCACCGCGCGCCTGAAGGCGAAACGGAAGCTTCTGAATTGTCCCTAATAAATCGAAGATGGTTCTCGGCGCTTCAGGTGTCGGTTGTCCTGAGTCGAGGTCGCGGGCGTCTGCTTTAGAAAAAGTTGCCAGCAGCGAGCCTTGGCTGAAGTTTTGGCGCAAGGAAACCGCCATAAATCGAAGGCGGCTCGGGCCTTCGTCAAACTGGAGCCCGGTGTCTGGATCGATCTTCGCCAGTTCTGCGCTGCTGGTGACGTGACCCAGAGTCAGTTTCACGTCGGTCTTGTGGACGTTCTTGCTGGCGACGAGCTGATAGGAATGTGACGTGGCTATGGGCGTGCCCACAGTGCCTGCGCTGGTACTTTTGGCGAATCCGATGCGAGGGTCTTCCGTGAAGAAAGCCTGGCCGAAGCTGAGAGAGATCAATGGCACATACCAGGACTCCTTCGGCAGAAAAGAAACAGTTGCCTTGGGCGAGTTCACGCCCACCCACTTCTGAAATGAATTTTGTGGGCTGAGCAGGTCCTGATTGTTGAAGTTGATTTCATCGCGCCGCCAGCCAAGATAGTAGCGGAAATGGCGTGCCAGTGCGCCTTCGGCTGCGATGTAGGGCGTTACCGATCCGATCGTGACATTGTTGCCGTCCACAGGAGTGAACGGGCCGTAATAGCTCGGAACGCTGGCATTAAGGAATCCATAGTGATCGAGATCATCGCGGCGCGGCGCTTCGCGTTCGTAGTCAAGACCTCCCAGCAAAGAAATATATTCGGCGATCTTGTTCACATAATTCGCACTGCCGCCGGCCACGGTGCGGAACTCGCTTTGCCGGATGAGACCTTGGCCGAAATCCGAATCCAGAGAAAGATTGTAAGTTCGGAAGAAACCGGAGAGTTGTAGTTGCTGGCTTCCACTCAGTTGCCAAACATCGTTCACGGCTGCGAGTGCCGTGTGTGTCTGGTCTTTTTGCCGCGGGTCAATCGAGTCTCCAACGTTGGGAAAATTGGCATCGTTGGGATTGGCAGCGAAGATCGGCACCAGGCCAGGAACATAGGAAAATCCGTAATAACCCACGCCAAAGAAAGTGATTCGGTGTGCGCCGGCCTGAAACAACCGCTCCCCATTGAATTTGTACTGCTGGCGATGTTCGAGACGATCCAAGAATCCATTGCCGTAAGACGCTGCGAACGCCATCCAGGAATCGGGCGATGGACTGAAGCCGGCGACGACATCGATGTCGCGGTAATCGCCCGTTACGGTGAGAAATGGATCGAGGCGTGAGCGCAGTCCGTAAGTCGCGGCGAGATTGACCGAGTGATTTCCCTCGCGCACGTTGAATGCGCCGCCGTCGACCTGAACGCTTTCCAAAACTTCGGGGATAAATATGTTCGGGTCGGAATATCCGTTGCCGTGCGCATTGGCCGAGAGATTGTTCGGCAGAAGATAACTGCCCACGGAAATGTACTGCGCAATCGGCTCGCCGTGATCTCCAGCAACTCCGGGTGCGAAATACTGTGGAGCCTTAATTCCGCTGGACGCGGTTTCTATGGGATATCCCGGAATTGATACGGGAGCGCCGGGGCGTCCGGGATTGGCATCGAGCAGATCCTGTCGAACGAAGACTTTCTCCCCCGGATCGGGAGAGAGCACGTCAGTTTCATTTACGTCGGCAGTCACCGTTATGCTCTCCATGTGCGGCGACAGTTGAGTGACGTGAATCTCAATCGGCGAATTTCCCTGGGAGCGAACGTTCAACGGCAGGCTAACCGGTCGGAAGCCATCGGCATCGACTTTGATATCGAATTCGCCCGCGGAAACCGCTTTGATTTCGAATTGCCCATCCGGCCCGGAGTTGACTTCTTTCAATGCTTGGCCCTTGTCCCGGGAATCGTGACGAAAGAGCTGAACACATGCATTGGACAACGCGTTCCCCTGCGGATCGGTGACTCGGCCCTTCAACGCAATCTCTTTTACCAGAAAAGTCTGGCTCAAGACCGGAAGAGAGAGCCGAGTCAGCATCGCGAAAACAATCGCCGCTTTTGTGAGGTAAGAACGCATTGGTGTTTTCCGCGCTGTCCGACTGCCGTAGTCAGTTCGTTAGCGTTGCCGATTCGGCTCTGGGAACTGAGCCAGGACCAGCCGTGCCTGTTCCGATCCGGTCGCGTGCAGGGAAACCGACTCTTCCAAGTATCGCTGCGCCGCAGTTTTGTCGCCCAGTTTCAGAGCAATCTCGCCCGCGTGAGCGAGAATTTTGGAATCGCGAATCCCCACCGCCAGAGCGGTTTCGATCTGCTTGCGCGCCTCCGCGTCCTGTCCGTTCACGTGCAGCGCCCAGGCATAGGCATCGAGCGTATAGACGTCATGCCGCCACGCGAACTCCTGCTTGGCAACATCCAGCGCTTTGGCTGGCTGCTGCGCATGGTCGGCATAGTAGAAGACCAACTCGCGGCTGGAGTTGTCCTTGCGAACGGATTCGGCCATCGATTTGGTCTCGAACTCGGCGAATGCCTTCTTGGCGTCCGCGTCCCGGCCTGCCAACTGCAAAGCCTCGGCTAGATCATAGAGGTTCTCGGCGTGGGGCGCAGCCTGATAACGCTGCTGCAACAGAGTAACCGCCTCGTCATACCGTTTCTGTGTAATGCGGACTTTAGCCAGATTGCCCAGCGCGTAGTGATAGCCGGGGAATATTTGCAGAGCCTGCTTCAGAATGTTGTCTGCGTCGTCGGTACGTCCGGCAACGAAGCGCAGATGCCCCATCTGGCTGAGAATCCAGGCGCGGTCTTCAGTTTCCGTAGGAACCGTGGACTGATAAGCCATGTCCATCAACTCATAAGCGCCGTCGACGTCTCCGAACAGCTCGCGCAGATAGGCGGCGCGGGTCATACCTGGAAGATTTCCGGGGCGAAGATTGAGCATCCACTGGGCGGCATTCTCGGCGGCAGGGTAGTTGCCCAATTCCGCGTTGGCATCGGTGAGAAACCCATAGACCAAAATGTCATCGGGAACTCTTTTGTTGAGAATCTTTGCCGCCTCGAGCGCGGCCGGAAATTCATGGCGGCCCAGCAAGAGCCAGACGTGAATCTTTTCGCCTTCCATATTTCCGGGGGCGAGTTCGAAAGACTTCTTAAGTGCATCTTCCGCCTGCGCGTAATAGGTGATATCTGAAGTCTCCCGCGCTCGACGCGACAGCGCGATCGCGAGTTGGTTGTAACCGGCAAACTGTCCCGGCTTTTTGGCGATTTCTTTTTGCGCGCCGGCAATGCTTTGCTCAGCGGGCGAGAGAGCGGTTTTTGCGGCGGCGATTGTCGCAGAATCCGGCTTTACGGAACTCGGGGTCTGGGCCGCCACACAGGTGGCGAGCGTCAAGAGCAACGGCGCGATCAATTTGTTCTTGTTCATAGCAATCCTCATTTCGATGTCGAAAGTTCGATCGATGCAGTTCGATAAAACCGTGGCCGTCGCCCCTGCGCAACGGCCACGTTGGTGAAGCGGCTAGTTAACCGGGCAAATTCCGCTCGGTTGTCCGCTGCATCCAGCCTGTCCGGGACCAATGTGGACTGAGTTGCGTCCATTGTTGGCCGGCATGATGTAAGGGAACGATGAGTTGTATCCCTCGGGATTGAACTGAACGCCATCGCCGATTCTTGTGCCGTACTTGGTGGAATCGACGAGAATTCCCGCGACAGCTCGTGCGGCTATGTCGACGACATCGTCGACTGGCCGACGGCCGTTGGGGAATCCGGCGATATCGCCGGCAAGGAAGCCCAGACGCAGTTGATTGGCAACTGGAGTGGGCGGAATGCCGGTGTTCAAGCGAAGCAGGTCGGCGACCGGCCCGGCATCGCCCGAACCGCAACCGGGACAGATTGGCGCTTCGTACTGGGCCAGGATCAATAGATCGGTTCGCGGCGGAGGCGCGACCGGAATGCCTATGGAGCTGAAAACCGTAGCCAGCACGGGATTCAGAACGAAAGGCGCGAATTGCGAATCGTTCTTCGGCTGATCCATGCTGAAGCGGTCCTTCGATCCGGTTCCGATGATCAGCTCGTTGATCAGCGGATTGCCTTCGCGTTGCACCTGCTGGAATGGGCCCGAGTTTTTGTTAGGGAATGGCGAACGGCGCACAGTCATCTGATTGCGCGAGGTCGTTCCCCAGCTTCCAATGACGGCTTGCTTGTCGCCAGCGCCATGGATCTGGCCATCAACGGTCAGCATGGAGATGGGAACTTCCAACACAATCGAGTTCACATTGAAACCAGCGACTGCATCGGGAGCATAGTTGTGTGTGTTGTCCGCATCCTCAGCGGCAGAAAGCACGCCGCCGACGCCCATGCGGAAATTCAGGCTGTCGAAGGCCGCGCCCAGATCAATGTAGAACGGATCGTCGGCCGTTCCGGCCCACACGCGAACGCCGTTGCCGAGGTTGTAAATTCCCTGGTTAAACAGCGACTGGTAGTTCGGCATGGTCAGCGGTCCGACGTTGGAGGGAACCGCATACAACGTTTGTTGGCCGCATGCAAAGCAGGTCTGGACGCCGTTCCTCAACATCGTCACGGTGTAGGTCTGCCGCAGGCTGAGTCCTGCAGAGCCTGGTCCGGTCAGCGAAGTGATCGGAGGAATGCCTGCGATCCCGCCCACAAATCCGGTAAACAAACCGGGCTGGCGAATTTCCGTTTGGAAGCGGAATTGGAAAACGACGTCTTCCACTCCGTCCTGATTGTTATCGATCTTCATTTCGTAGAGCACGTTGGGGTCGAAGGGAAAATAGTTGGGACCGTTGGCGGGCTCAAGAAAAGGATCCACATTCAAAATGAATGTGACGTTGTTGGGATTGTCATAACTGACAAAGGCGTACCAGTCAGTGATGTCGGCGGTGCGATCGAGGGCCGTGATGGGAGCCTCGCGATGGCTCGATGCAAACACGCTGGCAGGTGCCAGCAGGAGCAGCGCCAGGGCGAGGGCCACCATTGACTTCAATGGCTTCATGGTTTTTGCCTCTTGGATTGGATTTGCAGACAGCGCCTCCCGAGTAAGAGTTGCACCGGCCGCGGCGCCACGCCCGGTGCGGTGAAGCATTGGCTCCGTCTACAGCCTCAGTACGGAAGGAAATGGGAAACGGATTGGACGCGAGAATCAGCTAGGGCCGGAAGGCTCTGCAGGAGGAATTGAACAGCAGGCTACTGCTGTTTTTCTTTCGGCCGCTCGTACGCCTTCGCCATATATTTTCTGGCTTCTTCGAGCGCGCCGAAGGTGTTGTCGTTGGTTTGCAGGGCCTGGCGGTATTCGTTGACGGCGCGTTCGCGCTGGCCGGTAATGTCGAATATCTTGCCCAGCTGAACGCGTGCCCAGACTTCCGTCCATCGCGGATCGCCGTCGCCATTGAGCGATTCGCGGTAGGCGTTGGCCGAGGATTGATAATTCCTCTGCAGAAAGAACACTTCGGCGACGCGGTAGTGGGCCAGCGAGCTGTTCTTGTTGAGATCGAGCGCCTTATTGAACTCCGCGAGCGCGCCTGATAAGTCTCCCTGCTGCTGTAGAGCCTGCCCACGCAAAATTGAGGCGCGCAGCTTGACGTCGCTCGAATTGGTCAGCACATGGTGATCGGGGTCAACCATGATGCGGCGGGGACGCCCGAAGGTTTCAATGGTAAACGCAGAATTCGTGCCGACCACTTCAATGCGCTTGTCTTCTGTTTTGCCATCGGTATCGATTCTCAAATCCACGGGCATGCGGAACAGATCGAGATCCTGAGAGATTTCCCCGGTCACTCGAAATCCCGCTGCCTTTTCTTCCTTGGGTGAGTGATCTTTGGCATTCCCGCCCAGCCGGTAAGTAGTGTATTTGACCTTGAATTCCGGAGCCCCCGTGGAATCGAGCCATTGCGAGAAGAACCACGTAAGCTGGTCGCCGTAATTTTTCTCTGCGATTTCCTTGAAGTCATCCATGGTCGCCGATTTGCCTGCATACTTCGAGGCGAAATCGCGCATGGTTTTGAGATACTTGTCCTCGCCCAATACCCAGCGCAGCATGTGCAGGATCATCGCGCCCTTGTCGGTAGCCAGAGACTGGAACTCGGTGGAAAACAAATCCAGCTTGCTGGCGCTTGAAAGCGGCACCGTGTCGTAAGCCAGCGCACCCACCGACATGTCTTTGACAGCTTCTTCCAGGCCTGCAGCGCCGGCGGCATTCTCGACGTACATGGCTTCGGAATAGCGCGAAAATCCATCGCTCAGCCACCAGTCGTCTTTTGACGCAGGGCTCACCGAAACTCCCCACCACTGGTGGGCGATAGCATCCGCAAGCAGCCGGTAGTTGGTTTTCTCCGTGATGGAAGGCCCAGCGAGCCCAGCCATCTCCGGCGCCCACGCGTAAGGCAATGTGTCTCCGGGCAGTTCGACTACGTTGAGCTTCGATGATTGCGGAATGCCATACAAGGTAATGAAGTACGTGAACTCCTGAACCGCGGTTGTAGCGTATGTGGCAGCGAGGCCTTGGTGTGTCGGCTTGAAGAACACATGCAGATCAACCCCGGCTTCATCGCTCTTATATTCCTTGAAAATTCCCGCCATGATCGTGCCCGGAAAACTGTGCTTGGCGGAAACGAATGTGAATGTCTTGGTCGCGAGGCCGTTGGAGCTGGGTTTCTTCGATGCTGCATTGTCTTCGACGCTGCTCTTCCCGCTGCCGATGACCAGCATATGCGCTGGAACAGTCACGCTGATGGTCGAGGTAAACCGGTTCAAGCCGTAACCCACAACCGGGAACCAGCGGCCGACGTACAACAGATAGCTGGTGTCATCGCCGATATAGGCCAGCTTAAGTCCCGGGACGGGGCTTTCGTCGGGAGTTTCAAGCTCGCCTTCATATTCGAACGTCAAGGTACTAGACGCGTCTTTAGCCAGACCGGCTGGAAGCGGCACGCGTACCGTGAAGTCTTGTGTAACACGCTCGGCGGATAGCGGCTGGCCTTTCGCGTCAGTCACCTTGGTGACCCGTAGGCCATTATTTAACTCAAATACCGCCACGCTCAGATCCTGCAACGCCGTAAACTTAACCGTGGCCTTGGCGGAAATCCGGTGCAGATGCGGCGTCAACTCCGCCTCGATCTGGTAGTCATCGACCCGCAGGCGCGGCTTCTCCGCTGCCCAGGATTGCGTTGCAATCAAAATAAAGAGCAGGGCAAGGGAACTCGCGTAGACGCCACGTGCGCGCCGAAACTGATTCAGCATTAAGAGGAGTCTCCCGGGAACTGGCACCATTCCCTATGATGAAGATTCTGACTCAAAAGATGCTGGGAGCACAAGGTTTAAGGGAACAAGCTGTGAGCTTTTAGCCTTTAGTTTTAGCCTGAACGGAGCTTCCACGTCTGCCGAGGGAAAATCCTAGGGCTTGCCGGGTTCAGGACCCGGAGCGTGCGGCGTAAGTCTGCGTATGATGAATTCCTGAATCACATTGATGACCGCACCTTCGCCCGTTCCGATGGCGGCGTTTTCGAAGGTTAATCGCAAGCCGTTGCGGTCATTGTCGGGATAGTAAAGATTGGAAATCGCGCCAGATGCCAGGCCCCCGATAATCCCTGAATAATTCGGCTGCCAGCGGCCATTGTCCCCCTTGCAAATTACAGCGCTCGCCAGAGCATGCCGGAGTCGCGACGTCCGGGTGCCGGTCCCCTGATAGAAGTAACGCGGATCTTGTTTCAACAGCGACGGTAGTATCGCGCCGCCAATAAACGTCGACGATACAAGGTCTGCATAGGCCGCACCGAAACGCTTGGCATAGCCCTGCGCGCCCTGTCCATATCCTCCGTACCCGTTGTCCCACTGCTCGAAGCCCGCGATCACGCCGGTGATTCCAAACGAGACCGGATCAATGGAGGACTTCCACGCCAGTTTAAATTTTTGCTTTGAAGGCAGCGGGGCTGCATCCGGGACGTAGCTCACATAGAAATTTGGAATCGCACCAAATATGCGCTGCTTCTCTTCCACTTCGACCTGCTCTTCGGCTACTTCTGCCGGCTTTAATCTCACCTCCACATCTACTGTGGCTGCACCCACGGCCATGGTGATCTGCGGAATTTCGTGATTCTCTCCCGGCTGTAGAACTCCGGAATTTTCTTGAGATGCGAAGCCGGACAACGTGAAAGTGAGTTGAAAGGGTCCGGGCGGTACGTTCATGCAAATAAAATATCCGTCGCCGTTCGAGAGTACTTCTTTCGCCGATGCCGGACTTGGTTGCGCGCACGTTACTCGAACGTTGGCGATCAGTGCTCCATCCTCATCCACAATGGTGCCGCTGATGCTTCCCGGTTGCACTGGCGGCGTTTCAATGCCAGGAACCTGCTGTGCTTGGATCACCGCTGGGATAATGAACGCAATGATGAATACCAGCAATATTGTCAGCAACGATGACGGACGAACCCAATGCAAGTTTGTTCCGCGACAAATAATTGGGCGCGAGCCAGTCCATCGGCTCGAAACTTGTTCTGTCTTCTGTGACTTCATTTACTGAAATCCATGGGGATTGGTACTATCAGCATCGCAGGTTTTACGGCTCCGCCCCAGAGTCGTACGAACCCATCCCATACACATTCTCCTTTTATGATGCACGAATTGGAAGTTACGCTGGTGTGGGGGATGTCTTCGTACGTGGAATTGACAAAATAATTTGGGCAGCTCGGTCGGCCGGGAGTTGCGCCGGAGCAGAGTCCTGCGGACCGCGCAGCTGTTCCTTGACTCGCTCAAGGCCGATCAACATGCGCTCGCGCGGCGGGCCGTCGGGGAGGGTTGCCTTGAGCCGGTTGACGATATTTCCGGCGGTGAAATCGCCTTGCACCAATTCCGGCACAATTTCTTCTCCCGCAATTAGATTGACCATGGCAAAGCGAGGAACCTTCACCCGCGGTTTGCCCAGCAAGTATGTCAGAGGCGAGACGCGATAGACCATCACGAACGGAGTAGCCATCATCGCCGCTTCCACGGTCGCCGTTCCGCTGGCAATGATTCCGGCGCGCGAGTGGTGCAGCGCCGGCAGGGCGTCGAGCACCAGCGAAATTTTTTCTTCGCCGATTCCGCTTTTGACGATCATTTCCTGCAAAAAAGCCTGATCGAGCGTGGGCGCGACCGGAAGCAGGAATTCGTAGGCATTGCCCAATCGTGCTGCCGCCTCAACAATGGTCGGCAAATTCATGCGAACTTCTTTGACGCGGCTGCCGGGCATGAGAGTGATCCATTGCTTCCCGGGATCGAGATGAAACTGCGCGGCATATGCTTCGCGCGAGATCGCAGGCGCCGGCAGATCCGACAGCGGATGTCCGACAAATGTAGCATCAACTCCGCGCTCGCGATAAAACTGCTCTTCAAATGGGAATATCACCAGCGCCTTGTCGATGTAGTCGCGCAACAGCCGCACGCGCCCTTGCCGCCATGCCCAGAACTGCGGAGCCACGTAGTAGACCGTGGGTATGCCGCGCTTCTTCATTTGACGCGCAACCCGCCAGTTGAAGGCTGGAGAATCGATAACGATAGCGAGGTCCGGCTTGCGTTCATCGGCTTCCTGGATCAGATGGTGGAAGAGGCGATAGATTTTAGGCAGATGGCTGAGAATTTCCGTGATGCCGACGACGGAGAGATCTTTCGCGTCGACTACCGTCTCGCATCCGGCGGCGCGCATGCGCTCCCCGCCTACCCCGAAGAAATGCAAGCCCGGCTCACGGCGGCGCAAAGACTCAATCAGTTGTGCGCCATACATTTCCCCCGAGGCTTCGCCGGCTGAGATCAGGATGCGCAAGGAGACATTGTAAGCGGTCACCGCGCTCGTGGATGGCGGATGGCCGTTCGATCGGTACTTCGATCGGTACTTGGATCAGTACCCGAAAAGGAAGATATCGCGCCGTGGTGTTAAAATCGACATCGCCCCGCCCGCGATTGCAAGCCGGAAGCTCGTGCATCGCGCGTGCTGGACGGATGGCCCCGTAGCTCAACTGGATAGAGCATCAGACTTCGGATCTGAGGGTTGGGGGTTCGACTCCCTCCGGGGTCACCATTCAATAGTGATCCGCACAGAAAAACAAAGCGCAAGGTAGCTGCCAATTGGTAGGCTACCTTGCGCATAAGTCTTTTACAGATTACAGATGCGGTGTCCGCAAATCCTGCTTCCGACTAGTCGCCGGTTCCGCAGGAGCAAACGCCGTGACCGCTGCCGGCAATCTTAACCGCCGTGCACTCTCTTGCCAGACTGCTGATTTCGCCGGTGCTGAGAGTGGCATCTACCGAGCCGGTCTCAGTTTCCGAGAAATTGCTGTTCTGGATGTGGGTAACCCAAGCGCGCAACGCCGGCTCAGGTTTCACTGCCGTCGGAAGCGGGCAAGCCCCCGCCACTGGAATCGTCGAGACGAGCTTGATTACGCCAGTGCTCAGGATGACGCCGGTGAGTGGGTTGCTGGTCAGGTCCGTGTTGACCGAAAGGGTGCGGAGACCATCGGGAGTGAGCAGGCAGCTGCAGCACTCGCTGAGTTCCTGCTCTGGATCGAACACGAAAATGCTGGCGCAAACGTTGCCAGCAGCCGTGCCCGGGCTGGTAATGCGAACTGTTCCGTCCGGCGCGCCAGAAGTATTGGCGTTGGCGAAATAGTCCACCTTGAGAGTATCAGCTTGCCCCCAGGCAGTTCCAGCGCAAAGAGCCAGAGCCAGTGTACAAGCCACAAGTAACGCGATTCGACGCATTCTTTTTCCTCCTTGGAGTTGACGATGCCGGATGGGGAGGGTGGCCCGGCTTTTCGTGCATCCTTACTGTACCGTCTATCCTGACCTCCACAAGTCTCCAAGTGTATTAGCCCAAAACTACTAAGCGGCTTTTCATCCCCGGAATGGCTGACCCAGGCGTAGGACGGCCTGACGCATGACTGCCCATGGAGAAAGCACCCTTCAGAGCGTCGCCTGCTTAGTCGTCCGCGCTGGTTGTGCTCTCGGCCTGCGCCGGTTCCGAATGGCTGTCTCCGGCAATCTCCTGATCTTTGTACTGGAGTTGATACAGCTTGAAATAGATTCCGCGTTCCGCGAGCAACTGCTGGTGGCTGCCCATTTCGCGGACTTGCCCCTTGTGCATGACGATGATCTTGTCGGCGCGCTGCACAGTTGAGAGCCGGTGGGCAATGATCAGCGACGTGCGGCCCTCCACCATGCGGTTCAAGGCGTCTCGCACGCGAAATTCGGTTTCTGTGTCCACGCTCGATGTGGCTTCGTCGAGAATCAGAATCCGGGGTTCGTGCGCCAAGGCTCGGGCGAAAGAGATGAGTTGCTTCTGTCCGGTGGAAAGGGTCGAGCCGCGCTCGCGCACCTCTTCGTCGAAGCCGTGGGGCAGTGCGCGGATGAAATCCGCCAGATTTACATCCTCGGCGGCTTTTTCCACTTCTGCATTCTGAATGCGTTTCGTTCCTAAACGAATGTTGCCGCCGACCGTTCCCGTAAACAGGAATGGATCCTGGAGCACGACTCCGAAACGGCTGCGCAGGTCGATCAAATCCATCTCGCGCACATCCACGCCGTCTATTCTGACCGCGCCTTTTTGGACATCATAGAAACGCAACAGCAGGGAAATGAGCGTGGTCTTGCCAGCGCCCGTGTGGCCGACAATAGCGGCGGTCTCTCCCGGTTCGATTGTGAAGCTCACATCCCGCAGAACCCAGTCCGTTGCCGTTTCCCACACGCCGGCATCGCCATTGCCTGAGGAAGAACCGGTGGGCTTTGGCTCGGTACTGAAGGCTTCCTCGACCGGCATGTCGCGATATGCGAACCAAACATGATCGAACTCGATGCGACCCTGTCCCTCAGGTATTTTCGTGACCACGGGAGAAACCACTTCCACCGGCGTGTCCAATAGTTTGAAGATTCGTTCGCTGGACGCCATGGCTGATTGCAAGATGTTGAACTTCTCGCTGAAGTCCATAATCGGACGGAAGAAGCGCAATGAATACTGGATAAAGGCCACCAGCACACCCAGCGACGCGGTCGCCGTGACCACCTGCAATGTCAGAAGTGTGCGCGGATTGAACTCCAACGCGATGCTGTTGACGGTCAGCCCGCGCATTACGTCGCTGCCCCCGAACCAAATGACGGACGCAATCGCGATCGATGAAAATACTTCCACCGCCGGATAATAGAGCGCGTAGGCCAGAATCGCGTCTTTGTAGGCGTCCATATGGCTGCGATTGATCTCAGAGAATCGCTCGTACGCCTGGCTCTCGCGATTGAAGAGTTGCAGTACCACCATGCCGCTGACATGTTCCTGAAGATAAGAATTGATGCGGGCAATCGCGATGCGTATGCGGCGATACGAATCGCGCACTTTGTCTCTAAAAATTCTTGTGGCGATCACGATCAGGGGAAGCACGGCAAACGTAATGAGCGCCAGCTTCCAGTTCATACACAGCATAATGCCGACGATGCCTGCCAGCACAAATACATCCTCGAAAATCGAAACAACGCCTGAGGTGAACATCTCGTTTAACGCGTCGACGTCAGTGGTTACCCGCGTGACTAAACGCCCCACCGGATTCCTGTCATAGAACGCGATATGCAGCCGCTGAAGGTGGCGGAAAATCTGGCTGCGCAGGTCAAACATCACCTTCTGCCCGGTCCACTGCATGTAATACGTTTGCAGAAACTCGAACACGAACGTAGCCAGCAGCAGACCGACGTAGATGGCCGAAATCTGTGCAATCCCGGTCAGAGGTCGCGGGCTGAGCCAACTCCACAAGCCCGACGCGCCAGCCTTGGTCGGAGCCAGATATCGGTCGATCGCGACTTTGGTGAGGTAGGGGCCGAGGACATCGGCGAACGACTTCAGCAGAATCGATACCAGGGCAATCGCCACCTGCCAGCGGTAAGGACGCAGGTAGGTCAGCAGCCGCCGCATCAGGCGGCTGTCATACGCTTTGCCTAATATCTCTTCTTCTTGAGCCATCTGGAATCGCAGCGAGGAAAACTCCTAACAGGTTATCCCAACACTGCACTTCAAGGTAGATGGCTGCCGCGGCCACGAAGATGGAAAAGCTTTCCCCCCGTAAATGGGATAATCATTCGAGTATGCGCCTCGGGATCTACATTTCTGTGCCGTTCTGCCGCACCAAGTGCAGCTACTGCAACTTTGCTTCAGATGTATTCTCGCGTGCGCTGTTTGATCGGTATGTAGATCGGGTGTGCGCTCAAATTGCGGGTGCTACAGAGACGGCAGCCGCGATGGGAGGCAAGACGGAACGAGAAGCGGATTCCATTTATCTTGGCGGCGGCACACCTACGGTATTGGATTCTGAACAATTGCAGCGGATTTTTGCCGCAGTGCACCGGCACTTTTCTATAGTGCCCGACGCCGAAGTCACCGTCGAGTGTGCTCCCGGCACTCTGACTCCTGCGATACTCGGCACTTTGGTGGGATGCGGTGTGAATCGCGTCAGCCTGGGCGTGCAGTCCTTTGTCGATGGCGAGGCAGCCGCGGTTGGACGCCTGCACAAGCGCGTAATGGTGCTGGAAGACATCGCCCGCTTGCGCGGCGCTGGAATAGCGAATATCAACATTGATTTGATCGCTGGCCTACCGCATCAGACGGCCGAAAGCTGGCGCCTCTCAGTCGTAGAAACCATTGGCACTGGTGCTCCACATGTCAGCGTCTACATGCTTGAAGTCGATGAAGATTCGCGGCTGGGGAGCGAACTGATCGCCGGCGGCTCGCGCTATCACGCCCACTTTGTACCTGACGACGATGCGACTGCCGATTTTTATCTCGAAGCCTGCGAGAGACTGAACTCAGCAGGAATCACTCAATACGAGATCTCCAACTTTGCTCGCCCCGGCTTCGAGTCACTGCATAATTTGAAGTACTGGACGCGGCAGCCATATCTCGGCTTCGGGGTCGATGCCCATTCCATGCTCTTCTCAACTCGGGAAGGGCACGACTTCAGTCGTGCCGAGACAATCGGACACGAACTGGGCTTTAGCCCCTGCGGGGATGTTGAGGCTGTCCGCTTCGCCGCTCCCGATTCTCTGGACAAATACATCTCCGGAGCGGCCTCTCAAAGAACTGCGATTTCCGCAGGTGCGGCGCTGGAGGAAGCATTCTTTCTCGGATTGCGCTTAACGGGCGGCGTCTCGCTCGATCAAGTCGCGGCCAAGTTTGGCGCGGATGCAGTCCACCGACACGATCCTGCTATCGCTGAAATGACCGCCAATGACTTGATCGAGCGCGAAAACGAAATAGTTCGCCTTACGCCGCGCGGCAGGCTGCTATCAAATGAAGTCTTCGAACGCTTTCTTGTGCCCGGCCAAGGCTGTTCAGTAGACTAGCGAACCTGCTGTTAGCCATCTCTGCCAAACCATCCGGTCGGTCGGGCCGCCATCTTCCATGTACAAAATCACCAATGAATAAGCAGCATAACGCGCTCCGCGCTCACGGGCCTGCTGGTAACTTTTCCCACTGGAATCGCTATGTTCTAATCAAACTTCGCCCGGAGGCGCCGTGGATTTCCAGCTCAACGAAGAACAGCTTCATCTGAAAAAAAGTGTGCGCGAGTTCGCGCAACGCGAAATCCTGCCCAACGTCATGAAGTGGGATGAGGCCAGCGAGTTCCCGCTCGCTACCGTCAAGGAACTGGGCAAGCTCGGTTTATTGGGAACGGTTTTTCCCACCGAATACGGCGGCGCGGGCATGGGTTACGTCGAATACGTGACCGCGATTGAGGAACTCTCGCGTGTGGACGGCTCGGTCGGCATCATCGTCGCCGCGCACACTTCGCTTTGCTCGAACCATATTTTTCTGGCAGGGAACGAAGCGCAAAAGAAAAAATACATCACGAAGCTCGCCACCGGAGAATTCATCGGTGCCTGGGGACTGACCGAACCTTCTTCTGGCTCCGACGCAGGCAGCGCCCGCATGACCGCGGTTCGCAAGGGCAACAACTGGGTGCTCAACGGCACCAAGACGTTTTGTACCAATGGCCATTATGCAGACGTCGTCGTCGTGATCGCCGTGACCGATCGCTCGGCCCACACGCACGGCCTTTCGGCGTTCGTCGTCGAAAAGGAAACCAAGGGATTTCGTCCTGGAAAGAAAGAAAACAAGCTGGGCTTGCGCGCCAGCGACACCGCCGAATTGATTTTTGAAGACTGCGTAATCCCCGCAGAAAACTTGCTGGGCGCCGAAGGCCAGGGATTCGTCGATGCGATGCGTGTGCTCGATGGCGGCCGCATCTCGATCGCGGCTCTGTCGCTCGGAATGGCCGAAGGCGCTTACGATGCTGCGCTCAAATATGCCAAGGAGCGCAAGCAGTTTGGCAAAGCGATCGGCGAATTCCAGGCGATCCAGTGGAAGCTGGCCGACATGGCCACGGAAATTGACGCTGCAATGTTGCTCACTATGCGCGCCGCCTCAATGAAAGACGCGGGCATGAAGACCACGCAGGAATCGTCCATGGCCAAACTCTACGCCAGCGAAGTCGCCGTCAAGTGCGCTAACGAAGGCGTGCAAATCCACGGCGGCTACGGCTTCATCAAAGACTATCCCGCAGAAAAATTTTATCGCGATGTAAAGCTCTGCACCATCGGCGAAGGCACCAGTGAGATTCAGCGCCTGGTAATCGCGCGGCAGTTGCTAAAGGACTAGGTTCCCTCGAAGCACTTGCTGGGAGGCCTTGAGGCAGACAAACCTCGTGCATGAGTCCTTATTTTTGTAAAATGAGCAACGAATGGATCACGTCGCCCTACTCGCAGAACTGCGGGCACTTGCAGATCACATTCCGGATTTCAGCCTACTTACGCCGACTTCCCGGACACACCACGAGTGGCTCGGCAAGGTCCACGCTCTAATAGAACAATGGAACAAGTTCGAAGCCACGTCCGTTCGTACAGGCATAACATGCATCAATACTAGCTTCGCCCGTGACATGGGAGTCGCAGGAGTCGTGGGAATTCTCTATCGCGCGATAGCAGACCTCGAATTGCGACTGCCAAGTGGTGCCGACAAGGCCTTTGGGCCCGGTGCCGTCTATGACTTCTTCAAAGCTCTTCGTGAATTGCTCGCGTCCGCGAAGGAATCGCTCCTGATCGCTGATCCGTACTTGGACGAGCAGGTATTTGATATTTACCTGAGTGCCTTGGGGCCTGGGGTCGCTGTCCGATTGCTCTGCGGCAAAAGCGCCGCCGGTCTGAAACCCGCGATTCTAAAGTTCGCGGCGCAGACGAAAACCAAGCTCGAAGCACGTGCTACAACAGCGATTCACGACCGCGTTCTTTTCTTGGACGGACGTTCTTGTTGGGTTCTTGGTCAATCGATCAAAGATGCGGCAAGGTCGAAGCCAACTTACTTGGCCCCTTTGGATTCTGAGACTACGGATCTGAAGATTTCTGAATACGAGAAAATTTGGAATACCGCAACAACAATTTAGATCGGCAATCCTTATGAGTTCGATTTCTTAAAGCTGGGTTTCTTGCTCCCCATGTTCAGCATAAAAGAGCGGCCCTCGAACCTCACTGTGGCTTCAAAGCCATTTACCTTGAACGATCCCACTCGTTGACATTGCCCATGCAAGATGGCATTTGCAACCGCGCTTGGGAGAATTATCTCGGTTGTGTCAGAGACACTGTACCAATACCAGACATCTCCCACCTGATAGTAGGCCCTGTATCCGATTTTACCGGTCGTATGACTAACATAATCCCCTTCATGGAATGGGATATCCGTATCTTTTATCCCCCGAAGGACCTCGGCATACTTTTCCAGTGTCATGAGTTGATTATCTTGTCAACCACGAGTCCCGTGACCCCGAATAATAAGGCCGGATAGCTGCTACTTCGCCGGGCATCCCATTGCAATCCTCACCTTGTCGGCAATCTGGCAAATTCGCGTATTGCTCAGAGTGCGCAGCGGGAACTTCGGTTCGATCAGAAACTCTTTTCTCAGAACGGTTAAATCTTCGCAGCGGATGCTCGAAGCGTGAAGGCCCGTCTCGCCCGGAGAAAGCAGGATGTGGGTTTCAAAGTCTTTTTCCACCGAACCGGTCAAGGGTGCCACGAGAACCGTGCTCGCGCTTGGATGGCGGTTCCTGACATCGAGAGAAACGATAATCACTGGTCTTGGTGATTTGTCCGGCGGATCGGTGGGCAGCTTGGCATACCATATCTCTCCCCGGGATGGCGCTCGCTTCACGGTTAGTCCTCACTCGGGAATGAGGCAGCCGCAACGTCTCCCCAATCGCGATCTTCAGCAACCTCCTCGGGGCTTAAAGAATCGTAATAGCGTTTAGCCGACGCCGAGATACGTTCCATTTCCTTCATTTCCTGCTGCTGGCGAATCAGTTCTTCGAGCACCGCGGACATCGATTCTCTCCGGCTCTGTTTGCGGAGAGTTTCCAGGTACTTGACCGTCTCACGAGACAGCGAGAACGTCTTTCTCGATTTGCGCGAGCTGCGAACGCGCGGCATGAATGCTCCCCTTCGCTAATCGAACATATAATCATACCACATTCATAATACGGTATGAGGAAGGTATGAACAAAAAAGTGAACAACCGGAAACGGCCACCGGCTGGGCCTTGCGCTAGATGTCCCGGAAATTTACTTCTCTTCCTTCAGCTTCTTCAGCCTCGCTTTCGCATTCTCGTTCTTCGGATCCATTTGCAGCGACTTCTCATAATTCTCAATCGCCAGTTTCTTCTGTCCGGTATTCATATACGCTTCGCCCAAGCTGTCGTACACATTCGATGACTGCGGATAATCCTGCACGTTCCGTTGAAACACTGTGATCGCATCCTGCTCGTGTCCACCGTAAAGAAAGTTATATCCAAGCTGGTTCAGCTGTTGTTCTGCCGCTTTGGCGTCGAGAGTGCCAGCTGCTTTCAATTCCGTGTAACGCTCCAGCGCTGCTTGTGCGCCACGCACTCGTCCCAGCAATACCAGGGTGTCCAACTCATCGAATTTCTGGTTCCAGCTATATTCTTTTGCGACGCTTCGCATCAGCCAGTCGGCCACCGCAATACCATTGTCTGAATTGGCCATGATCACCACGCCCTTGCCCGTCTGCCAGTTCATGTTGAGCAGCGCCTGAAATCCTTCGTCCGCCCCGTTGTGACCAAACAGTCCGGGATTCTGATCCTCGACGTGAAAGCCGAGCGCTCCGCCGTGTGGCAATACCGGCGTTAACATCTCCTCGACAGTTTTCTGCGAAAGAACTTTGTTCGTTTTTCCGTTCCTCGATTGCGCAATCTCAATGGCAAATTTCGCCAAATCGGTGGGCGTCGTCCACAAGCCTGCCGCCGCCATCTCGGGATAGATGTGCCATCGTCCGTGCACCAGCTTTCCATCTCCATACGTTCCAGTCGCAGTCAGCGCTGCGCGAGCCGGGGGAAGAGGCTGGTCGTAGCTGCTATCGTTCATTCCAATTTTCGACAGCACAGTTTCGCGAAGAAGCTCTGGAAACGCTTTTCCGGTCACGTCCATCATCAAAAGTTGTTCGATGGTGACGCCGCCGCCCGAATACCGTTCTTGTGAGCCGGGCACCAAGTCGACGCGAATCGGAGCAGTGTTCGCCGGCTTCTCTCCATTCAGCACCTGTACCAGCGTGGGCATCGGCGCGTCAATGTCGTAGCCGGGAAATCCATGCACCGTCAGTCCGCCCGTGTGCGACATCAACCTTCGCAACGTTACCTTTTGATCTTTTGTGAACTCGTTCTCCGGCACTTTCCAGGTCTTCAACTTCTGGTTCACGTCTTCATCGAGCGACAACTTTCCCGCCTGCACCAGCGCGAGCGCCGCTGTCGCAGCAACCGGCTTGCTAATCGATCCCGCCTGAAACAGCGTTTTCATAGTCACAGGAGTCTGCGAGCGAGTCCCAATCACTCCGTAGGCCTTGGTCCAGACAATCTTGTAGTCGTCGATCACCGCAATGCTTAGCCCCGGCACGTTGTATGTCTGCATTAGTTGCGCAAGGTCAATCTGAAGTGGCGGCGCTTTTTCGCCCATCGGAGCATCGACTACTCGGGCTTCAATTCGCTGGATGTGGGAATCTTGCGAGCTTGATGTCGCGGCGGTTCCTTCTTGCGGATTCTTTTGCGGTGGATTCTGCGAGAGAAGTAGTCCCGGAATTAACACGAACAAGATTGATAGTTTGCGCAAGTTGCTCTCCTTGACGAATGAGTTTAGACGAGAGAGCACGTGAATCGTGATCCATTTCACATTCTGTCTCCTTGAACCAAAGAAAAGGTCAACAGCAACCTGAACGTTTTTACTTTCCCTCCGCCTCCTTTACACTGGCAACTTGAGTCGCGACCTTCAGCCATCGATTGATCTCTTGCGTTCCGGCGATGCCCGCGCCCTCGCCCGCGCCATCTCGCTCGTTGAAAATCGCTCCCCCGGCTGGTCCGATCTGCTGAAGGCTCTGTTCCCGCATACCGGAAAAGCCCGCGTGATCGGCCTCACCGGCTCGCCCGGCGCTGGCAAGAGCACGCTCGTAGATCACATGGCGCGCTATTTCCGAAAAGACGGTCACACGGTCGGTATCATCGCCGTCGATCCCACCAGCCCTTATACCGGCGGAGCGATTCTCGGCGACCGTATCCGCATGCAGGAACATTTCTCCGATCCCGGCATCTACATTCGCAGCATGGCTACGCGCGGATCGCTCGGCGGGTTGGCCCGCACCACCGCCGATGTCGCAACGGTCCTCGACGCCTCCGGCCGCGACATCGTTCTCATCGAAACCGTCGGCGTCGGCCAGGATGAAGTCGATATCGTCCGCCTCGCCGATGTCACCGTCGTAATTCTCGTACCTGGTATGGGCGATGATGTGCAAACCATCAAGGCCGGCATCATGGAGATCGCCGACATTTTCGTTATCAACAAAAGCGACCGGGACGGCGCCGATCGCGTGGAACGCGAAATTCGTACCCTGCAATCGCTGGCCATGCGTCACGACAACTGGACGCCTCCGATCATAAAAACCGTCGCCAGCGAGGGCACGGGGGTCAAAGAACTAGATGCAGCCATCTTCGACTACGAATCATTCCTGCAAAAAGAAAATCGCGCGCTGAAAAAGAGCGTCGAACATTGGCAGGAACGTCTTGTGGAAATGCTGCGTGACACGATGCTGGAAAAAGCGCGAGCGCAGATGGCAAATGGCAATCTCGCACTCATGGCTGAAGAAGTCGCCGCGCACAAGCGCGACCCGTATACTTTGATCGAAGAGATTGCGGCGAAGGCTGCCGGGGGCGCTGGGTCGATGGGTAACAGAGAAGAGAAGAACAGAGAAGAGAAGAATTGATGCCTAAGATCGATCATCTCGGCATCGCCGTAAAGTCGCTGACCGCGGCGAAGGGAATCTACGAAAAACTCGGCCTCTCCATTTCTGAAGAGGAGACCGTCGAGCAGGAACACGTACGCGTGATCATGATTCCCCTCGGCGAAAGCCGCTTGGAACTCCTCGAAGCGACTTCTGAGGATTCGGCAGTTGCGCGCTTCATCGCCAAGCGTGGCGAAGGCCTGCATCATATATGCTTGCGCGTGCCTGACCTGCCCGCAGCCGTTGAGCGGCTGAAGAAAGACGGCGTGCGCCTGGTTTCGGAAGAGATCAAGACCGGCGCGAGCGGCCATCGCTATGTGTTCGTGCATCCTTCGAGCGCGGGTGGAGTGCTGCTCGAACTGGTGGACGGCTAGGCTGGTGGGTGGCTAAGTTAAGAGCGCCACGGATTTTCGCGAATTCCACGGATAAGGCCAAGAATTCAGCATGCTCCTTCTCGCGGTCGATACTTCCGTCAGGCAGGGCAGCATTGCGCTAGCCCGCACATCGCAGTCGCCGGCTAAGGGAAACAATCTCCTTAACGCCGTCGAAGTCATCGAAGTCGCTCCTCTGGCGGGAGGCGCATTTTCCGCGCAACTCATCCCGCAAGTTGCTGCCCTTCTAACGGCGCACGGTTTCACCAAGAACGATATCGACGGTTTTGTCGTCGCCTCGGGCCCAGGCTCGTTCACGGGATTGCGCGTCGGCCTCGCCGCCGTCAAAGCTTTGGCTGAAGTTTTAGCCAAGCCGATCGCAGCCGTGTCGCTGCTCGAAGCCCTCGCTCTCGCCGCCGACTCACAAGGCCGCGTAATCGCCGTCCTCGATGCGGGCCGCGGCGAAGTTTACGCAGGAGAATACGAGGTGAGCGGCGACACGTCTACTCCGGTGAGGGAGCAGTTGCTAACGAAAGCCGAAGCATTTGCCAATGCCCGGCAATCGGTTCTCGCGACCTCGGATAAAAATCTGTCCGAAGCCGCGGCAGCCGCTGGCGTTTCCGTCTCGCTAGTTGACGTTCTAGATGCCGGATCGATCGCCGCGCTAGGTTGGCGCAAAATAAATGCCGGAGATATAGTCTCGCCCGAGAATCTGGAAGCCAACTACATCCGCCGCACCGACGCCGAAATCTTATTAAAAATTTCGTAAGAAGCGCTCTCGGTTCTTGAACCGTACTGGACCACTGACCACTGACCACTGACCACTGATCACTGACCACCGGCCACTGCCCTTGAACATTCGCCCTGCTATCGCCGCCGATCTTCCCGCCATCATCGCGCTGGAGCGGCTATGCGCCACCGCCGCCCACTGGAGTGAACTTCAATATCGGAAGTCGTTTGGAGATCAGGGGAACGATAACCGTTCGCGTCGGCTGATCCTTGTGATCGAAGAAATTCCAGATTTATCTCCGGCACTGAATTCCGCTTCGCCCGCCTTGTTCGGCTTTCTCATCGCCCGCGACGTAGATCACGAATGGGAGCTCGAAAACATTGCCGTAGCTAACGCCGTTCGCAGACGCGGCCTGGCAACCAGGCTGCTGCAAGAACTCCTCCGCCGCGCTCGCACAGTCAATGGCGAGTCGGTATTTCTGGAAGTCCGCGAATCGAATCAGTTAGCCCGCGCTCTCTATGAAAAATTGGGTTTCGTTCTGTCAGGCCGCCGCAGAGCCTACTATCAAGGCCCCGCAGAAGATGCACTTATCTATCGCCGCAGCCTGCCCTAAGCCTTTTCTCACACTGAGACCACTGCACCATTTTTTTGGCATTGAACCCGCCCATCCTCTGTGCTACCTTGACCGCATAATCCCGGTTTGGAGGTCTGCTGGATGCTGACTCAGAGAGACCAGCTCATGACCGATCACGAGGAGTTCCGCAGATTGGCTCAAGAGCATACGCAGTACGCAAAACGGCTCGATTCTCTTACCCAAAAACGTTATCTCAGCGAAGACGAAAAGCTGGAAGAAACCCGGCTTAAGAAGCTGAAGCTGCGCCTCAAAGATCAGATGGAATCCATTGAGCGCCAGTTCCGGCAGCAGTACGGCGTCCACGTAGCCTAAAAGATTTCCCGGCGCTACGACTGCGGCATTGCCGCCGAGGGAGTAGTTCATTCGTAGAGCAGACGGGACCGGTTGGCAAAGCGCCTTTTCTGTTTTGTGTGTTTGCAGTTTTGGCTTCCTGCTTTTGTTCCCACCAAACCGTCCCCGATCGAAGGTTGCTGGTCTCTGATTGGAGCATCGCTTTGGCCATCCTTCGGTCAATATTCTGGTATCGGATTCAGCAAGCTGCCCTGCTCTATAATTGAAATCTCGCATGGTCCGTGATGGCTATTTCTACGCCGCGCCGCTGATTGCAGCCGCCATTCTGATTGGCTGGCTGACCAATCCCGCTTGGGCGATCGTCCCGTTGCTGCTGGCGGGTTTCTTGCTCTGGTTCTTTCGCGATCCTGAGCGTGCTATTCCTCAAAATCCCGGAGCCGTAGTTTCTCCTGGCGACGGCAAAGTGACCGACATCTCGGTGATCACAACGGAAACTGGCACTCGCATCCGGATGAGCATTTTTCTAAGTGTCTTCGATGTTCACGTCAACCGTTCGCCCATCAGCGGGACCATTCGCAGCGTTCGCTATCAGAAGGGAAAATTCCTCGACGCTCGCAGCAAATTGTGTGCGGAACAAAATGAGCAGAATACCGTCACGGTTGAAGGCGAGGGACAAACGGTCGTCTTCAAGCAGATCGCAGGTCTGCTCGCGCGTCGCATCGTTTTCAATCTGAAAATAGGAGATCATGTTGCGCGCGGCCAGCGCGTGGGGCTCATCAAGTTCGGGTCGCGCGTGGATGTACTGTTCGATTCCGCCGCCGAGCTGAACGTAAAAATCGGCGACCGCGTGCAGGGAGGCGCCACCGTGCTCGCCTTCTTGCCCCGCCAAGCGGAACTGACCACAGCCGGTAGTTCATTCCATACGGAGGGAGCCAACTGATGGAAATCCCTCCTAAGCGTCGTCGCCTGAGCAAGGGGATGTACATTCTCCCGTCGTTGTTCACTACGGGAAATATGGCTGCCGGATTTTGGGCCATCCTGCAAGTCATGCAAGCCACAGTCACCGAGTACAAGCATCTCGACTACGCCGCCGAAGCGATTGGCTTCGCCGTACTCTTCGACGGACTCGACGGCCGCATCGCGCGCATGACCGGCACCAGTAGCGATTTTGGCAAAGAGTTCGATTCGCTGGCCGACGTGATCACCTTTGGCGTGGCGCCGGCGATGCTCGCTTTCACCTGGGGATTCCACCTCATGCCCTCGGTGGCGCTGACGGAATGGCTCGAGTGGCACATCAAGCTTACGCAGTTGGGAGCTATTGCCAGCTTCCTGTTTCTGATGGCTGGGGCCAGCCGCCTGGCGCGCTTTAACATCACTTCAAATCCGCAGCCCTCGAATCCGGGCCGTCCGGGCAAGAAATATTTTGTCGGCATGCCAATACCAGCGGGCGCCGGAGTCATCGCTGCCGTCGTGCATTTTGAAGCGGGCGATCCGATCGCATCCTGGTACACCGCTCTCACCTGGCTGGCCATGGTGGCTGCGGTCGGCTATCTCATGGTGAGCACGTGGCGGTTCTATAGTTTCAAAGATATCGATTTTCGTTCGCGGCGTCCCTTCCGGGCAATCATTTTCATTGGCGCGTTGTTCGCCGGGATCTGGTTCTTCTCCCGTCCCATGCTGTTCGTCGTCGCCTTGCTCTATATGTTTTCCGGGGTCTTCTGGCGTTTGCAGTGGATTTTTCGACGGCGCCCGTCACCGCCGGCTCCGCCTGCGTTCAAGGAGGCCTCGCAAACCTCATGAGTTCGTCCCCCAAACCGGTTTCTCCAATCGTTGCGCCTCGCGGCAATTTATATCGCGCGGCCATAGTTGGCGCTGCGTCGCTGAAGGGCAAAGAGGTTGCTGAGATGCTCAACGAGCGCAACTTCCCCGCGGTTGATGTGCGCCTGCTCGACGATGACGAGTCTATTGGGCAACTCGAAGCTTTGGGCGACGAGATCAGCTTCATCCAAGCCGTACGTTCCGAGCAGTTCGAAAACGTGGATTTCACTTTCTTCGCTTCCGACGCCGCGAGCACGCGCAAGAGTTGGAAGGACGCCCGCGACGCGGGCAGCGCAATCGTCGATCTCTCCGCGGCGCTGGAGTATGAACCTGGAGCGACTGTGCGCTCGCTGTGGCTGGAGCGCGAACGTGGGCAAGTGCTTCCACTCGATTTGCAGCCGGGTCCGTGCATCACCGCGCATCCCGCTGCCGTCGCTCTGGCTCTGCTGCTGTTGCGCGCGCGCAAAGCCAGCGCGGTGCGCCGCGCCGTCGCCACGGTTTTTGAGCCGGCCTCCGAGCGCGGGCAAAAAGGCATGGACGAGCTGCACCAGCAAACCGTCAACCTACTTTCCTTCCAGCCGCTGCCAAAAGACATTTACGACGCGCAGGTCGCCTTCAACATGATCGCCCAGTACGGCCCAAAAACGCAGCCGGCACTGGGTTCGATCGAGGCGCGCATTCTTCGCCATTATCAAAAGATCGCCGGCGATGCTGCACCGACGCTTTCTTTGCTGCTGGCGCAAGCTCCGATTTTTCACGGTTACTCGCTCGCTCTTTCGCTTGAGATGGCGCAATCCGTCGATCTCAACGCCCTGCGCGATGCGCTCGCCGGCGATCACGTCCTGATTCCAGGCTCTGACGATGATGGTCCCAGTAACGTGAGCGCCGCCGGACAACCGGATATTCTCCTGTCGATAAAAGAAGACGCAGCGCAGCCGAACAGCCTTTGGCTGTGGGCCGCTATCGACAATCTGCGAATCAGCGCCATCGGCGCCGTCGAATGCGCAGAAAGCATGACCGCCGCGCGGCCCATAGGAAAGATTCAATGACCCGCTCAGTTCCTCGCGCAGCGCCTGCTGCGAACGCCACCACAAACTTTGTCATTCCGAACGGGGCCACAGGCCCGGTGAGGAATCTGCTGTTGCTTTTGCTGCCGGCGCTGCTCGCCGCGGCCTCCTGCGGTTATCACACTGCCGGCCACTCAGTGCAACTGCCTGAGAACGTCAAGACCATCGCCGTCCCGTCGTTCAAGAATGAAACCAACACTTACCACATCGAACAAATGCTGACTGCATCCGTGGTGCGCGAGTTCACCACGCGCACGCACTATCATTTGCTCAACGACACCAGCGATGCCGCGGATGCCACGCTGCGCGGTACCGTGCTCTCGACCTCGTCCTCGCCGCTCACTTACAACACGACCACCGGTCAAGCCGCCAGTGTGCTGATTGTGGTCAGCATGAAAGTCTCACTCACTGACCGGCAGGGAAAAGTGCTGTATCAAAATCCGTCGTACCTTTTTCGTGAGCAGTATGAAGTCTCGCAGGATCTCAACAGCTTTTTTGAAGAAGACTCGCCGGCGTTCCGGCGACTCTCGCAAGATTTTGCCCGCACCCTTGTCTCCAACATTCTGGAGGGCTTCTAGTGCTAGAGTTTCTGGAGCAACATTCCATCGAGATCTTTTGAATGCGCGCATTCGCCCAGGCCGAACGCTTTGTCAGCGAAATTTCTTCGCGCACGCTGCGTGCGGCTTATGTGTTTGTGGGTGACGAAGCTTTCTTTCGCAAGCGATTTCGCGACGCGATTCTCGAACATCTCGTTCCTGCCGATCTGCGCGACTTCAGTTTGTTCGAATTCGATCTCGCCGATAACGATGTCGCTGAAGTTCTTGACCGCGCGCGCACGCCTTCTCTGATGGCGCCATTCCAGGTCTTTTTTGTGCGCGGCGTGAAAAATCTATTTGGCCGCGGATCGAATGACGAAAAACTCGCGGCCATCGAAGACTACTGCAAGAATCCCAATCCCGATGCGCTGATCGTCTTCGTCGCGGATCACATCAGCATCCCCGCCGACGTGCGCAAAATGGAGATGCAGGACAAAGACCGCTACCAGCGCATCCGCGAAACCATGGGCCAGTACTGCGGCATCGTCGAACTGGCGCGGGTGGAAGAGGGCGAGGCGGTCCGCTGGATTTCCGATTTTTGCGCCAGCCGCAGCGAGCCGGTGAAGATCGAACCCGATGGCGCGCGCGAACTGGTCGATGCTCTCGGCGGCGACATGATGATGATCTCCAACGAACTGGAGAAGCTGATGCTTTATGTCGGCGCCAAGAACCGCATCACTCTGGGCGATGTGGAGACCATGGTGCTGGCGGCCAAGCAGCGCTCGCTGTACGAACTCACCGACGCTATCTCTGCGAAAGAGCGGGTGCGCGCGCTCGAAGTGCTCGACGCCATGCTGCTCTCGGGCGATGGGGAAGAGGCGGCGATCGGCCACATCTACATGCTGGCGAAAACGTTTCGCCAGATGCTGGTGATTCTCGAACGCAACGTGCGCGACCAGCGCATGTTGTGGGCGGCGCTGTGGCAGGGCTTCCGCGTGCCTCCGTTTGCCGCAGACGACATTATCAAGCAAGCCCGCCGCTATAAATCCCGCCGCGAACTGACCCGCGCGATTCGCCTCGTCGCCAAGGCCGATCTCGCGCTGCGCTCCAATCCTGTGAGCAAGCGCATGGTGCTGGAGAAGCTGGTCATGGATTTGACTGCTTCGACGGTGGTTGAGGCTCCGGGGTGGATGCAGGAGACGATCAGCTACTAGCTCCTAAGGTGTCAGCTTTCAGCCGTCAGCTCTCAGCTAACCCGCTTCCGAATCAGATCGAAAAACGAAAAACAATTTTTCGTAAATTATTCATTTTATTGGAGTTGCGCCGAATTGATCCGAGGCTGCGACCGTAAATTCTTCTAAGCAAAGGAGATATCGATAAATATTTGGGGAGTAAGGGCTTAGGTCCGTTTGCTTCGCGGAATCCCGCATAATTTAATCATTCTCTCCGCAAATTATTCTATTTACGAGAGTTATCGGATTGCTATTTAGTTTTCAAAGAGCGAGCACGATTTGCGTATAGGGTTAGGATCGCAGCGGTGAGGAAGTGGCGTCAATGAGATTGTGGTCGTTGGGCGGACGGAATTCCGTTATGGGAAATGAGTAGGACACGGATGCGGCGTTGGTCGGAAAGTACGATCACCGAGGACCTCCATCCCTTTAACGCGACAGAGTGGCGCGGCCCGTTTTTCACGTGCGAGAAATTGGTCACAGACCAGCCGCACCCTCGAGTTCTGACGTTACCCTCGCTGTGGAGCTGGGACCTTTACTCCGGCCAGTTTCTTGACCTTGTCCACGAAATCATGTCGCACTTTAGTCTCTGCGCGCAGGTGCGTGAACGTGAACTCGAAAACACTCTTGGTTTCATCGGCGATATCGATGCACTGCTTTTCGCTCAAGTTGTGTACGCCTTGACTGACCAACGCGTACAACACGCCAAGCGGGTTTGCACCGTCAACTACCAATGAGTCTGGCAGCACCGTTGCGGCTATCTTCAACTTCTCTTCGTAGGTAGCTCGCTCGTTTTTCACTGCCCGAATCTTCGCGACGATGCCCGGATCAATACTCTGGGTTTCCGCGAGCTGCGCTACGACTTCGATCAGTTCGTCCGTCTTGTCTTCCACGACCCTGCGGATATAGGTAACAGCGCCAAGCCCATGTCCCTCATTTCGATCGATCAGCGCCCTTTTGTACAAGTTAGTAGCTTCGGGTCCAAGATTCTTCTCCAACGACCTGGGTATGTCGATAGAGAGCGGCGGAAACTGACCAATCTTCTGTACCTGAGCCGCAAGGTGCATCGTTTCTTGGCCGCTTGGCCCCATGTAGGTTTTTGGAACTCGTTTTGAAATGCGATAAACAACGGAGAGGTTGGCGCTACCGCAAAGTGTGCATTGATATTCGATAAAAAACAAAAGGCGTTCTTCCCTTCGAAAGGAGATGGCCCATGTGGTTTCCTTCGAGCATCTTGGGCAGTGAAAGCTGATTCGGTCTGGGGATTTGTATTCTTGAAAGTCAAATGGTGTGTACAGCGGCCATTTCGTAACGAAATCCTCGGCTGTAAGCGGCGGCTTTTCTTTCTTCTCGACTGGCTCCGGTACCGTTGATTTGGCTTCGGCCATGAGCAGATTTTAGCATTTGGGTGCGGTCTTTCCTCCCAAGATCGCTGAGGTAGGCCCGCATCAGTCATCGTTCGCGCAGAGCGCCGGCCCCTGGGGCCCTATTAACTATGTGTGGGGTTTCTTCTCGGCTCAAGGACCTGGACAACATAATTAATCAGCGAGATCGCCTTGAGGTTGTTGATCTTGCTTCCGTAATCCAGCGACTCGCCGTGCAAGACCATATGCCGGTTCAGGGCCGTGAAGTCCTTCGGTCGTTGATGCTCCGATGCGCCAATCGGAAGCACCTCAGTAAGGGGGCTTAGTAGGGCGGCCCTAAAGCGATTGGCTGCAATCTGCTGCACGTAGATAGCGATGCGGGGTTTGTGACCGTGCGTCATAAATAGGTACTGCCCCGCCACTTGCTTGCATATCCCGTCAGTCTGGGTCAGAAGGACGGGGATGGAGAGTTCGTATTGTCCCATTCGATAAGCGTCAAATGCCGCCCGTACTATGTGCCCACGATCTGGGAACTTATGATGATTGATTCTTCAATTTCGGCGCTTCGATCGGCGAAATGCTTGGCCAGTGCATCTTCCGCATCCTCCGCCTTGCCTTCGGAAAGGGTGGTCGCCAGTTCCCACAGTGTGGGCATGTCCATTTCTAGATCCAGATACCAGCCGTGCTCGCCGAGCAGCAAGAGAGCCTCTTGGGTACGTGGCGGAAGCTCGACGAAGGCTTGGTGGAACTGCTCGAAGATTAGCTGTCCGCTCTCTTGGAAAGCTCGTCCGACTTGTGCCGCTTCTCGAGCAAGGTAAGCGACGGCAATTGGTATCGCCGCTGCAGCCTCTTGCATAGCCTTTAGCTGGGCGAAGATCGGTTCGAGCGTGGCCGTCATTGCCTGAATCGCCTTCTGCGGAACTGAGATCGCTTCGAGTGCGGCAGCGGCCGTTGCCCGGGACGACCGGCACAGCGTCTCCTGTATGCCGAGGATTGGCTCGAACTGGGTGGAAGCTTTTTCCCACTGGCGGTGGAAGAGCTCGAGTCCGACGTCGTTGTTCTTCATGTTGAGGTTCCTCTTGTACGGGCTCTGACGTTCCAGTTGCGACGCACGCGCTAGGCGGGCGGTTATTGGGCCGAGCGCTGAAGGGCGCGGCGCCCTTTCGACTGCATCACGGCCAGAAGGTTGCTGACGTGCAGGTAGCTGTCAAGCTCGGCCTGCTCTTCACCGGTGAGTTTGCCTTGACGAGCTAATTCGGAGAGTTCATTCATGCGGGCGGTGTCGCGCTCGTCGAAGCGAATTGACAGCAGGTATTCCGCCGCGGCGCGCGGGAGTTCCTCTTGTCCGATCTGGATGAGGCGGGCCAGGATCGCGGCTTCGGAGTTCGGGCTGGTGGTTTGGGAACTCATTGTCTTCGCCGTCTTTATTGTGCCATCATCGGGGAGCGGTGTCATTAGGAGTTCGTGCGGCTCCTATTCGCGCAGGTCGCATGAAGTCCGGGTCAGGCCGCCGACTCGGCATCCCAAATACGACCACCAGGGCTGAAGCCCCATTGCCTCTGGACGCCTGACGCGGCGCTGAAGCGCCGCTCTTCCACGTTACCGCCAAGCGCCGCCTCTTCCACGTTGCTGCCAACTGAACTGCGCTTCCGCTAGCAGGGATGTGCGCTTCGCTTCTCATGTGAAGCGTATGGGAAGCGTTCGTTAGTCCAGCTTGGGATAGAAATCTGCGCCGCGGCCTTCGGGTGTGAGATCGAGGATGGTCCAGAGAGGGTCGATGTCGGGTGCACCGCGCGGGTCCTGGCCGGGATCGGCTGTGTCGGGGCCCATCTCGCCGCTCCAGAAGTGGCGGATCGTGCCGTCGCGGCGCGTGAATACGTTCAAGGCCGGGACGTCCACATCTTCGGCGCTCACGTAGGTGCGCGTGTAGTTGCCTGTCGTATCTGAATACAGGTGCAGGTTCTGCCAGCCTCGCTCCTTCTTGAAAGCGATGAGGCGTTCGATGGGGGAACGCGCCACCACGGCGAGCGCGGCGCGGTGATGGAGGTTTCTGGCCGCGCCGTCCCAGGAGGAGAGCATCGAGGTGCATACCGGGCAGGGCCGCTGCCGCTGCGGTCCAAACATGTAACTGTAGACAAGCAGAGTTTGCTTGTCGCCGAAGATGTCGCTCAAGCGCACCGCTCCGGTCTCACCGATCAGCTCGTAGTTTTCCGGAATCTTTCCGCCGGGAGGCAAGGCCCGGCGCTGGGCGGCCACGCGCTCGATATGGCGGCGGAGTTCAAGTTCTTCCGCGAGCAGGGCGTTGCGCGCGGTGCGGTATTCGGCGCTCTCATTGGGAAAATTTGTTTTGTTCTTTGCCGCGAGGTCTTTTGCGGGGATCAGGATTTTTTCGTCAGCCATTTCGCTCGATTCAACGGCGGAAATTTGTGCAGCGTCTATTTTGTTGGATCGGCTTGCGCTTGACAAGCCCAACCAACTCCGTCAAGATTGTGGCCCTCCCTCAACCTCAGCTTCGGCTGGGGCATAGCCTTTACTTGCTCTGAACTTCCTCGGACTTTGCTCTGACTAGGAGAACTTCTATGACTCGGCCGATTCTTGATTCGAACTCAAACCAAAAAAGAAAACAAGCTCGCTTACCCAATAAGCTGGATTGCCGACTCGTCGCATACACTGCCGCAGCCACAGCCGCAGGAGTCGGGATGATCGCCGCGTCCCAGTCCGCGGAGGCAAAGATCGTTTACACGGCTGCGAATCTCACGATTCCCGCGGACCAGAGCGTCAGTTTCGATCTCAACCACGACGGAGTTCCTGATTTTGGCTTTTACTTCTATCAATATGGCGCGGTGCGAAAGCCGCTGGGCTACCACGAGGAAGGCCTGGAGATCGATCCCGCGAAAACGGGGAACGCAATTTGGAGCGTGCAGAGCAGCAAAGGAGGGGCGTGCGCCGCGGCGTTGCCTCCGGGGGTGAAAGTGGGGCCGGGAGCGGATTTCCAGGACAAGTCACTTGAACTGTGGGGGTCGGGAGGGACAGCGTATTCCGGACCTTTTGTGTTTTGTGAATTTGGAAAGCGGACGCGAGGCGCTTTCCTGGGCCTCAAGTTCCTGATTAATGGACAGACTCACTACGGTTGGGCTCACGTGACGTTAAATGGGAGTAAGGCCGTGCTCAACGGTTATGCGTATGAGACGGTTCCCAACCAGCCCATTACCACCGGCAAGACCAGCGGACCGGTGGAAGTCGGGGAATCTTTGCCCATGGCGATTCCTTCTCAGCCGGCCACGCTTGGCGCGCTGGCACAGGGGTTTCAGGGATTGGATATTTGGCGGAAGACGGAGGAAGAGATCGAGAACTGAAGGCGTGCGTTGTTTTGGTTCTAGCTTTCTAACGGCGGCGCAGACCCACTCGATGCGCCGCCGTATCTATGCATAGCGGAACGGGCGCTCCTCGTGGCTTGCCCAGAAGTAGGCGAGGATGATTATGCTGGCGATGGCGGCGTAGGCGCACCACAGCGACGTGAAGGCGTAGCGCTTGAACGCCATCACGACGAGGATGACCGCCAGATTAGCCACGCCGAAGGTGACCATCATTTTGATCTTCGAGAAAAACAGCGACCCGCAGGTGGCGATCACATAGAGCACGGCGACTGCCGTGTTGTTGGTGGCTTGATTGATGTACACGATGCTGTTTCCCCGGACGTAGATCTGCGTTGGGAAAGCGGTCAGCGCCCATAAAATGTAGAGCGTGGTGGCTGCGCCGAGCACGAGGAAGGGAAACATACGGCGGCGGCTTTTTGCGTCAGGCTCGAACAGCAACACACTGAGCGGCAATAGGAATGGGAGCAATCCCTGGGCGTAGAGCATGAAGGCCGCGCCCATATCGTGCGTGACCGCGGGCGAGAGAATTCCATCCAGGCCGAGCCAGACGAATCCTTCGATGAATTGATGAATGGCGAATAGTGTGGGCAACGCGGCGAAGAGCAGTTCGCGTCTGTGCTTGACCTTTGTCAATGTGACGACGCCGACTGCGCCCAGAACTCCGCTGCCGACAAAGTTCGCTGTCGCTGAAAAGCACATGGGGCATTTCTCCCGCGCGAAGGATTACATTTATCGTCGCAGAAGGCAAAGGTTTCTTATGATGTCTTGAGATGTTTCTGCCGTCCCGACGGTATTTTTTCTTCTCTTGATTGTTTACCCCCGAGCTTATGACCCTTCGACAGGGCTCAAGACAAGCGGGGTTTAGCGGAACTGCCTGCGGGCTTCGGGAACCCGGATGTCCTTCTGGCATCTTCCCGCCGATTGGCCGGAAATTATAGCTTTTCCCCTTATGGGAATCCTTCGGTCGAATACTCAACGTCTGTCCGTTCCTGTTGCTGTGGTCGTGCTCGCCATGTTGGTGACGATGTTGCTGTCGCCCCTGCGAGCCGCCAGCGACGAATTGAAGTTCTCGCCGAGCAGCCTGAGCTACGGCGATGTCGCGATTGGTAAGAGCCAGACTCTTACTATTGCCGTAACCAACAACGGCACAAAGAGCCTCACAATTTCAAGCGTGGAAGCGAGCAATAGCAAATTCGTAGTTGAAAAGTTGAAGTTGCCGCAGGCTGTGGCGGCGGGTGGGCATGTGAATGTCAGCGTGACCTTCACGCCCACGGCGACAGGTTTGTTAGACGGGCACGTCACGGTTGTTGGCAGCGGCGTCGATCAGGCATTTGGAGTATCGGGTACAGGGACGGGTACGAGCAAATCGCAGCTAACGATTACACCCTCCACGCTCAACTTCGGCGATGTGGCCGTGGGAGGCACGGGGACGCAGACGGCGGAGCTGACCGCGAGTGGTGGAAGCGTGATCGTTTCATCTGCATCCAGCAGCAGTTCGTTGTTTGCCGTGCCGGGCAAGGATTTTCCGTTGACGATCGCGTCGGGGAAGAGCGTGTCCGTGAATGTCACCTTCACGCCAGCAAAAAGCGGACAAGATTCCGGTAAGCTCTCATTTGCCAGCAATGCCACGAATTCCGCAACCTCGGAGCCTTTGACCGGCGCGGGCACCACGCCCTTCGTAAGTCTTTCCTGGAACGCCAGTACATCAGAAGTGTCGGGGTACAACGTTTACCGGCGTACGACTTCGAACGGTTCTTACGTCAAGATGAATTCGAGCCTGGTTTCGGGCACTGACTATACCGATAAAACCGTCTCTAAAGGCTCCTACTTCTACGCCACTACGGCGGTGAACTCCAAAGGGGAAGAGAGCATTTACTCGAATCAGATCGATGTGATGGTGCCCTAAACGGCTGACGAGCGGTGCTTTGCGGATACGCGCTCAAACCGTGGAGGGTAGACTGCCTGCGTATTATTCGTTTTAGGACGCTGCGATGGCTTTTGAAGCTGCTCCGGTCTTGGGCTTGGTGAACGACTGGAGCAAACCTTCCAAGAAGGAGAAAAATACATCCACGGCGTATCCCACCAGAAAAGCTATGGCGAGGGGTGAGATAGAGGCTCCTTCGGTGATGGAGAAATTGCCAAAGAGGCCAACTACGGCTCCGCCAATGCCAGCGATGAGAAACCGGGCCCAATTAGCCCTGGAGGTTGGCGTAAATGTCATGGTTCTCAATTCCTCTTCGAAGGAGCGCAAGAGATAGGCGCAGGTGCCCAGAAGTGCATAGAGAATAGGCAGCAGGCAGGTGGTAATCGCGCCATAGGAAACCGAAACCAGATCGAGAACGTCCTGGGCGAAGGACCGAACGTCCTGATACGTGCTGGTTAGATTATCCAGAGCCTTGGGCATGTTGGGCAGGCCAACAGGCAATTGGAATTTATCTTTGAGTACTTGCTGGTTCTCTTCATTTCCCTTATCACCTTCGCTCAATTTTCGATGCCATCGGTACTTGGCAAAAGGATCCCGTTCAGCGCCAAAGACAAGCATATTCAATTGCCGGGATCGAGCGTCGATTGCGCGGATGGTTGAGGCGTATTGCTGAAGTTGAGTTATTACATCCCCTTCGTTAAGCCCTGCAGGAAGCTTAGGATTGTCGGAAGTTCCGGCTGAGGGCGCGGCTGGAGTTCCGAGTTCCGACCTGAGCTTGACCAGGAGATCATTCGCAGTAGCGACATTAGTGCTAATGGCACTCGATAGGGAAGAAGTCACGAAACCAAGCACTGAAAAGAGAATGATCGGAATTGCCAGGATGAGAGCCCACCAGCGTAAGGTTGTAATGGTGGGCTTGGTCAGCTTGCCGCAGGATGCTTCGAGACTTTCAGCGGTAACGGGGCTCAGATCGGCGGCGAGTTTCGTGAGAGCAGCCAGCAAATTGGCGGCTATCGTCTCATCCCAGCCAGCATTGGAGGCAACCTTCGCACGCAAGATGCTGGTGCGAGTGGTGTCGTCGACAGTCTTTCCGGTTTCGGCTGCATATACGAGCAGACGCAATGCATCGTCAACAGCTCGAGGAAAATCCGGAAGCGGATTCCACGCCGACGGAGTGCTGTCCGCGATATCCGAGTTGGGCTTTCGCCGAAACCACTTAAGAAGATCCATTTTCATGGAACTCCTTCGAGGGATATAGCAGACGATAGCTTTTCTGCCTCTTCCTTTCGGGAGCCTTGCGTTGACACTGCAATACAGCTGCCAACCCGGCGCGGGTAAGAGCGCATGCAACTCTGTCCGCGCTTACAACCACATACCGCGAGAGGCTAATCTCGGATCGAAGTGAATCTTTAGCCTTCGCCTATCCGGACGGATATTGGCGAATATCCATTCGGTTACAAGCTGACATTGCCTCTTAACCCCCGCCTTCTCAATTCGGATGGGGAACTTCAGCAAAAGGACACCGATGCGTAGCCACAAGACAGTCGTAATCTAGGCGTGAAAAATCTGCTCTTACCCGCTTGAAGGGCTGAACCTATGACCTGGCGTCATCTAATCGAAGCTCTCTGGATGTTTGCTTTATCATGATTGGGTATCGGATCAAGGCGCGGAAAGAAGAACGCATGCTGACGGCGCAATTCGGCGAGGCGTTTGTGAAGGATTGCCGGGAGACGGGATTTTTGCCGCCGAAGTGGTGATGTGAACCCGGGCGCTCAGGGGCTTTAAAGCCTTCGTCTTAATTGGCTCTGTCGGCACGGCTGAAGGCCGTGCCCTTGCCGAGCAACCATTTACTTCATCGCGATGACGCGTTTGCCGAGGCGGGACTTGTAGCGCGAGGCGGTGTTTTCGTGCAGTGTGCCTTTTTGGATGGCCTTATCGAGGACCGACACGGTGGTGCGGTAGACTTTTTCGGCGACGGATTTGTCGCCTTTTTCGATGGTCTCGCGCAATTCGCGCAGAGTGCCGCGGAGACGTGAAGCGTTGGCGCGGTTGCGCGCGGTGCGGCGTTCGGTTTGACGGGCGCGTTTGAGCGCGGAAAAATGATTTGCCATGTCTGCTTCGTTACCTTGCTTGTGGAAGTTGGTTGCGGGGGGTGGATTTGAACCACCGACCTTTGGGTTATGAGCCCAACGAGCTACCAGACTGCTCCACCCCGCAGTTCGATGATAGCAACCCCTTCCGTTAGCGTCAAACCGCAGTCGGATGCTCGTAAGGATCAGGCTAGCGTTCACGACGATCACTCCCGCCATTCTCATGCCCCGGAAAGGTTTGCACGAAAAAGCAGAAACCTATGTCACCTCCCGGCATCCATACAACCGCAGGCTAACGAATGACACCGCCCACGAACCCAGGCGGTTTCGCAAGCGTAGAATTTATTCAGTAACGGAGAACGCAAATATGGCAAAAAAGGAAGCTTCCGGAAATAACAGCAAAGTCAGCGCACAGCCGCGGCTGCATCAGCGTGCGCGCGAGATTCAGGAGTATGGAACGGTTTCGCATATGTTGCCGCTCGAACTGGAAGAACCGGTTCGCCTGGAAATGACGGAACATCTCAACCAATTGTTGGCGGACAGCATGACATTGCGCGATCTTTATAAGAAGTCGCATTGGCAGGTTGCTGGGCCGACCTTTTATCAATTGCATCTGCTATTCGATAAGCATTACGGCGAGCAGGTGGAAATTGTCGACACTATTGCGGAGCGCATTCAATTGCTGGGCGGGATATCGCTGGCCATGGCCGCAGACGTTGCCGAAACCACGCAGATTGAAAGGCCGCCGCGGGGCAGGGAAGAAGTTCCAGTGCAGATTTCCCGGTTGATCGACGCGCATCAGGTCATCATTCGGGAGTGCCGCGAGCTGGCGGAGCGGGCGGATAAACTTGGCGACGATGGCACAAATGATCTTGCGGTCAGCGATGTGCTTCGCGCCAATGAATTGCAATCGTGGTTCCTCAGCGAGCACCTGGTGGATGTGCCTCTGGTGCATGCAGAAGAGCCTCGAATGAGGAATGCGGGTTAACGGCCCGCGAAAAAGATATCCGGACGAAGTACGAGCAATTTACCCGCTTTCGCGTTTCTCGGGAGAGCATAGTTCGCAGTATCATGTCTGGCGGGAGTACGCAGCGTTTTCCGCCTAAAGACACACTATGAACGTGCTCTCTCTCGATCAAATCCTGGATGCCTACGACGATCAAGCCCCGCTAGCCGAGGCTTCTACAATTCCTGCGCCCTGGTACGTGGATCCCCGCATCGCTGAACTGGAACGGATGAACGTATTCGGAGGAACCTGGCAACTGGTGGCCCGCACCGATCAGGTGCAGAAGCCGGGGGAGTTTGTTTCCACAATATTGGCCGGCGAGCCTATTGTCATTGTGCGGGGCAATGACAAGGTGTTGCGTGCTTTTTATAACGTGTGCCGCCATCACGCGGCGGCGGTCGTGACTCAGCCGTGCGGACAGGCCTCTCTTCTTCATTGTCCCTATCACGGCTGGAATTACGGGCTCGACGGATCGTTGAAAGGCATGCCGGAGTTTGAAGGGGTAAAGAATTTTGATCGCGGCCAAAACGGTTTGGTTCCCGTGCGTGTCGATACGTGGGAGTGCTTTGTATTTGTGAATTTGGATCCGGCGGCTGCATCCTTGCAAGAATTCCTGGGCGGGCTCGCGCCGCGTGTCGCCCCGCTCGGCATTAGCAAGCTGCACCACTTCGACCGCAAAACATATAACATTGCCTGCAACTGGAAGGTATTCGTCGACAACTTTCTGGATGGTGGATATCACGTTCCCCACCTGCACAAGGGATTGAATTCGGTCCTCGATTACAAGCAATACACGATCGAAAATGAGGATCGTTACTGCCTGCAATCCAGCCCCATGGTGGCGTCCACCGAAGACGCCGCCACCGGAGCGACCCGCAAAGGCGATCGCGCCTGGTATTTCTGGCAATATCCCAACCTGATGATCAACTGCTACGCCGGCTACATGGACACAAATTATGTGATTCCTGTTGATGCTGACCATTGCGCGGTGGTCTTCGATTTTTATTTCAGCGATGTCAGCGAGGCGGCGCGAGCGTACAACGAGCAGTCGGTGAACGTGGGCAATCAAGTTCAGGATGAAGATTTGGGGATCTGCGAAGATGTACAGCGAGGGCTAAAGTCACGGGCCTATGGCGCGGGACGGCTTTCGGTGCGGCGCGAAGCAGGGGAGCAGTTATTTCATCGGTTGCTGGCTGCGGACTTGAGAAGCGGCGCTGGCAGTTCCAATGTCGCCGCGGACTGAACTGGGGATTGGGCTGAACGACCTACAGTACCAAATTGCTGATTTGTGATTGCTGATTGTCGACTGAAAGTCTCGCGGTTCATTCAGCAATCAGAAACCAACAATCGGTAATCGATTGAGAGCCTTCGGGCGCCCGGCCCCGAGCCGTCGTGGGAAACGGCTTTGGGGTCCGAGTGGGGAGTGGGGCCGGGCGATTTGTAATCAGAAGGCCTGCTTCATGGGTCGAGATTAGGACAACACCCCTGTGGATGGCTGTGATATCCGTCACATAAAGACGATTATTTAGCATATTTTTTATTACTAGAGTTTTGTCGATTGGTTCGCGGCTGCAACTTTCTGCACACGGTGACGTGAGCGAACCGCGCTTCGGCTTTGCCAGCCGCCTAAGTTCCGGCCTATCATTGCGCCTTATGAACGTGGTTAAGGCAACCCGGCAGTTCGAAGAGTGGCTTGGTCTTCGTACCTGTCTGGTGCGTGCCGATGTCGAGCTTAAGCATCGGAGCATGAAAGAAGGCGTCTTTCCATTTCTCCGCGCCACTTACTATCGCTGGGCGCAAATTTGGCCGACCGTTTGTCCTGAATTGGCGAAGGCTTCTCAAGTGCTGGCGGTCGGCGATCTGCACGTGGAAAACTTCGGGACCTGGCGCGATATCGAAGGGCGCTTGATCTGGGGCGTCAACGACTTTGACGAAGCTTTTCCCATGTCCTATGCCAACGATCTGGTCCGGCTGGCGGTGAGTGCCATCCTTGCGGCGGAAGGCGGACACCTCGCGCTGACTGAGAAAAATATCTGCGACTCCATCCTCGATGGCTACGTTGCATCGATGGAGGGAAAGGGACGCCCGTTTGTGCTGGGGGAAGCCCACACATGGCTGCGGCAGATTGCGGAAAGCGAACTCCGAGACCCGGTAAGGTTTTGGCAGAAAATGGATGCGCTACCCACGACAAGACAGAAAGTTCCGCTCAGCGCGCTCGATGCGTTGAACCATCTGATGCCGCAGCGGGATGTTCCATGCCGCGTGGTCAAGCGCGTGGCAGGCTTGGGAAGCCTGGGGCATCAACGTTTTGTTGCCATTGCCGAATGGCATGGGGGCAAAATCGCTCGCGAAGCCAAGGCGCTGGTGCCTTCGGGGTGTCACTGGGCACAGGACAAAGGACCCTCGGACATTTTGTATCAGACCATTATTGCGACTGCGGTGCGCTGTCCGGATCCGTTTGTGCAGTTGCGCGGCCACTGGATTGTTCGCCGGCTTGGCCCGCATTGTTCGCGGATCGAGTTGGCGACGCTGCGTGCACCCGGTTCAGAGTTGCGACTGCTGCACGCTATGGGCTGGGAAACGGCGAATATTCATCTGGGTACGAAGACCGCGCGAAAGACGATTCTCCGCCACCTGAAAAAGCAAAAAGGGAAGTGGTTGCACGAAGCCGCCTGCGAGATGATCAAAGCCGTTCGCGATGATTGGGCAGTTTGGAGAAAAGACGGCTATGCCTAAACGCTGAGAATTAGTGTTTGCGCTCTCAGAGCGCTATAAGCCCCGCACCCGCCACAATAAGACCCACGACACCCAAAACAATTCCGACACTCCAGAAAATTCTGCGGCCCGAAAGCAGCGTGATCGACGTGATGACCAAGGCTATTTCGAGAAACACCTCTGCCAGATCGAAGCGGTCAGCCCGCTTTCGCTCCGTAGTAACTTCCTGTTCGAGTTCTTTAGCTTTGTCTTCAATCTCTTTCTGCTCGCCTTTATATCGTTCCGCCTCGCTCGAGTATTTTTCGCGGAGCTTGCCCAGAGCCGCAGCGTCGGTCGTCGGAGTAACGGAGGTAAGATCGGTGAAAAGCTCGTCTGTGTGGCGCCGAATATTCTTGGCCTGATAAAAAGCCCACTGATCGGAAGACTTGGCTTGAAGGACAACTTCTTCAGTATGCGCGCGATGCCCCAGCAGCGCGGCGACTGCGACGACCACAGCGAGCACGGCCATGGTCAGCGAAACCGGCGCCATCATCGGATTGTGCTTGGCGTGTTCCGCGTTTTCCTGTAATTCCTGAAGTTCTTCTGAACTCATTGTTCTCCTCGTTGTTGCAAGCAACCAAACGGCCAGACATCTGGCTCCTCAGTCTACTCTCCCATTGCCTTTACAATCACACGCTTGTCCCGCTGGCCATCGAATTCCGCATAGAAAATTCTTTGCCATGTCCCCAGATCAAGCTTGCCGGCGGTGATCGGGACGATGACCTCGTGATGAATGAGCAGCGCCTTCAGGTGCGAATCGCCATTGTCCTCACCAGTCTCATGATGCTTGTAGTTCTTGCGAAACGGGGCAAGATGTTCCAGCCACTGGTCGATGTCTTCAATAAGACCGTTCTCATTATCGTTCACATAGATTCCCGCCGTGATGTGCATGGCGGAGACCAACACCATGCCTTCTTTGATTGTGCTTTTCTTGACGATCTCCTCCACCTGCGGCGTGATATGCACGTAGGCGCGATGCGTCTTGGTGTGAAACTTCAAGTATTCCGTGAGAACTTTCATTCCGCGCATTCCTTCATCAGTTTGTGAAGCGACTCGCCCACATCGCCGTGGTCGCCATTGAGGCCATTACCAACGTGACCGTGACTACTACGTTATGCCCGGAAAAGGGCATTCCGCATGCTAATAATAACGGTACCGGAGGTTTTTCTGCGTCGTGTTTCGTCTGGATTACGTTTCTTGCGTGCTCACCGTAGTTTCCACAATCCTTATCGGCAAACGGTATTGGGAAGGCTGGATCTTAGCTGGAGTCAACAGTGTGGTAGTTTGCGTGATTGGCTTTCAGACCGCGCAACTGGGCTTCATTCCGGCGAATTTGTTCTGCATTATTCTTTACGCCTTCAATCTTAGATCGTGGCGCAAAACAAAACCTGCCTGACAGAAATTCAAACCGCAATTGGCTACGACCGAGGCGCGCAATTTATGGTTTGACTTCCTCCATTCCGACGATCTTTGCCGAGGTGCGGAATTTCTTGTAGTCGCGAAAGGTCTGATCGCCGTCCATTTTGTAGCCTTTGAATAGTGCAATTCGGGCATCGAGTTTGAAAGTCACGTGTTGCGGCAGCCAGACTTCGTCGTTCACTCTGGTTTGTTCGAGCATGACGCGCGTGCCTTTGTGAACGCGGGCGAGCACCCAGCCTAAAGACACGGTGTCGATCGCTTCTACATCGAGTTTGGCCAATTGCAGATCGTTCTTGTCGATCCAGACTCGTCCGTGGAATTTGGGAAGGAATTTTGATTCTTTGAGATGCGGCTCAAAGCCGGGATGCGGCTCGCCGTCGATTACCCACGCTTCGCGGCCGCCGATCGTTTCGGTTCCCACCAGGCGGAAGTCATAGGCGTCGGCAACTTCGCTGGTAAATTTTCGTTCCTCCTCGCGATCCTTTTGTTCTTTCGCTTCCCGCTTCCCGCGGTCTTCGTCCGATTCGTTTTTGCGTTTGTCGATAATCTTCTGAATCTTTTCTTCCTCTTTCGCAGCATCTTTGGCATCGAGAGGCTTGTCGTCTTTCGCGATCAGCCGCTGCACCTGCTCGCCATAAATCTCGAGCACTTCGTAAGTCTTTACTTCAGTGGACTTCGTTTTCCCATTGCCATCCAAGTTGTTCTGCACGTCTCGTTCGACGTAGGTGTAGTCACGAAGCAACTTGTCGTTTTCCTGGTCTTTGGCGGCAACGATGCGAAACAATTGCCGCATTTGTTCCTGAGAAAGATTTCCATTGGCGCCGGGCGTCAGGTCGGGAACAGAAGAGGGTTGATTCAGTGGCAGAGAGGCCGAATTCTGACCAAAGCCCGGAATCGCAATGATGAGAAGGAGAGCGATGCCGGCTCCAGCGAAAGCAAACTTTGCCATAAGAGATTGTATTCTCGCTCAGCGGAACGGCGGCAACTCCTGTACGGGGCACGCATCCTAATTACGGCATTGCAGGTGCCGGACTTGGTTTGGCCCCCAAAGGAGGAACAATTATGGAAAGCGTAGTTGGAATCTTTCAGACACGTATTACCGCTGAACAGGCGGTTTCCCAGTTGTTGAATCAAGGCATCCGCCGTGAATCCGTCATCTTTCTGACGGCGGAACCAATGCCGGGTAGAGGAGATGGAACTGAGGTGAACGCGAGCCTGGAAAAAATTCCTACAACAGATGCTGAGGCTGACGGCATGGGCATGGCGGCGGGCGCCTTGTTAGGTGGAGGTATCGGAGCCAGCGCTGGTTTGGCCGGCGGAGCCGCGCTTGCCAGTGTGCTGGTTCCCGGCGTTGGCATGATCTTTGCCATCGGATTGGGCGCAGCCGCAGTGCTGGGTCTGGGAGGAGCGGCTGTTGGCGCAAAGGCCGGAGAAGTGACGGAACATGCTTTGGACAACGGGGTGCCGAAGGACGACATCTCTTTTTATAGAGAACTGTTGAAGCGAGGACGGTCGCTGATCATTGCCAATGTCGATGATGAAAAAACAGCGGAGACGGCGAAGTCGGTCATGGAGCAAGGCGGAGGAGAAAACGTGGACGATGCGCGAAAAGAGCTTCGCCAGGCCGCTTAGAATCCAGGCCGCTTAGAATCTGGTGAGCGCGGAAGGGCTCGAACCTTCGACCCATGCCTTAAAAGGGCATTGCTCTACCAACTGAGCTACGCGCCCCACCTTTGTCGTCGAGGACTTACAGCGGTGCCCAACGAAGACATAATCCAGCGTATTGATTGTAAGGGCATTCAACTCTGCCAGTCCAGCAGCAGCGTCGCCTGGTGTTCGTCGGTGACGCCTTTCGCGTGCGGGGGCTTGTAATAACGCTGCCCTGGCAAGGTGTAACCACGCGATATTGTTGACGTAAGGTTAGGAACCTTCTTGCGATTCAGGAGGGCGGGCTAATTAGCTCGTCTTCGCCGGGTTGTCGGAGATTTGAATGGAGAAGTTGACAGTGATTGTGGCTTTGGTTTCGACCGGCGTTCCGTTCTGGAGATAGGGCTTGAACCGCCATTGGCGGACCGCTTGTTGTGCTGCCGCGGTGAGGATGGCTGGGCCGCTGACTACGCGCAGATTTTCGATGTTTCCATCGGACCCGATGACCGCCTGCATTACGACCGAACCCTGGACCTTCATTCGCGGTCCCAACAAGGGATAGGTCGTATCAACGGTTTGATGAAGTTCGGGAACACCCTCACCGGAAAGCGACTCGTGTTCAGCCGCATTCGTAGGCACAGTGGGAACTGACGTCTGAATGGCCTGGATCAGCTTTGAATCGTTGGCGATCTCCAGTTTGGCGACGTTGCTTTTAGAGTTGTTTCCAGAACGAGCAGGCCGGTGTGTGTCGTGCGCAACTACTTCGACTTGCAACGGAGGGAGTACGGACCGTTTAGCCGCAACTGCTGGCGAGGCCGGTTTAGCGGCGGCTTGGTGTTCCTTGACCGCAAGCGCGGTGGAAGTTTTCGGAGCCGGTTGATTTTGGGTGGTGAGTGCTGGTGTCGTGGGCGTCTGGAGAGTCTGAGTCGGCACCGCTGCAGAGTTCGCTGCCGGGAGGCCTTGGGCGGGGGTAGATTCAACCGCCTCGTTCGAGCCAAACCAGAACTCCTGATCCCTAATAAGGACCGCAGCGAGCGCAACCAGCAGAACTGCAAGCGCGATTAGCAGCCGACGACGTTGTTTGTTCGCCAAGCCCGTTTGACCGTTAGCAATCACCGTTCTTTGATTTAGCTGCAGCATCTCTTGTCCTTCGCTTGCCCTCGGTCGCCCCCGTAAAATAGCTTTGAATCAGGAGTGCCAATTACCAGGCAGCAGTAGGCTAAGGACGTTGGGCCGTAATGACAATGGCACGATGGGGGAATAAGAGGCCCGACCGTGCTACAAGGCTAATTTTTCCGCTGCGGGTGAGTGCAGGAAGGGATAGTTTCAAGCGCAACTGCTCTCGAATCGATCGCGAGATAGAGTTAGGAAAAGAACTCAGTCGTGCAGATCCTGCTCGCGCCGCATGGCCCGAAGATCGATGCCCAATTGTTCCGCTTTCTTATATAGATGACTGCGTTCGAGGCCAAGTGATTTTGCGGCTAGGCTCACGTTGTGATGGCTGCGCTGCAACTCCGCAAGGATGACCTCGCGCTCAAACGATTGCACGCGATCTGCGAGTGGCCCGGCGGAGCCCTGCGTGGAGGAAATGTTCCTGCCAGCGGAGCCCTTCGGCAAAGCCAGTTCGACGGTCGCCAGATCGACCTGACCCTCGGTTGCCAAGAGCATGAGACGCTCCGTCATATTGCGAAGCTCGCGAACATTTCCGGGCCAAGGATGTGACTGTAGAGCCTGGATCGCCTCAGCCGTAACGGGAACTCGCTTCCAACCGTTCTGAGCACTCACCTGCGCGGCGAAATGCTCGACTAGCGGGGGAATATCGTCACGGCGTTCGCGCAAAGGCGGCAGTACCAGTGGGAAGACATATATCCTGTGAAACAGATCCTGGCGGAATTTTTCTTCACGAACCCTGGCTTCCAAGTCGCGATGCGTAGCCACTAGCACGCGAACATTCACTGTCACGGGTTTGTCGCCGCCGATGCGTTCCACTTCTCCTTCTTCGAGCACGCGCAAGAGCTTCGCTTGCATGGTCAGTGGCATATCGCCGATTTCATCCAGAAAAATTGTGCCGCGATCCGCTTGCTCGAACTTGCCAAGGTGGCGGAGGGAGGCGCCAGTGAAGGATCCTTTCTCGTGTCCGAAAAGTTCCGACTCGATCAGTTCGGCGGGAACGGCTGCGCAATTCAGGGTGACGAACGGCCCCGAGGCGCGTGAACTACGCTCGTGAATGGTGCGAGCAACTAATTCTTTGCCGGTTCCGGTTTCTCCCAAAATGCAAATACGCGTTTCACTGGCGGCAACCCGTTCCAGTTGCGCCATCACGCGGCGCATGGCCTCGCCTTTCCAAACGATCTCGTGCTTACCCAATCGCTGGCGCAGTTGCTTGTTTTCGTTTTCCAGCCGTTGCAGCTTCAGCGCATTGTCAACGGTCAGAAGAAGCTTTTCGGTCGAGATGGGCTTTTCCAGAAAATCGAGTGCGCCCAGCCGCGTAGCGCGAACCGCCATTTCGATGTGAGCCTGGCCAGACATCATAACCACGGGAGCGGTTACGCCCTGTGTCTTCAATTCTTCCAGGAGAGTAAGGCCATCTTTGCCCGGCATCACAACATCAGAAAGAATCAAATCGAAGTGCTGCGATTTTGCCAACTCCAGCGCCTTGCCGGCATTGTCGCAAACCGTCGCCTCGTGGCCGGCGAGGCGGAAGGCGCGCGACAGCGAGGCCAGCGTGTTTGCTTCATCGTCCACAATCAGCAGATGTGCTTTTGGCGGCAATCTTGATCCTCCAACATCAGTTCTATTTTGCTCCCGAGTCGATGACTCGTGCCTGCTGCGCGTCGGCAGGTCGCGATGGCTCCGGATTACCCGGCAGGCCGATCACGAACCTGGTTCCTTTTCCTGGCTCACTGTGAACAGTGATGGTGCCGTTGTGGTCGCTGACTACGGACTGCACAATGGCAAGCCCCAGTCCGGTTCCGTGTTGCTTGCTGGTGTAATAAGGAGTAAAGATGCGCTCACACTCCTCTGGAGTCAATCCAGAACCGGTGTCGGCGATCTCGATCACGATGCTGTCCTCTTTTTTGCGTGTACGCAACGTAAGCGTTCCTCCCTCCGGCATGGCGTCCATGGCATTAAGAACGAGATTGGAGAGCGCGCGATGCAGCAGGTCGGGATCGGCGGGAACCTGCCTCAGATTTTCGTCGAGGTCGAGGATACTCTCGATTGGCTTTCGACCTGGAGCCTGCAACTGGGCGCGGAAAAGCTGAGCAATGCCGCGAAGGAGTTCGTTCATATCGGTAGGCTGCAATTGCGGCTGGGGCATTTTCGAGAATTCGCTGAAGCGTCCAATGATCGCTTTCAGATTTGAAATTTCGGCCAGAAGGGTGGCGGAACTTTCGCGAAATACCTCGTCAAATTGTTCGGGACTGTTTTGACGGGCGCGAAGCAAGTTTTCGACGGTGAGTTGCAAAGGGAATAACGGATTCTTAAGTTCATGCGCCAGACGACGCGCCAATTCGCGCCAGGCTGCGACCCGTTCGGCCTGTAAGAGGCGCTCTTTTTGATTTAACAATTCGGCCGTCATGCGGTTGAAGGAATCTGCCAGTTGCGATAGTTCATCGTTGCCTTCGACCGCGACGCGCGCACTCCAATTTCCGGCGGCAACTTCCTGTGCGGCTTGGGCAAGCCGTTCCACAGGGCGAGTCACGCGTGCCGCCGCCCAACTGCTCAGGAGAATTGCCAGGACAATTCCGCCGCCGCCAACCAGCAACGCGGAGGCGCGAATGCGGCGCTCCAACTCGACGTAGGACCTGCGCGAATTGCCAATCAACAGAATCCCCAGCAATGGTTGCGAGTTGACTTTGCCGCGCAGAGGAATGGCGTGAAACATTTCGTCGTCGGCCGCATCTGACGACCAATGTATGATCGCAGTCATTTCCGCCCGCGCCTCACGCGTGGCATTGATTAGCGGGATAAGTTTGTCAGTTGTGTGGGCGGCCTTTGAAGGGTCGATTGAGGAGGGATCGATTAACGATTCCGCGGACCGATTGTCAGGCTGATTTTGATAAAGCAAAACGCGGGTATCGGGCAGATTTAGGGTCGCGAGAAAGTTCTTATCCAGGCGCCGTCCGCCGATCACATACAGAGGATGATCGGGAATCCTGGTGGCGCGCACGGCAAACAGTCCCAACACGCTGGTGTCCTGCAACTCTTCTTGTTTCAGAAAGGATGGCTGGCCGGCGAAGGGGGTGAGATTGGCAAAAGCAGTCTCGGGATAGCCGAACTTGGCCGGCCACTGGGCCGAAGAAACAATGGTTCCGTTGGCATCGACGAATTCCAAAAAATCGAGTTCGTAATTCTCCGCCAGGGATTTGGCGAGATCGAAGTATCCTGCGGACTCGGATGAACTGTGATTGAGCAGGGCTGCCATATGCGCCACCGGATCGGAGGTAGCGACGGCTTCGAGCCGTCGGGCAATCTCTTTTCCCTGTGCGTCGAACTCGCGTTGAAATTGCGCCCTTAAAGCGGCAGAGCGCTCATCTTCATTTCGCGCGAAGGCTCGGCGGGTCATCGCCGAAACGAGCAACGCCACTCCTGCCACCGACAACACAACCGTAAGAGTGAACACGGCGAGCAACTTGCGGCGAAAGTTCAAGGATTGATGCTCCCCGAGGGGTTGCGGGCCAGCCATGTATCGGCCAGGTTCCACATGCCGTCGAGTCGCGGCGACCAGTCTTGCAGAGCTGGAGTGGCGGCGTAAACGACGGGCAGATGAAACAAGGGAATCAGCTTCTGTGTGGCGAGCAGTTCCCGCTCTGCTGAGTAGAGTGCTTCGGCGGAATTGCTATCAATCTGAGACGGTGGCAGGCCGACTGAGGCTGCGACCTTGGCAAGCGCCATGACAGGATCAGACAGTAACGGGATTCTTACCACGCGAAGGTCAGCCACCGCACTCTTCGTGGGTTGCAACTGCAATCCCGCGTCGCGTGCATTCAAAGCGATGCGCTCGGCAAGCAGGCCAGCAAGGGGATCAGCGGGGTCATAAGCGATGGTCCATGGCGAGGCGGTTCGCACCTCATCGCGCAAATGCCGCGCGCGCGTTAAATCCGTCTCGGTGGAGAATGCGAAAGCGTAACCGCTTATCCAGTCGGGCAAAATGCTTGCGGCGGGTTTACCGGCGCCTTGCAAGATGACGTTCCCAATTGAGGCGCGCTCAATGCTCAGGGCTAGCGCTTCACGCAGTGACTTTTCCTCCGGAGACTGCGCATCGCGGGTAAAGGCCAATGCGAGCAATTCAAGCGGTTCCGAAGTCGACGACCGATGGCTTGCCGTCGAAATGCGATGTGACTGCTCGGCGGAAATCTCAATTAAGTCCGATTTTCCCATTTCCAGGGAGACCAGTTGTTCGCGGTAACCCTTGCCGAATTCGATTTCTATCGCGTCCAGGAACGGCCGGCCCGCCCAGTAGTTTTCCTCTGCGCTCAACACCAGCTTTTTACCGGATTGCCAATCAGCTATGTGAAAGGGCCCCGTGCCATTCAGTTTGCCGTCATCCGCTTTTTTCACGATAGCGTTGCACAGAAGTGCGAGTTCTTCGGGTAGGTGAGAACAGAGAACGTCACATTCGATAATGATTGAATCCCCATCGGAGACTATCTTCCAGGAAGAGTTGGCTAATCGCAACGAAGCTGCAGCAATCCCGGGTGTGAGCGTCGCACCGTCGCTAAACTTCACGCCGGAGCGCATGCGGAACTGCCAGCGTTGATTGCCGTTCAGAGGCCGCCAAGATGTGGCTAGGAGGGGACGGATGTGGCCACTGTCATCAGTCGTAACCAACGTTTCGAAAATCAGCGGTATGAGATTGCGGCGGGCGAACGAATCCGGTTGAGTTGTGTCGGTCGGGTCGAGCGAAGTTAGAGCTTCGCGAACGGAGACCTGTAGCGTCCCACCGTACTGGGGCCGAGTGTCCGCGCTCGCAACGAGAGCTACCAGCAAAACGCTACTGGCTACAAGCCACTGAAAGCCGCAAAGCTTCATACTCCCCCGTTTCTCCGTGTCGAACCACGGCAATGGCTCTGTCGCCTTTTGCTTCCGTCCACAACGCTGTCACTCGGCCGGGAAGTTTTACCGCGGCGCTCACTGCAACCGGATCGCGGTCTGGGAATTCGTATGCGCGGATGGAGTCCTTATTATCGTCGTCCCTGGTGCTCACGGCCAGCACTTGCCAGCCGGCGCCGCAGGAAGTGTGAACGCTCGCGAGATCGCTGCCCCACACCGTTTTGTCCGACCCTTGTTTCAGCGTTGTATCGGAGACGCCATCGATCATGTGAATTTGTCCATCGGCCGCAGCGAAGAGCCAAAGCACGTACTTGTCGCGCGGAATGAAAGCCAGCGAATAGAACTTCGGCACGGTGCCGAATTTTCCAATGCGAGGAGAGACTACTCCGGTGAAAAAGTTGCGTGTTGGTGCGAAGAAGGCGTTGAACTGTGGCATTGACGTTGCTCCATTCAAGCTGGGAGTTACATCTACGCTGGTTCCCGGACTGAGGGGCCAGCCCGCCAGCGGCCAGGGATCATCGCTCTCGCGGCAATTCAGAGTTAGAGGCCCGGTTAAATTCGTGTGACACAAAACACCCGGCAGGTAAACGTCGAGCAAGTAATCTTTCGCCAGAACCAATCGTCCTCGCAAATCGCGTGGCCAGGGCCGCGCATGTGTGACGGCAAGCGGCTGCTCAGGCTCCCACTTTTCCCCATGCCATCGGTATAGCGTGACTTGTTCCGCCGTGAGCACGGCGATATGAGTTGGGATAGTAGTTTCTTCGAGAACGGCCACATCCAGGATCGGCTCCGGCTGTTGCCAGAGCGGTGTCTTGCGCAACGTCAGCGGAACCGACTCGCGAGCAGCAAGCACAGCTTTCGGTCGGGAGGTTGAGACCATCACAATCGCGCTCTCGCTGGCAGCTTGATGGATTTCCGCAACCCAAACGTAGGAAGTCTGATTTTCGGAGAGAGTGATTCCGACCGTTGCCGCAGCTCGATCGGCGGCGACGAAGCGAATGCCGAGCGCTTCCAGCGCGGATCGCAGACCATCGCGGATGATGTCGCTTTCTTTCTTGCTGAGAGATGAACAGTTGTCAATGGTCAGCGCGAGGGCGCCGGGACCGGTAATCGCTACAATCTTTTGCGCCAGTTGCTGCTCAGGGTCGCTCCAGTTTTCGGTTGGAGAACTCAGAGCGAGCAACGGGAACAATAACAAAAAAAGGACGCACAACACGGCGTGCGCACACGGTGCAACGGGAAAGGCGCGATTCGCCAGTTTCGTCTGCAGGATGGCCGAATTATAAACCGGGCTTCGCATTTCGCTGCCTCTTGCCTCTGTATGAATTCGACACCGCCGGTGTTGTGGCAGCGCGGTCCGCCCAGTTGTTCACATCTTTCTAGACGGCCCACCCGGCGCAACGGGCAAGCTGTCAGCGCGTTTGGGATTCAGCTGGCTCAGCCTGCGCGGCCTGATTCGATACATTCATGCCGCGCAGCACGTCATTGGCGAAAAAGAATTTGCCATCCGCGGGCACCATCATGATTTGCAGCTTGTCGGAGAGACGCTCTGCCACAATCTTATTAATCAACAGTGGATTTTGCTTCAGGATCGCAGCCTCGCTCTGCATGCGTTCGGCATCGGCAACGGCGGTCACGCGGATGCGCTCGGCTTCGGCCTCGGCCAGGAGTTTGCGACGCTCGGTTTCCGCTTTGCTGTCGATCACTTTGGCCTGTGCTGCGGCTTCCGCATTTTGGATTGTGGCTTCTTTGCGCGCTTCGGCTTCCAGTTTGCTCTGCTGGATTTGTTTTTCCTTCAGCGGCAGCGTGTATTGCATGGCATCAGACTCGCCCTTCGCTTGCAGCACGTGGACTTGCGCCTCGCCTTCGGCCTGCTTGATCTGTTGTACCTTCGTGGCTTCGGCTTCGAGCTCGGCGATGCGTACTTCTTTCTGCTTCAGCTCCGTCTCCACGCCCATGCGGTCGTTCTCTTGCTCTTTCAGCAGCAACGTTTCCAAGCCCTTGGCATATTCCGGCGGCAGTTGAATGTCACGCAGCATCACTTCTTTTACAACGATGCCGTCCGCGGCGAGCTTCTGCGTGATCATGCCGGAAGCCCGCGCACGCACTTCTTCGCGCTTGGCAGAAAAGACATCACGCACCGTGTAGTTGGGAACCAGTTCGCGCCACACACTGGCTACGGTCGGCGGAACAATTTCTTTTTCCACGGGATGCGGTAAGTTGCTCTGCACATAATCCAGATGCTTGGGATCGAGGCGGTAACGCACGGTGATTGCGAGACCGAGCGTCAGTCCTTCTTTCGCTTGAACGTCGAGAAGCTGCTCCTTTCCTGAAACATTGGCCGCTGCTGCCTTCCCATCTTCCAAACTTCCCGTGGTGAAGACTTGATCTCTGGTGTCGAATAGCGCGACTTCTTCGATCAACGGTGTAACGAAGTGGACGCCGGGATAGAGCGTGCCGGACAAGGTACCGCGGGTTTGGCTGACGCGCACTCCTGCCATGCCGCTCGGTACTACAACAATACTGAACGCCACCAGCAACGGTCCCCAGGCCAACATGACCAGCGCAAGCGACGTGCGCCACCGCAATTGCGGAGGCGGAACGTTAACGGCATCCGGCGCGGCCATTGCTCGCCGATACAATATCTCTCGATAAAAATCGTACGCCAGAATGCTCACGGCCGCGAGAATCATTCCCAGGCCACCTAAAATCAGCAAGTATTTCAACGCCAGCATTGTCCTTCTCCTTCGCGCCTCAGCGCTTTTGCCCCGACTTTATTTCGACCGCCTGCCGTGCGAAGAACAGGCGGAACACTTGTCCAAAAATCAGTTCCTCGGCCAGCAATGCGATTGCGAGTGAGAAAACTAAACCTCCAACTACTGCAAAGAATGTGATTGCCATTTGCATAAATGTTCTCCCTTAACAATTCGTCGGACTTAAATCAGAAATCGAGAGGCGGAAGCGACTATTGCCCGCCGGTCTGACCTGCTTCCAGAGCATCTGCCACGGTGGACTCGCCGCCGAAAATTTCAGCGATTTCTTCGTCGCGCTCTCCACGAATCTCAACCGCATCTCCTATTCGCAACATAGTGAATAGTTTTTCCATATCGCGATTGCGCAGCCGAATGCATCCGTGCGAAGCGGCATGACCTATCGAGAACGGAGCGTTTGTGCCGTGAATCCCGTAACCTTTCTCGTTTAGTCCTATCCACCGCGTTCCCACAGGATTGCCTTTGCCCGGCGGGAGTACCACTCCGTCGTGGTAATAAGTTGGATTGGCCACGAGGTTGACGATTTCAAATTCGCCTTGCGGGCTGGGACTTACCTCTGCGCCCACCGACACGGCAAAGCGCGCGATGACCTCATCGTTTTCCAGGACGGCAAGCTTCCGGTCGGGAATGCTCACTACCACCAACCGCTTCACCCGCTCCGGCGTGCTTTGTGCAAAGCCGCGAATATCAAATGCGAACAACATCACCGTGAGCATGGCTGCGATTTTCAGATTTCCTGTTCGCTGATGATTTGTTCCGCTCATGGCGTCTCCTGGTGGACGGTTGCTACACCAATCACAAAAGCAAGGCACATGCCGGAAAACATCTGTTGTAAGCAATGGGTTTAGCGTGAGGCGGCGGTAGCAGCGAAGTGTCTAGCCAAAGACACAGTGTCAGGTCTGACACATCAGCGGACAATAAGGCAGGTCAAAAGTCAAAAGTCTGTAATCCCCTGCTTTTATCGGCCCTCGAGGAACCATCTGTAGCGATAACCAGCATGGTACCCGCCACTGATCACCAATTGCTTTCACACCCCACACTTGCCGTAATCTCAAATTGTGACTGCATCTGGACGGATTCCGTTGGGGGAAGTTTGGAGCGACGCAATTTGAGAAAGCCGGAAATGGAGAATGCAACGTGGCGACATTAGAAGGGCAAAGCTTTGTGCGTACGCGATCGGTGGCCGCGCGAGTAGTGGCTGGAGAGACTTTGCTGGTGCCGATTCGCGCGCGTGTGGGCGACCTGGCCTCGATCTACAGCTTCAACGGCACCGGCTCTTCCATCTGGAAATTGCTGGAGACGCCCAAGACCATAGCCGAGTTAGTTGAGGCCGTGGCGGAAGAATACGACGCCGAGCACGATCGAGTTGCGCGCGACGTCAAAGAGTTTTTGGACGAAATGTTGTCGGTGGGTCTGGCCGAGGTTCCGACCTCCGCAGCGATGGCGGCGGACTGAATGGCCAGTGGGGCGGGAGAAGTAACTATCGCGGGCGAATGGGCGCGAGTCAAAAATCGCGCCCTCTGCTTTTGAGCAGCGCAGAATAAGAATCGAGGAGTAATGGAGCAGCTAACCTACGGGGCATTCAGCGCAGACCTGCACGAACGCCAGGCAGGACAGCGCGTACCGTTACAGGTTTCGATCGAGGTCACGCGGCGATGTCCGCTGGAATGTTTGCACTGCTATAACAACCTGCCCATGGGCGACGTGGAAGCGAAGCAGCGGGAGCTGACCAAGGAAGAACACTTCCGCGTGCTGGATGAACTGGTAGAGATGGGCTGCTTTTGGATTCTCTACACCGGCGGGGAAATTTTTGCCCGCAAGGATTTTCTCGAGATCTACACCTACGCCAAACAAAAAGGTTTTCTGATCACGCTGTTCACCAACGGAACGATCATCACGGAAGCGATTGCGGATTATCTTGTCGAGTGGCCGCCGTTCGCTATCGAAATCACGTTGTATGGCCGCACCCGTGAAACCTACGAAGCCTTGACGGCGATTCCCGGATCATATGATCGCTGCCTGCGAGGGATCCAGTTGCTGCGCGAGCGAGGGCTTCCGCTCAAATTGAAGACCGTGGCTACGAGCATCAACAAGCATGAAGTCCTGGCGATGCGGCAATTTGCGGAAGAAGAATTGGGTGTTGAATTCAAGATGGATGGGCAGATCAATCCACGCATTGATTGCTCGCAGAGTCCGCTGGCAGTAAGGCTTACGCCGGAGGAAGTGGTGGCTCTCGATTTGACTTCGCCGAAGGTGGCCGACGAGTACATCAAGCTGGCGAAGCGCGACCTCGAAAATCCGCCAAATCTGGCGCAGATCGACACAGTCTATTCCTGCGGTGGAGGGATAAATTCATTTGCCTTGAACGCCTATGGCGAGGTGGGCATTTGTGTGATCTCGCAGCAGGAAACATTCAGCATTCACGGCGCGGGAGTGAGGCAGGTGTGGGAACAGTCGTTGATGCATTTACGAACCCGAAAGCGGACTCAAGTCACGAAGTGTCTTCAGTGCAAGATTCAGTCACTGTGCGGCATGTGTCCCGCCAACGGCGAATTGGAGAACGGGGATCGCGAGAGTCCGGTAGAGTTTCTTTGTCACGTCGCGCACTTGCGGGCGGCGGCAATTGGGGTTGAGGTTCCGGCACACGGGAAGTGCGAGTTCTGCGCGGGCGGAAGCGAGCACCAGGCGGTGCTTGAGTCGGCGCGGCGAATCCGGAATAAAGAGATTAATGTCGAGGAATGGCTGGGTCCGCAGCAGCTGTTTCCGATTCTGAATAATGCGAGCGTCGTGGCGGGAGGGTGTGGAAGTTGTGTCAGCCATTAACCGACCGCAATTGGGGGTTGAATGAATTGTGAAGGGAACGACGCGAAGGACAAAAGAATTTATGAGCCGCCGCAACTGAAGACGATCAGTCTGCGGCCGGAAGAGGCGGTTCTGGGGCATTGCAAGAATGCCTCGGGAGGCGGTCCCACTCCCGGCTGCGGGATCCTTCTCGGCGGTTGCCAGAATCTCGGATCGTAACTACAAGTGGCCAATTCCAACGGTGAAGATGGGAACAAGCAGCGATCTTGGACGGGCACTGCCGGGGAGGCAGTGCAGCCACTTCCGCGTTGGCGGAGTTACGGTGGAAGTGTCTGGCGAACGCAGCGATGATATTGCCTTAGTTCCTTCCGCAGAGCCGTTCCGTGTGTCTGCAGGTGCTTCCGACATTGATATTCAAGTTGAGTGGGTTGAGAGGCTCGGACGGGAGTCGGGGCGAAGGCTCTTTGATTCCGGTTCGATCTGGAAATTGTATGAAGGCGAGACCGGATTTCAATTCGATTTCAGCGCCCCAGTTTTCGGGGAGCGTCCTTACAAGAGATTATTTGTCGATGAATCTTTTTGTGGTGCAGTGCTGCACATGAGTGAGGAATCGTTCGCGGGGAGTGACGACGCAACTGGAGCTCTGGGATATCCCCTCGACGAGTTGCTGATCATGCACCGGCTTACGCAAGAAAAAGCCATTGAGTTGCATGGCTGCGGGATCGTGAGTGCTGACGGCACCGGAAATTTGTTTGTGGGGCATTCGGGGGCGGGAAAGAGCACGACGACGAGGCTGTGGACGGCGAGCGAAGACGTTGAGATTCTTAGCGATGATCGTATTATCGTGCGGGCGGCTGAACCGAAGACATTGGTGGAAGCGCCTTTCGGCAGCACGGGCGGGGCCGCCAGTGCAGGGGTCCTTCGCTTCGCTCAGGATGACAGAGTAGGTAGCAAGGGTCAGCCGAGTTCGGGTCACATGCGAATGTATGGCACCCCATGGCATGGGGAGGCGATGTTCGCTTCTCCCGCGAGCGCGCCGCTTACGCGCATTATGGTTCTCGAACATGGCCACGGTAACGTGCTGACGCGGCTTTCTTCCAGTCAGGCGGTGGCGGAGTTATTTGCTCGCAGCTTTGTTCCCATGCACCGGCATGAGTATGTCGAGTCGGAGCTCGAGTTTTTGCAGAGCGTGGCCGAGTCGGTTCCGTGTTACCGCTACTCGTTCGAGCCCGATGCGAGAGCGGTCGAAAAAATTCTCAATCTTCATGATTAATGGCAGGTCCGATTCGAGCATGTTCGAGGCCTTCACCCGCGAACTGCTGAAAGCCGGATTGCGCGTGCGCTTCGCGGCGCGCGGCGCGAGCATGTCCCCGTGCATTCGCGACGGTGAGATCGTCCACATTACTCCCGTAATCGTGAGCAAATTACGAAAGGACGATATTGTCTTAACAAGATCTAACAATTCCTTTCGGGTTCACAGGCTCGTGTTTGTCGACCATCAGAACGACACGTTTGTCACCCGAGGCGACTGCGGCCAGCAAGACGATCCCGCGGTTCGGGGAGAAGAGATTTTGGGCATTGCCGAAGCCAAAGAAGTCAGAGTGGGACGGAGAATCGTGCGCGCCAGGTTCAACAGAGTTGGCGGCAGCGTGCTGCGCGGCGCCGCGCGAGGACAATATCTTGCGGCGAAGTTGCTGTCGCAGATTTCGGGCCGCTCGAAGTCGATGGTTTCGTCCAACGGAACGAGTGTCGCGTCGCGAACGTTTCTTCTCTTGTTTGGAGCGTTGTTTCTATTGGCGTACGCGTCAAGCCTGCGCGCGCAAGTTGCCGTGGACGCTTCGACCTCGGCCATCAATCTATCCAGCTCCTACAACGTGAACGGCATTGCGACGGCGGGCACGGCCGTGGCGAACAATGGCCTTGATGGCGCGGGCAATGCCTACAACTCCGCGCTGCTCGGCAATACGTTGACTTACTCGGGCGTGACCTTCCCTTTGGGGCCCGCGAATTCGTCGGACGCAATCGCTAATCAGACCATTTCGTTGCCCCCCGGCCAATACGCGAAGATTTATCTCCTCGGCACCGCGGTTAACGGTGCCCGACCCGCGCAAACCGTGGTCATTAACTATAGCGACGGCACGACTAGCACGACTACGCAGAGCTTCAGCAATTGGACCGCATCGAGCGGTTTCACGAACGAGACTAAAGTCGCGACGATGGCGAACCGCATCGCCGCCAACGGATCGACGAATAACACGACCGTTTTCGTCTATGGCTATTCCTTCACGCCGACCGCGGGCAAGACCGTATCCAGCATCAAACTGCCGGCTACCAACAACGTGGTGATCCTCGGAGTGTACCCGGCGTTCGTAGGTGATTTTGTTGGGCCAGGCACTCTGACGGGAACATTTAGCCATACCACCACGGCAACGGCGAACCGCCTGCTGCTGGCGGGTTTTTCGCTGAATCTCACCAACTCTCCTACTTCAACAATCTCGGCTGTCACGTACAACGGAACCGCGCTCGCGCGGCTGGGCGCCCACAACGATGCCGGCAACACCCGGCGCGCCGAAATGTGGTATCTGCTGAATCCCGCGTCTGGGACCAATCTGCCAATCGTAGTTTCGGTCAACGTCCCAACCAGCGCAACCGTTGGTGTTGTAGCGGGCGCGACCACGTTCACGGGAGTCGATCAGACCGTTCCTCTTAGCGCGTTCATATCCGCGGATGGAGCGGCTGGGGGCAATTCGCAGCTCGACGTTTCCAGCGTGATCAACGGCATGATATTCGATACGCTGGCCACCGGCGGCGATCAAACAATTACTGTGCCCGGCCCTCAGGCGCAACAGTGGAACTTGACAAGTGGACCATATGGAGCCACGACCGACACGTCCGGCAGCGCCAGCGCGCGCACCGGCGCACCGAGTGTTCCTATTTCTGAAACTTTCAGCGGCACTTCCAACTGGTCTCTTGGCGCGGTGTCCATCAATCCCACAGCGGCTGACATTGGTGTCACTACCAGCGTAGGAAGCGCCGTTTTTCTTGGCAGCAACACCGTCTATACCATTACGGTCTTCAACAACGGGACATCGACCGCGAACACGGTCAAGCTGTCAGATACGCTCGCCGCGGGAATGACACTGGCGTCTGCGACCACCACGCAAGGCACTTGCGTCACTACTGCAAACCCGATCGTCTGCACGATTGGAACGATGACGAGCGGAGCAACCGCGACAGTTACGGTGACGGAAACCGCATCCGCATCCGGATCATTCGCGAATATTGCGACGGTGTCGGATTCCGGGACTCCGCCCGATCCAAATACGGGCAACAATACCTATACTGCTGTGGCGACAGTGCAGGCCCTTGCTTGCGGCAATGTTGCCCAAGCTGCGCCTGCGACCACGCCGCTCACGGGCGTACTGAATACCTACTATCCGGGAACGGCGAGTGTTGCCGCGGGAGCCAAGTCAATTCCGGTGGGCGCTCCGACCGGCGCTGGAGGCGCGATCGCCACAGGAAATCTCTTGCTCGTGATCCAGATGCAGGACGCCAGTATCAACGATTCAAACAGCGTACTTTACGGGAACGGCAGCACAGGCCAGGGATTCACCACGCTCAACAGTGCAGGGAACTACGAATTCGTTACCGCGACCGGTCCGGTGAGTGGCGGAGCGGTACCAATCTCAGGAGCGGGTTCGAGCGGTGGGTTAGTGTCTGCTTACCACGCCTCTGCATGGTCGGCGAGTGCCGGACAAAGTACTTATCAGGTGGTTGTTGTGCCGCAGTACACGACTGCGACTTTGGCATCAACCGGATTAACGGCGCTGCCCTGGAACGGATCCACCGGCGGCGTGCTTGTGCTTGATGCGTCGAGCACTCTGACTCTGAACGGCGCAACCGTTTCCATGGATGGTCTGGGATTCCGCGGAGGCGCGGGATTGCAGTTGACTGGCGCCACCGGAGCTAACACGGATTATCTTCACGCCGCGCCCGGCACTTATACCGGAACCGCCACTGCTGGAACCGGTGCACCGAAAGGCGAAGGAATCTCGGGAACTCCTTTGTGGGTTGAATCTGGCGGAACCTATTCCAACACCGGGACCGGCTATCCCAGCGGCACGGCTGGCACTGATGGCAGTTCGGCGCGCGGCGCGCCGGGCAATGCGGGCGGCGGCGGTACCGACGGAGACCCGGTAGCTAACGATCAGAACGCGGGTGGAGGAGGCGGCGGCAATGGCGGCGCAGGCGGTTTTGGCGGCGATTCCTGGAACAGCAACCTGAGTGTCGGCGGTGAGGGCGGAGTGGTTTTTCCCGCTACGATTAATCGCGTTGCCATGGGCGGCGGCGGCGGCGCAGGTACCCGTAATAACTCCGACGGAGACACACAGGCCAGCAGCGGAACGGCCGGCGGCGGCATTATCATCATGCGTGCTTACGCGCTTACCGGCACGGCAACTCTCACCGCCAATGGAATTGCCGCATACGACGCGACGGCCAACGACGCGGGTGGAGGCGGTGGAGCAGGCGGCAGTATCGTAGTTCTTTCCGCCAATGGGGGAGAGAGCGGCCTTACTTTAAGCGCCCAGGGCGGCAGGGGCGGAGACGCGTGGGACAGCCAACCTTACAGTCTGGCGGACCGGCACGGGCCCGGCGGCGGCGGCGGCGGTGGAGTGGTAATTATTTCCGCCGCACCTGCGAGCATCAATGTGGGTGGGGCCACAAGCGGGACGACGCTGAACCCTGGCGTCACCTACGGAGCGACTGCAGGTGCGTCTGGAACGAGCGTGACCAACGCGAGCATCACGCAGACATCGGGCACGCAATCAGGAGCGCAATGTACACCCGACGTGACGATAACCAAGACTCACGCTGGCAACTTCATGCGGGGCCTGACTGCGAGTTATACCGTGGGAGTTTCCAACATCAGTCCCTACGGCGCGACGAATGGCGTGGTCACGGTGAACGACACGCTGCCGACGGGACTAGTTCCGACCGGAGGCACGGGGACTGGATGGACGTGCGGGGTCGCATCGCAGACCGTGAGTTGCGTGCGATCCGACAGCCTTGCGGGAAGCGGCAGCAGCTATCCATCAATCACGATTGCCGCCAATGTCTCCCAGTCCGCGCCATCGACCTTGACGAACACGGCAATTGTCAGCGGGGGCAGTGAGATTAATCTGACGAACGACGTTGCCACCAACGTCGCGACCGTGATCTCAAGCGCCGACCTTGGAGTGACCGATAGCGGGTCGCCCAATCCCGTCGCGGCAGGCGGCGCCATTACTTATACGCAGACCGTCACCAACAACGGGCCCAGCGCGGCCGACAATGCGACCCTGGTGGCAACGGTTCCCGCGAACACAACTTTTATTTCCATTGCCGCACCTTCGGGATGGAGTTGCATCACTCCCAGCGTCGGCAGTTCCGGCAATGTCGTTTGTACGAACGTGGACATGGCGGGGTCGACAGTCGCAGGCTTCACGCTCATCACAAAAGTGAACACTGGTGTGGCTAACGGAACAGTCATTACCGAGACCGCATCGGTAAGTTCATCGGCAGGCGATCCAAATAATTTGAATAACACGGCAAGCGTTGCGACGCTCGTGGGTACCACATCGCAAGCGGAGATGATGGTCACGAATACAGCCTCGCCTGATCCTGTGCTTGCCGGCGGCACTATCACCTATACGCAGACGGCTACGAATGTAGGCACCGCCGCGGCCACGAACCCGACGCTCACCGAAAATACGCCACCCAATACGACATTCGTGTCGATCTCCGCCCCGACAGGAACTACGTGTACAACCCCGCCCGTGGGTGGAAGCGGCGCGATAAGCTGCACCGGCGCGTCTGCTCCAGCGGGTACGAGCGGGACGGTGAAGGTCGTAGTGCTGGTAACGGCGGGAACGGCGAGCGGAACGGTCATCACCGATACGGTGACGGTCAATTCGACCAATCAGGCGTTCGGCGCCAATTCGGCAGTCGCAACCGACGTAGTGGCGACTGCTGCGCAGGCGGATCTTGCGTTGACCACCGCCGCGACACCGACAACAGTCTATTCCGGCAATGACATTAGTTATACGCAGACCGTAACCAACAACGGTCCCGCCGCAGCTTCTGCGGTGAGCTTTACAGAGGCGACACCTCCGAACACTACGTTTGCTTCTGTATCCGTCCCGGCGGGTTGGTCTTGCACAACCCCGGCCGTGGGAGCTACAGGAAACGTGAATTGTACGAACGCGAGCCTTGCGTCCGGCGCTTCCGCCGACATTATCATCGCGGTGAACGTGGCATCGACCATCGCTGCCGGAACGATTACGGCAACGTCATCGGTGACTTCGTCGACTACGGATCCTTACACGACGAACAACAACACCAGCGTCGTCACAAACGTTGCGACTGTCTGCGATCTCGCGGTGACCAATAGCGGCAGCCCCACACAAATTGCGGTCGGCGGCACAATTACATACACGCAGGTAGTGACCAATAGCGGTCCCAGCAATTGCGGCACGGCAACTTTCACGGAACCGTTCCCGAACAACACGACCTTGGTTAGCTTCACACCAGTGCCGACGGGATGGACTTGCACCACGACTGGATCGATTAGCTGCTCGAATCCCAGCGTGGCGCCCGGTTCCGTCAGCACATTCACACTTAAGGTTACGGTAAACGCGGGCACAACAGCAGGGACGATCATCTCCGATACTGCGACAGGAGCCTCCGCGACTCACGACAGTAATCCGGCTAATAACTCCGCCACAGTCACAATTGGAGTGGCGAGCGGAACTCAGGCTGATCTGAGCATTACCAACTTGGCCAGCCCCAATCCGGTGATGGCAGGCGGCACGATTACCTACACGCAGACCGTGACGAATAACGGTCCGGCAACTGCGACCACCGTCGTGTTGTCGGAAGCGGTTCCGGCCAATACAACGTTCGCGTCGCTGTCTGTGGTGAGCGGATCAGGATGGACCTGCACCACCTCTGCGCCGTACACGTGCAGCGCCGCAAGCCTTGTTACGCTCTCTTCCGCAACTTTCACATTCGTGGTGAATGTTCCGACAACGGTCGCTTCCGGCACCACGATTACCGACACGGCATCCGTGGCTTCCGCGACGAGCGATCCGAATACCGGGAACAACAGCGCCTCCACCAGCGTGCAGGTAGCGAACTCTGCCGATTTGTCTATCACCAACAGCGCCAGCCCGGTTCCGGTGCAAGCGGGCGGCACCATCACCTACACGCAGGTCGTGTCGAACGCCGGACCGAGCGCCGCAACCACCGCAACCTTCACAGAGGCTACGCCGGCGAACACAACGTTCCAGTCCATCAATGCTGTTGCAGGATGGTCGTGTGCTACGCCTACCGCTGGTAGCGCTGGAACCATCACCTGCACGAATCCGAGCTTTGCCGCAGGCAGTGCCGCCTTCACGGTAAAGCTGAATGTGGTTGCGGGAACCGCGGACGGCACGGCTATCAACGATACCGCGACGGTAAGTTCCGCGACGACTGACCCGAACACTGCGAATAACACGGCGACTGCGGCGGATGTTGTCGCCCTGGCTACAGATGCTGATTTGATCGTGACGAATACGGCGACGCCGACCTCGGTGCCTGCTGGCAGCAATGTCGTCTATACGCAAACCGTGACCAATGCCGGCCCGGCAGCGGCCACGTCGGCGAAGTTTACGCAAACCACGCCTCCCAATACTACTTTCCAATCAATTACGCCTCCGGCGGGCTGGGTTTGCGGCACGCAACCAACGGTGGGCGGAACGGGCATGATTATTTGCACTGATGGCAGCGTCGCGGTTAATGGGGGCGGCACTTTCACTTTGACTCTGCAAGTAAACTCTGGAACTTCTTCGGGAACGAACATTGCCGAAACGGTGACCGCGACCGCTTCCAATATTGTTCCCAGCCTGACCACCAACACCGCGACTGCGAACGTGATTGTGGCCAATGCTAACAGCGCGGACATGGCCATCATAAAGACGGCGTCACCGCCGAACACCGTTTCCGAAGGCGACACGCTGACCTACACACTGAATGTGACCAACAATGGTCCGGCATCGGCGACGAACGTAATCGTGGCCGATACGCTGCCTTCGGGTGTCACTTATCATGCGTACACGTCCACCGCGGGGACATGTTCGGAGGCTGGTGGGGCGGTAACCTGCCTGCTGGGAACAATCGCAAATGGCGGCACTGCAACGATCACAATAGTCACCATCGCCGGACAACCTGGCATGGTGACGAACACCGCGATGGTCAAAGCGGATCAAACCGATCCAAACACCGCCAATAACTCATCGTCGTGGCCGAACATAATTACTGCGCCGACGCAAATCAAGCTCCAGTCCTTTATTGCATACCACACAATCGATAAGAATGGCGCAACCCGAACGTTATTGACCTGGAAGACCGGCGGGGAATCGCACAATCTTGGCTTCAACGTGTACGGCGAGCAGAATGGAAGCCGTGTGCGCTTGAACCCGTTGTTGATCGGCGGTTCAGCGTTGCTCATGCATGGTGCGCTGCCTAAGCACACGGGCAGAACATACGACTGGATCGATTCCTCTGTTGGCGGCGAATACTGGCTGGAAGACGTAGACGTCAACGGAACCAAGACTATACATGGGCCTGTCAGTGCGAGTGCAGCGGTTCCATCTTCGGCGGATGAAGTTGTGAATTCACGCCTGTTGAGCCAGATGAATCAAGCGCAACCCGCTGCGATGGCCACGCAAAGCAGCCATCCCGTGGAACGTGTGCCACAGCTTGCGAAGACCTCCAGCGCGCAGATGCAGCAGCAATTCGAACTGGCCGCGCACAACGCCGTTAAAATACAGGTGAGGCATGAAGGCTGGTATCGCATCACTCAGCCACAACTCATAAGCGCTGGACTCGATCCAAACGTGGATCCAGCTTCGCTGCGCCTCTTCGCCGAGGCGGTCGAGCAGCCAATCCAGATCACGGGAGCAACCGGAGGTCCTGGGGGATTCGGCCCTCAGGCTGCAATTAATTTCTACGGCACCGGCATCGATACCCTCTATTCGGGCACGCGCGTCTATTGGTTGGTCGCAGATGAAGGCCGCGGTGCACGCATTCCTCAGATGCAGGCCACGTCCGGCTCCAATTTGCCACCGCAGAATTTCCCTTACGCCGTTGAACTGCAACAGCGCACAACTTATTTTTCGGCGTTGCTGACTCCGGATGGAAACAACTTCTTCGGCGCGATCGTTTCTTTCACTGCTGTAGATCAGTCCTTGCAGCTCCCGCACCTGGATACGACGGCCAGCACTCCGGCGCAGCTTGAGATCGTATTGCAAGGCGCGATAGCGGGCTTCCCGCACGATGTAATGGTCGCATTGAACGGCGCGACTCTAGGAGATCTGAACTTCACCGGGCAGGATCAAGGCCGCTATCAGATCAGCGTGCCGCCCGGGTTGTTGCTCGATGGCGCCAACACCGTGACTCTGACTGCGCAAAACGGTCAGTACGACATCAGCCTTGTCGATTACATCCGCATTGTTTATCCGCATACCTATGTGGCTGATTCCGACGAACTGAAGTTCAGCGGCCGCGCCGGCGATGAAATCGCGGTGACAGGATTCTCGACTCCTCCCGTCGCAGTGCTCGATATTACCGATCCGAACCAGCCGGTGGAACTAATACCGACGATGAGTTCCGCAAACGGCAAGTACCAGATAGAAGTGCAGGTTCCGTGGACAACCACCGCCTCTTCCAATTCGACGAGCCACACTTTGCTGGCCGTAGCTGCGGACCGTGTGGCTGCAGCAGCGGGAGTCCACGCGAATCATGCCTCGCATTGGCACAGCGCTCAAGCCGGTGCAGACATCGCCATGGTTACTTATGAAGCGTTTGCTCCGGCGCTCGCGCCACTGGTAAGCGCGCATGCGTCCCAAGGCAAGTCTTCAGCCATTGTGCCCATTAGCGACTTGTACGACGAGTTCAATTTCGGCGAACGCAGTCCTTATGTCATCCGGCAGTTCCTGCAGTCGGCGAACTCGAATTGGAAGACAACGCCGAAGTATCTATTGCTCAACGGCCGCGCGTCGCTCGATCCGCGCAACTATCTCGGCTTCGGCTATCTTGATTTTGTGCCGACCAAAATCGTGCCGACCAGCAGCCTGGAGACGGCTTCCGACGACTGGTTCTCCGACTTCAATGACGGTGGAATGCCCACAATCGCCACTGGACGCTTGCCCGTAGCTACCGCGGAGGATGCTATAACCGTCGTGGAAAAAATCACAGCATATGAGAGTGCCGTTACGAATGGTCCGTGGACTGCACAGGCAATGATGGTCGCCGACCAGAACGATACGGAAAACTTCACCCAGGACGCGCAAACCGTGCAGGCGCAACTGCCCTCGACAATGCAAGCAACCGACGTTTTTACCGGTACAGTAGGCGCCAGCGCCGCGCGACAGGATATCGTCAACGGCATCAATTCCGGACAATTATTGGTGAACTATATCGGCCATGGCTCGGAAGAAGAATGGTCGGGCAGCGATATCTTCGATACCGCGTCTGTCCCGTCGCTGACCAATAGCTCACAATTGCCGGTGTTCCTCATCATGAATTGCCTGAACGGGTTTTTCCAGGATGTCTACCAACAGCCGCTCGGAGTGACGTTAATGCTGGCGCCAAATGGCGGAGGTGTCGCCGTGCTGGCATCCTCGGGGCTGAATCAGCCTGCGCCGCAGGTCCAGTTGGCGACGCTGATTGTTCAGAGCATCCTGAATTCCGCGCGGCCCACACTTGGAGAATCCATCTTGAAAGCAAAGTTGCACATTGCAGATCCAGGAGTACGAAGAACCTACATTCTGTTCGGCGATCCCGCGATGCAAGTGAAAGCGCCGGTCTCTGCTTCAACGGCGCACTGATGTTTACCAGAAGAGTCGTATATGCGGGCAGCCGCCCTCGGCTGTCCGCGAGTGAAGCTTGCTTCTGAAAGTTGCTGTCATCCATTTCTCACGTGCACAGGCGAAATCATGCCCGTGCAATTCTTCGCAACGGTTCCTCCAGCGCTCTCATCACTTTCTCGAATCCGGCAAAATCCAGAGACTGAGCGCCGTCAGAAAGCGCACGCTCCGGACATGGATGCACCTCAATGATTAAGCCATCCGCTCCCACTGCAACTGCTGCTCGAGAAACCGCAGCAATCAGGCTCTGCTTGCCGGTTCCGTGCGAAGGGTCGGCAATTACAGGCAGATGCGAGAGATCGCGTGCCAGAGCAACTGCTGCCAGATCGAAAGTATTGCGCATCTCCGTTTCAAAGGTCTTGATGCCGCGCTCGCACAGCACAACCTGAGAGTTGCCGCCCGACAGCAAATACTCGGCGGCGAGGAGCCATTCCTTCACCGTAGCCGAAGGACCGCGCTTCAGCAGGATCGGTTTCTTCACCGTCGCCAGACGCCGCAGCAACGCAAAGTTCTGCATATTGCGCGCGCCCACCTGCAACATGTCGGCATGTTCACAAATGATGTCGACGTCTTCGGTACTCATGACTTCGGTCACGATGGGCAAGCCGGTTTCCTCGCGCACCTCGCGCAGAAGCTTGAGCGCTTCCAGCCCCAGTCCCTGAAAATCATAGGGTGACGTTCGCGGCTTGTAAGCGCCTCCACGCAGCATCGTCGCGCCGGCGTTCTTAACCGCTTGCGCTGTGGCCATAATCTGCTCGCGCGACTCCACCGAGCAAGGACCGGCAATTACTACAACCTCGGGCCCACCGATGGCTACGCCGTTGACATTTACGACAGAACGCTCGGGTTTCACTTGCCGGCTGACAAGTTTAAAAGGTTGCGCAATTGCGACGACGTTATCGACACCGGGAGCCACCTGTAGGGCCTCGATCTCGTGACGTCGCCCGCTGCCTACTGCGGCGACAATCGTTCGCTCAGTTCCACGTGTGACGTGAGGCTGATAACCCGCTTCGCGAATTCGTTCGATGACGTGGGCAATTTCCTGCTCGCTTGCCTTTTCCGACATGTTGACGATCATTGCGGTTCTCCGATCTTATTTCCCAAAAGAAAAAGCCGCGATTCAGAATCGCGGCTCCGGTTGAAACTTGCCGGAATCTAGGAACTCGCTCCGAGGCCGGTCCCGCAATAAGACTCGCCGTCGCCGCCATGCCATGAAAGCCAAAAGCGGACAACAAACCGGCCACTAAATCGTGGCGAATGTGACAGACAAACGGACATAAGGTTAATTTTGAATAGAACTGGCAACCTGGGAGAACGCATTATTTGCATTCGTTCCGATCAAGCGAACCGTCCCCACTACCAGCACCAGGATCACCGCCAGCATTACCGCATATTCGGCGATGTCTTGCCCCGCATCTTCGTTCCAAAGTTTGCAAGCCCACTTCTTCATAACATCTCCTCCCGGCAATATCCCTGCCTCGCGAGAGAAAGGACTGCACTGAGTAGAGCAATAATGCATGTGGCCCAAGCGCATTGTCAACGCTGTGTTTTGGGAAATTTCCACAGCTGCAGCGAAGGAATAAAGCCGGAGATCAAGAGATTATTTCTTCGGAACAACGACCTAAGGATGCGGCTGAGGAGGCGTGATTGAGGCGTTTGTCGCTGCCTGTGGCATCAGCGACAGCGCCGATTGCTGAACGTATTGAAGCATACGATTGGGAAGCACGCCCATATAGATTGTCGCCGCGATAGTGATTGCTAAGGCCAGTCCCAGACCGGCGGGAACGCGAGTGACCGGGACCGTATGTTGCGGCTCGCGCATATACATCACGACGATGATACGCAGGTAATAATAAGCGCCGACCGCGCTGTTCATAATACCGATCAAAGTGAGCCAGATCAGGTCAGCCTTCACCGCCGCGCTGAACACGTAAAACTTGGCCAGGAATCCGCCGGTCATTGGAATACCGATAAGCGAGAGCAAGAAGATAGTGAACGCCGCGGCGAGCAATGGCGAAGTGCGGCCCAGGCCTTCATAGTCCTGCAGCGTCACGTAACGCTCCCCGCTGCCGGCGAAGTGGCTGACGATCGCAAACGCACCTACGTTCATGGCTGCATAGGACGCGGTGTAGAACATGACGGCCGAAATGCCAAGATCAGGAGCAGCGGCGAAAGCAACAAGAAGATAGCCGGCATGAGCAATGGACGAATATGCCAGCAAGCGCTTCACGTTGTTCTGTACCAGGGCGCCTACATTTCCCAGAGTCATCGATAGCGCCGCAGCAACCCAGATCAGCCAAAAGCTGCCCGGTGCGTTAATGGAAAAAACCAGGCGCAAGAGCACAGCGAACGTTGCCGCCTTGGGCGCGGTTGACATGAAGCCCACAACCGGCGCGGGGGCGCCTTCATACACGTCGGGTGTCCAAATATGGAAGGGCGCGGCCGCAACTTTGAATCCGAGACCAACGAACATCAGCGCCATCGCTGCATAAACCAGCAATGCAACCGGAGCCGTCGGCAGCTTCTGGCTGATAAGTTCAATATTCGTGGAGCCTGTAGCTCCAAACATCAAAGCTACGCCGTAGAGGAAAAAGGCGGTCGCAAACGACCCCAAAAGAAAATATTTCAGCGATGCTTCGCTGCTGGTTGCCTCGCGCCGCCTGAATCCCACGAGTATGTAGGAAGAGATCGAGGAAATTTCCAGTCCGATAAAAATCAGAACCAGTTCCACGGCCGATGACATAAGCGTCATGCCCACAACGCCGAAAAGAATGAGGGCATAATATTCACCGGCCCGGATGTGCTGCACCGCCATGTATTCGTAAGAAACGAGAATCACAACCGAGGCAATCGCGATGATCAGCACATGAAAGAAGACGCTGAACCCGTCCACGCGCACCATGTCGGAAAAAGCCAGCCCCGGACTCTGGGACATGAACCAAGTTGCCGCAAGGCCGGCCATAGTGCCGAGCAGCGCGATCAGACCTAAAGGCTTCTGGCTCGATTTCTCATCCATTACCGGGTCCAGCAACATCATGAGAATGCCGAACGCCGACAAGACCAGTTCCGGCAGAATGCGCACGTAGTCCGTGGATTGTGGGATGGTTCCTGTCATCGATAGAAATATGGCCGACGTCATTGACCTGCCACCTTGCTTACCATTTGCGCGAAGGGAGTGAGCGCGCTCTGCACCGCCGGATCGATTGCTCCCAGCCATAGAATCGGCGCGACTCCCATGACCAGCGCGGCAATGGCGCAAGGCCAAACCGCCGCTTTCTCAAATCCAAAGAGATCGTGCAGAGAATTATTTTTCGGCTGCGTAATCTTCCCAAAAAAAACTCGCTGATACATCCAGAGTAGATAGCACGCGCTCCAAATGATGCCTGTGGCCGCAAGAATGCCGTAGACCGCCTTGGCCTGAAATGCTCCGCTCAAGACCAGAAACTCGCCAATGAATCCATTCAGCAGCGGCAGTCCGACCGAGGCCAGCACAATAAAAAGAAAAGAAGCCGCGTAGATCGGCATGGGCGAGGCCAGTCCTCCGAACTCGCTGATTTCGTATGTATGCCGGCGTTCGTGCAAAATTCCGGCCAGCATAAACAGGCCGCCGGTCGCGATTCCGTGTGCCAGCATCACGAAAACTGCCCCATTTACTCCTGCCTGCGTGAAACTGAAAATCCCGAGTACAACGAAGCCCAGATGGCTGACCGAAGAATATGCAATCAGCTTCTTCACATTTGGCTGCACCAGCGCTACCAGCGCACCGTAGATGATTCCGATCAACGCCAGAATCATGATCCACCAGGCATTCTGGCGCGCTGCCTCGGGAAACAATCCAAGATTAAAGCGCAACATTCCGTAGGTGCCCATCTTCAACAAGACGCCAGCCAGTAGAACCGAGCCGGCAGTCGGTGCTTCGACGTGCGCATCGGGCAACCATGTGTGAAACGGAAACAGCGGAACTTTCACGGCGAATGCAAGAAAAAATCCCAGGAACAGCCACTGCGCCGCAGCCGGAAAGTCAGGCATTGCACCACTGGCAATCTTGTCGCGAATCGCGACAAAGTCAAAGCTGCCCGTGTGCGCGTAGAGCCATAGGATGGCCGCCAGCATGAAGACCGACGCGATCATCGTGTAAAGAAAAAACTTGACCGCGGCATACACCTTGCGCTCGTGTCCGAACATGCCGATCAAAAGCGCCATTGGAATGAGCGTGGCTTCCCAGAAGAAATAAAAGAGAAACAAATCGAGAGAAGTAAAGACGCCGATCAGCGCCGTTTCCAGAATGAGCAGGATAATAAAAAATTCTTTCACGCGCTCATGAATCGACTTCCAGGAGATCAATACGCAGAGTGGAGTGAGAAACGTGGTGAGCACCACCAGCCACATCGAGATTCCATCGATCCCCATATGGTAGTGAATGTTGGGAGTCACGATCCACTGCTTGTCGATTTCGTATTGGAAGCCAGCTTGCGCGCGATGAAAGTAGACCGGAAGATGCAACGAGAGAACGAACGTCAATAGCGAAATAACAAGAGAAAAAACGCGGATGTCCCGGTCGCGGCGAGGCAGCAAGAGCAGCAGCAACGCGCCCGCCAGCGGAGCGAACGTAACCAGCGTCAAAATCATCGAACTTAGACTCTCGTTATTCATCGGTCGTTATTCATTGAGGCTTATTCATCAGGCTTTCGACCACATCCAGATCATGTACGCGATCACGGCCGCCGCTCCGGCGGCAATCCACCCCGCGTAGGAGCGCAGGTTGCCCGACTGCATGTGACGCACTTCATCCGACACGTTGCGCGCGCCGTCGGCGGTGTCATTCACTGCGGCGTCGATAATCTTGCGATCCACTCCCTGCCACAAAATGCGCGTCGACCCATCAATCAATGGTTTAACAAAGACCGCCGCGTAGAGTTCGTCGATGTAGTACTTGTGCACAACCGCCGAATAGAAACTCCCGAGGGCCTCGGCAATTCGTTGCGGAAGTTCCGGGCGCTTTGAATAAAGAAGATAGGCCAGGTACCAGCCCAAAAACGCGATTGCGACAGAAATCCCCATCAAAGCCAGTTCTAAGCCATGTCCGCCGGAGCTTTCGGCTGCGGAACTCGCCGCCGTAACGGCGCCCGGCAATGGCGCACTCTCGAACACCGGCGCCAAAAAGTGTTCAAACCGGTTGCCGATTCCCACCAGCCCGCCGACCAGCGAAAGCACTGCCAAAATCATCAGCGGAACCAGCATTACCATCGGGCTTTCATGCGGCGCCCCGTGCCCGCCGTGTCCGTGCGAACTGCCGGCGACCACGAGGTCGTGTTCCTCCTGCCCGCGATAATCGCCCGCGAACGTCATGTACATCAAGCGGAACATGTAGAACGAAGTGATGAATGCCGTGATCACGCCGATGAGCCAGAAAATCCAGCTTCCCTGCGGGCTGGAATAAGCCTTCCACAAAATTTCGTCCTTGCTCCAAAAGCCCGCCAGTGGCGGAATTCCGGCGATGGCCAGCGTGGCAATTCCCATAGTCAAGAATGTCCAAGGAATGTAGGAGCGCAGCCCGCCCATGCGCCGCATGTCCTGCTCACCACCGACGGCGTGAATCACCGATCCTGCCGCGAGGAAGAGCAGTCCTTTGAAAAACGCATGCGTCATCAGGTGAAAAATTCCGGCCGAGAACGCTCCCACGCCGCAGGCCATAAACATGTAGCCCAGTTGCGACACAGTGGAGTAGGCAAGGACTTTCTTAATATCCGTCTGTGCGATGCCAATAGTTGCCGCAAAGAATGCCGTGAGCGTTCCGATAATCGCGACCACGGTCAGAGCGATCGGCGCGCGTTCAAAAATCACATGTGACCGCGAAACCATGTAGACGCCTGCGGTCACCATCGTAGCCGCGTGGATCAGAGCGGAGACCGGCGTCGGTCCTTCCATCGCGTCCGGCAGCCAGACATAGAGCGGAATCTGCGCCGACTTACCGCACGCGCCAATCATGAATAAAATCCCGACCGCAGTCAGCATCCCGGCGCTGCCGGATTCCACCGCCATCGGCCGCACAGCCTCGAACACACGTTGAAAGTTCAGCGACCCGAAATGCTGGATCAACAGGAAAAGTCCGATCAGGAACCCGAAGTCGCCAATGCGATTCACAATAAACGCCTTCTTGCCCGCGGATGCCGCCGAATCCTTGTTAAACCAGAATCCGATCAGCAGGTACGACGCCAGTCCCACGCCCTCCCAGCCGATAAACATAAGGAGGTAGTTGTTGGCCAGAATCAGCGTCAGCATGAAAAACATGAACAGATTCAGATACGTGAAGAAGCGGTAATAGCCCGGGTCTTCCCACATGTAGCCGATGGAGTACACGTGGATCAGAAGGCCGACACCGGTTACCACAAGCAACATGACCAGAGAGAGCTGGTCGAGATAAAAAGCGAAGTCAACGGAAAAACTGCCCGAGCGAATCCAGTGAGCAACAAATTCCTGATAGGGAAGAGATAAAGAAGAAAATCGCAACGCCACCCACAACGCCATGGCAAAAGCCGCCCCGCTGGCCAGCAAAGCCACAGTTGACACGCCTTGGCGCGACGCCTTCTTGCCGAAAAAGCCGTTGATAGCCGCACCCGCCAGCGGCAGCAACGGAATCAGCCAAAGATGGATGGCGATATTCATAGTTTGAGCAGGTTCACCTGATCCACGTTCAGCGTTTCCCGCGTGCGATAGACGGCGATGATGATCGCCAGCCCCACGGCGGCCTCGGCTGCGGCAACCACCATCACGAAGAAAACGAATATCTGCCCCGCCAGCGCATGCCAGTGCGCGGCGAACGCCACAAACGAAAGATTCACACCGTTGAGCATCAACTCAATCGACATGAAGATGGTGATGATGTTGCGCTTGATAAGAAATCCCGCCACGCCGCAGGCGAACAGAATTCCGCTGAGCACCAGGTAATACGAAAGCGGCACCATCAGTGCTCCTTCCGTTTCTGGATCGCTTCCGGCTTGCTGGCCAGCACTACCGCGCCCATGATGGCGATGAGAATCAGAACGGATGTGACTTCAAAAGGAAGCAGAAAATCGTGAAAGAGAAGCTGGCCGATGGTGCGGGGATCTCCGGGCAGCGCGCCCATCGCTACGGCTTCGGTGCCCGAACGGCGCAGCACGACCCATGCCAGCAGAACGCTTCCAATCAACAGGCCCGGAACGCCGATCACAATAGCGACGCGGCTGCCCTTGGTCTCTTCTTCCGCCCCTGCATTCAATAACATGATGGTAAACACGAACAGCACCATGATCGCGCCGGCATACACGATTACCTGCACGGCCGCGACGAACTCCGCGCCCAGCAGCAGATACTCTCCGGCCAGCGCCGCCATCACGGCGATCAGCGATAGCGCAGAATTAATGGGATGCGTCTGCGCCAGCAGGTTGACCGCCCCCGCGACGCATACGGCTCCAAAGGCCATAAACAGTATTAAGTGCAAACTCAGCATGAGATTCTATCGGGGACAGTAAGTTCTCAGTCCTAACCTATCGTTTTCCCCGGTGTCCCTCTGTGAAAATCCTCCGTGTTCCTCTGTGGTGGGGTTTTGATTTTCATCCGCCGCCAGAGAGCCTCACCACGCAACCGCAATCGCAGTCGCAATCAAATTAACCAGGGCAACCGGCAGCAAAAACTTCCAGCCGAAGGACATCAACTGATCATAACGAAAGCGCGGCAGCGTCCCGCGCACCCATATATAAATAAAGAGGAATACAAAAATCTTGGCGACAAACCAAAATACCGGCAGCAGCACCTGCAAGGCCGGAGGCCCGAAGATCGGTCCGTGCCAGCCGCCGAAAAACAGCAGCGTCGCCAGGCACGCGACGGTGATCATGTTCGCGTACTCCGCCATGAAAAACATGGCGAACTTCATGGCGCTGTATTCGGTGTGATATCCCGCGACCAGTTCGGTTTCCGCTTCCGGCAAATCAAACGGAATACGATTCGTCTCGGCGTAGGCGGCCATCAGGTAACAGAAGAAGCCGATGAACTGCCCGTGAAAAATGTTCCAGCGGGGAATGAATCCCCAGAAGACTCCGCCCTGAGCGTCGACAATGGCGCGCAAACTGAAGCTGCCGGTCATAATCAGTACGCCCACCAGCGACAGTCCAAGAGATATCTCGTAGCTGATCATCTGCGCGCTGGCCCGCAGTCCACCCAGCAGCGAATACTTGTTGTTGGAAGACCATCCTGCCAATGCCACACCGTATACGCCGACCGAAGTTATACCGAGAATGAGCAGCAGCCCGATATTCACGTCGGTGATCTGTAGCGGAATCGTGTACGGCCCAATTACAGCGCCACCCCAATGGAACGGCATTTCGTAATGGATGAGCGGCAGGATTTGGGGCAGGGTGAATGGTCCGAACGTGAAGCTATTGCCGAACGGAATGACGGCGATCGACGTTAAAGCGAATACCACCGCGATCAGCGGCGCCGCCAGAAATAGCGGTTTGTACACATGCGGCGGAGTCAGGTCTTCTTTGAACAGAAATTTGATGCCGTCGGCCGCCGGTTGCAGCAGGCCGAACGGCCCGACCCGCGTGGGTCCCCAGCGGTTCTGCATGTGTCCCACGACCTTGCGTTCCAGCCAGACTGTGTAAGCCACCGCAGTCAGCAGAATGAATAGGATCAGCGCGGACTTGATCACCGACACCAGGATGAATATGTGAAGCGGAAGTGGCATGATTTATTTCGAGCTTCCCAATATCAATCCGCCGCGACCTCGGCAGGCTTTACTTCATGGCTTTCCATCACCGATTCGAGCACTCGCGAATAACGTCCTAATGTGCCGGACGTGAATAAATTGTCATTGGCTGGAACGATCAGTTCCGGTTTCTGCTCAGTGCCGGGTCCAGCGTCGCCTAGCGACGTGTGCTCGCTGTTCCCGGCCAGCAGGTTCATTCGCGAAACACCGTAGCCCGGAACAAGTCTTTGAATCTCATCGAAAATCGCCATCGGATCGAACGGGCTCATCTTTGGTTCCAACCCATTGGCCTCGAGCCACACCGCGTGACGATCCGCTTCGCCCGACTGCGCTCCTCGCGACTGTCCCATGTCGGCGCGTGTGCCGCCGCCGAAAGGCACTAACTTGCGTACATCGAAGCCCATCGCATCCGCGATGCGCACGATCATTTCAAAGTCCGGTTTCGTGCCTGCAACTTCGCCGGCCTTTTTCACCAGTTGCACGTCGCCGCACGTGTTGGTAAATGTTCCGGACTTTTCGTAAGCATTGCCTGCGGGCAGTACAACGTCGGCGACGACCGCGGTTTCAGTCAGAAACATGTCCTGCACAACGACGAAGCTGTTGGAAAACGTAAACGGATCGATTTGATTCCGCGCCACCGGATTCGATCCGGCCACATAAAGTACTTTCAACTTGCCGCTCTTCGCCGCTTCAACCATGCCAGGGAAATCAAGTCCCAAAGTTTGCGGAACTGCTCCCCACTCCTCGTGAAATTCAGTGCGTCCGTTCGTTGGCTGATAACCGGGAAGCAGATCGGGATACAGGCCCATATCGGCCGCTCCGCGCGAGTTTGCGTAGTCGGCGAGACAAACGAACTTGGCGCCTGCAATGCCCGCCCCAAATTTCACCAGACTGGCGAGGTCTTTGCCCCGCACCTCCGACCCAAAAATAATGACGAGGTTCTCTTCACCGCGCAACTTGGTGCGAAGCGCCGACCACGCGTCCTTATTAGTAGCATCGCTGACAATCTTTTCTGCCGCCGCATCGTCGCCGGCAAGAAATGCCGCGACTTGTCCCTCTGCGCCGTTCGCAATCTGCACGAACTCGCTCGCCTGCCGCCTCAGCTTAATCGGTTCGGAATTGATCACATACAGCCGCGCTCGATGCAGCCGAACATTATTACGAATTTGATAAGCGAGCAAAGGATGCTGCTCGGTGGGATCGTTTCCGATCAGCAGAATCGCGGGCGCGGTAAAGACATCAGTCATGCTGGCTGTCGTGTTAGCTTTCCCACGCAACTGCGCAGCCAGAGCAGGGAAGTCGGCGGTGCGATGATGGTCGACGTTGTTCGTCTGCAAAACCACACGGGAAAATTTAGATAGCAGATACGCCTCTTCATTCGTCGTGCGCGTAGACCCGACAACGCCAATCGCCTGTCCCCCATCTTTATCGCGCACTTCGGCAAACTTCTTTCCGATCAGCGTAAACGCGTCTTCCCATGTCGCCGGAATCAGCTTGCCATCTTTGCGAATCAGCGGTTCCTTCAAGCGATCTTCATGGTTGGCGAAATCGAAAGCATACCGGCCTTTGATGCACAGAAAGTCTCCGTTCGTCCCGCTCTTGTCGCGATTGTCGCCGCGAACAATCTGCATCCCCGTATCCGCGCGCCGCACGCCCAACGTCGTCTTGCAGCCATCGCCGCAGTGCGTGCAGATGGTGCCCACATGCTTCATCTCCCACGGCCGCGTCTTGTATCGATATGCGCCGGAAGTCAGTGCGCCCACGGGACAAATGTCGATGCACATGCCGCACTCTTCACATTCCAGATGATCTTCTTTATTCGGCGCAATAATCGAGCTCACGCCGCGGTTCTGCACGCCGAGCGCCCATACATCCATGGCCTCGCCGCACACGCGCACGCAGCGATAACACAAAATGCAGCGAGGCCGGTCAAAGAACACCACCGGCGACCACTGCTGCTCATCCTTGTGGTTCTTGGCCTCCATGAATTTCGATTCCGCGGCGCCGTAGGAAAACGTCATGTCCTGCAATTCGCACTCGCCGCCGGCATCGCATACCGGACAATCCAGAGGATGATTTCCCAGCAGCATCTCCACCATCGACTTGCGCGCCTGCCGCACCTCTTCGCTGTCGCTGGTGACGATCATGCCTTCGGCGACAACGGTAGTGCACGCCGTCTGCAGCTTCGGCATCTTCTCGACCTTCACCAGACACATGCGGCAAGCGCCCTGCAAGGAAAGATTGGGGTAGTAGCAAAAAGAAGGCACCTCGATGCCCACGCTCTTGCACGCCTCAATCAGCAGCGTGCCCGCAGGAGCCGTGAGCTTCTTGCCGTCGACAGTAAGGGTTGCGTCAGGCATTTTTTCTCATTTTCGATTGGTAGCTGGTAATGAAGTCCCTGCAAATCCACGCGGCGGCATCACAATCTCCCAACAATCCGAACTGGTGTGGATGTCTGTCAAACTGACGTCGACGCAGATGCTTCTTGAACGCGCTTGCAAAAGTCTTGTAATCAAGTGCATCAAGTTTCTCTATATCCTGTTCAGTAACGCCTGCGCGCGGAAGCGCGAACTTGAATTCGCGGAATATCTTCGAAATATGAGCTTCTCTATTTCGTGCCCAAGCTAGCATTAATTCGCGTGAGTTCGTCATTGGAGCTTCCCGATGGCATTGGCGGCACAACAACAAAAAATTCTGCACTTCACAGGAGCCGCCAATTGAGTCCGCGATAATATGGGCTCGTTCCAGGCGTGATCGATCCCACCGCTCGCTTGGACTCTTCTTATCATCCCAACGTTCGTTCCAATAACCGCAGGCAAAACATTCGGGTTCATTGAGATCGCATACGAACCGACGCTCGTGCTGCGCCCAATAACACGCAATCGCAAATCGACTTGGTCTACTCGTTCTAACCATCAAATCAAGTCTTCAGTGCGCAAATGCTGCCAGCTCTTCCGCCGCGCCCACCTTCTCATACGGGCACGGCCTGCCTTCCAAATGATCTTCAAACTCCTTGCGGAATTTCTTCACAAACGCAATCGTCGGCATCGCGGCGGCATCACCCAGGGGACAAAACGTCCGCCCCAGCATGTTCTCCGCCAGGTATTGCATGTTGTCGATGTCTTTCATCATGCCGCCGCCCTTGTGAAATCGGGTCAGCGTTTTCTCCAGCCAATCCGTACCTTCACGGCAGGGAATGCACCAGCCACAACTTTCGTGCTTGTAAAACTTCATCGTGCGCAAAGCGAACTTCACGATGCACTGCGCGTCATCGACCACAACCACACCGCCCGATCCCAACATCGATCCCGCTTTCGCGACGGAATCGAAATCCATGGCGACATCACCTTCATCCACCGTCAAACACGGACAAGAGGCTCCACCGGGCACCACCGCCTTCAACTTGCGCCCGCCGGGAATCCCGCCGCCTACTTCATAAATCATCTTCTTCAAGTTGTAGCCCATCGGCAGCTCGTAAACGCCGGGCTTAGCGATGTTGCCACTAAGACAAAATAATCGTGTGCCGCCGTTCTTCGGCGTGCCCAGCTTGGCAAACCAATCCGCGCCGCCAAGAATAATGTGCGGCACGTTGGCCAGAGTCTCCGCATTATTAATGACCGTTGGCCCGCCCCAAAGCCCGACCACCGCCGGGAATGGAGGCCGAATCCGCGGTATTCCGCGTTTGCCTTCGAGCGACTCCATCAGCGCCGACTCTTCGCCCACTTCATACGCGCCCGCGCCGCCGTGCCAATACACGTCGAAATCGCGTCCGCCGCCAAAAATGTTTTTGCCGATGAATCCCCTGGCGTAAGCATCGGCAATGGCCTTCTGCATGATGATCGACAGATATCGATATTCGCCGCGAATGT
>Ga0209006_10000072_pt1 | contig 105287 bp, 97 predicted proteins | sample JacPin_JW_Ref_O2_FD_188567 | JGI IMG/M metagenome (GOLD analysis project Ga0209006, IMG submission 188567) | Forest soil microbial communities from Algoma, Ontario, Canada - Jack Pine, Ontario site 1_JW_Ref_O2 (SPAdes) (version 2) | ecosystem: Environmental > Terrestrial > Soil > Boreal... | reverse complement strand
CAACTTCATCAACAACACTCGTTCCCCCATCCCATACGCCACTCCTCGCATCGGCCGCCTCCTGGCGGCTCATCTTACCGACTGTCATAAATGTCTTGAAATAGCACACCACTTCCTGGTAGTGCAGCGGGAAATATGCGTTGCAGCGAAAACGCCAAAGCGGTTTTCGCAACGCCACTACGAAGACGGTTTGTCGGGCACGGGTGCGGTGGCGAGAAAATCTTTGCGGAAGCGCGCGGAGTAGGAATCGAGCAATTGCGCGATGCGTTCGGGCTTGGGCGCGCGCAAAATAAATCCGGCATGATATTTTTTCGCGATGCGCTGCACGATTTCGGGATCGTTGTAGGCGGAAGTGTCCGGGGTTTCCTGGCGCGCCAGCGAGAGCACCACGCCGGCGTAATCGCGGCGGCGCTTCGGCAACGCATACGGCTTCTTGCCGGCATTCGTTTCGATACGCGCCCACTCGCGCCACAGATTGACGCCGGTGGCGGCTTCCACCGCGTCTGAAATGTAAGCACCGCCGACGCGCGAGGCGATTTCAATGAAGTAGAACTTCCCATCCGCGTGCGCGCGAAGAAATTCAGCGTGCGTGACGCCGCGCACCAGGCGCAGCGCCTGGATCAAATCGCGATTGATCTTCTTCAGCAACTTTACTTCCGGCGCCGTACGCAAAAGCGCGCGCGTGGTGAATACACCTCCCTGATGAGAAGTATCGAGCGGCGGGGAGCCGTAAGCGTGGACTTCGGCGAACACCACTTTGCTCTCCGAAACGATGCTATCCACGTGGAACACATCGCCCGGAACGAATTGCTCGAGCAAGTAATGCGATTGCTCGTCGCCCAATTGCTCGAGCAGCGGCCACAGATCGGCGGCGGCGTGAATTTTCTTCATGCCGATGCCGGAAGCTTGCGAACGCGGTTTCAGGAGCCACGGCGGATCCACGCGCGACATGAATTCCTGCAAGCTGGCGTGATTGAGCACGTGAATAAATTCCGGCACGTTGATGCCGTCCTCTTTCGCCCGGCCGCGCATCGCGAGCTTGTCGCGAAAATGGCGCACGGTGGTGAGGCCCATTCCTGGAATGCGCAGATGTTCGCGCAATGCCGCGGCGTTTTCCATGTCGAATTCATCGAGCGCGACGATGCGGTCAATCGGCTGCCAGCGCGCCATGTAGCTTACCGTGTTGATGATCGCCCAGGTGGGCAGGTCCGGGGGCATGTAGAACATTTCGTCGATGGATTCGCGCGGCCAATCGCCGTCGCGGAATTTTTCCACTGTGAGCAAAAGCACGCGCCACCCTTGCTCTTTGCAGGCGCGCAGGAATTCCTGGCCTTTTTCGTAAGAGGTGATGCAGAGAATCGTCAACGGGCGCGTTTCCGACACCTGTGTCCTCCGAACTTTTACCGCGCGATTGCCAAGCCCGACTGCGCCGTGAGCGCGGATTATACTGCGGACTCCCCGGCGGGAAATAAGAATTGCAGAAACGGGCCCACGCGCTCGGCCCACGCGGCTTCGTTGTGTTGCGCGCCATCAATTACCTCGAAGTGCAGGTCGCGGCCGTCCTGCCAGCCGCGCTTGAGCAGCGTATCGCGCAGAGCAGTGACGTTCGCCACCGTGTGCGTATCTTCCTTCGTACCCACGTCCAGCCAGATGCGCGGTCGCGCCGCGAGCGGCGCCCTGGCCGCGAAATCGAGAATGGCGCGACGATTCCACCACACGGACGGAGAGAGCACGGCGAGCTTGCCAAAAACTTCCGGGTATTTCAGGCCGAGGTAGATCGTCAGCAGTCCGCCGAGCGATGAACCGCCGAGGCCGGTATTTGCAGCGCCGGCCAGCACCCGATATTTCGATTCGATGAACGGTTTTAATTCTTCCACCAACAAGCGGCCATATTTGTCGGCTTTGCCGCCGCCCAGTTTTTGGTCGCGCGTGGGCGTGTATTCATTGATGCGCTGTTTGCCGGTGTTGTAGATGCCTACGATGATGAGCGGCTGGATCGCGCCTTGCGCGATCAACGCATCGGCGGTCTCGCCCACGCGCCAGTACATGCCGGGAATGAAAGAAGTGGCGGGATCAAAAAGATTTTGGCCGTCTTCGAGATAGAGAACAGGAAAGCGCAGGTCAGACCGTTTTTGATATATGCCCGGCAAATAGACGATCACGTCGCGCTTCTTGCGCAAGAAACGCGAGCGGAATTGTTCGTGCTTCTGCAATTGCCCCGGGCCAGCGGCGGCGAGTTCGGCAGTCAATTCTGGGGCAAAGGACAAATGTTATTCCTCCGGTCGTTGCGCCTGGGATCCCACCAGACAGATACCTGCTCTGCGACAGAAGCTCGCAGTGAGATTTCAATTGTAGTTTGGCGGCAAATATTTAGCATATGAAAGTTGAACTTCAACCAAGGATTCTTTCCATTCCACGCTCACGCAAACGCCGTATAATATCGCGCGCTCCAGGCTTTCGCCCGCGTTCTCGCCGGCCGCCTGCGCGCAGGAGCAACATGAAAAGGGAATATCATCGCTGGTATTCGCACCGCCTGGGAATGGAATTGGGCGTGGTGGTGTACGGGCACTGGGGTCCGCCGCTGCTGGGATTTCCGACGAGCGCGGGAGACGAGTGGGAACTCGAGGGCCAAGGCCTGATCGGAGGCCTCGCGCCGCTGATTGACACCGGGCGCGTGAAATTTTTCAGCGTGAATTCGGTGAACTGGGCGGGGTTCTACAATAAAGAAGCGCACCCATTTCATCGCAGTTACGTGCAATCGCAATTCGATGCCTACGTGCGCGAGGAAGTGGTTCCCTTCATCTGGGACAATTGCCAATCGCCGGGGCTCGCGATTTCGACCATGGGCGCATCGTTCGGCGCGTACCATGCGGCGAATACTTTGTTCAAGCATCCGGACGTGATCCGGCGCTGCTTTGCGCTTTCCGGTGTTTACGATATTCGCGGATTCATGAGCGGAATGTACGACGACAACACTTATTTCAACAATCCCGTGGATTATCTTGCGAATCTTTCGGACCCGAATGTTTTCGGACAGTTGGCGCAGTGCGACATTCATATCGCTACCGGTGACGGACCTTGGGAGAACAGCGGGCCGTCTTATCGGCTATCGAAGATTTTAGCGGATAAGGGGATCCGACATTCGCTCGACGATTGGGGGCCGCAGGGCGGGCACGATTGGCCGTTCTGGAAGCATCAGATGTGGGAATACATTACGAGATTATTTTGAACTGACGTTACACCAGCCCCAGTCGCGCCAGCATGTAGCGGCCTTTTTCGATCACTTGTTCTTCGTCAATCCAGACGTCGCAGCGGCGCGCAAGAACGTCTACGTGCGTGCGCGAACTCCACGCGGCATGAGTTTGGCTGCCGTAGGGATCGCCGAACGCCAAATGCACACCGGGCAATTTCTCATCCTGTAGCAGCACGCCGATCATATCCGAAAGGCTGAGGTTCGTGCCGAACGCCAACTCCCCGACGCGGTCGCTATTTTCATCCGTGTGGCAGTAACTCCAGAATTCCTCTTCCAAATCCTTGCGCTCGCACGTGGCTTTCTGCAGACGGCCCGCCTGAATTTCCAGCACCAGCGGCGTGCGCTGCAGGTCGCCATATTTTCCGCAGAAATGGTCACCGGCGGTACCGTCGCAGACGAAAGTGCCGTCCACTTTCGCGGGCGTGGTGAAAACTTCTCCGGCGGGAAGATTCGACCAGTAGCGACGGCTGATCAGCCCGCTGGTCTTCACCCAATCCAGCGCGGAATCAAATGTGGCGACGAGAGAGGTTCCGGCTTCGGTGCGCACGGTGAGCGAGCGCGCGGAATGCATGCGCTGCAGAAGTTTTTCGCTCAGGCGATCCACCATGTTGTAATCCGCGCGCATGCCCTGCTGCATGATTTCCGGTGTGACGCCGATCATGTGCGCGTAGCGAATGTGGCGGCGCTCGACGACCCCCACGATATCTTTGCGCGCGCCAAGCTCGCCGGTCATCGGCTGCATGCATAAAATCCCGGCGTCGGCGCGGCCCAGCGCGTCGAGAACCTGCTGCGGCGCTCGTTTCAGCGGGCGCGGCGCGAGATCTTCAAGCAGGAAGCCTTCGCAGATCGCGTCACGTTCTTTCAGTGCGGCGGCCAGGCTCGCCGCCACAACCTTGCTGGGAAGATCAGCGATCAGCGCAACACGTTCACCCTGCTGAATCGCGAGGCAGGTTTCAATAGCGTTGCGTGCGCCAGGCAGCAGCTCAGGTTGTGCAGGTCCGAAGTCCATCAAGATATTGTAAATAGTGTCGGGACGTTTTGCTATTGGAACTCTTGCGTCACCGCCGTACAAAGTTGACGACATGGAAGTAACAATATTCGCAAATGAATCCAAAGTCGGCACATCATGAGTTATGAACTGAGCCACGTGCGCCGCTACTCCACGGAGAGGTGGGGAATGATAGGATTGAGAATCGCTTTGCTCATTCTCGTATGTGTCATCTGCGGAGCCGCAAACTCGCGCTTCATCTTGGCGCAGCATAAAACCGTAACCGTGGACTGGAAGGCTGAGTTAGCGAAGGCCAAGGCCGGAATAGAGAAGAACCCGAAGTCGGCGTTCTGGCACGACCAAGCGGGCGTTGCCTATGACGCCTTAGGCGATTTCGAAAACGCCGAGAAGGAACTTAAGTTAGCTTCTAGCCTGGAGCCGTCGAATCCAATCAATGATTACGTACTCTTTGCTCTCTACAAGAGAAAAGGAATGCACTCGGAAGAGCGAGCGGTGTTGCTCGATGTTCTCGAAAAAGACCCCAAAAATCCATTGGGTCATTTTGAATTTGCTTTTGTCCTCGAAAAGGAAAAATATTGGGCAGGCTCTCTCAGAGAATACCAGTCGGCTAAGGTCCTCGTCGCGAGCGTGAAAGGGCCCGTATACACAGACCCGCTCGGTAATCCGTACGACGTCGATGGCGTCCGGGAGGCAGTGGACAAAGCGATCGATCGGGTTGCTAAGCTGAGCGAGTCCGCACAACACCAAAAGTAACCCGATTCGTTTTCTTGCTGTGGAGACGGCACTCGCCAATCGGGAGATTGGCGCTCCCAGGCCGCTACGATTTTGGTTCGACTACGAAACTGGGGACCTGGCCGCCGCCGGACGTTACGTTCGCGAGGCCTGTGGAGCTTAGGCGCGTGAGGCAGCCGGCCATTTTGCCGCGGAAGATGTAGGGGGCGAAGTCCACGAGCATGTCGCGCATCTGCACGCCGTTTTCTGTTTGCATGGGGAAAACTTCGCGGCGGATGGCGATGCGTTCCTGCACCACCCAGGCGCTATTGCGATCGGCCAAGGCGCGATCGAGCGCGGCGTCCCACTGGCGTTCGTCATTTTCCCAGCCGAGTTGCACGCCTGTGCCGCCGTACTCGTCGTTGGGCTTCAGCACAAAATTCTCGCGGCGGCGGCGCACGTATTCGAGCAGGCCGAAGGATTCGCCGTTGCGCGTCGTTTTCGAGTCGGCCAGCAAGCGCGTCCAGGGAATGTGGCGGCGAATCAGTTCGCGCTCGGCGGAGCTGAAGAGCGCAGAGTTTTGCTCGTCGGTGAGTACGGCGAAGAAAGCCTTCTTGTGCGGAATTTTGCAGGTGAAGGCATTGGCCACGCACACCGCGCCGGAGGTGTAAGCATCCACCAGGGCTGCGCACTCCGCGCTGCGCGCGACGATGTCGTTGATCAGCACGCGACGATAAACCAGATTGATGCGCCGGCCGCGCGCCGTGAGCTGCCCTTCGGCGAAAACCAGGTCGCGCGGATCCGCCAACAGGGTAGTGACGCCTTCCTTCTGAAAGTGCGCCTGAATGATTTCAAATTCGCTCCAGGTGGGAACTTCGCGCCAATCCACGATGGCAATCACCGGCGGCGAGGCTGTGCCGCCCCATTCGCGATAACTTTCCAGAAGCGCGGCCAGCATCAATTGCATCAGTGGGAATTTACGGACGGTGTAATGTTCCGAAAATCGCTGCATCACGGGAAGCGAGAGAAAAACATTCGCAAGTGTTTCCGCATAGCCGAGCCCCGCGGGAGATTCCGCGTTGTATTCGGCGAACTGCAGCGAATCGGGCAGCAGGAAAGCATCGAGCCGAGAAGCGGTGCTGGACGTGCCGTAACGCGGGTTGATACGCGCCAGGCGCTCCTCTTCCGGGCTGAGCGCGGACTGCGCCAGCAAGCGCGGGTCGGCAAGCGATTGCTTCACGACGCGCTCCCCCAGCGCGGCGATAGCTTCGGCCACAACGCGAACACGCCGCTCGTCTTCGGCAGTAAGAAAAAATGGGCGCAGGAACGGGCAGTGGATGCGCTCGCCGAAAGTGAGTTTTTCAGCGCGCATCCGCCCATTCAGTTCAGCGAGAAAAGCCGGGGCCAGCTCGACGTCCGGCCGAAGCAGCCGGTGCCACACTTCCGCAGGCGTTTCGGCGGAGCCGGGCTGCGAATGAGAAGCAGGGGCCGAACCGCTCATGCGGTCTTCGCTCCCGCCGTTTTTTTGCCCGGCGTGCCGATGAAACCCGCCGCACCCGCGCCAATGCCCAGCATCTCTTCCCAGCGCGGCCAGGGATAAGTGGGATCGCCACGCAGCGCGCGATCAATCACCAGGCGCGCCATGCGGTCCACCACATGCGTGAAATAAAATTCGGTGATGCGGTCGCGCTCGAAATCCGGCGCGGGATTCAGAAAGTCAATCGCGTAGGGTACGCCGTCCTTAATCGCGAATTCGATGGTGTTCATTTCGTAGCCCAGCGCTTGATTGATCGTTTGCGCGTCGCGAACCACGCGCGCGCCCAGTTCCGGCGAAAGATAATTGTGCTCCACCAAATAGCGGCGCTCGCCGGGATCGTACACCACCGGAAGAATATCCATTTTGCCGAAGGTAAAGCAGCGCACGTACTGGCTGAAATCGACATTTTCCTGCAGCGTCATGCAAGTGGGCCCGGTGCCGTCGTAAGCCGCGATCAGCTCTTCGCGATTGTGAACTTTATAGACCTGCTTCCAACCGCCTCCGGAGTAGGGCTTCAGAAATGCCGGCCGCCCGACGTGATCGAGCAGCGCGTCCCAATCAATCGGGTAGATGAGGTTGCGCAGCGATTCGGAATTGATGTCCACAGTGGGCGGATAAGATTTTTGCGGCAGCACCACCGTTTTCGGAATAGCCAGGCCAAGTTTTGCAGCGACAGCGTAATTGAAGAATTTATCGTCGGCGGTCCACCAGAAAGGATTGTTGATGACGTATGAGCCCTGCAGCACGGCGTGTTTCAGATAGGCGCGGTAATATTCCACTTCGTGCGAAATTCGGTCCACGATCACTTTGTATTGCGCCAGCTCGCCCATAACGGTCCCACCGAGCTTCACGAATTCGGCGGTGATGCCGTCTTTTTTGCCCAGCTCGTTCACTTTGTCAATAAACGCCGGCGGGAAGCTGTATTCACGACCGCAGAGTATTCCGATTTTCATGGTTTGCGATTCCTTTCGCATCGGTGCGTGAGAATTTCGCGCATAGCAAGTACGGGCGACGGCAACTTCAAAGGCGCCCATCTCGCAGAGCGGGATGGCCGCTACCCTTCGAACCGGCACTGCCGGTTCTCAGGGTGAATCGCGCTGTGGCGCGATTCACGAAACCCGCGGCGCACCCGCGGCGGAGCTGGCCGGCAACGTAACACCCTCGCGCGTTTCGGCGACGATGTGGCGCACGACGGCGTGCAAGTCACCGCTCTCTTTGTGCACGCGCAACTGTCGCTCGGCGCTGGTGCCCTGGCGAAAGATTGCTCGGATCGGTTCAAGAGCGGCGCGACTGCCCAGTTCGTCCAGCACGTCGTCCACAAATTCGAATAGCTCTTCGATTAACGCGGCCATCGGCACTTCCGCCTGCTTGCCGAAATCAATCAGCTTGCCTTCGATGCCCCAGCGGGCCGCGCGCCATTTATTTTCTTCAATCAACGCGCGGTGGTACATGCGGAAGCCCATGTTCCGTGTGTACAGGCGATGCAGCTTCACGACGATGGCCTGCGTGAGCGCCGCGATGGCTATGGCCTCGTCCACGCGCGTCACCACGTCGAAGATGCGAAACTCCAGAGTGCCAAACGTGGGATGCGGTCGCACGTCCCACCAGATTTTTTTGGCGTTGTCTATGCAATGCAGGCGCACCAGCAGCTCGACGTAGTCCTCATACTGATTCCAGGAATTCAAATGGTCAGGTATGCCGGTGCGCGGGAAGCGACGAAACACCGTGGTGCGGAATGATTTCAGGCCAGTATCGCGCCCCATCCAGAAAGGCGAACTGGTGGAAAGCGCCAGCAGGTGCGGCAGAAAATAGCGAGCCATGTTCATCAGGTCAATCATGGTGGTGCGATCGGGCACGGCCACGTGCACGTGCATGCCGAAAATCAGCAGCGAGCGCGCCAGCTGGCCCATCTCCTCGACGATATTCTGATAACGCTCGCCCGGGGAAATCACCTGATCAATCCAGGAAGAAAATGGATGCGTTCCGGCGGCGGCCACCTGCAAGCCGCGGCTTTCGGCGGCGCGCACCAGTTCGCCGCGCGTGCGCCGCATATCGGCGTCCAGCTCATGCACATCCGCGCAGATTTTTGTGCCGATTTCGATGATGGATTGATGCATCTCGCGCTTCACTTGCTCGCCGAGGCCGGGCGAGGAAGCTTCCATCAATTCGCTGACATGCGAACGCAGTTCACCCGAAGTAGGATCTACGATCTGGAATTCTTCTTCGACACCAATCGTGAACCGGTGACTCATGAAAGGCCCCTTCCGGTCGGGGATGCGAGGACGTCGCGGGGGTATCATACTCCAGTTGGGGCGAATTGCGGTGGGTGGCAGGAAAAGGCAAGAGATTTAACGCAGAGCACGCAGCGAAAAGGTGCGGCGCGGCCTATTGCGGGCAGGCGGCGCTGTTATCCACCCACGCTTTCATCGCGGCCACAAACTCAGGACGACTAAGAGGCGGCAAGGTCCGTCCATCACCCGGATTCCAGCCCCAGCCAACCAGATCGTCCGACGAAACGTGCTCGATAATCTGCGCGAGAGTGCGGTGCCCATTCTTCGCCGGATCTTTCAGCTGGCGGCAGAACTCGCCGGCGGTTTCGCCCTGAATGACCATCTTCATATGGGCAGGCGGCAGCGACCATTTCGGATTGCCCGGCGGCATATTGGCGCCCGGCAAATTCGCCACTTGGTGACAGGTGTTACATCTCATCCCGTAGACGCCCTTACCATCGGCGCCGCGCTTCACGTCCTGAATGTGCACGTGGCCATCCTCGCCTTGCAACGGCGCATCGCCGGACGGATGACAATTGCGGCAGCGCGGAGAATCAAAAACAGTCCACGCACGATTGAAAGCGGCTTGCGCGGCGGCAGCATCCGATTTATTTGCGCTCCCGGCTGTAGCGGACGCGGCCAGAACGGCGCGCACTGAATTCGACGAAGTGGCGGGCGCGGCCGGTTGCTGTGCGAGCGCCGGCAGACACACCGCCAGGATCGCCAAAACGACAAACGCAATTTGGGTCGGCCATTTCTTACCGAAGCTTTCGGTCATGTTCGCACCCTCGGCATAAACGCTTACGCAGAACGCAAATCTTCAGGTTTTATCGGCAGCCGGCGCACACGCTTGCCTGTGGCGGCAAAAATCGCGTTGGCCACCGCTGGAGCCACCGGCGGAACGCCCGGCTCGCCGACGCCGGTGGGGTGGTCGGTGCTGGGAACGATGAACACCTCAATCGCCGGCGATTCGAACATGCGCAACATCGGGTAATCATGAAAATTGCGCTGCTGCACGCGCCCTCTGTCGAGGGTGATTTCGGTTTTCAAAGCGGCGGTGAGGCCGAAAATGATCCCGCCTTCGAGCTGGGCCTTCACCGTGTCGGGGTTCACGGTTTGTCCGCAATCCACAGCGGCGACCACGCGATGCACGTGAACCGTTCCATCTTTTTCCACCGAGACTTCCGCGACCTGCGCCACATAACTATCAAACGAGAAGTGCGTGGCGATTCCACGCGCCCGCCCAACGGGCAGCGCGCTGCCCCAATTTGCTTTTTGCGCGGCGAGATCCAGCACCGCCAGCATACGCGGTTGCCCCGCGAGCAAAGTGCGGCGCAGCTGGTAAGGATCCTTGCCACCGGCGTGAGCCACTTCGTCGAGAAATGCTTCGACGGAAAATCCAGTGTGCGAGTGACCCACCGATCGCCACCACTGCACGGGAACTTCATTTTTGGGGCTGTGCAAATCCACTTGCAGGTTCGGGATTCCGTAAAGAATGTCCGCAGCACCCTCAACGGATGTGGAGTCGATTCCGTTTTTGACGCCGAAGGCTTCGAACATGGTGCCCGTCATGATGGACTGGCCGACGATGGTGTGCGTCCACGCGACGGGATTGCCGCTCGCGTCCAGGCCCGCGGCAAAATGGTCGTACCACATCGGGCGATACCAGCCGCCGCGAATATCGTCTTCGCGCGTCCACACCACTTTCACCGGAACTTTCGCGGCTTTCGCTACTTCCGTGGCTTCAGTGACGAAATCGGAAGCAGGGTTGGCGCGACGACCGAATCCTCCGCCCAGAAGCGTGGTGTGAATTTTGACTTGCTCGGGCTTCAAGCCGGCCACTTTAGCGGCAGCGGCGCGATCGCCGGTCTGAAATTGCGTGCCGGACCAAATCTCGCAGCGATCTTCGTGCAAATCCACCACAGTGTTGAGCGGCTCCATCATGCAGTGCGCGAGATAAGGGACTTCATACTCGGCAGCGATTGTCTTTGCGGAGCCCGCGAGGGCCGCGGCAGGGTCGCCGACTTTTCGCGCGACCAAGCCGGGAGTTTTCGACAGCGCGGAAAACTTCTCGCGCATATCGGCAGTTGACACTGCGGCGCCCGGACCCTCGTCCCAGGTGATTTCGAGCTGTTCGCGGCCGAGCTTCGCGGGCCAAAAGCCCTTGGCGATCACCGCGACTCCGGAAGGCACTTGCACGACGTTCACCACGCCAGGGATCGCCTTCGCCTTATCCGCGTTGAAGCTCACAACTTTCCCACCAAACACCGGCGCACGCGCTACCACCGCCGTGAGCATCCCGGGAATGTACACATCCAGGCCGAACTGGGCCGTGCCGTTGGTCTTCGAAGGAGTATCCAAGCGATGCACCGGCTTGCCGACCAGCGTGAAATCCTTGGGATCCTTTAGCGGAATATCTTTCGGCGGCGCGATTTTGGATGCCGCTTCAGCGAGGCTGCCATACGAAGCGCGGCGGCCCGTCGACGTATGGATCACGAAACCCTTTTCAGCGCGGCAGCTTTGCGGATCAACGTTCCAGGATTGCGCTGCGGCTGCGATCAGCATAATGCGCGCCATTGCGCCCATTTTGCGGAAGCGGTCGTATTCGGAATTTGTTGTGGTGCTGCCGCCGGTCATCATGATGCCAAAGACGGTGTGGTTGTAAACGGCGTCCACGGGAGCGGATTCCACGCGAATCCGCGCCCAATCCGCTTCGAGTTCTTCGTTGAGCAGCATGGGAAGCGATGTGTAAATCCCCTGCCCCATTTCCGAGTGATTGGAGATCACCGTCACAGATTCATCGGTGCCGATGCGCACGAAAGCGTTGAGCGCGACGGGCTTCGCCGCGGAATCGGCGGCACGCGCAGCGGGCACGAACTCCGAAACATAGAGGCTGATCAGCAGGCCGCCGCCGAGCGCGGCGCCTGCCTTCAGGAATTCGCGGCGTTTCATTTCCGTGGCGGCGCTCACTTAGCACCTCGCTGCGTTTTAATCTCGGCCGCCCGATGAATGGCGCGCCGGATGCGCGGATACGTGCCGCAGCGGCAGATGTTGCCGGACATGGCTTCGTCAATGTCTTTGTCAGTGGGCGCGGAATTTTCCGCGAGCAGCACCGCGGCGCTCATAATCTGGCCGGACTGGCAATAACCGCACTGCGGCACATCAATCTCGATCCAGGCTTGCTGCAGGGGATGGGTCAGGTCGGGCGAAATTCCTTCGATGGTAGTGACTTTCTTTCCTTCGGCGCGGGAGAGCGGCGCGACGCAGGAACGCACGGCCTGGCCATCGATATGCACGGTGCAGGCGCCGCACAGCGCCATGCCGCAGCCGTATTTCGTTCCCGTAAGGTTCAGGGAATCGCGGATTACCCACAGCAAAGGGGTGGACGGAGGATCTTCCACGGTGACAGGCTTGCCGTTGACAGTGAATGAGATCAAAGAGCGCCTCCTCGCATTCAATTATTATGTGAGCGTTTGGATGTGTCGAAACCACCGTGCGATGCAAATGAATGCAAGTGGGCTGGGGCTTGCTCGCGCGAAGGCGTGCATGCCTCCGCGGGAGAATTATGTGACAAAAATAGATTCTGGGCAACTGGGACAAAAGGTGGCCGACGAAATACCTGATGCGACGAAGACCCAAATCATCAAAGTTTGTTGAGCCCGTCGAGCGCAGCCACTTTATAGGCTTCTGCGAGAGTGGGGTAGTTAAACACGGTGTCGCGGAAATATTCGATGGAGCCGCCGTAATACATCACGGCCTGGCCGATGTGAATAATTTCCGTGGAGCGCTGGCCGATCACGTGCACGCCAAGCAGCTTGCGCGTGTTGCGGTCGAAGAGCAGCTTCAACATGCCGCTTTCATCGCCCAGCATCATGCTTTTCGCCAGCTCGTTGTATTTCGCGATTCCCACTTCGTAGGGAACTTTTTTTGCCGTGAGTGTTTCTTCCGTCTGCCCGACCATGGAAATTTCCGGAATGGTGTAAATGCCGTAAGGAAAAAGCTCGGGCATGTGTTCAGACGGCGCGCCAAACATGTGGCAACTCGCGAGCCGGCCCTGTTCCATGGAAGTGCTGGCCAGTGCGGGAAAACCGATGATATCGCCGGCCGCATAAATGTGCGGCACATTCGTCTGATAGTGCTCATTCACTTTAATTTTGCCGCGCTCGCCGGAGTCCAGGCCCGCGGCTTCGATACGCAACTGATCTCCGTTCGCCTGGCGGCCCACGGCGTAGAGCAAAGCATCCGCCTGAATTTTTTTGCCGCTTTCGAGTTCCGCGATTACGCGATCGCGCTGCGGATCAATGCCAACGCGCGTGACCTTCTCGCCCAAACGAAACGTGGTGCCCATCTGCCGCAGATGGTAGGCGAGCGATTCAATGATTTCGCGGTCCACGAAATCGAGCAGCGTCGGTCGCTGGTCAATCAAAGTGACTTCCGTGCCCAACGCGGCGAGAAAAGATGCGTACTCCAGTCCGACCACGCCGGCGCCGACCACGATGAGTTCGCGCGGCAGACCCTCGAGAACCGTCAGGCGGTCGGTATCCACGATGCGTTTATCATCAAAAGGAATCTCCGGATTGCGCGCCGGGCGAGTGCCGCAGGCAATCAGAACATGCTCACCGTGGAGCACGTGTTTGTCAGTGTCGCCCTGGACCTCGATGGTGTGCGGGTCGGTGAATTGCGCGGTGCCCTGAAAAATCTGCACGCCGTTGCGCTTCAGCTGTGCGCGAATCACTTCAGTCTCGCGCGAAATGATGGTGCGCACGCGGAAGGAAAGATCCTGCACTGAAATGTCGTTCTTGCCGCGATAGTTGTCGCCGTAGAAAGCCTTCACGGCGTTGCCGGTCAATTGAAAAATGGCTTCGCGCACGCTCTTGCTGGGAATTGTTCCGGTGTGCACGCAGACGCCGCCAATCATCAGCGTGCGATCCACCACGGCGACGCGCTTGCGGAGTTTTGCGGCGCAAATCGCGCCCTTCTGGCCCGCCGGGCCGCTGCCGATTACGATCAGGTCAAAATTGGTCTCAGACATTCGCTCACCAATAATTATTACCGAACCATCTTGAAATTGGAATCGCGCACAGCTTCGCAACGGCGGCTTCGGGACAGGCGTATTGGCTGCGCGTGCAGAGCGATGATCAAAGGTCCAGCTTCTATCGCACGGAGGGGAACGAAGTGCGTACCAGAATGATTGTGCCGCCGAATCTTTACGGAAATATGAACGAGACTAGGATACTGAAAAATGGCGCCGCGCGCCATATCGGGCGGACGAAGAGGTACACACTCCAGCCAAACGGCGGGCCGGCAGGACGAATCCGGGAATCAGGTTCGGGACGGCGCGGCGTCCGACGAGTCCCCATATTTTTGCGTGGCGTAACCTACGATCAGGCCCACCAGTCCGCCGGGCAGCATAATTTCGAGGTAATATTTCCCCTGCATGTGCGCGATGAAAAATGCGAACAACAGTCCGACACACAGGCCGAACAGCACGCCGAGCGCGAGCGAGTGAACCTTGCGCGCGAAGACGCCAATCAAAACGCCAGCCAGCAATCCTTTGAACGTTGACCCGAGCACGATGCCCATCAGTTGCGGGCGCGCTTCCGGTGTGAACCATGCGGTAAGCCCATCGAAAATCCCTAGAATGCCGCCCAGGATCAGTCCGTACGTGATTTTGTTCATCAGATTCCTCCGGAGCGCTGGTGTTTTCCGGCCCTCGCCATTCTATTAACCGCGAATTGAAATCCCTTTAGCGCCGAAACCAGAAAATAAGCAGCGCGCGCACCACAAGGTATGTCAGCACTAGCACGATCGCCATGCGATACCGTGCGGCCCAGCGCGCAATCCTCTGGAATACATTTTCCGGATAAGCCAGTACCGGCAGGCCATCCAGATAGCGCGCGATGTCCTGGCCCAGCTCGGACGCCGAAGCGTAGCGAGCAGCGGGGTTAGCGTCCATGGCCTTTCGCGCAATCGCGATCAGCGCGCGGGGCGTGGTCTGCGTGCCGCGCGCGCTCGGCACAACCAAAAATTGCAGTATCGCACCCAGTGAATAAATGTCGGCGCGTTCGTCGAGATGCTCCACATCGCCGCGCGCCTGTTCCGGCGCCATGTAGCCCGGCGTTCCGAGGACCGCACCGTGAGCCGTCTTCGGTGCCGTGCGCGATGAATCCATCGCGAGAGTTCCCGGGTGGTTACGCACTTGGTCGTGCGGCATTCCGGCCGGCGTGGAAATCTGTTTTGCGGGCAGAATTTTCGCCACGCCCCAATCCATCACCAGCACTTCGCCGAATGGCCCGGTCATGATGTTTTCGGGTTTCAGGTCGCGATGCAGCACGCCGCGCGTGTGCGCAAACGCAACCGTGTCACAAATCCGCTGAAAAATGCGCAATCGTCCGGGCAACGTGCTCGCGCGCTCGGAGAAGCGGTCCAGGCGTTCGCCTTCCACAAATTTCATCGCGTAGAAAACGCGGCCGTCCGCCAGCGTGCCGGCACCGTGTACTGGAACAATCCCCGGATGTTCCAGGCTCGCCAGAATGTGCGCTTCTCGCTGCAGACGAGCCGCGAGCTCGCCGCTGGAATCCGGGACGTCCAGAATTTTTATCGCCACACGCCGACCGAGCGTCGCATCCTCCGCCAAATACACCGAACCCATGCCGCCGCTCGCGATGCGCTCGATCAGGCGGTAGCGAGTTCCAGCAAGAGCCGGCTCGGCGCCCGCCGTACGCAAGCGCGCGATCGCCTCGTCGGAAAGCCAGTTCATGCCGATTCCACTCCCAGCAGCGCGCGGGCTTCGCGGCGGAATTCCGCTGCGGAGCAAGTCATCTCGCGAAGTCTCTCCAGTGCGATGCGGCGAAATTCACGGCGAGCGAACGCAAGATGATTGGTCACGTCCGTCACGGCGATCCCGAATTCCTGCGCCAGCTCCGCGTAACTTGGGCGAGATGTGCCTGAGTCGTCGAGATCATAACGCTCGAACAGCTGAAAATGATGCAGCTTGCCACGCGCCCCGCAAAAAGCGCGCAGATCCGCCACCGCCAGCGTGAAAAGATTGCGCACAAATTCCCTCTCCAGATATTCGTCGAAGCTTTCAGCCGATGCGGCTACCGTCAAAGCCGATCGCGCGCACACGAATTCCGCTTCGGCTCCTTCAAAATCGAGCGCCACATGCAGCACGTCTCCGCCACGCTTCAGCCTATTCGCAGCTTTCGTCTGATTGGCGACAAAATGGTCCACGCATACGCGCAGAAAAGTTCGCAAACGCGCCTTGGCCGGATCGAAATCGCTCAGATAATCTTTTTCGATCAGCTCCGCCAGAAATTCCTGCGTCACGTCCTTGGCATCTTCGTTGGATTTATTCCAGCGTATGCGCAGGTATTTATAAATGGGTTTCCAGTAAGCCTCGACGATCGCACCGAGCGCTCGCGACCGTTCTAACGGATCGTCGCTGCGCGCGGCCACCACGGCGGACCAGCGCGTGGCGGGAAATTTTCCGCTGGGGCCGCCGATCCTGGTGTCTTCCTTCATTGCGCCACGCTACGTTAAGCTAGAGCGATCAGGTCAATCTCTACGCGGAAGTCGCGCGGCAGGCGCGCCACTTCCACCGTGGTGCGCGCCGGCGGATCTTTGGGAAAATAGCGCGCGTACACTTCGTTGACCGCGGTGAAATCGTTCATGTCCTTCAGGAAGACCCCCAGGCGCACGGCGCGATCCAGCGAAGAGCCGGCTGCCTGTACGATGGTCTTCAAGTTTTCCATGATGCATTCCGTCTGCTGCGCCGCATCGCCGGTGAGCGCGTTGCCGGTGATGGGGTCGAACGCCGTCTGTCCGGAAACGAATATGAATCCGTTGGCCTTGATGGCCTGCGAATACGGGCCGATGGCTTTCGGTCCTTTTTCGGTGAAAATGACTTCCCTCACAATGCCTCCTAAGAGCAGAAGATGGAAATTGGAAACGAGAAAATGGAAAAACAAATCCGGCCGCGTCAAATCCTGAGCTCGCACGTGTCAGCGCCCGTTTTCGATCTTCACTTTTCTATTTTCGCCTTTCTAATTGTGCTTTTCTATTTTTCCGCTGCGTAACGATCGCGAAAGTCCTGCGGTATTCCCGTGCTGTAAAGCCACACGCGAAACGGCTCAGCCAGGTTCTTTCCGGTGGTTTGCTCCAGCGCCGCGCGCAGGTCACTGAAGCCTGCTTCCTTGCCGCGGAGCAACGCAACCACCTGCGACAGGCCGCTGCGCACGGGCGCTTCGCCATACGTGTCCTCCAGTTCGATAAAAAATAGCGCAGCCTTGGCCGCGGCGATCCGTCGCCGCGGGAAGGGGTCGTAGAGCATGGTTGTGATGATCGATTGTTCGGAATTCGGCGTTCCGGCATATTGCTTCACCGCGGTTTCATAGGCATTGAGAAATTGCCGGATGCGGCGCCGCCGCGCGGGCTCACCGCCGCTCGATTCGTCCACCACGATCGTGGCGTAATTGGGAAGCCCTTCGCCGATTCCCACGGCTGCGTTCGGCGCGGGATACATCTCCGCTCCGAACCAGCTATGAGCCAGGGCTTGATTGATTTCAAGCATCAACTCATCGCTCTGGAAACCCAGCGCCAGAGCGCTGGAATTCACCAGCGCGCCGCCAGGAAATGAGGCCGCCGCGCTCTGGTTCTCGTCTCCAGACCGCGCACGCAATTCCGCTGATTCCACGATATGGGGCCGGGGGATATTTTTATCGAGCGGACCGAAATCTTTTTGCAGCGCGGACCACGCCGCGGTGATGCGCTGTGCCGCCGCCGCAGGATCCCCCTGAAGCGGTTGCAAAGTCCAAAAGGACACATCGGATTCGTCCGCCGATTTTCCTCGTGGCGACGAGTCGGCGTAATGGCCCGCCACGATGTAGGCAGGCAAATCATCCTTGCGCAATTCAAATCGGTATTCGGTTTCGCCACCATCTTTTTTTTGCCCAACGGGAGTGCCCGCCGCAAGAATCAGAAAATTGTCCGGCACACGCACAGTGTAAAAAGTTTTCGCAGGCCGCGCCGGATACGGAGCCAGGACGCGAGTCGGCGGCTGCGGCAAAGGAATCCATCCGCGCGAGCCGAGGTGAAAATCAGCGGCGGCGAGCGTGATGCGCGCGCCTTGTTCGGACGGCGCTACGAAGGTGTAATCAATCTGCAAGCTGCGTTGTTCCTTGCGCGGCCACGGCGGATCGCACGGCAGTCGCAGCGTGTCCGGGTGTTCCTGCTGATATTCCGCGGGAAGTTTTCCCGGCGTCACTTCTCGGCCGTTCCACTCGACGCGCAGGTTGGTTCGTCCGTAGATTTTCTCGTTTGGAAAAATTACGTCAATGAATGCCAAATCACTCAGGCCAGTATTTTGCAGCGTGTAACTCGTGCGAATCCGTAGCTCCGGCGGAGGGCCCGCGCTGAATCGAACTTCGCGCGATTCTTTCAGGATTTGGTAACCGGGAGCCAGCGGCACGGTGCAGCTGGTGGCGCAAAGCAAAAGGACCACAACCGGGAGCAATGCACAAAGCGAACGCGGCGCGACGCGAGTCAAGATGCAAGGATTCTAGCCGCGAGAGCAGGAAATGGAAAACAGAAAATAGGAATGCGCCTGAGCTATCGCACACGCGAAAAGCAGCTCCCTCACCTGCAGTCGCACGTTCGAGATGACACGTGCCACGATTTCTCCGCAAACCGTACAGCCGCGCCTAAGAAGCGGTGAAACGGCGCAGGATTTCCGCGTCGCTAGAACCATGGCGCCGCATCGCGATGATTTGAGAGGCCCGGGAGTCGGGAATCCCGCGGCGGACCAGTTCGAGCAAAGTGGCGTTATCAATCCGCAGATTTCGCAGCGTGCCCAGTGACCCGCCCGAGAGCGCAGGCGTTCCCGAAGCGTGATGGCGCGCCACCTCCAGGACGATTGCGTCAGAAAGCCCAGCCAGCCGCATGGCCTGAAGCTCGCCGTAACCCAGGCCCACCTGGTCCATGCTTGCAAGCGTCAGAACGCTTCTTTCGGTCAAGCCCGACTGATGCAGCGATGCGATCGCGTCACCCGCGGTAAACGCTTCGCCGCGCCCGTGAAAAATCTGCAGCAACGACACACAATCCGCGTCAGTAAGCCGGGCCTGGCGCACTTTCGCGATTTCGCCGACCTCCGCAGCCGTGAGGTGCAGCGCTTTCAATTCCTTGATCGAGCTGTAGCGCATTCCAGCGTCATCGAGGGGCTTGGTGTCGAGAGGAGTCAGACTCTCACACGCCAACTGAAACAACAGGGCGGAAAATACGAAGATCACCGCGAACGAACTCCTGCGGCGCACAACGCGGCCCAATCCGCGGGCGGAACCGAATGCGTGGACGGTTCCCATTGCTTTCATTGTACAGAGTGCACAGCTGCGTGGAGCGACGTGACGCGGAAAGATTACGGGTTTCGAAAGATGAGTCGTTCAGAAGGCGACTAACCTCGCAACGCACCGGCAAGAGCGGTGTGTAAGTCATCTGCGCGGTAAAAATCAAACGTTGTAAACACGCTCGATATCGAACACGCCGGGAATCCTCTTCACTCCCGAGAGAATGCGCTCGAGCTGCTTGCGATCTTGCACGTCGAGCGCTACTTCGATGCGCGCACGCAAATCCTGGCCGCCGCTTTCAAAAGTGCGAATGTTCGCGCCGCTATCGCTGATGACCGTGGTAATGCTGGCCAGCATCCCAGGACGATCCTCGGTGAGAATGCGCAGGCGAACCGGAAAAGTCGCTTGCGTCTGCCCCGCCCATTCGACCGCGATGCGCCGCTCGGCGTCGTAGAGCAGGTTCTGCACGTTGGGACAATTCTTGCCATGCACCGCAATGCCGCGCCCGCGCGTGACGTAGCCGATCACATCGTCTCCCGGAATCGGATTGCAGCACTTCGAGCGATAAACCATCAGATCGTCATGCCCGCGGACCAGAATCGCGCCGTCGTTCATGCCCAGCATGCGCTTGACGGTGTCCACGATCTTCGGCTGCTTTTCTTCAGCGGGATCCGTGAGCGGCTGACCGCTGGCTTTCGCAAGCACTTGCCGCGCGGACCATTTTCCGTAGCCCAGGTCGGCGTACAGATCATCAATCCGTCCGCAACCGTATTCGGAAGCCACGCGCTGCCAGGTTTCCGGCGTAATTTTCTTCAGCGTGATGTCCGCCTGGCGCGCTTCCTTTTCCAGCAGGCGCTTGCCGACGTCCTTGGCCTGCGCGCGTTCGTGCAGATTGATCCATTGCCGGATTTTGCTGCGGGCGCGCGAAGTGTGCACGAAGGAAAGCCAATCGCGCGAGGGCTCGTGTCCTTTCTGCGTGATGATTTCGATCACATCGCCATTCGCGACGGCATGGCGCAGCGGCACGATCGCGCCATTCACTTTTGCACCGGTACACTGATGGCCCACTTCGGTGTGGACGGCGTACGCGAAATCAATCAACGTGGCGCCGCGCGGCAGCACCACCACGCGGCCCATCGGCGTGAACGTGTAAACCTCTTCGGGATAAAGATCCACGCGCAAGGTGGAAAGAAATTCGCTGGGCTCCTGCATTTCCTGCACCCACTCGATCAGCTGGCGCATCCACACGATGCGCTGATCATCGGCACTGGAAGTTTCCGTGCGGCCGTCTTTATATTTCCAGTGCGCGGCGACGCCTTGTTCGGCGATGCGATGCATGTCCTGCGTGCGAATTTGCACCTCAAACGCCTGGCCGCCGTGGATCACGGTGGTGTGCAGCGATTGATAGAGGTTGGGCCGCGGCATGGCGATGTAATCCTTGAAGCGCCCCGGCACGGGCGGCCAAATCTGGTGAATCACGCCGAGCGTGGCGTAGCAATTTTTTACGGTATCGGTAATCACGCGGATCGCAAGAAGGTCGTACACTTGATCGAGCGTGCGCTGCTGCTTCTGGCTTTTCAGATGCAGGGAGTAAAAACGCTTCACGCGTGCCTGAACTTCGGCGGGTATGCCGGTCTCCACCATTTTGTCGCGGATGGAATCCTGCACTTCGTGCAGAAACTTATCGAAGACTTTTTGTTTAGTGGCGAGCTTTTTCTGCAATTCAAAAAACGCTTCGGGCTCGAGGTAACGGAAGGAAAGATCCTCGAGCTCTCCGCGAATCAAACCCATGCCCAGGCGGTTGGCGACGGGCGCGTAAATATCAATTGTCTCGCGCGCGATGCGCTGCTGTTTTTCCGTATCCAGGTATTCCAGCGTGCGCATATTGTGCAGGCGGTCGGCCAGTTTGATCACCACCACGCGCACATCGTTCACCATCGCCAGCAGCATCTTGCGTACGTTTTCCGCCTGGCGCGCTTCGGGCGCGAGCAAATCTAGCCGGCTGATCTTGGTTGCGCCTTCCACCAGCCGCGCCACATCCACGCCAAAATGTTCGGAAATTGTTTCCAGCGGAATTTTTGTATCTTCCACCACGTCGTGCAGCAGCGCTGCGCATAATGAAGTCACATCCAGCTTCATGTCCGCAAGGATGTGCGCGACTTCCACAGGATGGGAAAGGAAAGGTTCGCCGGAGAGGCGCGTCTGCGTCTTGTGCTGCTCAGCCGCGAAATCGTACGCGCGGCGCAACAACTCAAGGTCGTCGCCAGGACGGTTGCGGCGCACCTTGTCCATCAATTCCACAAACCGCAAATCCACAGTCCGCCGCGCAGCCTGCGAGATGGCGGGTTTACTAGCCGGGTCCATAAACTATTATATTCTCAGCACCGCCCCACTGCGAGCCCTTCCTGCAACTGGCAGCAAGACAGTTTCCGATCACGCGGCTGATCTCAAATTGTGGAGCTACCGATACCGATATTCGAGGCACGGGAGCGTCTGTTCCACTTGGCATAACTGAATTGGTAGAATCTCAGTACGCAGATGAATTCCAAGCCTCCACGAAAATTTACCGCGATTGCATTTGTTCCAATGCTGTCGCCTTGGTTGGGGATCGTCGCCAGACTTCTGACAGCCAACCCGTGGCGCATCGGCCTCATTGGGATGTGCCTCTGGCTTGCGAGCTGCGCAGCATTTTGGTATCTGCACATTTCCCCGGAAGTGGCGAGAAAAAGAAGCTTGGGCGTTTCGCTCTTGGTTTGGACCCTTACGTTTGTTCCAGTCTTCGCCAGTACCGCGTTTGCTACAGGAATGATTATTGGTCATTCGTAGGGGACGGCTCGGGGATTGTCTCGCCATCTTTTCGCGGATCGGAAGCGCCGTAGTTCACTCCGGTGGAAATATCGCGTTGCACAGCCTGTCCGCCGCCCATGACTGCCGAGTACGCACCGTGAACAACAATTTGATGGCCGCGCTGGGTAAGGCCTTCACGAACAGCGGCCGGAATGCGATCCTCCAGATCCACATCGCAGCCTGCGAACTTTCGCTTCGTGAACCGCGCGGCCTCCAGAGCTTCTTGAATATTCATGCCAAAGTCCACAACATCGGAAACGAATTGCGCGTGCGCTTGCGCCTGGTTGAAACCGCCCATGATGCCGAACGCAATCCTCTTCTGCCCGTTGGTCATGAAACCCGGAATGATCGTATGTAAAGGGCGCTTGTGACCAGCGACCTTATTGGGGGAATTGGGGTCAAGGCTGAAAAGCCCCCCGCGATCTTGCAGGGCAAATCCGGTGCCATCCGCGACGAGGCCCGACCCGAACGCAGCATAATTGCTCTGAATCAAGGACACCATGTTGCCGTCGCTGTCGGTGACAGTCAGATACGTCGTGTCGCCGCCCGTCGCAAGCTGCGGCTCGCCGGGCAGCACATCGCAATTCGCCTTGGCCATATCACTTAGCTTCGCGCGCTGCGCGGCGTATTCCTTTGACACCATGCCCTGCACCGGAATCTGGCTGAACTTGGGATCCGCGACGTAACGGTACATATCGGCGTACGCCAGCTTTTTCGCTTCGATCATTGCGTGCAGTGCGTCGGTGGAGTTATGCCCGAACTGCGCGAGAGAAAATCCTTCCATGATGTTCAGCATTTCGAGCACGGCGATTCCCTGTCCGTTCGGTGGAATCTCGTAGACGGTCCACCCGTGATACGTGGTCGAAATCGGCTCGACCCATTCGCTGGAATAATCGGCCAGGTCCTCCGCCGTCATCGTTCCGCCGAGCCTGGTGGATAGCGCCACGATACTCTGTGCAGTTGTGCCCCGGTAATAGGCATCTCTGCCGCCGGAAGCCATCGCTTCAAGCGAATGCGCGAGATCGGGATTGCGGAAAATCTCGCCCACTCGCGGCGCGCGGCCATCGAGCAGGTAGGTTGCCGCGGCATTCTTGTCCAGCTTCAGATAATCCACGGCGTCCGCCCAATACGCGGCATCCCATTCGGGCACAGGGAAGCCCTCGCGCGCGTAGTAGATCGCAGGGGCGAGCACTTCGGAGAATTTCTTTGTGCCGAAACGCGTGAGCAGCTTTGACCAGCCATCCACGGCGCCCGGAACCGTCACCGACTGGATGCCTGCTTGCGGCATTTTCGCGATGCTCTTGGACTTGAGAAATTCAATGGAAAGCCCCGCGGGAGCCCAACCACTTGCATTCAGCCCATAAAGCTTCCCGGTTTTCGCGTCATACACGATCGCAAAAAGATCGCCGCCGATTCCATTCATCATGGGCTCCACCACGCCCATCACCGCATTCATTGCCACTGCCGCGTCCACGGCGTTGCCACCGTGAGCCAGCACGCTCGCTCCAGCCTGCGCCGCCAACGGGTTTTCCGCCGACGCCACTCCCCTGCGTGAAATAACCATGGAGCGGCCTTGCGTGCGGTCCTGCGCGCTGGCTTGCAAAGCAGACATCATCATCGCCAGCGGAAGAAAGATTACGCAAACCGTCACGCGCACGAACTTTCTCATGTGTCTCCTAGGTGAAGCAGACGCCGCTACCGAAGCTCTGGGCTGCCCTTCGCGCGACGGACTCCATGCGAATCCGACCTAAGCCTGGTGCGGGCAGTGAACGATGTCAAACTCGGAAAAATGCATGACGATCTCAGGCCAACTGCTGATATTCGCGATGTTCCCGCTCGCGGGCCTGAGTTGGCGCCGCCGAGGCCCCCTTCATTTTCCCTTCTCGACGGGATAGCCCTTCTCAATCCAATCCGTGTTGAAGTCGTGCGGCAAAATCAGCACGCGAAGATTCGTAAAACCCATATCGCGCATGGCCACAAACGCCGGCCGCAAGTTGGGACAATGCGCCAGCGGGCAACAGCCACAATACAGCACAATGTTTGAGGCCTTCGGAATCGTTTGCGCCCAACTCTTCAGCTCCGCAAGCCCCTGGTCGGCAGAAGCAGCTCCGTGAAACACCGCGTGGGGAATGTGCGCGCCCTGATAAAGCGGACGAAACCCCACGCACACCACCGCAGGCCTGTCGGGATGAGCCTGCGCGGCGAGTTCCTTCACTAGGTCAGCGGGCTGCACCGTTTGCGCGGCAGACCAGGGATCGCCTCCGTCTTCAGCGCGCGAAAAGCCCGCAAGTCGCGTCGCGCGAGAATTCGAAGCGAATAGAGCCAGGAACAGAAGGCAAAACACCGCTGTCACAATGGCACGCATCATCTTCATTTGAGATGTCCCCTAACCGTTCGCGACACAAACTAACTTATCCTAAGCTTCACGAGCCAAAAAACAAAAACCGGCGGGTAACAAAACCCGCCGGCTGTAAATGCTGCAACTCGAAAAACGTCGCGCCTAAGACGTCGGCTGCGGCGCCTCCATTTTCCTCTGCTTGATGGCCTTGACCTTGTCCACCAGGTCGTCGGCGAGCTTCACGTCGGCATCGCGCGCGTCAGGAGTAGTTTCCATATCCGCTTTTTGCCGATAGAGCAGGTTCAGGTAAGCCATCGCGTCGTCATAATCCGTGCGCAACTGCATGGCTTTCTGCAGGCTGGTGATACCTTCATCCACGACGGTGCCGTATTTTTGCTGGAACGCGGTTGCCAGCGCGGGAGGCGCCGGATCCGTGTCCTTGATCGATTTCTTGGCCGTCTTGTTGTACTCCTCACGCATGTCCCGGTTGCCGCGGAAAGCCAGCGACCAGTCAATCACGCCCACCCAATAATACGGTTCCGGATCGTCGGGCTTCAGCGAGATGTGCTTCTGGTGGTAGCTCTTCGATTCCTCCATCATTTTGGGATCGAAGGGAGGTCCACCGGCCATGTTGTACAGAATCGAGCCCAGCCCATCAATCGCGGAAAGATTAGGATTAGCAGTGTCGCCGGCCAAGATGTCTTTAAATTCTTGGGCGGCTTGCTGGCCATTGCGAATATTTTCAGGTGATGGCGCTCCTGGAATGTACTGCGCGGAGTAAGCAGTGGCCAGATAAAGCCGCGCGTTGGTCAGGCCCGGATCGAGGTCCTTCGCGGTCTTGAAATCTTCAATGGCCAGATCCGTCTGCCCGGCCTTGTATGCTTGCACGCCCTTGTTGAGCTTGTCGCGCGCGCGCAGTTTGTCGCAACCACCGCCCACGGCGACCGCGGCCACTACCACGGCGAGAAGAAAAACTGTATGAGGCTTCCGCTGCATCCCTTGCTCTCCTTGATGAAGGCTGGGCTGAATTCGAAAGAAACCGCAAGGCCGCGAAGTATTCGGCGCTGGCAACCGCCGGTAGTAGGCTACTGCCCTGCTTCGATCTTTGCGGTAATCAGGCCGACGTTGTCAATCCCCGCGCCGCGCATGATATCAATCGCGCGAGCCACCTGTGCGAATTCCACGGCATCATCACCCTTCACGAATGCCACTTTCTCGGCGCGCTGCTTGAAAATGTCTTCCAGGCGCGGACCCAGAGCATCCCAGGAGGTGTCGTCCTGGTTGATCATTACTTTTCCGTTGGAGGTGACTTGCACGACGATGGTCTTCGCCAGCAGCGTGTCATCCTGCTTCTGGTTCGGAGGAGTCGGCTGCGGCACCAGGGCATCGAGTCCCTGCGGAATCGTGGGCGTGATCACCATGAAGATGATGATCAGCACCAGAAGCACGTCAATCAGAGGCACGATGTTTGGTTCGGACATCGAGCCTTTACTGCCACCAACTGCCATTCCCATGTGAAAACTCCTTATATTCTATACGCTACAACTCACGCCCAATCCTAACTGCCGGGCGGAGGTGCAGGAGGAGCCGCCGCGTTCTTCTGGCGGATCTTTTCCGTGAGCAGGCCCAGATGATCTACGCCTGCCGCACGGACTTCGTCCACAGCCTTGACCACGTCGCCGTACTTCGCGCGGGAATCGGAGCGCACGAACACCGTTTTGTCCAGGCGGTTGGCGATCAGGTCCTTGATCCTCGTGGTGATGTCGTCGAGCGTGACCTGCGTGCTGCCTAGAAACATCTTGCCGTCACGCGTGACCGCCAAAATGATGGCGTCGTCCTTGTCGGCATCCTGCAGGTCCCGGGCGTTATTCACCTTGGCCATATCTACTGAGACGCCCTTCTGCAACATGGGCGTGACCACCATGAAAATAATCAGCAACACCAACATGATGTCCGCCATCGGAATCACGTTCGGCGCGGCCATCACCGGCGGTGCTTTGGGCTTGTAGGCCATGGCTTACTTCTTCCCGCCGCGGCGCGTGATGAAATAGTTGATCAGCTCCATCGAGGAGTTGTCCATCTCCACGTCGAAGGCTTCCACTTTGTTCGTGAAATAATTGAACGCCCACACCGCAGGAACCGCGACGACCAAGCCCAGCGCGGTGGTGACCAACGCTTCAGCAATACCGCCGGCGACCGCCGACAAACCGGTGGCCTTCGATGCCGAAATGCCTTTGAACGCGTTGATGATGCCCATCACCGTGCCGAACAGTCCGACGAACGGGGCCGTCGAGCCGATGGTCGCGAGGCCGGAAAGGCCGCGCTTCATTTCGGCGTGTACGATCGCGACCGAGCGCTCCAGGCCGCGGTTGGCCGCTTCGATCACTTCTTCATCGCCCACCTGCGCCGAAGCTGCCTGGAATTCAGACAAGCCCGTGGCCACGACCTTGGCGATGTGGCTCTTCTTGTTGCGCTCGGCGATGGAGATGGCTTCGTCGAGCTTGTTATCTTTCAGCGCGCCCGCCACTTGCTGCACGAAAATCCGCGACTGCTTGCGTGCGGCGCTGTACATCAACGCGCGGTCAATCATGATGCCGATCGACCAGGCGGACATAATGAATAGAATGGCTACGACGGTCTTGGCAGGGATGCCCATGTTGTGCCACATACTGACCAGGTCCCAGCCCACTTCACCCGTTGGCTGCTGAAACATCATCACACCGGCAAAAAGTAAATTCGCAAGCATTATCTGATCCTCCGTTCCTGTGAAACGACCAAGGCAGCAAGTTTCTGCCGGTCGGATTTTATTTCCGCTCCGCCCCAGCCCCGCGAAGGACCGGTAGCAAGCCTTGCTTTAACCGCCCAAAGTAAAGACGACCGAAATTGTTGTGTCTACTTCCACCGGTTCACCGTTCAGCAAGGTGGGGCTGTAGCGCCATTGACGCACGGCGTCCATCGCATTCTTCATCAGCAGCGGAGGACCGGAAACGTATGTCAATTCCTGAATCGTGCCATCTTTGGCGATCACGGCATGCAGCATCACTGTGCCGGAAATATGCGCCGTCTTGGCAATCGGCGGGTACAACGGAGTGACCTGGCGAACCAGCTTGGCCGCCGCCACGTTGCCGCCCACACGGATGCGCGAAGGTGTCGCCTTCGGCGGGGGAGGCATGCCGCCACCCGAACCACCGATAATGCCGCCCAGAACGCCGCCGGCCTGACCACCCGGAACACCACCGGGCACGCCGCCAACCACGCCAACCGCGCCGACATCGGGCGGCATCTCCTCTTCCTTAATCATTTCCACTTTCTTCGGGATCACGGTCGGCGCCATCATCTGACCATTGTGAATCAGGCGCACCACGGGCTTCACGATTCTTTGTATCGCCGCGGCAGGCGGCGGTGGAGGGGGCGGCGGCGGTGGAGGCACCAGGAAAGTCGTGAGCAACTGTTTGGGCAAGGCTTCCGTATAGATGAGCGGAATCAAAATCAAGATGCCCAGCAAACCAGCCTGAATGATGGCCGAAAGAGCCACCGTCCACGAGTTGTTCGTCCTTTTCGGATTGGCACTGGAGACAACTAGATCGTCAAACATGGCGCCTACCTCCTAGCAGCTGCCACCACGCGCTTATCGGCTGCGGATCCGGCGCGAACGGCAGTTCCCTGACCACGATATTTATTCCAAAGCACAACTATTGGCGCGGCAATTCCGAAACTGGAGTATGTTCCTACCACAACTCCTACCACCATGGCAAAAGAGAAAGCACGAAGCACCTGCCCGCCCATGAGGAAAAGTACCAGGACGGTTAGGAACGTTAATCCACTGGTCAATATCGTCCGTGAAAGAGTCTGATTGATGGCCTTATTCACGACGTCCGGAAACGGTTCGCGCCTCATCAAACGCTGGTCCTCGCGCACGCGATCGAAGATCACGATCGTATCGTTCATCGAGTAGCCCACTAGCGTCAGCAATGCCGCGATCACCGTCAGCGAAATTTCATAATGGAAGAGCGAGAAGAAACCTAGGGTAATGAGCACGTCGTGGAACACGGCGATCACCGCCGCGGCCCCATAAACCCACTCAAACCTGAAGGCAATATATATCAACATGCCGGCCAGTGCATACAAAGTCGCCCGAATGGCCTGCAGCCGGAGTTCCGCGCCAACTTTCGGGCCGACGATCTCGACGTTGCGAATTGTAAAGTTGCCGAGCACGAAGCTATTGTTCAAAGTGTTGAGCACCGCCGGCGTCACGCCGTCCGCATTTTTCAACTGGTCGAAGCTGGTGACGATGCCGCTGTGGTCGGCGTCGCGCGCTGCCAGCAATCGCTGCGCCAGCTGATTGTAACGATCACCGGCTGCCGCGCCGAGCGCCAGCGGATCTTTTTCAGTCAGTACCGCGGCCAGCGCTTCCTTAGTGATGGAATTGAAATCCGGCTTGCCGCCCGCGTCCGCCGTGCCGAACGTCTTGTGCAGCACATTCAGGATCGCTTCCCGGCCCGCATCCAGCGTCGATTCATCGCTCTGGCCTTTTTGCTCCAGGCCAATCACCACATCGTTCTGTGATCCACCGCCCAGCACGTTGTCGCTGATCGTCTGGATCGTGCTGTCGTTAAGCCCCGCTGAAGAAAGGCCCGTGCGAATCTGATCGAGCGGCGCCGGACCCGCGAACCGCACATAAACCAGCGTGCCTCCGCGGAAATCAATCCCGTAGCGCATGCCGCCGTTCTTCAGTATCGAAGCCCAGCCCACCACCAGCAAAATCAACGACAGGGCGACGAAGTACTTCGCCTTCCCCATCCAGTCAACGTTTACGCCCTTGAATAATTCCATTCCGATACCTATCCACCTTTGTTTGACACCGGACCGGTTGCGTTAGTTCCCTGCGGTCGGCCTAGCTGACCTGGCGTTGGCAGGGCAGCCTTTAAGTCCCGTCCCTGCACTACAAGTGCTTCACAGCCGCCGGAATCAGGGAGTGCTTGGCGCGCCCCGCGCCATTGTGAAACCATTGCACCTGCTCAATGCGCAGCTAAATACCGTAAACACCCCATTAAATACTAAGTTCCGCCTGACGATCCTTACGCGACAAATGCCAGTCGAAAATCGCCCGCGAAACAAAAATCGAAGTAAAAACGTTCGCCAACAAACCAATAATCAACGTGATCGCAAAGCCTTGCACCGGCCCAGTACCGAACAACAGCAGGAACGCGGCCGATACCAGCGTCGTCACGTGCGTGTCAATGATCGTCCGGAAAGCATTATGAAATCCCGAATCCACCGCCGTGGCCGGCGCCTTGCCGTTGCGCAATTCTTCGCGTATGCGTTCGAATACCAACACATTGGAATCAACGCCCATGCCGATCGTCAGCACCACGCCGGCAATCCCTGGCAGCGTGAGCACCGCCCCGGCAATCGCCATAAACGCGACCAGGATAATCAGGTTGAGAATCAGGGCCACAACTGCATTGACACCGCTCATCCGATAATAGAACACCAAAAAGATCATCACCACGATCAGGCTGCCGATCGAGGCGCGTACGCCTGCGCGTATCGAGTCAGCTCCCAGCGAAGGACCAACCGTGCGCTCTTCCAAGTACTTGATGGAAGCAGGCAGCGCCCCGGCGCGCAACACCAGCGCCAGATCCTGCGCCGACTCCTCCGTGAAATTTCCTTCAATCACTCCGGAATCATCAATGCGGCTGTTAACCGTCGGCGCGCTGTAAACCTGATGGTCCAGCACGATCGCCATGCGTCCCTTCGGCGACAATTGCGACTGCGCCTCCGTGAAAGGCCCAAAGCGCGTCGCCGCCGCAGTCGAAAGCTGAAAGCGCACCTCGAATTGCCCGGGATTATTTCCGTTCGGCGCAGGGCTGGCGCCGCGCAAATCCTGACCGGAGACGATCGGCGCGCGATCCAGAATGTAATAAACCTGCTGTGCGGGGAAGCCACTCTGCGCTTCGGATTTGCCGGGCACAATTACAGTTCCCGGCGGCAGCACGCCGCCCTTGGCCGCCAGTGCTGCAACTTCCGAAGGATACGGTTGATCGTCCGCCACGCGGTTCAGTGTGAGTTGTCCGCCCGCTTGAATCACGGCCTTGGCGCGGCTCGGATCGCCTTCGCCGGGAAGCTGCACGAGGATCTCGTTGTCGCCGCGACCGGTAGTGGCGATGGTTGGCTCAGTCAAGCCCAGGGCATTGATGCGGCGCGTGATCGTTTCCACCGCCTGCACCATGGTCTCGCGGCGCAGATCAGCCACGACGCTAGGCCGCATCGTCAACAAGTAACCGTTCACCACGCCAGCAGCAGGCGCCATAGCCCAATCGGTGAATTGCGTCGAAATCAAATCGCGGAACGCGCCGGAGGTGTTCGAGTCAACGTTATCCACCTGAATGTGCGTGTCGTCCACGCGGCGGAGATCCCCCACGATGATGTTTTTCTCGTGCACCTGCTTGCTGAGCTGATCCACGGCCTGATCGCAGCGCTGGCCGATGGCTTCATCCACCTGCACCTGCAGCACCAGGTGGCTGCCGCCCTTCAAATCCAGGCCGAGCTTGATGCGATCCGCGAGGTTAGCCCTCACCTGCGTCAGCGAGGTAGGAAACGTGGGTAATCCCAAAAGACCATACAAGCAAATCACAATGACGATAAGTATGAGAATGAACTTCCATCTGAGCTGGGAATTCATGCGGGCTGCCTAACTCTCCTTCGGTGGTTCTGCTTGCATTCCCGCAATCGCGCTGCGGGCTACCTTCATCTTCACTTGCTCGGCGATGCGCAGTTGCACCGTGTCGCCTTCGAGGCCAACAATCGTGCCATAGATTCCGCCGTTGGTGATGACTTTATCTCCGTTTTTCAGGCTCGCCAGCATTTCGTTCACTTTCTTCTGGCGCCGCTGCGCCGGCAGGATCATCAGAAAATAGAAAATCACCATGATCAGGATCAGCGGCAGGAATAGTGCTATCCCGCCCGGCTGCGCCTGCGCCAGCACGCCCAGAGCGAGGCCCAAGGAAAGCTTGGTTGAAGCCAATATAGAAATTGTCACGATACATTACGCCTTTCCCTGCTTCGCCGGCACTTCGGCTCAGCAGGGCCATTCCGCCAGGACGGACAAGCTCGCCGGGGGCAGGCAAGCCGGGAACTCGTTCGCCGAAGACGCTGCTCCGCCCTGCGACCGCGCCCAACACCTGCTTGGGTTTGTCTTATTTCAGACGAGCCTGAAGGTCAGAGCGGAACTTTTCGAGCTTCCCAAAACGGATAGCCTCGCGAATTTTGTGCATTATGTCAAGGTAAAAGTGGATGTTGTGGTGGGTGTTCAAAATTATCGCGAGGAATTCTCCGCTCGAAGCTAAGTGCCGTAGATAGGCCCGCGAGTAGTGCCGGCACACCGCGCATTCGCAGGATTCGTCAATCGGGCGCGGATCATTCGCGTACTTCGCGTTCTTGATCAGCATTCGCCCCTGCGAAGTATATAGGCAGCCGTGCCGCGCGCTCCGCGTCGGCAGCACGCAATCCATCATGTCCACGCCTAGCGCCACGTAATCGGGAATCTGCTCGGGTTTGCCCACACCCATCAAGTAGCGCGGCCGATCCGCGGGCAAACGCGACGCTGCAACGCCCGCCATTTCGCAAGTGCTCGCGTGCGGCTCGCCCACAGCCAGCCCACCTATCGCGTAACCCGGAAAATCCAACTCCACCAGCGCGTCCGCGCTCTCTCGGCGCAGCGCCGCATCTGTCCCACCCTGCACAATTCCGAAAAGCATCTGCCGCGCGGCGTCTCCATGCTGCGCAAAATAATCACGCGAACGCCACGCCCAATCCAGCGTCCGCTTCGCTGCGTCGCGGGCGCGCTGTTCAGGCGCGGGCGCTTCGATGCATTCGTCAAGCACCATCACAATGTCCGCGCCCAGCGCGATTTCGATTTCCAGCGCCTTTTCCGGCGAGAGAAAATGTTCAGAGCCGTCCAGATGCGAACGAAACGTGACGCCTTCATCCGTGACTTTCCGCAATTCGCTGAGGCTGAAAACCTGGAAACCGCCCGAATCGGTGAGAATCGCCCGCGGCCACGCCATGAATTTGTGCAGTCCGCCCATCTGGCGGATCAATTCGTGTCCGGGGCGCAGGTACAAATGGTAGGTATTCGAAAGCAGGATTTGCACGCCAAGGTCTTCCAGGTCCTGCTGCGTCTGCCCCTTCACGGTAGCGGCCGTACCGACGGGCATGAACGCCGGCGTATCGATCACTCCATGCGGCGTAGTCAGTCGCCCCAGGCGCGCGCCTGTCGGGTCGGTCGCAAGCACCTCGAACTTGAATCTCGCGTGCTCTGTCTCCATTCGAGCGAGTGTATCAGGAGAAAGCTGCGACCAACCCCACCTTCACGATCACATAGATAAGCCAGACGCCCACCACGGTCCCCAGCGCTTTGCCGAACGAAATCTTTTTGGGATCGGCGGCGCTGAACCCAAGAGCCATCAAGATCATGTTCCAAAAAACAAAAAGGTCGAACGCAGTCAGCAGTGTCACCAGCCATTTCGCAGAATCATCCGCAAGAAATGCTCCGCCATTCGACGCCACCAGATGCTCCAGATCCACCGTGGACGGATCTTTCAGAAATATGATCAGTATCCCCAGAAGTGCTCCAATGATTCCCGGCACCCAGGCATACGAAACGATCGCGAGCGATGGCACGAAGCCGATTTTAGTCCCGTAGGTCAGGTTGAAAGCGAGCATCAGCACCGCCCCCACCACAACGGCGCTGATGAACGGCAAGAGCACCACTGCCACATAAGCGAAAATTGGCGCCACCTTGGTTTGCGTGTCGATCAAATTCTCGCGCTGCTCTTGCGTCATGGATTCCATCTGTTTTTGCGTGCGCGAGTTTTGCTGATCCTGCCGAATCATGAAGTCGCGCCAGCCCACGCGCTGGCTGAATGTGAAGACGACTCCGACGGAAACCACGGCGACCAAGATCAGCGGCAAAACCCACGAGGGCTTCCGTACGATCGATTCAAAAGTCGGCTTCGGGCTGAATAGCACTCCGAAAATTCGCCCAAACGAACTATCCGAACTGGTAGTCGCGGGAGAGGGAGTTTCCGCACTGGCCATGGTGGTTTCCTCCTGCTGCAATCAAAACGACCGGGGGACCGATTCTCTTCCTCATTACGGCTAGCTCAAGCGAATGTTTCAGTCTGGAGCCAGTGTTTAACACAACCCAGAGAAGATTGTCATCAAAAGGAGTGCGCCCGCAGCGCTGACACGAGGGATGTGCGCAAATCAGGAAGTGGGAATCTCCGGCACAGCCGCAAGCAGCGCCTGCGTATAAGGATGCTGCGGCGCCTGCAGCACCTTCTCCGCGGCGCCGATCTCAACAATCCGCCCCGTCTGCATCACCGCCACGCGCGAAGCCAGTTGCGCCACCACCGGCAAACTATGCGAAATCAGCATCAAAGTCAGCGAAAATTCGCGCTGCAAACGCGCCAGCAATTCCAGAATCTGCGCGCCCACCGAAACGTCCAGCGCCGAAACCGGCTCGTCCGCAATCACCAGCTCCGGCCGCAAAATCAGCGCGCGCGCGATTCCGATGCGCTGCCGCTGCCCGCCGGAAAATTCGTGCGGGTAACGCGTCACAGCGTCGCGGCCCAATCCCACAGCCTCGAGAATTTCCGCCGTCCGAGCCACGCGCTCCTCGCCCGAAAGCTGCGGCTCGTGAATCGCCAGCGGCTCGCCCACAATGCTCCCCACACGCATCCGCGGATTCAGCGAAGCGATGGGGTCCTGAAACACCATCTGCATCCGCCGCCGCAGCGAACGCAACGCAGCACCGCGCGCCCCCAGCCAATCCTCGCCGCGAAAAATAATTTCACCGGAGTCGGGCTCGATCAACCGCATCAGCATCCGCGCCAAGGTCGTCTTCCCGCAGCCGGATTCTCCGACAATCCCCAGCGTCTCACCGCGCTCCAGCACGAAGCTCACGCCATCCACCGCCAGCGCCCGCCGCGCCGATTGCGTGAACGCGCCGGTGGAAACGGAATACGATTTGCTCAGCGCGCGCGCCTCGAGAAGAATTTCGCCTGGCATTCCTACATTTTCTCGGCGGCGATTTGGATTCCGGTGTTGATCATGTAGAGGCAGGGCTCCGCGCCCGGTTGGCACACGTCCGCCGGCTCAAAGCGCGGATGAAAATTCGCTCCGTCATCCGCCATGGACGAAACCATCAAGCGCCGTGCCTCGATAAATTCCGCATCGCTCGATTTCCAGCCCGCCACGTGCATCCAGTGCTCGAACACCCGAGGATGCTCTCTGGTTTCCGTCGCGGTAATCCGCAGGCCGGCGGCATCCATAATCGTCCGGAATTCCGCGAGTGTCAGCGAACGGCTGTGCGAATGATCGCGAATCCATTCGATGCGGTGATTCAGCTCGCGCACTTTCGGATCCTCCGGCGCGATGATGTCAATTAAACCCACGCGTCCGCCGCGCTTCACCACGCGCGCCATTTCGTGAATCACCCGCGCCGGATCGGAGATGTGATGCAGGCTGTAACTCGTCACCGCCAGATCCAGCGAGCCATCGGCAAACGGCAGCGTTTGCGCATCACCAATCGCGAAACCGAGCTTCTCGAGCAATCCCTCGTGTGCCGCTTTATGCCGCGCGCGCAACAGAATCGCCGGCGTCAAATCGTAAGCGCACATCCAGCGCACGTGCTTCGCGAATCGCAGCGCCAGCGTTCCCGGGCCGCAAGCGAGATCCACGGCCACGTCCGCAGGCCCAGCCGCGACCAGTCGCGCCAGTAATTCGGCTTCGGCCACGCGTTCCGCGACGGCGTAATCGCCGAAAACTTGAGCGGTTTTCGTGAACCGCTCGCGCACCAGCGCTTTCAGTTCGTGGTCGCTTACGCTCGCGTGACTCGGCGGCCCTTTCGGTGATTCGCTCGGCGCGCTCATCGGACGAGAATACACCTCGCCTCGTGATTTTTGTTTACCGCGCGCAATTCCGGAACCGCCGCATCGCACTCCGCCACGCGATGAGGGCAGCGCGGCGCGAACGCACAACCGGACGGCAGCGCATCCAGTGACGGAACTGTCCCCGGAATCGGCACCAGCTTTTCGCGCGCCAGCCGCGGCGCTGCGCGCAGCAATCCCTCGGTGTAAGGATGCCGCGGCGCGCGCAACACTTCCGCCACCGGCCCTTCTTCCACGATGCGTCCGGCGTACATCACCGCCACGCGCCCGGCAACCTGCGCCACGACTCCCAGATCGTGCGTAATAAAAAGCATCGAGAGCTGCAGTTCGCGCCGCAATTTCGCGAGCAACTCCAGAATTTGTTTCTGCACCGTCACGTCGAGCGCGGTAGTCGGCTCGTCCGCGATCAGCACGCTCGGCCCTGCGGCCAGCGCCATGGCGATCATTACGCGTTGGCGCAATCCCCCCGAAAGCTGATGCGGATATTGCCGCGCGCGCCGCGCCGGATCGGACAAGGCCGCGCGCTCCAGCGCTTCCAGCGCACGGTGATGGATTTCACTTTCGCCAGCGCGCGGCTCGTGCACGCGGATCGCCTCTTCCACTTGCGCGCCGATGCGCAGCACCGGATTCAGCGCCGTCATCGGCTCCTGAAAAATCATGGCGATTTCGCGCCCGCGCAGCGCCCGCATTTCGTTCTGCGAAATCGCCAGCAAATTTTCGCGCGCCGCGTTTCGCGCGCCGCCATTCTTGCCGCCGTCGCCGTTGCCCGCGCCGCGCAAACTCAGCCAAGCTTCGCCCGTGTGCCGCGCCCCGTGCGGTTCCAATCCCATCAACGCCAGCGAAAGCATCGTCTTGCCCGATCCCGATTCCCCCACAATCCCCAGCGTCTCGCCTTCCCCCAGCGTGAACGACACGTCGTTCACCGGACGCACCCACCCGCCCGGCGTCGCCAGTTCCACCGTCAATCCGCGCACCTCAAGGCTTGTCGCCATGGAAACATGATAGCTGTACGCGCTTGCCGCGGCGAAAAATTACGCTACCATTTTATATGGTTGCACCGCCCTGTCCTCTCTGCCATGGCGCCACTCGCTTCGCGGGAAATAAACCTTATTGCCCTAGTTGCGGTTGGAATCGTGAAGCGGCCCTCGCCGATGTCCGCGGCACCTTGTCTTTTCTTCCGGTCGGCATCTTCCTCATGGGCGGCTTCGTTTTTTTTATGATTCGTTTCTGGCATTTCCGCAACCCCTATCAAATCGCGATCTTCACCGTTTTCCCCGCTATCGGGATTCTCATCAACTACGTCGTTTCGCGGCGCAGTCTCGCCAGGTTGCAGTCGCTTCCCGCGCCGATGATGCGTGCCGCCGCCGTGTCCTACAATTCATTCGCACCCTCAGCCACTGAGGCTGCAAATCCCAGCCCGGTCATCGAACCGAGCGCGCAACAACAGGCTCTGCTCAGGACTTCGCCCCCGCGCGAAATCCGCATGTCCATGCGCGGACGCATCAGTTTGTCGGTGGCGCTGTTGGCGGTTCTAGGTTTTGCCGCAATCTTCGGCCTGCACCTTTATACGGTTTGGGCGCGCAAGCTTTCCTTCGCCGTCTTCACACCCGGCGATTGGCTCATCACCGCCATAGTCGCGCTTCTGCTGGTTCTTCCTTACACGATGTGGCGCTCGCAAGTACGCGAATGCGATTTGCTGGAAAATGGCGAGGTCGCTCTGGCCACGGTTGTTAGGCAATGGAAAGGCGATAAAGGCTCATCGTCCATCCAATACGAATTCAAGGATTTTCAAGGCGAAAGCCGCAGCGGAGCCGGTTTCGACTACACCGCGAAGCTCTTTGAAGGCATGCCCGTCGCCGTTTTCTACGACCGCGATAATCCCCAGCGCCAAATTCCAGTCTGCGCCACATACCACGAAATCATCACTTAATCTGAACGCTCCCCGCCGCGGCGCGAAAAATCAACGCTTCGCGACAGGAATGCAAAAACGCAAAGCCGTGTGCGTGGCGGAGAAGCTGCACACCTTATTGTCGGTAAGCCCGGCGGATTTTCCTGCGGTGATCACATCAATCTCGCGGATGTGCAATTGGCCCTTCGGATAAACCACCCAAATCGCGCCGTCTTTCTGCATCGAGCGCTCGAGCGAATTCAACTGCGCGAGGTCCGCAACGGCCTCCGCCGAAAAGAAAATCAGGTCGGCTCCATTCAGCCGTTTCCCGCGCGAATACTCCGGAACACGCGCCGCCAACTCCGTCAGAAATTCAGCGCTCTCCACTCCCAGCACCGCGATTTTCTGCCCGGGTGTCACTCCCAATTTATCGATCAGGAGCCGATGCGAATAATCGCGCTCCGGCGCGCGAGGCTTTGCTGCACCATTCCGGCGCATGGTCATTTTTCGCATCGTGGTTATTTCTCGATCGTCACGGCCTGCCCGAATTTAGCGCCCAACTCCTGAAGGTATTGCCCCTGCGTTCGCCAATAACCGAGCACGGATCGTGCGCATCACAATTGTTCCTCTCGTCGTGCCTTCGGATTCCACAAAACCGTGCCTCCAAGCGCGCGCATTATACTTCGTTTACCTCGGCCAACGATTGGCAGATAATGCGCTGCGACTGCGCGCGATCCATGCAAGGAGGGACGCTGCCATGCTCCCCGGCCTAAAAGCGGCGCTGAATTATCATCCGCTGTTCGTGCATTTTCCCATCGTCCTGTGGCTCGCGGCGCTGTTGTTCGAAATTTTCGCGGTCTGGCGCTCGAGCGATGAGTTGCAGCGCACGGCTTCGCGCTTGCTCTACCTCGGCACGGTCGCGGCAGTCATCACCGTGATGACCGGCCTCGCCGCGCAAAAGTCCGTGGCGCCAGGCGAAGCACAACGCGCGGTAGGAATACATGAAACACTCATGCTCACCGCCACCAGCCTCGCCATCGTCTTGTGTAGTTTCGCGTTTTTCATGCGCAACAATTTCCCGCCGCACCTGCGCAAGGTGCTGCTACTGGGCCTGGTGGTCCTCGGCGTGCTGCTCACCATCGGCGCGGACCGCGGCGCGCAGCTTGTCTATGAATTCGGCTCCGCGGTGAATTGGTCCAGCGCACAGCAACAGAATTAATCACAGGAGTCGCGAAAATGAAAAAACCGCGCGAAGCAAAACGCGTGAGCGACGCAGCAGTGAAGGAGAGAACCGGGAAGACGTGGCCGGAGTGGTTCAAAATCCTGGACAAAGCCGGCGCCAAAAAAATGCGCCACCAGGACATCTCCGCTCACCTAGCAGCCGCGCACAAAGTCGGCCCGTGGTGGTGCCAGATGATCGCCGTCCCGTATGAACACGAGCGCGGGCTACGTGAGAAATTTCAAAAGTGCGACGGCGAATTCGCCGCGTCCGGCAGCCGCACACTAAGCGTCCTGCTGAGCAAGTCCTACGACGCCTGGGCCGACGAAAAACTCCGCCAGCGCTGGCTACCGGGCGCAAAAATCGAAATCACCACTGCCACAAAAAACAAATCCCTGCGCGCAAAATGGAACGGCGGCCAGAGTCGCCTCAGCGTGAATTTCTACCCCAAAGGCGCCGGAAAAAGCCAGGTAGCGGTGGACCACATGAAGCTAGCAAACTCGAAAGAGTGCGCCAAGATGAAAGCCTACTGGTTCGAAGCCCTAAATCGCCTGCAGCAAATTCTCGAAGGACAAACGTGAAGTCGTAGGGGCGGGTCTCAGACCCGCCCCTACAATCGGAGCGACTAGTAATCGTTCGCGGAGCCTTCCAGGAACGCCCGCAACTTGCGCGAACGCGAAGGATGCCGCAGCTTCCGCAGCGCCTTCGCCTCGATCTGCCGGATGCGTTCGCGCGTCACAGCAAACGACTGGCCCACTTCCTCCAGCGTATGCTCGCTGCCATCATCCAAACCAAACCGCATCTTGATGACTTTCTCTTCGCGCGGCGTCAAAGTCTTCAACACGGAAGAGGTCTGCTCCTTCAGGCTAAGGTTGATCACCGCGTCCGACGGCGAAACCACCGCCTTGTCCTCGATGAAATCTCCCAGATGCGAATCCTCTTCCTCGCCGATCGGAGTTTCCAGCGAAATCGGCTCCTGCGCGATTTTCAAAATCTTGCGCACCTTCGCGACAGGAATATCCATGCGCTTCGCGATTTCTTCCGAAGTCGGCTCGCGCCCGAGTTCCTGCACCAGTTGCCGCTGCGTGCGCACCAGCTTGTTGATCGTTTCGATCATGTGCACCGGAATGCGGATGGTGCGGGCCTGGTCCGCAATCGCGCGCGTGATCGCCTGACGAATCCACCACGTCGCGTACGTGGAAAATTTGTAACCGCGGCGCCATTCGAATTTATCCACGGCTTTCATCAAGCCGATGTTTCCTTCCTGAATCAAGTCCAGGAACTGCAACCCGCGGTTCGTATATTTCTTTGCGATGGAAACCACCAGGCGCAGGTTCGCTTCGATTAATTCCTTCTTCGCCTGTTCCGCTTCCGCTTCGCCGCGAAGAATCACCTGTAGCCCGCGTTTCAGCTCGGTTGGGCTCACTTCGCTGGCCAATTCGATTTCCGCCAGTTCCTGCTTGCGCGCCCGCAAGTCCTTGCGCGCTTCCGCCTGTACGTCCGCCTTGGAAGCATCCACGCGCCGCTCGAGCTTCACGATTTCGCGCTCGAGGAAATGGACGCGCTCCACCGTCTGCCGGATTTTTTCGATCAACCGCTTCTTCTCGAGCGGGTTGAACTCCAGCTCGCGCATGCGAGTGGACATCTCGACGCGCGTGCGCGCCAATGCGTAGCGTGCACGCAGGTACGGGCGCTTCTTCGACTTCGCCATGTTGCCAAGCTTCGATGCCTGCTTCAGCGCCAGCAGATAAAGCTTCGCCACACGGTCAATCTGCTTCAGAGTTTCTTTGGTCTTCGCTTCGATCTTTTCTTCGGTGAGCTCTTCGTCGTCGAATTGAACGATTTCCTTGATCGACCGCGAACCGTTGCGCAGATCCTCGCCCACCTGCAGAAGTTCTTTCAGAATCAACGGAGCCCGCGTGATCGTCTTCAGCACCAGCAATTGTCCGCGCTCGATGCGCTTGGCGATCGCCACTTCGCCTTCACGCGTCAGCAGCGGAACGGTGCCCATCTCACGCAAGTACATGCGCACCGGATCGTTTGTCTTTTCCAAAGACCCCGGAGTCAGATCCAGTTCGCCATCTTCCGAAGCGACGGCTTCGGTATCTTTCACCGGCTCGGGGGAATCCGACGCATCCGCCGCGGCCAGCGCCACTTTCGCGCTCGCCAGGTCTTCATACACATCAATCCCATAGCGCTCAAACGTCGAGAGCAAATCGTCAATTTCTTCCGAGGAGTGCACCTCGGGCGGCAAAATATCGTTCACCTCATCGTAGAGCAAGTAACCGCGTTCCTTGCCCATGGCGATGAGTTGCCGTACCTGATCGTATTTTTCCTCTAGAGCTACCGTCACACTTCCTCCCTCGCGGAGGTCAGGCGATGCGCGCAAACAGGTCCGCAAAATGCAAAGTCGCCGTGGTGAGACACCCCGGCGCACTGCAAATTAGCTGCATTTAAACGGTTTTTTTAGAACGAACTTTCGAACCCGTTGCCGATTCCGCGCCCGTGCCGCCACGCCCGCGCCTACCCTCACGCATCTATATGATGCACGAAGCGAGCCGCCCGTTTCCTCCAAAACCCTACGAATATACAATATCACCTATGCGAACGTCAACGATCCGCCGTAAGTCATTGCTCGGGAAGGATTTTACCCGGTTCGGGCTCCCGCTCGCGAGACAGCAGTCGCAGCAGGTCCATCCGGCGAATCACCAATCTTTTCAGTTCTTCCGCCGCCGGGTTCGCTTCGATCTGCCTCTGCAAATCCGTCAGTTCCTGCGCTACCGGCCGGTGGCGTAGAAAACCCAGGCAGCTTTCCGCGTCTTCCCAAGTGCCTTCCGGCAGCGTTTCAAAAAGAATTTCAAAGAAGAGCCGGCGGTCTTTGTCGTCAAGCGTCGCGGCCACCGCCGCGGCGTCCAGCTTTTCGTTCGCCGCGATCGCCACGACCAGCGCCTCAAAAATGTTTCGCGTCTCCAGCCCGCGGTGCAACTCCGCAGACGCGATTTCGTGGGCCAGCTTCTCGCGAAATTCCACAGCTTCGAACAACATGCGGATCAGCTGGCGCTCGGCGCGCTTCACCGCCGGAGTCAGCAGCTCCGCCTTGGGTTTCACTTCGCTGCGCCGCTCGTCCGCGGCGCGACGGAGCGCCGCGCGCAGCACCGGCTCATCCACGCGCAACTCCGAAGCGATGCGCGTTGCCCATTCCGACCGCAGCAGCCGGTTCGGCAGTCGCTGCACGTACGGCATCAGAAAATTCAGCGCGGCCACTTTTCCCGCGGCAGTCGTCCGGTCCATCAACCGCGCGCGCCCTATCAAGTAATCCAGATACGGCGGCGCCTGCGTCAGCAATTTCTTGTAAGCCTCGACGCCCTGCTCCTTGACGAATTTGTCGGGATCGGCGCCGCCCGGCAGCGCCAGCACGCGCACATCAAATTCCTTTTCCAGCAGCAGCACCAGCGAACGCTCGGTCGCCGCTTGTCCGGCCGTGTCCGGATCGTAGTTGACGACGATGCGCCGCGTAAACCGCGAAAGCAATTTCGTCTGTGGCTCCGCCAGGCTGGTGCCGCAACTCGCCACCACATTGCCCACGCCCGCGCGCGCCACTGCAATCGCATCCATGTAGCCTTCCACCAAAACCGCGAAATCGCTCTGCCGCAGCGCTTCTTTCGCGCGGTCCAGGTGATACAGCACGCCGCTCTTGGAATAAATCGGCGTCTCCGGCGAGTTCATGTACTTCGGCATGTCATCGCCCATCGCCCTCCCGCCGAAAGCAATCACCTTCCCAGCTTCATTCGAAATGGGGAACATGATGCGGCGGCGAAACCGATCGTAGAATCGTCCGCTCTGATCGCGCCCCACCAGCCCGCAGACTTCCAGAATATTGTCCGGATATTTCTGCTTCAGAAACCGCGCCAAAGCGTCGCCCGCCGAAGGCGCGAATCCCAAACCAAAACGGCTCACCGCTCCGCGATCCAGGCCGCGGTCTTCCAGGTACGCATACGCCACTTTGCCTTCCGGAGTCTGCAGCAGGTGTCGCGCAAAAAAAGCCGCCGCTTCCCGATGCATATCTACCAGCGCGGAGCGCTGTTGATTTTCCTTGCGCTCCTCGGGCGAGCGCTCCCGCGGCTTGGGAATCGCAATCCCGCACTTTTCCGCGACGGTGCGCACTGCTTCCGGGAACGGCGCCTTCTCGAGCTCCATCACAAATTGAAAAACGTCGCCGCCCTTCCCGCAGCCGAAGCAGTAATACATCTGCTTTACCGCGCTAACGCTGAACGACGGCGTCTTCTCCTGATGAAAGGGACACAACCCGCTGAAATTCTGCCCGCTCTTCTTCAAACGCACATATTCGCCAATCACGCGAACAATGTCCGCCTGCTGCTTCACCCGATCCGCGAAACTCCCCGCCTCAGCCATTCGATTCCAGCCAATTTACTCTAATTTCCGCCCTGGGACGCGCGCTCGAACGCTCGTGTCTCACCAAGCGTTATTCTGCGCCCCGGTTTTCGGTGTTTCATCTACCGCGATTTTGGTCCGCGTAGCTTTCGCCTTTTTCTTGCAGTCTTCCGTTGAGGCTGCTCAGACTTTTTAAGTGTCTCAGCACCCATGGGGGCTTGTTTCGTGGAAGCAAGCCCGTCTTCGGTAGGAAACGCTTCCTGTCCGTACAGAGCTTCATCAATGTTCTCTGCCAGTCGTCCGTCCCCGCCCGTGCAACTACCGATGACATCGAGGAATGGATCTCGCTTGGCTTTCAGACCTACCTCATCGGCAACTCGCGGACGTAGCGTCAATTCTACTAGACACACATTGATTTCGTTAGCTTAGCCCTTTAACTCAGCGATGGTGATAGCTTCTCCGCCACGATCTGCCGCTTCATGGTGGGTGCTCTCTACCAACGGGTGCGTACTCAAAAATGTGCCGAGTCCCCGCCGCAGCGCGCCCATGCCGTGTCCGTGAATGATCCGCACCGACGGTTTTCCCGCCAGCGCGGCTTCGTCTATGAACTTGTCCACGCGATTCGTAGCCTCTTCCACGGTGCACCCGATCACGTTGATCTCATCGCCCACCGGCTCATCGCTCGGCTGCGCATGTACCGTGACGCCAGAGCGTCGCCCCGCTGCATCCGCGCCGGACTTCGGCGCCTGCGCATCATCCGCAATCGCCAGCACATCACTCAGCGGAATGCGCATGCGCAATGGCCCCGCTTCTATCTCCGCATTGCGCCCGTCGTGACGTCGGATAATCACGGGCTGCTTGAAATTCTTCACCACAATGCGCTGTCCAGACGCAAGCAGTTCCGGCGCGACCGGTTTGCCAGCAACGGGCGCGGTAACGCCCAGATCCGCTTGCGAACCTGCCAAAGTTTCCACCACCGCGGCGTTCGTATCAGCACGCGCATCCGCCCCAATCTTTCCCAGCCGCTTCCCGGACTGCTTTTCGATCTGAGCGCGCAACGTACGATCGTGAATATCAGCTGTAACCCGCGCCACCTCCGCTTCCAGACGCTTTTGCGTTTCCTGAAAATTTCGCTCCAGCTCCGCAATCCGTTTTTTCTGCCGCTCCACCCATTCCGTTTGGAGCGATCTCCGTTCGGCTTCCAGTTGCGCCAATTCCTCGCGCGACTGCCGCTTAATCTGCTCCATTTCGTCGCGGCTGCGATGCAAATAAGCAATCAGGTCACGCGCCTCCCGCGATTCAGGCGTCAAACTTGCTCGCGCATGCTCTACCACCCGCGCCGGCAAGCCAAGTCGTCGCGCAATCTCAATCCCACTCGACGTTCCCGGCACACCCACCAGCAACCGGTACGTCGGCCGCAAATTTTCTTCGTCGAACTCCATCGCCGCGTTCACGATTCCCGGCGTCGTCGAAGCGTAAGACTTCAGCCGGTCGTGATGCGTCGTCGCAATCGTCAGCGAATGTCGCGCGCGAAATTCCTCCAGCAGCGCCACGGCCAGCGCCGCGCCTTCTTCCGGCGCCGTTCCGGTGCCCATCTCATCCACCAGAATCAGTGAGCGCTCCGTCGCCACGTCTAGCATCGCTTTCAAATTGACGATATGCGCGGAAAACGTCGAAAGATCCGCGGCGATGGACTGCTCATCCCCAATATCCGCCAGCACGTGATCGAACACTGGCATCTCCGCGTGTTCCGCCGCCACCGGAATCCCGGACTGCGCCGAAAGCGCGGCCAATCCCACCGATTTCAGCGCCACCGTCTTGCCGCCCGTGTTCGGCCCGCTGATCACCATCACCGTTTCATCGCCTCCCAGCGCCAGCGACAACGGCACAGCCTTTCTCCCCAGCGGCCTCAGCTTCGCTTCCAGCACAGGATTTCGCGCGGAATCCAAACGCAGCGAATTGCCAGCCTGAAACTCCGGCATCACGCAATCAATCTCGCGAGCAAATCGCGCGCGCGCAAAAATAGAATCCAGATGCGCGATTTGCGCAGCCGCAGCCGCCAGCGCACCACGGTCCGCGCGCAAACGCTCGGTAAGCTCCGTCAGAATCCGCGCAATCTCCACCAGCTCTTCTTCAGAAAGCTGTACCAGCCGATTATTCAGATCAATCGCTTCCAGCGGTTCGACGAACACCGTCTGCCCCGTCGCGCTCGCGCCGTGCACCACGCCCGGCACGCCGCGACGATCCGAAGCGCGCACCGGAATCACAAATCGATCGTTCCGCAGAGTGACGTAATCTTCGCCGCCCGCCGCGCCGCCGGTTTCGCCGCGCGCGCGCAAAATACTTTCCAGCGAACGCCGTATCGTCGCGCGCCCCTGCGCGATGCCCGTGCGAATTCGCCGCAGCTGCGGCGAAGCGTCGTCGCTGATTTCGCCATTCGGCAGAATCGAGCGCCGAATCGTCGTAGCCAGATGCCGAAAATCCCCGAGCGCCGCCGCCCGCGCCGCAAGCTGCGGATATTTTGCCGCGTCGGCTTTAAATACTTGCCGCAGCGAACTCGCAATCTCCATCAACGAACTAGCATCCAGAAATTCGGCGACGGACAGCACCGCAGCGGGAACAACCAGTCGCGCAAGCCACTGCTCGGGATCCGCAAACGAGCCGAAGCCAAGCTCCGACCCCGCGCGCAAATAACTAACAGCTTCGTTTACCAGCACGAATTCCGCGTCGAGCGCCGCAACGTCATGCAGCAGAGCCAAAGCCCCGATCGCGCGCCGTCCCGGCGCACAAGTGGTGTAGCCGCCGACAATCTCTTTCAGTTTGTCGAATTCCAGAACCTGAGCTGCTGAGCGCGACACGAATCCCTCAACACAATAATTAGGTGTTCGAGTTATTGTAGCCCGGTTGCCTGTGGGAATCAGTGAGCCAGCGCGGACCGGCGGCCCCGACAGCCGCTTGCCGCGTCCAAGCTTATTTCTTCTTCTTGTGCTCTGTCGGCGGAGGCGTACCTAGCAATTCAACCATCGCGACAGCGATCGCGTCGGCCGCAACAGTAGCGTCGCGCCCGCGCTGTGGATTATTGTTCCCGAAAATCGCAAAAATCAATCGCTCGCCGTGCAACGTGGTGGCAAAACCAGAAATAGCCCGCACGTGATCCAGCGCCCCTGTCTTAGCCTCGATCCGGCCGGACGCGACCGGATCCTTAAGCCGCGTTTCCAGCGTCCCATCCACACCGGCAATCGGAAACGTAGCAATGTAGTCCGCGCCCCACGGCTGCAATGCGTCGTAGCGCAGCAATTGCACCACAGCTCGCGGCGTCACCAGATCGTCGCGCGAAAGTCCAGACCCATCCGTAAAAACCACGTCGCCATCCGCGACGCCCACCGTCTTCAGAAAATCCTGCTCCGCCCAAATCCCTGCATCCGCAACTCCGAATCCCTTTTTCTCGTGCGCCACCGCGCGCAACAATAATTCGGCGTGCAGATTCTGGCTCACTTTATTCGTCACGCGCACGATCTCCGAAAGCGGCGGCGAAATGTGTACCGCGAACACAATCGTGTCCGGAGCGCGCGGCACCGGCGCCGGGCCCAGCACCACGGGCGCGTCCGGATAAATTTCCGCCGGCGGCGCGTGCCGCACCCGAATCGCTCCGGTGACCCGCACTCCACGCGATTCGAAAATTTGTTTCAGTGCCAGCGCCGTCGTTTCGGCCGGATCGGGCATCGCCAGATCCAATTTCATCGGCGCGTGTCCCAGTGGAATAGAACCACGCAGCAATAGAAATTGCGGCCCCGGCTGGCGCACCACGCCAAATTCCGGCCTACCGTCGGCCAGGCCCGTCGTCAATTCATGTCCAAACGTGCCAATCGCAGCTGTCGGCTCGACAGTAACGCTGGCGGGATCGCCCGCGTGAAGGCCCGGGCTAACCTCCACGGATATCGAATTGTCGTTAAAGGCAATGGCGCTCACTGGCGCGCCAAACGTGAAAAACAAATCGCCCACGCTCCATCCCGGCGGATAAAGATCGTAAGGATAGTAGCTGTCGTCCGCGACCATATCGCCGTCAATCTCTTTCAGGCCCTTGGCAATGGCGTCATCAGCCATCTGCGCTAGAACTTTTTCGACTGGCCCGTCGTGCTCCACTTTTCCGGCGTAAGGAAATTTCCGGTTCGAAAGATCCGGATCGCCGCGCCCCACGAAGACCAGGTCGCCCAGCAAGCGCCCATCGTCTCCGAGCCGCCCCGCGGATTCCAGCGTCGTGCGAAATTGATACGTCGGGCCCAGCGTCGCGAGTGCCAGCGACGTGGTCACTATCTTCGCGTTCGACGCCGGAGTAAAAAAACGGTCGGCGTTGAGCTCGTACAATGTCTCACCCGTGTCGCGATCCGTCACCAGGATGCCCCACAGCGCTTTCTGCGCGTGCGCTTCACCCAGCGCGGCATCCACGCGCGCACGAAATCGCGCCACATCAGCCCGCGGTTTCGCGCCGCGCCCGCCGCTCGATCCTTTCTTCGCAGTCGCGGCCGGCGCGCCCGACTGGGCCTGCGCTCCAGTAATCGCAACTGCCACGGCGCAAAAAACGAACAATGAAATCCTCAGCAAACCCGCCGCGGAACCACTCCAGCACCTCGCGCGCCGCAAAACATGCCGTTGAATTTTCAAATCAAGCCTGCTCCTCATTCACAAACTCGCAGAGCGCCAGAATTATATGACATCCTTCGCGCCCGCGCCGGATCCTCTGCTGAAAGGTTGCGATTCGTGCGCAAAATTCATATGATTGTGGCCCACCCATAGGAGGGTACATCGTATGAAAAGCAAAGTTCTCTCGGCCCTACTTGTTGCTGCATTGATTGGCCTTCCCGCCATATTCAGCCCCGCGCTCTCGCACGCGGACGATACCACCACCGATCAAGACCGCATTCGCAGCGCCGGCACAGTTCTGAAAGAAATCATGGACATCCCCGACGACATTCCCCAGAGCCTCATCGACAAAGCGGACTGCGTCATCGTTTATCCTACGGTGCTCAAAGCCGCATTCATCGTCGGCGCAAGCTATGGCCGCGGTGTAATGACCTGTCGCACCGGCGAACATTTCCGCGGTCCGTGGAGCGCGCCCTCCATGATGGCTCTCGAAGGCGCCAGCTTCGGATTTCAGGCCGGCGGGCAGGCGACGGACTTCGTCATCCTGGTGATGAATGATGCGGGCGCCAACGCCATTCTCGCCAGCAAGGTCAAGCTGGGCGGCGATGCCTCCGTCGCGGCCGGCCCCGTGGGCCGAAACGCCGCAGCGGATACGGACGTAACTCTGCGCGCCGAGATGCTAACTTACTCACGCGCCCGCGGTCTCTTTGCGGGAATCTCCCTCGCCGGCTCCACCGTGCGCCCTGACAACGACGCCAACAGGCGCATTTACGGCAAGGACATTTCCGCGCGCGATATCGTGCTGCGCGACGCGGTTCGCCCCACGGGGGACGCCAAGCTCTTGCTGGACACTTTGCGAGCGCACAGCCCCAAAAACTTGTCGAAGTAAGCGGCTCCGCTTCGACGTTCTTCCCGCGCCGGAGGCCTGTTCCTCCGGCGCGTTTTTTTTTGCGCTGCGTGAGCTCTCGTTCCGCCAACCCACGGCAGGAACACAATTGCGATATGACCAAAGTCCAATCTTGACTATTGGTCGACATTGCCCTATAGTCAATCATGGCGTCCCCAGTGAAGGCCGCTCCTCGATCCTCTGTTTCTCGGCCAGTCAAAGCCGCGCCCCGCGCTGGCCGCCGCGAACGCCATCGTAATGAGACCCGCGAACGCCTCTACCGCGCCGCCCTCGCTCTTTTCGCCGAACGTGGTTTCCTGGAAACGACCGTGGAGGACATAACCGAAGCAGCCGATGTAGGTAAGGGGACCTTTTTCAATTATTTCCCCACCAAGGAGCACATCCTCGCCGAATTCGGCGGCCAGCGCACCGCCGCGGTGGAACGCGCGCTCCAGCAAGCACGCGTGACAAAAGGACCGGTGCTGGACGTATTTCGCGAACTCGTGGGAGACGCCGTGGGCCAGGCCGATAAAAGCCCCGCACTGCTGCGCGCAATCTTCGCGGCGCACGCTTCCTGCACTTCCGTCCGCGACGAACTCGTAAAACGCAGCCACGTGGGCCGCCGCATCCTCGCGCAGATCTTCCTGCTGGCGCAGGAACGCGGCGAAATCACGCGTGACATTCCGGCGATGGACCTGGCGCGCATGACCCAGCGAATCTTCATGGGCGTCACAATGAGCTGGGCTATCAAGCCCGAATCCACGCTGCGCAAAACCGCCGAAGAGATTTGGGACTTCATCCAGCCAAACTTGTTGCCCGCCGAGCCGCGCACCGCGCGCAAGCGGCCGCGGAGATCGAAAGCATGATCAACCCCATCCCGTCTGCGACACCTGGTGGAAACTTCGCCGAGTCTTCGAATCGCTCTGCTTCATCCAATTTGGGATGCCCGGGGCAGGAGGAATCCGTGATAGCTCGACCGCTGCGATTCTTAGTCCTTGTAATTCTGCTCTCATTCGCGGCCGTGCACGCCCGTGCGCAGGCGGTCGCCGGTCCGGCGCCTGCTCCGGTTTCCTCTACTTCGAGCAGCAGCGTGGGCAACAACGCTCCCGCAGCTCCCCAAGCCCAAAGCTCATTCCAAGGCAGCGTGCCCGGAAAATTGGAACCGGGCGTGCTCCAGATTTCTCTGCAAGGCGCGATTGACCGCGGCTTGAAGACCAATTTGGGACTGCTCCTTTCGGATCAGGATGTCGGTTCGGCAAGAGGTGCGCGCTGGAAAAAATTGAGCTCGCTGCTGCCGAATATCACCACCAGCAGTTATGTGGACGGTTCCCAGGTGGACCTCGCGGAATTCGGATTTAACTCGATTCCCGGCGTGAACATTCCAACCATCATTGGGCCCTTCGGCTACTACGATTCACGCGCATACTTAAATCAATCTCTGCTCGATCTGAACGCTCTGAATAACACTCACGCCGCAACGCAAAGCTTGAAAGCCGCGCAGTACACCGCTAAAGACGCGCGCGATCTGGTCGTGCTCGCCGTGGGCTACAATTATTTGCAAGCCATCGCCGACGCTTCGCGTATCGAATCCGTTTCCGCGCAAGTGAACACGGCGCAGGCTCTTTACAACCAAGCGGCCGATCAAGTGAACGCCGGCACTTCTCCAGCGATTGACGGCCTCCGCGCTCAAGTGGAACTGAAAACACGCCAGCAACAGCTCATCCAGTCCAAAAATGATTTTGCGATCCAGAAACTCACTCTGGCGCGCGTCATCGGCCTCGCCGCCGGCCAGCCGTATGAGCTCACCGACAAATCGCCCTACGAGCCATTCACCGCGATGACCCTCGACGAAGCGCTGCAACGCGCCTACGCCTCGCGCTCTGATTTCATGGCCGCCAGCGCCACCGTGCGCGCCGCGGAGTATACGAAAAAAGCGGCTCGCGCCGAGTACCTTCCCTCACTTTCTCTCGGCGCGGATTACGGCGTCGCGGGCACCTATTCCACTCTCGGCACGCACGGCGTCTTCGATGTGCGCGGCACGCTGAACTTTCCCATTTTTCAGGGTGGCAAAGTGCACGGCGACGAACTGCAAGCCGACGCGCAGCTCGAGCAGGCTCGCCAGCGCATGGAAAATATTCGCGCGCAAATCGACGCGGACGTGCGTACGGCCTTCTTGAATTTGCAGTCTTCCGCCGAACAGGTGGAAGTCGCGAAAAGCAACATTGACTTGGCGCAGCAGACTCTGGACCAGTCGCGCGATCGCTTCGCGGCAGGCGTCGCTGACACCGTCGAAGTAGTGCAGGCTCAGGAGCAAGTAGCCACCGCGAACGACAGTTATATTTCCAGCCTTTATAGCTATAACTACGCGAAAATTTCCCTGGCACGCGCAGTGGGCCTGGCGGAAGCAAGCGTAAAAGAGTATTTCAAAGGAAAATAACTCATGGCGCAGAAAACCGAAATCGATCTTCCGGTAAATCCTCCCGCTGCGGAAAAGCAGCCTCCCGCGGAAACTCATTCGGCCTCGCCGCCTCCCGCTCGCTCCGAAAGTTATTTCAAACTGCATCCGCGCGCGCCCATGTATTTGGCGTTCACCGCCGTACTGCTGCTGGTTGCCAGCTTCTTTACCTATCGTTATTTTTCGATGTACGAAACCACCGATGACGCCGAAGTGGATGGCCATCTGATGCCGCTCAGCGCGCGCATCACCGGTTACGTCATCAAAGTGAACGTGGACGACAATCAGTACGTGGACGCCGGAACCGTCCTCGCCGAAATTGATCCCCGCGATTATCAAGTCGCGCTGGATCAGGCCAACGCGTCACTCGCCGATGCCCAAGCCACCGCGCAAGCCCTGAATATCAACGTCCCCATCACCTCCGTGAATTCCGACAGCCAGATTTCGGCGACGGAAGCGGACGTCGACAATGCGCGCGCCGGAATTTCCGTCGCCCAGGATCAATTCAGCGCTGCAAAATCCCAGCTCGATCAGGCTCAAGCCAACGACGTGAAAGCGCAAAACGACCTGATTCGCTACAAACAGCTCGTAGACAAGCAGGAAATTTCCCAGCAGCTGTATGACCAGGCTGTCGCCGCGGCGAAAGCGAACTCCGCAGCAGTCGCTTCCGCACACGCTTCGGCCACTGCCGCAGAGCAGCAAGTAACCCAAGCGCGCAGCAGGCTCGCGCAAGCCGAAGCGAATTATCGCAACGCGCAAACCGGCCCGCGGCAAGTAGCTTCCACGCGCGCTCGCGCGCTATCCGCTGACGCCACCGTGCAGCAGAAACAAGCCGCGGTCGAACAGGCGCAACTGAATCTTCAGTACACGAAAATCATCGCTCCGGTGAACGGCGTGGTCAGCAAAAACGCTGAAGTCGGCATGAACGTGCAACCGGGCCAGCAACTTTTCGCCATCGTCCCGCTCGATGAAGTCTGGGTCACCGCGAATTACAAGGAAACGCAGCTGAAATACATGCGGCCGGGACAGCACGCGGAAATTAAAGTGGACGCCAATGGCCGCACCTACCAGGCCCACGTGGACAGCATCGCCGGCTCCAGCGGCGCGCGCACCAGCCTGCTGCCGCCGGAAAATGCCACGGGCAATTACGTGAAAGTGGTGCAGCGCATCCCCGTAAAAATCGTCCTCGATAAGGGACAAAACAGCGATCACTACTTGCGCCTGGGAATGTCCGTCGAACCGAAAGTCAAAGTGAAATAAATTGAGCGCTGCCGCAATCCCGCTCGATTCCGCCTGGCGTCCGCGTCCGGTCATTAATCCGTGGATCATCGCGCTCACGGTCACGCTCGCGACGTTCATGGAGGTTCTCGACACCAGCGTCGCGAACGTCGCCCTCCCGCACATCGCCGGCAGCCTTTCCGCCGGCCAGGACGAAAGCACCTGGGTCCTCACTTCCTACCTGGTTTCCAACGCCATCATCCTTCCGATGAGCGGTTGGTTTTCGCAACTCATCGGCCGCAAGCGTTTTTACATGTCCTGCGTCGCGGTCTTCACCATCAGCTCGTTTCTCTGCGGCCTGGCGCCCAATCTCAGCATGCTGATTGTCTTCCGCGTTCTGCAGGGCATCGGCGGCGGCGGACTGCAACCCAGCGAACAAGCGATTCTCGCCGACACTTTCGAGCCGCGAAAACGCGGCATGGCTTTCGCCGTTTACGGCATGGCGGTGGTGCTGGCCCCGGCTATCGGTCCCACGCTCGGCGGATGGATCACCGACAACTTCAACTGGCGCTGGATTTTCTTCATCAATATTCCCGTCGGCATTATTTCGCTGCTGCTCACGAACATGCTCATCAGCGATCCTCCCTACATGAAGAAGGAAAAACGCACCGGCTTCCACATTGATTACATCGGACTCGGCCTGCTCGCGCTCGGCCTCGGCGCCCTGCAAGTCGTGCTCGACAAGGGCCAGCGCGACGATTGGTTCGGCTCAAACTTCATCGTGATAATGACCGTTATCAGTGTCGTCTCCCTCATCGCTGTCGTTATCTGGGAATGGCGCCACGAACATCCCATCATCGATTTACATTTATTCAAGATCCGTTCCTTCGGCATCGGCAACATGCTCATGTTCATGGTCGGCTTCGCGCTGCTTTCCAGCACGGTGCTTTTGCCGCAGTTTGCCCAGGAATTATTAGGCTACACGGCGCAAAGGGCGGGCCTCGCATTGATGCCCGGAGGAATCGCGATTATTTTATGCATGCCGTTCGTCGGCTATCTGCTCGGCCACACCGACGCGCGCCGCTTGCTTTTATTCGGCCTCACCATGGTTTCGTTTTCCCTGATTCACATGACCAATTTCGACACCGCGATTGATTTCCGCACCTTAGCGACCGCGCGCGTATTCCAGGCCATGGGCCTAGCCTTTCTTTTCGTGCCCATCAACACCGCCGCTTATGCCTTCATCCCTCCCGGAAAAAATAATGCGGCTTCCGGACTCATCAACCTCGCGCGCAATATCGGCGGCAGCGTCGGCATTTCTTTCGTCACCACCATGCTCGCGAGGCGCGCGCAAGTGCATCAATCCAATCTCACCGCCCGGCTCAATTCTGGAAACGGCCAATTCCAGACGGCGCTTGCGAACATCACGCACATGCTGACCACCCGCGGCTCCAGCCCCGCCGAAGCAGCTCGCCAAGCCTACGGAATGATCGCCTTCAATTTGAACCGCCAAGCCACCATGCTCGCTTACATTGACAACTTCTGGATTCTCGGCGTATGCGTTGCCGCCATGATTCCCTTCGTCTTCCTCATGAAGAAAGTAAAACCCGGCGGGCCAATGGCGGTACACTAGGCCCCCAGGGGCGCTAGTGATGTCTGTAAAAATCATCACCCTCGAACGGGAATACGGCAGCGGCGGCTCGCTCATCGCCAGAACTCTCGCCGAACGCCTCGGCTGGAAACTCTGGGACGAGGAAATCACCGCCGAAATCGCTCGCGCCGCGAATATTGACCACCGCGAAGCGCAGCGCTGCGACGAGCGCGTGGATCCCTTCCTCTATCGCCTCTTCAAAGTCTACGCGCGCGGCAGTTACGAGCGCGCTCTCGGAATCGGTGGCTCCCAGGTATTTGACACCGATTGCATGGTCGAGATGCTGCAGAAGGTGATCGACGATGTGGCTTCGCGCGGCAACTGCGTCATCGTCGGACGCGGCTCGCCCTACTTCCTGCGCGACCGCCCCGATGCGTTCCACGTTTTCATCTACGCTTCCGACGAAGAAAAAGTCCGCCGCATCAAATCCATCGGCAAAACGGAGAAGGAAGCGCAGCAACTCGTCGCCGAAGTGGATCGCGACCGCGCCGATTTCATTCGCCACTATTTCGGCAAGCAATGGCCACACCGCCCGCTCTACAACATCATGATCAATTCAAAATTCGGCGACGAGTTCGTGATCGAATCCATCCTGCAAAATGTCGAAGCCCTCGAAAAGCATCAAGCCCTGCACGCCGTCACCGCGTAGCGAATTTCATCACACTCTGGAAGCAGCTTTCCCGCACACTGAGGGTTTTCATGCGAAGGCGATCTCAATAGCAGCGGCTAAATTGCAGAACCGAACGATTCCGCTTGCGACCTAGCCTGTCTTGATTTTTGTACTGAGTGATTTCGAACTGCTCGCGCGGCCTACTCCTGATCCACTTTGGGGTCGAGCTGCTTGGCTTTGGCGATATCGGCCTTGGCGCCTGATTTATCGCTTCGCTTCTGCCTGGCCAATCCGCGGACGTAGTACGCATACGCGTCGTCGGGATCGAGCTTGATGGCCTGCTCGCAGTCCTGGATGGCAAGGTCGTACTGCGCTTTTTCTCTATAGGCGTTTGCCCGCAATCCGTACGTCCGTGCGTCGTTAGCATTGAGCTTGATGGCTTGCGTCAAGTCCTCGATGGCGGGATCGAATTCTTTTTTGTGGCTGTGGGCATGTCCGCGATTCGCGAACGCGTTTGCGTTATTCGGGTCGAGCTTCAGCGCATTGTCGTAATCTGCGATGGCCCGGTCGAATTCCCCTTTCTGTTCCAACGCGAACCCGCGACGCCAGAAAGCCTCAGCGCTCTGCGGATTATCTTTGATCGCTTGGTCGTAGTCCTGTATGGCAATGTCAAATTGGCCGTTTTCGGCGAGCGCATTGCCGCGATTCAGAAAAACGATGGCGAGAGATTCAGGCGTCTCATGCCCCGATTCGATCAACGCGGTGCAGCCGAACATTTTACGCCCGACATCATCGCCTTTGCACATGGCCAGATTCTGGTCGCGGGTACTCTGTGCCCTCGCCCCGCCCGCCAATAAAGTGCCGGCGGCAAGAAAAACTGCCAAGGCGCGGCCGCGCATGCACGCTCGCCTTTTAGGCCGGGGAGAAGTCACTCGCAGGCCGCTAGCGCTGGCGTTTCGAGTGTCGTGATCGCCATCGGTGTAGGCATCTCCTCGATCGTAGCTGCCCATTTCATATTTCGTATGGCAAGAATCCGTAAGGTGGGAGATGGTCGCAGAGCGGGCGTAAAGAATATATAAGGATAGTATAAAGATTTCGTAAAGATGAAAAATGCCCGAAACTCCCGCCGACCACATGGACAAATTCAGCGCATTCGCGACATCAATAACTCATGCATTCGCCCGGCACACTTTTCTCGCGAACCGCAGCGGTAATCGTCCTCACCGAGCTACTTCCCGGCGAGCGCAGCAAACGAAGCAACGGTTTGCCCGGGCAGCCGCAGCCATTGCCTCCACTTTTTTCGATGTCGTTGACGGCCGCTAACACGCAATCCAACATTGTGGCCTCGTCACTGGCGGCCCTTCCATTTCACATTGATCCCGCAGCGCGCTGCAAAATTAGTGCGCTTAGCGAACCGCACGAGCCACCCGAGCCCCGGCCGCGCTACTTCGTTTCGCCCGGCTTAAATTGCGGATTATAGATAATGCCCAAAATGTTGCCGAACGGATCGCGCACTTCGCCAACCAGCATTCCGCCGCCCACATCCTGCACGTCTTCCACCGGTGTCGCGCCCAGCTCAATCAACCGTTTGTAAGCCGCGTGCGCGTCCTCAACACCCCAGTACGCAACGCCGGCTGCCGCCCGTTTTGTTTCCGCTTTGGGCGCGGGCACCAACCCGAGATCGTATCCGCCGACGTTGTACCCGACGTAAAACGCGGGCTGATCAAAATATGGCTCCATGCCCAGTGCTCTGCTGTACCACTCCTTGGCCTTCGCCATGTCCTGCACTTCATATTTCGCCGTGCGCAATCCCAAGAACATCGTGTGCTCCTTCGCAGCGCTCTGCGGAAGTCCCGGCGTTGATGTCGCAGCCGACACATCCACGCGCCCCGCAAGATACGCAAACAAGCATAGGAATGCCACCACCATCGTAATCGTCGAAACGTGCTTCAACTTCACGCCGCGCACCGGCCTGACTTCGACCGGCGCCACAGGCGCGGCCACAGCCTCCGTCGGCATCGAAGCGGACTTCCTGCGTCTCCGGTTCGCCGGCCTTGCCGATCTTACGCGGGGCATGGTTCTCCTCCTTGATTAAGTCCCAGCTGCAGTTGCGGCGATTTCCACGAGCGGTTTGCGCCGCGGTCTGGGCGCGAGCCCAGACCATATTTCTGCCGCAAATTCTCCACCCGCGCCGTGATTTCCTTGCGATAACCATCCGGCGCGTTCCCATGCTTCCCATACCAGGCGCGATACTGCCGCGATAGCTTCGGAAATTTCGCATCCAGGAAAGGCAGAAAATGTTTAAGCGATGCCGGCATCAGAAACAGCACATTCCCGGCGAACCACTGCGCCTGAGCATCGCGCGCCCCGCGCGCCAAAGCGTCCAAATCCTCCGCGCGATCCGTGATTCCCGGCACGATGGGCATCGCTAATACGCCCGCCGCAATTCCCGCTTCGCGCAACGCGCGAACCGCTTCCAGTCGCAAATCCGGCCGCGGCGCCCGCGGTTCCAGCAATCGTGCCAGGCGCGTGCGCAACGTCGTAATGCTCAAGTTCACAGAAAGCGTCGAACGTTGCGCAATCCGTTTCAGCAGATCAATATCCCGCAGCACCTGGTCCGATTTCGTCGTGATCGAAATGTTCAACCCTTCACGCTCCGCCATCTGCTCCAGAATCGCCCGCGTCGCACCGAACTCGCGCTCGGCAGGCTGATAAGGATCAGTAGCAGTTCCAATCGCGATGTGCTCGCCCCAGATTTTCTCGTTCGCCAAATCGCGCCCGGCCAGCGGCCCGGCATCCTGCTTTACATAAATCTTCGACTCAAACTCGTTGCCGTCTAGCTCCATATATTCATGGGTATAACGCGCATAACAGTAGTGGCACCCAAATTCACAACCGCGATAAGGGTTCACCGTCCAGCGAAACGGCACACGTTCCGAATCGCAGTGATTCAGTATCGACCGAACAGGTAGAAGAAAGTACTTCGTCCCGCGCTTGGCATCCGCGCAGGGGGAGGAAGCGGCGAGGCGTGCAATGCCGACCAGTTCCGTAGCGGGCTTCGTTCTCTGGCTTGGTGCCAGAGGGGGCGCGGAAGCCTCACTCGGTGACTCACATGTGCCGTGGCGAGCGGCTGTGGGGAATAGGGTGAGACTGGTCTGCTTCGCACGCTTCCGAGGACGTTGGAGCGTCGCTGGTGTCGCACGAAGAATGGGAAAAGTGGCCATTGATTGCCTCGCCGCACGGCAGACAATATATTCGCCTTTTGTTCGCTTTGTCAAGCACTATTCTTCGCTTTCTTTTCGCCTGTACGTCCGGGCAGGCTTGCCCTGGAAACCCGGCTTTCGGCCAGATGTCCCCGCCATTCCCTGCCGATATACTCGTGAAGCTAAACCTAACTCCCGGTAGGAACTGCATTGGCAGAAGTCGGCATACTAATCATAGACGACGATATCGTCAGCCAGCGCGCGCTGAAAAACGTCCTCGATTCAGAGGGTTGGCGCGTGCGTATCGTCCCGCTTGCGTCGGCGGCGATGCTCGAGCTCGCTAGCGGCGAGTGGAGTCTGGTAATCGTCAACGTGGCGATGACGGACGTGCGCGGCCCACTCTTCAACATCCTCAAAGACCTCGCGCAAGGTGATGCCGACGCCCTCGAAGGTGCCGAAGTGGATGCCGCCCGCCCAAAAGGCATACGAGTTCTATTCCTCGTGCCTATACTTGCGGCTCGCGCAGCCCAGCCCATCCTCGAAAAAGAGGGCCTTCCCTATCTGCTCAAGCCTTACCATCTGCATGAATTCCTGGAAAAAGTAGGTGAACTGCTCGTAGAAGCCGGCGCCCTGGCCGAACCCATCCGCAGCATGAGCGACTTCTCCGCGACCAACCGCAAGCGCCGGGGTCTGCGCTCCGCCCAGCGCGGTCGCCGCAGTTCCATGTTCGCCTCCCGCGACGATTACCAAATGTCCGAAGAAGAGCTGCTGGAGTGGGAGCGCACCGAAGAGCAAGAACGCAAGAAACGCGAAAAGGAACTAAAGGATCGCGAACACCTCTAATCGAGCTTCTCCAGCCGAATTCAATCGCTTCCGCAACGCCATCACCAAAATCGCCACAAACCGTGCAAGAGATCGCCGCGCCTTCGTTCTCAGGGTGAGGCTCGGCGCGGTGTGCACGAATTCGTGTGCGAGTTCGCCTACGAACATCCGGAGCCTGACGGCCACACCAGGAGGATCCATCCATGAACCAGAAACTGAATATCGGTCTTTCGCTCGTTGCTGGTCTGCTTTGGGGAGTGCTCTCACACGGTCTGTCGCCCCGTGTGCTGCGCGCGCAGGAGCAGACTCCGCCGTCGAAAACGATCAGCGCGGAGCGATTCGTTCTCATGGACGAGCACGGCACCGCCGCCGGTGTTTTCGGCTTTAAGGACGGCAAGCCCGTCATCACCCTCTTCGATTCCGCGGGCCGCGTGACCTGGAGCACCGAGATCAGGCCGGCGCCGGTCCGCGAGTAACAATAGCCTGCAAGAAAACAACGCCCGCACGTTCTCACCTTGAAGCCGCGCGAAATCTGCCTTCTCGCCGCCGCGGAAGAGGAGAACACCATGTTGGCCAGCCACAAATGGATTGGGATCACCGGTCTCGGTGCTAGCGTCACCATCGCTGCTATTTTTTTCTGGAGTTACTGCGCGCCGCGCACCACAGCCGCAGCCGGCCCCTTGTTCGAATCCATAACTGGATCTCAAACGGACTCGGACTGGCGCATCGGCCAGCCCATCACCTACGAAACGCTAACAGTCTTCCCCGTGCTGTCACCGCAAGATGAGTACACGGCTGACTTCGAGACCCTCGACGCAGCTCTCGCCTCCGGCGAAGCGATCGTGGCCGAGCAGGGCGACTACATGCGCCGCTCGAGAAACGGCAACGTCGGGTCGAGCCCGGCAATTTCCAGCGGCCCGCAGGTTAACCAACTCGTCTTGGTGAATCGTGGCAAAAAGCCGTTGCTGCTCCTCGCCGGCGAAGTAGTTTCCGGCGGAAAACAAGATCGCATCATCGGCAAGGACCGCATCATTCCAGTCGGCGCGAAGCCGCTGCCCCTCGATGTCTTCTGCGTCGAGCACAGCCGCTGGACGGGCGGCAGCGACGTTTTTGCCGCCGCGAAAACCATGGTTCATCCCACGGTGCGCGAACAAGCCGCTGTTGACCAAGACCAAAGCAAAGTTTGGGCCGCGGTTCGCGGCGATACCGCGGCAGCCCGCGCGCAGGCGAGTGTCTCGACCAGCGTCGAAGTAACGGCGCCCCAGATTTCCTCGCAGCAGCTTTCCACCGTGGTGGCTTCCGCCGCGCCCACCGAAGGCTATCGCAACATCTATCAATCGGCAGCAGTCGGGCCTTCCGTTGAAAATTTCGCGCTGGAAGTCGAGAGGCGTTTCAATCGCGCCACGTCCAGCTTAAAAGGCGAACACGTAGTCGGCGTGATCGTAGCATTCGGCGGCGAGGTCGCGTGGAGCGACATTTTCGCCTCCTCCCAACTTTTCGACGCCTACTGGCCGAAGCTGCTGCGCAGTTACGCAGTGGAAGCGCTCACGCGTCCGGGCGCGCGCGAAAAAGTATCCTTCGAAGACGCGCGCGAATTCCTGCGCCCCGCCACCGGCCACGTGCGCGAAGAAACCGAGCCCGGTGTCTATCGCTGGCAAGAACGCAGCCAAGGCCGCGAAACCGAAATCCAACTCGAAGCGCTGGAGCCCAAACCCCCGCTAACGCTGCACTGGCTGAAAGTCCTGCGCACGAGCTAGGAGCGCTGCGCGGAAAAGCCCGGGGCGAAGTTTTTTGATTCAGCTTCGCCACGGGCGCACCTCGCTGCGGTCGGTCGTCGCCGCGAGCAATTCCGCGACAGTTTGCTTAAGCACCGGATGCACCGCGCCAGGCGCAATCTCCACCAAAGGCACCAGCACGAAGCGGCGCTCGGCCATGCGCGGGTGCGGAATTTCAACAGTAGCGTCGCGGATGACTTCGGAGCCGTAAAACAATATGTCCAGGTCAATAATGCGCGGGAGTTTGCGCTCGGGGGATGCAGTGCGTTCGCGCCCCATGGAGCGTTCGAGTTCGAGCAGCGACTGCATCAATTCTTGCGGCGGCAATTCCGTTTCCACTTCGACGACGCAGTTGAGGAACCATTCCGGCTCGCGCATCTCCACCGGCTCGGTTTCGTACAGCGCGGATTGTTTTACAACGCGGACGTCATGCATGGCGAGCGCCTCGATGGCGCGTGCGATATTCCGCGCGCGGTTTCCGACGCTCGATCCCAAAGAGAGATAGACGCTAGCCATGGCTCGGGCACATTCTAACTTGAAGCGCCGGGCTATTGACCGCGGAGATGCCGAGGGTAAAAGTGTGGCGGATAGGGCGGTGATTTGTTGCGCGTAGAGCGTTCATTTGTATCGAATAGAAATCGCCACGAAATGTTGCGGAAAACACACAGGCGATAATCTGCGGAGCAAGAAAACTGGCAGATGGGTGCGGCGAGCCTCAGCGGGTGGGGCCGCGCCGCCCGGACGGTCATTTGATCGTGGCGTGGTGCTGTTCGGCGCGTTGTGTTAGTACTTTCATTTCTAAGTTACCATTTTAACATTTACATCAGAAGGCGTCAAAATGTTGTGCGTGTACAGTGCGATCCCCTAGCTAAACAGCCCAGGCTGCCGTCGAGGTTCATCCAATCCAAAATGTTTGTAAGCCAGCGCCGTAGCCACGCGGCCGCGCTGCGTGCGATCCAGCAGGCCGAGCTGCATCAAGTAAGGCTCGTAGATTTCCTCGATGGCTTCTTCTTCTTCGCTCAGCGATGCGGCGATCGTGCTCAGCCCCACCGGCCCGCCCGAATATTTCTGAATAATCGTCAGCAGCAAATTGCGGTCCACTTCGTCCAGGCCGTGATCGTCCACGCCGAGCATCGCGAGGGCATCACGCGCCACGGCAATATCAATGTGTCCCTTCGCGCGCACTTCGGCGAAATCGCGCACGCGGCGCAGCAGGCGATTGGCGACGCGCGGGGTGCCGCGGCTGCGGCGAGCAATTTCCGCTGCGCCGGTTTCGTCCATGGTAATTCCCAGAATTCTCGCGGAGCGCTGCACGATCAGCAGCAAATCCTCCGGCGAATAAAATTCCAGCCGGTGCACGATGCCAAAACGCGAACGCAGCGGCGCCATGATCAGCCCCGCCCGCGTCGTCGCGCCAATCAGCGTGAACTGATTCAATTGATAAGGATGCACACGCGCGCCGGGGCCCTGCCCGATAATCAAATCCACGCGAAAATCCTCCATCGCGGGATACAGAATTTCCTCCAGCGATGGCTGCAGTCGGTGAATCTCATCCAGAAAGAAAAAATCCTGCGCCTCCAGCGAAGTGAGCACGGCCGTGAGGTCGCCCTTCTTTTCCAGCAGCGGGCCGGAGCTGACCTTGATCGCCGAGCCCATTTCATTTGCCAGAATTTGCGCGAGCGTCGTCTTGCCCAGTCCCGGCGGCCCGTACAGCAGCACATGATCCAGCGCTTCTCCGCGCGTGCGCGCCGCTTCCACCGCAATCTGCAGATTTTCCTTCACGCGATTCTGCCCGATATAATCCGAAAGCTGCTTCGGGCGGATGCTGGCCTCCACGCGCGCGTCCTCGTCGAACGCTTTCCCCGAAATGATTCGTTCCCGGCCGTCGGTCATTTTGCCTGGCACCTGATTTTTCTCGCCACCAACTACCGTCGCGCGTTCACGAGCAGCAGCCGCTGCGGCAGCACCGTCGCGTTCACTCTTCATCATTCACCTTGACTGGCACCCTGCCCGGCGCGCTGCGATTTTTTCATCACCGCGCCGCCCAGCACTTGCAGCGACGCGCGCAGCAAAGTCTCAAAATCATTGCCCACCATGGCGCGCGATTGCGCGATCGCCTTCTCCACTTCTCTCTCATCGTACCCGAGATTCACCAGCGCCGACGCCACATCCGATTCCATTTGCGAACGCGTCGCGGGCTTCCCTGCTTCCGGCACGTCCACCGCCGCGAGCTTGTCGCGCAATTCCACCACCATGCGCTCCGCCGTCTTGCGTCCCACGCCCGGAATGCGCACCAGCTGCGCCAGATCGCCCTTGCGAATCGCGGGCACCAGTTCGTCCAAACTCATTCCCGAAAGAATTTTCAACGCGAGCGACGGCCCCACGCCGGAAGCCGAAATCAGCAGCTCGAAACACTGCTTTTCGCGCGCCGTATAAAAACCGTACAGCGCCAGCTGGTCTTCGCGCACGTGCGTATGAATCAGCAGCGTGGTTTCAGAGTGCATCGCGCCCAGGCTGGTGAACGTGGAAAGCGGAATGATCACCTGATATCCCACTCCGCCGACGTCCAGCAGCACCAGGTTGGGGCGTTTATCAATCAGCTTGCCGCGGAGCGATCCAATCATGTCCAGCGATTATTGATTAGGGGCGTAGGACTGTCAACGCGGCAGCAGCCAAATTGTACTGGCCCCAATGAAACCTGGTGAAACATTTTGACACGCGGCTGCGTACCAATATTCGGATGCGGGGAATCATTTGCGCATCCGCGCCTCGCGCACACTGTCCGCTTTCGCACGAACACTGTCCGCTTCCGGTTTTTTCCTTCGTGTTATTTCTCCTGCGCGTTTTTTTGTAAAAACATTTTGCATTTTGCTTTCGCTGCGCTCACCTCCGCGTCTAAGCAGGTGCGAGGGGCAAACACATTTCCGGGAGGAACAAAATATGTCGCGTCGTTCAATGAACCGAGTAATGACAGTGATCGCAGCGCTGGTAATGCTGGTGGCTATCGCCGCTCAAACGGCTCCAGCAAAAGAAACCAAGGCAGGCGTCACCACCACCATGAGCCTGCTGAATCCCGCCACCTTCGCCGGCAAGGAATTGAAGCCGGGAGATTACGCGGTGACTGCCGATGAAACCCATGTGCGCATTTCGATGAACGGAAAAGTGATCGCCGAAGCGCCCGTGCAGTGGAAGGACGAGACCAGCAAGGCGAGGTATTCGGCGTTCGTCAGCCAGGACAACAAAATTACCGAAATCCACTTCGGAGGCAAAACGCGATTCGTAACCATTGCAGAGTAGCGGTTCGCCTCAACCATCCGGCGGGGAGCGGCCCCGTCCCGCGACTGCGGGACGGGATCGTTGCCCGCCGGTTTTTGTCTTTGCACTATCGGCGCAGCGCACGTCCCAGCAGGCAATCCACGTTTTGATGCTGCATTGAAACGCCCACGGAAGTTTTTATTTGCCACGCTCGCAGCAGGCATGATATCCGTAGTTCTGCCGATGAACTTTCAAGCACACCTTCGGACTGTGATCCTCCGCGCACAACGCAGTGCGGTGTTACCTGCCGCGCCGTCGCTTTCGCATCCAGCATTTCACCGGGACCACGCGCCTTTCATGCCCGCCGCGGCTATTGCACGAATTATTCCTATTATTAGGAGCGGATAACGGCCGGCGCCCAGCTTCCAGTTTCACGCGCCATAGGCCGTTACCCGCAGAGGGCAACGGCCTTTACGTTTTTTAGGGGGCAACAAAATGAATTCCAGCGCCAAGAAAGCAAAAGGGCAAACCAAAGGACCCGTCAGCACGGTCACGCTGAGAACAATTCAGCAAGCCGTCAAGCGCATTCGCGATTCCATCTACGTCTCGCCCTTTATGCGCTCCGAAACTTTCTCGCAGCTCACCGGAAACTCGCTTTTTCTGAAACTGGAAAATTTGCAGATGACCGGCTCGTTCAAAGAACGCGGCGCGCTGAATCGCATTCTTCTGCTCACCCCCGACGAGCGCCGCCGAGGCGTAATCGCCGCCTCCGCGGGCAATCACGCGCAGGCCGTCGCCTATCACGCCACCAAACGCGGCATCGCCTCGCAAATCGTGATGCCGATCACCACGCCTCTGGTGAAAGTATCCGCCACGCGCGGCCACGGCGCCGAAGTGGTCCTTTTCGGCGCGAATTACGACGAAGCCTGCCAGGAAGCCCTGCGCCGCTGCGCCGAACAATCTCTCACTTTCATTCATCCCTTCGACGATGAAGCTGTAATCTCCGGCCAAGGCACGCTCGGCATCGAGATGCTTGAGCAGGTGCCCGACTTGCACGCCGTGGTGATACCGATCGGTGGCGGCGGATTAATCGCCGGAGTAGCCTGCGCCGTGAAGGAAATAAATCCGAAGATCAAAGTGATCGGCGTGCAAACCTCGAAGTTGCCGTCCATGAAAGCAGCCGTCGAGCAAAATGGAATCGTCACGTTGCCCGCTGAAAAAACGATCGCCGACGGCATCGCCGTCCGCTCCGCAGGCGTCCTCACTCTGCCGCTGGTCCGGAAATACGTGGACGAGATCGTCACGGTAGATGAAGAAGAAATCGCCAACGCCATCCTGTTGCTGCTGGAAAAAGAAAAGACGCTCACCGAAGGCGCGGGAGCCGTCGCCGCTGCAGCGGTCCTGAATCGCAAAACCGCGCTAGCCGGAAAAAAAGTTGGCGTCCTGATTTCCGCAGGAAATATTGACGTGACCCTGCTCGCCCGCATCATCGAGCGCGGCCTGGTGAAAGACGGCCGGCTGGTGCGCCTCCGCATTCATCTACCGGATCATCCCGGCGCGCTCGTGCGCCTCTCCACGGTAATCGCCGAACACAAAGTAAATATCGTGGAAACGAGCTTCAACCGGTCTTACTACGGAGTGGTCCTAGGAGATACAGCGATTGACATAACCATGGAAACCCGCGGCCCCGAACACATCGCAGAACTGAAAGCCGCTCTGGACGCCGCAGGCTACTCCCACGAGCGCGTGCAATAGCTCTTCGTCGCGCGAAAGTTTTGGAAGACAACTCAGGAGGGTCGATCCGCAAGGGCCGGGTTCAGGTTCTGTGCAAAAATTGGCGATCTTTGTGGGTCGTGGCTTTAGCCACGACATAAGTCTCGCAGTTGACGTCCGGCTTTAGCCGCTGAAGTTCCCCTTTGCGATTTGCCTCTGCATTATCTCTATTGCCGGGCGCGATCGTTCTTCACAGCCTCTTCCACCAACGCCTCAAGCTCCCGCCGCGTCAAGGTAATCCTCTCGGTGTTCGCGGCGTTCTCCGAAGTCACCGGAAATTCCGGGCCGGCGTTGGGGGCGGTCTGCAAACCGTAGCGCGCCCGCGCCGCCACCAGCTTCTGCACATCGTTGCTGGAAAGCAGCACTTGCTTGCCGAGCAGTTCGGTGACCAGCGCGACGCGCGCGAAATGCTCAGTAGTTTCCATGCGGAAGAAAGCCGTCATCAAATCCTGGCCGTAGCTCACCACGCCGTGATTCGCGAGCAGGATCGCGTCGTAACCATCCACAAACGGCGCGATGCTGTCGGCGAGTTCCGGAGTTCCCGGCGTGCCGTAGGGCGCCACTGGAACGCAGCCCAGCGAAAGAATCAGTTCGCACAACAGCGCTTTATTCAGCGGCACGCCCGCGGCGGCGTAACCCGTCGCCGCCGGAGGATGCGCGTGGCACACCGCATTCACGTCCGTGCGGTGCTGATAAATCATCAGGTGCATCGGCAGTTCAGAGGAGGGATTGCGCCGGCCAGAAACTTTCTTCCCATCCATGTCCGTGATGACCATGTCTTCCGGCGTCATCATGCCCTTGCAAATCCCCGTGGGTGAAGTAAGGATATGCCGCGGATCCAACCGCACCGACAAATTCCCGTCCATCGATGCCACGTACCCGCGGTCGTAAATCCAGCGCCCCACGGCGCACATATCGCGCCGATGTTCGTCTTCGCTTTTCAGTGCTCCGGGCAAAATCGATTCAGGAAACACGTTTCCTCCTCGACGAACTCCGGGCCGCTAACGACCTAGCCTCGTGCCCTCGCTACGCGTAAATCCCGCGTAGCTTCAACGCTCGGGCGACCCTGTCAATCGCGACAATATAAGCCGCGATGCGGTTGTTCACACCATGCGTTTCGGCGTACCTTACCACCTGTTCGAAGCTTTGGTCCATCACATCTTGCAATCTTTCGTTCACTTCGCTTTCCCGCCAGAAGAACCCCTGGCGGTCCTGCACCCATTCGAAGTAGCTGACTGTCACCCCCCCGGCGTTCCCCAGGATATCGGGAATAATGAAAATACCCTTGTCCTCGATGATCTTGTCGGCGTGCGAAGTGGTCGGACCATTCGCGCCCTCGCACAAAATCTTGCATTCCACGCGGTTCGCATTCCCTGAAGTGATCTGATTTTCGGTCGCGGCGGGTACTAGTATGTCCGTGGGATGAAACAGCACTTCCTGCGCGGTCTGTTTGTCCCCGCCTCCCGGAAATTCCGGCAATGGTTTCCGCTGCCCGTATACCCAATCTACAAGTTTCGGTACATCGAACCCCTTATCGTTGTAAAGCCCGCCGTGAATATCCGCGACGCCTATGATCTTGTACCCCGCCTGTTGCATCAGAATCGCGGCCTGCGAGCCGACGTTCCCGAATCCCTGAATAATGACGCGGCAACCCTCGCGCTTCATCTTCAGTTTCGCCAGCGCGTTGTTGCAGCACATCATCAACCCGCGCCCGGTAGCTTCCTTGCGGCCTTGCGACCCGCCCAGTTCGAGCGGCTTGCCTGTCACCACCGCGGTCGTCGCCTGCCGCACGTGCATCGAGTAGGTGTCCATCACCCACGCCATCGTCTGCTCGTTCGTGCCGATGTCCGGCGCCGGCACATCGCGCTCCGGGCCAAACCATTCGCTCAATTCCGCCGTGTAACGCCGAGTGATGCGCTCCAGCTCGTTCTTGGAAAGCTTCGAAGGATCGCAAATCACGCCGCCCTTCGCCCCGCCGAACGGAATATTCACCACCGCGCATTTCCAAGTCATCCACGCAGCCAGCGCGCGCACTTCATCAATCGAAACGTCCGGCGCAAAACGAATCCCGCCCTTGCCTGGACCGCGAATCGAAGAATGCAGCACCCGGTACCCGGTGAAAACCTCCACTTTCCCGTTGTCACGCGCGATCGGAATGTAGACCGTGATTTCCTTGCTGGGATATTTCAGGTAACTGTAAATTCCCTCTTCTAGATTCAGTTTGTTCGCCGCAATCTCAAACCGCGCTTCGGCGGACTTGTACACATTCAATTCATCAGACGTAACCGCAGACATGTATTCCTCCGATAATTGCGCAACTGTTCGCCCAGCCGCGAGCACACTTCGCCACGCGACCAGCGAAGTAATACGACCACCTATAAATGACGATTGGCACCCGCATCCCGTTCCACAATCCCCTTGCGGGCAAGCCGTCCAGACAGCGTCGGCCAGTATACGAACCTGCCGCGAGCGGCGCAAGAAAAGCATTTTGCTGGCAGTGCGCGGACTAAGCCCCCTCGCATCACGAGGAGTTTCGCTCAGCACATTTTGGAGTGCGGCGGCTTGCTCGTCCTGAGGCCCCGATTGCATTGGGGCAGAAGGGCCGCCGCTTTCATGAAAACGCAAGACCCATCGCGGTCGATCCAGGCGAGGCTTGCCTCGCCCGCGTAGAACGTGAGCACGGCAGTATTCGCTGACCTGTAAGCAGTTAAATAAGCTCGACGAGCGCCCGATTCAATCCAGCTTGCCCCGAAAGACGAAATAAGCGTGCCACGAGCATTTTTTGCTTGACAAACTGTCATGTATAGATTACTTTATGTTATGCATGAGCGACTTATTCCCACCGCAACCGAACGAAGCCCTAGCCATCCAGCCCGCATTTTCTGGGTAGTTCTCGTTGTCGGCACCGCCATCGATATCGCCGCTGGCTGGCTGCTAAGACAGCCAGACTACGGCCCGCATGCCCGCATTATTTTCGCAGTGCTGCCCATACCGCTGAATCTTGTTTTGGTAGCGCTGATCGTGCGCAGGATTCGCCAGCTCGATGAATTCTTGCGGCACGTGCATTTGGAAGCGGTGGCCATCGCGTTCCTGCTGACCGGCGTCGCGGTCTTCGTCTACGGCTACCTACAACAGGCGCTCGTCGTGCATCCGCTCAATTTCGGCATCGTCTGGATTTTCATGGTCGTGTTTTACGGCATCGGGTACCTGATCGCAGCAAGGCACTACCGATGAAAACCCGGCTGCGCGTGCTGCGCGCGGAAAAGGAATGGACGCAAGCGCAACTAGCCGAGGTCGTCGGAGTTTCACGGCAAGCAATCATCGCCATCGAGAATGGCAAATATGATCCCGCGCTCCCGCTCGCTTTCAAACTCGCGCGCGCGTTTGGCAAGAATGTGGAGGAAGTGTTCGTCTGGGAAGACGACTCGCTTCAGGAAAAATGAGCAGCCCTCAGAAGCCATCTTGCAAATGGCCAACTTGCAAGGGCGGGGCTTCAGCCCCGCCGTCAAACCGGGCGAAGGAAGGGGCTTTAGCCCCTGAAGCCGACTGTGAACGGCGTCGCTGAATACTTATGAGTTCACTTCTAACAAGGAGGAGCAATATGAATCGGATCTTCGTTGCAGCAGCATTGACGGCACTCGCAGTGACAGCAGCCTATGGCAAGCCCGACCGTGCCGAGCAGAACAAGGAAATCGTCCGCAAAGTCTTCGCCGATATCCTTTCGCAAGGAAAGTTCGAACTCGCGCCGCAGATCTACGCCAAAGATTTCGTGAATCACGGCGCAACCAAAGACATCGGCTTGGAAGAATCTCAGGCCAGCGATCGCGCCTGGCGCGCCGCATTTCCAGACCTGCAAATGACCATCGAACAAGAAATCGCGCAAGGCGACTTCGTCACAGTGCTATGGAGAGGACGCGGCACCAACACCGGCACAGGCAACGGCCTAAACGCCACAGGCAAAAAAGCCGACGGCCGCGGCATCAGCCTCTTCCGCATAGAAGCCGGCAAAATAAAAGAAGAATGGACCGAATACAGCGGCGTCCTAATCCTCCAGCAGCTAGGCCTCATGCCCGGACGACAGTAAGCCTATATCTTGCTCGTGGCGGTAAACAAATCACCCGCCCCAAACTCGCAAGCATAGCGACCGCTATTCCGGTGGCGCGAACCGTGATCCAGAACCGGCCGACAATAATGTGAAAACGCACGGTTGATCGGAGGCCACACAGCCGAGCGTGCTAAGGCGCGGTAACTTTTTCAGTGTCGTGTCGGGGAAGGATTGCGGCATCGTAGTAGCTCGAACGGCGTCGTTCAGGGTCGCCAGCGGATCGTCAGGGCTCGTTGCCGCGAGATCCACCACTTTCGAATTCGCATCAATGATCACCGTGTACTGAGCGATGCCCTGCGCGCCTCCCGGATTCGCTATGCCTACTGTTCGTAGCGATGACTTCTTGTTGCGAGCCTGCGCCAGCCGGTCGTCAACCTGCGAATAGCCCCCCAGAATGTCCGCAAGCCTCCTGCGAGTTTCTTTGGCGTCATCGCTCAAGCTCACGTTCGGTGGCGCCTTTTGCAGCGCAGCCAAATACATTTCAATCGCATCATTCTTGCGTCCCTGGGTTTCGTAGAGGCGGCCAAGGTGCATGCCGATGGTTAGATCGTCCGCGAGTTGCCAAGCCGCGAAAAGGTACTTCTCGCCATCCTCCATCTTGCTCTGCTGAAATTTAATCCAGCCCATCGTATCCCAGTATTCGCTGAGCTTCACGACCAGCGCCCACGCCTGTGTTTGCAAGCTCGCCAACGACGATTCGTTGAGTTCTTTCTCCACAATGCCGATAGAAAGCTGCGACCAGTTTTCAGCGACGTTCAAGGTCGAACCATGCTCAGCGAGTACGTATGCCACGCTGTTCAACCTGTCCTCGCTGTCGTCCAGCTTTAGCACCTTGCGAAAAGTTTCCACCGCCAGATCGTCCTGGTGCGTGTCCAGGTACGCCCGGCCCAGGGCGAAATGGGCTGCCGCATACTTTGGAAACTGGACGATAGATCGTTCCAAAACCGGCACCGCTTGCTCCGGCAGGTGCAGCGCGAGATAGGCCGTTCCCAGCCGGAAAAGAGCATCTCCGTCTTTGGGTGCTACCGCGATGCGCTTCACGAGCAAATCTTCTTCTAATTCATATTTCTTTTCGGTGTACAAAGCCCACGCCATATTCAGATAAGCGAGATGATCGTTGGGAGCGAGCTCCAGGTATTTTCGAAAAGCGACCTCTGCGTCCGGATACTGGCGCGCATACATGTGCGCGCGGCCCAACTCGCGCCAAGCATCGGGATATTGCGGGTCGGCCTTCACGGCTGCCCCAAACGCCTCAATCGCGTTGGCCCAATTCTTGCGTTTCGCTTCTGCCTGCCCGTGTTGGTAGAGATCAAATGTTTCTTTTGTCCGAACGTGCAACACAGGATCACCCGCTGCAACGTCCACAGGCTCGGCCGCGGCCGCGTGCGCAGAATCCGTCGGCTGGGGCGCGGCTGCGGAAGAATTGGAACGCGTCATAACGGTTACTTTGGGTATCACGCCGCCCGCCGCTCCTTCGGCCGCGCTATCGTTCTTCCGCGCGTATGGGACGGGGTTGGCTCCCGCAACCTTTTCCACGAAAGCCGCGTATTCCTTGGAATCAGCCGCCGCGACCGTGGGCACGCGCAAGTCCAGCGACCGCGACGCACGAAAGGTGTTGCCCTTCCATGAATCACTGGCCGCGTATTCCGCGAACTTCTCTGTGATGCGAAAATCTTTCGCAGGAGGAGGATCAGACGCCACCAAAGTGCCGAAAGCCAGATCCAAAGTGAGAGAGTAGGACCTGGGGCCTTTCAAATCCGTTGCTAATTGCTGCGGCTTGCCAGCGGAATTCGGCTTCGAATCCACCGCAGGCAGCAGCGACAGCAGATGCCACTGGGCAATTGGCAACTCGGTGAGGGCAACCGTCAGTTGCGCGGGCGTCGCACCCCGGGGATTCACGTACATCAATTTGCCGGTAACGTGAAATTGAGCTTTTATCGGCTGTGAAACGTCCCCTGCGTTAAGGACTTTGAAATCGGTGTATTGCGCCGAACCGTAAAGAAACTTGTTTGTTCGGACAAGCACGCTATCCGCGGATTTGGCAAGCTGCTCCGGCGAGAGATGGTCGTTCAGCAGGCGAATCAGAACCTCCAAATCGCCTCGCGTCTGCAGCTCAACCGTGGAATCCAGGGTTCCGTTTACGTCAACCGTTCCGTTAACACCAACTCGATACTGCACAGCGAATGGAAAATCCTGCGGAGTCTCACGTAGGCCGACGTCGTGCGCTCCAGAAACCACCAGCGCTTCCTTGCCGCGCAACTGTGGCGTCAGATAACCGAACGGCCCTACACCCAGAGTCGTGTCGAGCCAGGTGTCCTTGCCTGCAACCTGCAAGACAGTGTAGGCATGGTCGAATTGCAACGGATTGGGCATATCGGAATCAACGTCCAGAGTCGAATTCGCCAGCACCGCGTGTGCGTACAGCCCTTCCGCTTCGAGCATAGCTTCCAGAAGAGTCGTCTTGTCCTTGCAGTCTCCATAACGATTCGAGAGTACTTCGGCGGCCGGATGGGGCTGGTAGCGGCCGACTCCGAAAGACAAACTCACGTAGCGAATATTTTGCGATACCCAGTAGTAGAGAGCTTGCGCTTTGGCCGCCTCGGTTTGCTGGCCACGCGCGATCTCGTCGGCCTTGGCACGAATTTCGGGCGTGGCAACGCGCCGATCGCGTTCAAGTTCCGCGTACCAATCGGCCACCTCGCTCCAGCTCTGGAAAGTGGAGAACATCACGCGAGGAGCCGGCGGTGGATGCTCCCCTTCGAGCAGCTTGATTACATCGAATTTGAAATCCTTGAAAATGTCGACGGGCGGCGGCGTTTTCAGATTCGAAGTCGCCCAGTGGTATAGCCGGCGATCTCCTTCGACATGGTTCGAAGCCTCAATTCCTTCGGAGCTTTTGATTTTCACCGTTCGGTCGCTCGGCACGTTCAAATCGAGCTGTTCGTCCAGCGCGATCGCCCTTTGTTCGAAATTCCAGATGTTCCAGAACTGGCCCGCCAGAAGAGGTTTCGCGTTTATCACCACGTCGTATTCGATGACATCGCCCACAGCCAGTCCCGGAACGGTGACGTGCTTTTGGCGTGCGTCAGTGTACATAGGCGCTTCTCGCGTCACCGGCGCGCTCAGATCCTGCACGGATTCAGGGCCGGCTGTGACGGTACTGCCGTCTGACTTGAGAACTCGAACACTTCGTATTTCCACCTGTTCGTCGACCGCGTTGTACTGGAAAATCAGTTGTCCGGCGGAGTTCAGACCGGTAGGTGTCTGCACACGAAGACGTGCGCGGACTTCGCGCGTGCCGGAGCCATCGTTCTCATAACGCATTGAAGCGTGTACGTATTCGCAGACTACGGGTTCCTGGGAGAAATCCTGCTGAACCTTCGAATCGGATTTGTTGTCGCTGGAGGCTGCCTGCGAAGATTGAGCTGGCAAATGGAAAGGAACAGTCAGCACGAAAAGCAGAATCGCCATCGAGCGCCGAGAGGGGCACGGACTCTGATGCACGGTACCGAAGAATAACCTAAACCAAGCCCCCCTGCAATTTCGCTTCTGCGAAAAAAAAGCCTGGGATGTGAACTGTTTCAGCGAGCCTCTAGCACAGGATCACGACTTGGCAGCGCGTTCGATCAGACTGCGCAGCACGGTCTCCAGCGGCACTTTTCCCTTTCGCGAGCCGGCCTCGCCGCCTGCGAACTCGATCCAACCTTCATTAAAGCCGTCGAGCATCTGAATACGCGGCGTAGGATTTTTCATCCCTTGCGATAGGAACAGCGCCTCCCAAGTCTCGCGCGGCACAATTTCCATTTTCACGGGGCGGCTGAGCAGACGAGCAAAAGTTGCCGCGATCTCGTTGGGAGTCACGCGATGCGGCCCCTCCAGTTCCACGACTCTGTGTCCGCTCCAGGTTTCGCGCAGCAACTCGGCGGCCACGCGCCCGATATCCGCCGTCGCGACCATCGGCACAGGTTTATCGAGCGGCTGCAAAAAACTCGGAATCACGCCGCCAGTGGTAGCCGGCGCAACGTCCCAGCTGGAGTTCTCCATGAACCACGCCGGCCGCAGAAAAGTAATTGGTACCGGCAATTCGCCAAGCACGCGTTCGATGACGGTGTGCTGCGTCAGCAGATTTGGTTGTGTCGCCTGCGCGCCGATCGTCGAAAGATAAACGACTCTGCCCGGACGCGCCGCGTTGAGCGCCGTCCGCAACGTTTCCGCAATCGCCCGCGCTTCGCGAAAGTCCGGCTTCGGATCGAAGTTCGGCGGAACCAGCACAAAAACACCCGCGGCGCCCCGGAACGCAGCCGTGAGCGCCGCCGCGTCATTAATTTCCCCGGCCACGATTTCGCAACCCCGCTGCGCCCAAGCTGCGCATTTGCCGACGTCGCGCGCCACGCCTCGCACTGGCTGCTTCGCGGCCAGAAGGTTGCGCGCCGCTTCACTGCCAACGTTTCCAGTAATTCCAGTAATTGCGAACATTGAACCGTTTCCTCCGTAACCGCGCAAAGCAATTTCACCAACAGGACTTTGCCGCAAGGTTCGAGACACGAGGTTAACTGCGCAGAACGACCCGAATCAAGGGGTCGTGGTCTGTGTAGCGTTTGCCGATTTGCTCAATTTCGAGTGCTTTACTTGCGCGTCTGGCGCTTCACAAATTCCTCCAGCAATAGCCGCGTCAGGCGCGCCTGATCGTGCCGCACCACTCGATTGTGATGCAGCAAATCGCCAGTGATGTAGCGCAGGCCCATGCGCCGCAACTCCCCGAGCGAATTTTGCACCGGTTCGGCGCCCTGCGCGCGATAGCGGCGCAGCAATCGTGGCGGCACCAGCTTGCGATTCACCACCACGTAATCGAACAGGCCTTTGCGGCTGTGTTCGTAGATGGCGCGCACGTGGTCCGCCACCGAATAGTGCTGCGTTTCGCCCGGCTGCGTCATCAAGTTCGCGATGTACACGCAGACCGCGCGGGAATGCGCGATCGTCTCGCTCACCTGCTCCACCAACAGGTTCGGAATGATGCTGGTGTAAAGCGAGCCGGGCCCGACCAGCACTAAATCTGCTTCGCGAATGGCTTCCAGCACTTCGGGCAGCGGACGCACGCGGCGGGGCACCAGGCGCACGCGGTGGATTCGTTTGCGCGAACGCGAAATTTTGGTCTCGCCGCGGACGATGGTTCCGTCTTCGAGCTCGGCCTCGAGCGTCACGTTCTGCGCAGTGGATGGAAAAATCCTGCCGCGAATCGCCAGCACTTGCGAGGAAACACGCACCGCTCGCGGAAAATCGCCAGTCACATTCGTCAGCGCCGTCAGAAATAAATTGCCGAAACTATGCCCCGCGAGGCCGCGTCCCGCGGGAAAGCGATACTGAAACAATTTCCCCAGCAGGTGCTCGTCCTTGGAAAGCGCCACCATGCAATTGCGTATGTCGCCGGGAGGTAGCACGCGATATTCGCGGCGCAAGCGTCCGGAGCTGCCGCCATCGTCGGTGACCGTGACTACCGCCGCGAGGTCGGAGATGGGCAGCGGCGTGCGTTCTTTCTTGCGCGTCGCCACGTATTCCTTCAGCCCGCGCAGCACCGTGGAAAGTCCTGTGCCGCCGCCCAGCGCCACAATGCGCACGGGTTGAGTTCGCAACTGCGATGCGTTTTTCACGGAGCGATTTTCACCAAGCGAGTTTCACCCGCAATCAGCACAAACATTTTCACGAAGATTTGCAACGGAAAGTTTCACGCCGCGAATTTCCAAGCGAAGTTTCGAACGAATTTCCCGACGTAGCTTCGGGCGAACACGCGCAACTCAGCCCGCCGAACCGTCTCGCTCCGGGTAGAGCAATTCAGTGAAGCGCGGGTCTTCCTGCAGAAATGCGAAATCTTCATCGTTGCGCGCGTGATAGCGATTTTCCGGGCGCAGTTGGATGGCAACTTTTAGATTTTGCATCGCGGATTCCGCTTCGCCGGTCAGGCAATCGAGCGCCGCCATGGCGTAAACAATGTGGTCCGCTTTTGGCGCGGATTTGCGCGCGCGGTCGAGGTGCTCGCGGGCTTCGTCCCAGCGGCCCAGGTTCATTAATGCCACACCCTGGGTGTAATGCTCTTCGGCGGACTTCAGTGCCGGAACGGGAGGCCGCGTAATGCGCTGTTCGCAGATGCGTATGTGCATCTGGGCGCGGTCGCCGAGTTCCTTGCTGGGACCTTCCAGGACGCGCTCCAGCAACTGTTTGGCGCGCTGGAACTTCTGCTGTTGGAAGTACTTAAGGGCTTCTTCGTAGAATTTCAGCTGCGCTTGCTTGGCGGGTGCGTCCGGATCGGGAGGAAGCACGGTAGCTTTGGTTTTCGCGCTACCTCTTATCGTCTTCTTTTTCAGCAGTTTGTGGCTCTTGTGGGAGGCTTGGGTAGCCCGGATCGTGCGACGTTTCACGGTCACTCTCCGCGAAAAACTATAGCGAACATAGCAAAGTCGCGGAGACACGTCAATGCGGGGTTGGCCTGTGAAATTTGGAAGGCACCGCCTGAAACCCGTCGTATGTGGGAAGCGACCGGACGGCGGCGGCAAGCTGGCGGGCCCAGCGACCGACAAACCCATAGCATTCCCTGCGGAATCAGGCGTTAACGACGCGCTTCGCGGCGCGGTGCCGCAGCTTGCCCAAGCTCTTGTTTAGTACGTGGTCCCGTTTCAGGAATGGCAGCACCGGCGACTGCCGCTTTTCGACCCTGCTGCGGGCTTTCTTCAGGCGTGCGGTCGGCCCGAAATTTTTGATGGCGCGCTCCAGGATGGCAATCGCGCTCTCGCGTTTGCCGGCAGCCACATACACCTCTGCCAGGTTCAGGTGGAATTGCGGCTCTTTTCCCTTCAATTGCAGCGCGGTCTCGCAGAGGTGGGTCGCTTCATTCCACTTTTTTTCCGCGCGCGCCACCGCCAGACCAAAAAACGAAAGGTAGTAGGGATTTTGGCTTTCGATTTCGACAGCATTGCGCAGGTGGGGGAGAGCGTCCTTGGGATAACCGTTCTTCAGCAGTTCGACCCCATCTTTAAACTGGATCACCGCGTCACTTTCTTTCATGCTTGTACCTCCGATGGTTCCCGGTCAGCTGGAGGGGCCGGGAGGTTTCGATCGCCGCCTCGCAAATGGGCCGGCACTCAAGAATAGGGTAGAGAAAAACAACGACAAAAACTACTGGTCGAGCGGACAGGTATCGAGCCTGGCGCGGTTCAGAATCCCGGCGGGCGCTCGCCCACTACGTTGAAGCTGCGCTCCAGCGCGAGGCCTGCGCGGCCTACCGTCCCCTCGTCGAAGAGACGTCCGATGAGCGTGACGCCGTGGGGCACTCGGCGCGGGGGCGAAAATTTGGGGAGCGGGTGCTGCGGATCGGGCGCCCAATCGCTGCGCGCCTGCGAAACCTGCACAAATCCCGCGCGCAGCGTCAGCGAAGGATGTCCGGTGAAATTGGTGATTGTTAGCATCTCGTCGCGCAACGACGGCACCAGCAGCAAGTCCACTGTGGAGAAGACGCGTGCCATCTCGATGGCCACTTTGCGCCGCAAGCGGTCGGCCTGCACGAAATCCACGGCCGAAAGGAAGCGTGATTGGCGGAAGGAATTGGGCCACGCGTCGGGCACCTGCATTTTCAGCTGATCGAGTTCGTGATCGAGCGTGATTTCTTCGAACGCCGCGCCCGCTTCGGCGAACAGAATTAATTCCAGCGAATCGTACGGCCAATCCGGAATGGAAACCTCCGCCGGAACCATGCCGAGTTTTTTTACCGTGTCGAGCGCCGCTCGATCCACGTCGGTTGAGCCACGGCCATTCATCCACGCGGGAAAATATCCGACGCGGAGACCTTGCACGCTCGCGCCGGAATCGAAATCGAGCTTGCTGGGAACGCTGTCCAAGTCTCCGGCATCAGGGCCGGTGATCGCTTGCAGCACCAGCATCGCGTCTTCGACGCTCCGCGTCATCGGGCCGAGTTTGTCGAGTGACCAGCAGAGCGTCATCGCGCCAGTGCGCGCTACGCGGCCATAGGTGGGACGCAGTCCTGTGACGCCGCAGCGCATGCTGGGGCTGACGATGCTGCCGCCGGTCTCGCTGCCGATGGAAAAACCCACAAGGCCCGCGGCGGTTGCGGAGCCCGGACCTGCGCTCGAGCCGGACGCGCCTTCTTCCAGCAGCCACGGATTCATGGTCTGGCCGCCGAACCATACGTCATTGAGCGCGAGTGCGCCGAGGCTCAGCTTCGCGACGAGCACCGCGCCGGAGTCGTGCAGACGCTGCACTACCGCTGAGTTTTTCGTGGGGATGCGATTGCGAAATGGCTCGGCGCCGTAGGTCGTCGCGATTCCGGCGGTGTCGAGCAGATCCTTTCCGCCCCACGGGATGCCGTGCAGCGGACCGCGATATTTTCCTGCGGCGATTTCCGCATCGGCTTGCTTTGCTTGCGTGAGCGCGAGGTCGCGCGTCAGTGTGATGATGCAGCGCAGCTTGGGGTCGAAGCGTGCGATGCGGTCGAGATAAATTTGCGTGAGGCGTTCCGAGGTGATTTGCCGCGCTTCGATCCAGCGGGAGAGCTGCGTCACGGAAGCGAACGCGATGTCTTCGTCGCGCTTGGGCAATGGGCCCGGATCGTTCTTGCTGCGGACGAATTGATTGCGCTCTGGGCCTGCGTTCATTCCTGGCAGCACGGGATTCCAGCGCGATGCGGGAGAAAGTGTTGACTCGAGCGCGACTTTTTTCGGCCCGGTGCGCCGTTCGTAGAGCGCCGCCATCGAGTTGCGCCAGTTGCCTGCTGCTTGCTCGCGCTCCGCTTCGGTGAGCTCGACGCGCACGAGTTTTCCGGCTTCGGCGAACGTCGCCGGGGAAACCTCGGGGCCCACTGCCGGAGCGGTACCGAACGCGGAGGGCGTGCCTGGGGGCGGATTCACGGCTTGCTGGCGTGGTGATGACGTTTCGGATTGCGGTGTTGCTGACTTTTGATCTTCGGCGTGCAGCACCACTGCCGCGCCGAACAGACCTGCTGATGCATCAGCCAAAAATTCCCTGCGCGACTTCGCCATGCTTCCTCCGCTGCGACTTTTTGTTTGTGGTTGTGCTCCACATTTTTAACATCACCTGAGTGCGGATAGCAAAACGGAGGATCGTGTTTCTACGTAGGCGCGGAGGGAAACGAGCTGGTCGCAGTTTCGGCTCGCTCCATTTTTGGCAAAAATACTGTCGATTAGAAACGGGCTCTGTTGTTTGTTTTCAGTGACTTGGAGTGTGTTTCTAATCGCCGGACTGTCGATTAGAATCGTCCGTATTTCTACTGACCAGCGGGTGGATTCTTACGCATTGTTGTGTTTTCAGGTGCGATTCCACCGCCGGCGTCGCGGAAATTTCGAAGATTCTCGATTTTTTTCAGTCCCGCTCAACGCTAGCGCGAGAGAGTCGAGAGCACAGCTGTACACACGAACAGAAGCGGTGCCTGTCCGAAAAAAGATTGGAATCACAGAAATGCATGGTGCTGGCCGATCGTGGAACGTCTAAACCCGCAAAATCAAAGGCGTCGCTTTCGATCAAGCGCAAAAGCCGGCCAGGCGCGGGTTTACGAATTCTCGGAGGAGCGGTTTTCGCGCGCCGGCACCTGAATCCCCGCCGGTAGGGAAAGCAGCGCGACGAGCGCCCATATTTCCGCGCAGCCCTCGAGCGCACCGAAGACGGCTCGGATCGAATCCCAGCGGTAAAAACCTTCAAAGGCTTGCTGCATCGCGGCAGGATCGTTGCCGATTCGATGCAGACTCAACATGATGGGAGCAGCTTGGGTGGTAGTGAGCATGACGCAGATCGCCATCAGGGCGGCGCCGTACAGAGGAATGGCCACGGACAGGGGTCTTCGCGAACCCAGGCGAAAAGTAATCGCCGCTGCCAAAATCAACAGAGTTCCCCCGATGCCTGCGAGCGGGTACAGGATCCTGCCATTACCAAGATCCGCGTTGCGACTGAATGCGGCCCAGGCCGCGGGCCCCAGAAGATGCCAGGCAGGCATCTCCACCAAAGTTCGAGTCAAGCTGTCGGCAACAGCGCCCAGCAGCAGGCCCACGACGATCAGCACGATGGCAATGCGCAACAGCTTCTCACTTTTCATGACGGGCTCCTTTCTTGATGCATCGTTATACGAGGTACAAGATTACACCGTTCGCACACGAGCGTCAACAGAGCTGTGTTTTGCGATTGTGCCGGCGATATTGGGGCGAACTCACTACTTCTTTCTGAAGCCGTTCGGAAGTACACTACCTCCGTAGCCGATGTAACCGGCTATCCCAGGTGTGCGGAATGCCATTCGATCGGGAATTGCTGAAAGGCAGCATTGCGCTGCTGATACTGAAGCTGCTTTCCGAACGCGATATGTACGGATACGAAATCATCCAGGAGTCGCTACGGCGCAGCCAGGATGCATTCGAATTCAAGGAAGGCACGCTGTACCCTGCGCTGCACCAACTGCACAAGCGCGGCTATCTGCACTCGGAATGGCGGACGGGGAAGAATGGGAAGCAGCGGAAGTATTACGGTCTCACCCCTGGCGGCCGAAAAGCGGCGCGCCGCAGTGAACAAGAATGGCTTTCTTTCACCAAAGTGGTGAACGCCATACTGGCGAAGGCCAAAGCGTGATGCATCTGGATGGCATCGTTTCCCGAGTAATATCGCTGGCCAAGGTTCCCGGCAATCGCCGCCGCGCGGAAGTGGCGGAGGAATTGCGAGCCCACCTGGAGGATCTTGCGGAGGAGGTGCGAACCCAAGGCTATGACGAGGAGGCCACGGCCCGGATCGTCAGAATGCGCTTCGGCGAACCACAGGAGGTGGCGGGAGCGTTCGCTTCTGTGTACGCGCCGGAACGATTGGCGAAACTGATTCTGCAGTCGGCCATTTTAGTTAGTGCGTCTACGGTTGCCGTGGTTGTGGTGATTGGCACAGTGCAGTTGATCGCCGCGATTTGTAGTGCGACTTCCATTGTGCCGATCTTGCGGGGCATCCATCAGGAAGCTTTTGGTTTCGGTGCGATTACGGCGGGTTATTGCAGCGTGTACGCCGGGGAGCGCATTTTTCCTGCGTCGGGGGTGAAGGCCCTGCTGCCGAGTGTAACTTTGGGTTTGTGGCTCGCGGCGATTTTCGGTTGGCTGATCCCGCAGCACGCTGCACTGCCATTGGCTGCGTTTGCCTGTGCCGCGTTCGGCCGCCTGCTGCAACGTGTGGAGATGCCTTTGCTGTGGTTCGCTGGAACGGCGCTGCCGCTGCTGACGGCATGGGCGCTGGTTGGTCCGCTCATTTCCGGGTGGCAGTTTCCCTGGCTGGTGTGGCTAGGCTTAACAGTTTCGTGCAAGGCGCTGCAACAAATCGTTCGACTGTTCGAAAAAGTTTTTGTTGAAGATTTTGCGTAAGACGACAGCACTGCCAGGTTCTGAGGTAAATGGCGGAACATCTAAACCCGCGCGCTCGGCTGGGGCCTGCCTGCGGCAGGCAGGCGAGGGCGCGGCACCCTTAAAATCAAAGGCATCGGTTTCGGTTGGGCGCGAGGGCCGGCCACCCGCCAGGCTGGCTTGACAGACTTCGATTTCTATCGTAAATAGGTAGCATGTCTACGGTAGACGGTCTATCTGACGAGAGACTCGGGCTGCTACAAGGAACGCTTGAAGTGCTGATCCTGCGAAGCCTCAAGCCAGGGCCTAACCACGCCTACGGCATCTCGCAGTTTCTGCAGCAACAATCCGACAGCGAGTTTCTGGTCGACAACGGCTCCCTATACCCTGCGCTGCAACGTCTGCTGCAGCGCAAATGGATTTCCCCACAGTGGAAAACATCGCCCAACGGGCGCCGCGCCCGCTATTACGGCCTGACGCTGGCCGGGCGCAAGCAACTGGTCAAGGCAACTTCGAAGTGGAAGCGATTTGCTGTAGCCATGGCAAGGATTCTGGCAACGGAGAGCTGATTTCATGCGCCAATGGTGGTCGAAGATGGCACGTGCGCTCGGAAGAAGGCGGAATCTCGCCGACGAACTGCAGCAGGAGATGGACGCCCATCTTCAATTCCTGATCGATGAGAATCTGGAGCGGGGCATGCCGCCAGCAGAGGCACGTGCCGCGGCGCGGCGCCACTTTGGTAATGCGACAAGCGTGCGCGAACGAAGCTATCAATCGTGGCAATTCCCTACGTTTGAATCGCTCCTGCAAGACGTTCGTTACGCGACACGAGGCGTCTGGAGAGCGCGCGTCTTCTCGCTCATCGTGATTCTGACGCTGGCTGTCGGAATCGGCGCGAACACCGCCATCTTCAGCGCGGTGTACGCCGTGCTTCTGAAGCCGCTACCTTTCCCCTCGGGCGAGCGTCTGGTGTGGCTGGGCGAGTCCTCCGCAAAAGCCACCGGAATCAGCGTAACCTGGATCAATTTCCAACACTGGCGGATGGAGAATCACGCCTTCGAGTCGATGGCCGGATTCGAGAAGGCCGATCTGACGCTCATAGGCCGCGGTCAGGCCGTGCTCACACACGCCGGTGTCGTTACGAACGAATTTTTTAGCCTCACCGGCTCTCGTCCAATAATGGGCCGGCTGTTTGCCGTCAGCGATAATGAAACGCAGTCTGCTGCGACGGTTGTGGTGAGCAGGACTTTCTGGGCCGAAGCCCTCTCAGCCGATCCCCAGATCATCGGCAAAACGGTGACTCTGAACGGAACCTCACACATTGTGATCGGCGTACTCGCCCGAGACCCTGCCTTCTTCCTTCCGCCCGTAGATTACTATCTTCCGTACCGTCCTTCCGCCGCGCAGGCCTCAAAGCGCGAGGCACACGAATCGATGCGCGTTCTGGCGCTGCTGAAACCTGGGGTTACGCTATCCGAGGCGCGCTCGGACTTGGATACGATCATGCAGCGGCTCGCGCAGGCAGATCCTGGCCCTGAAGGCGACCATCGCGCGTTTGCCGAGTTCCTCACCGAGCACCGAGCGGGCGACCTGAGGCACGTGTTCGTCATCTTGATGGCTTCGGTTTGCCTGGTCCTGGTTCTGGCCTGCGCGAATATCGGCGGCCTTTTCCTGATTCGCATGACCACCCGCGCGCGCGAGATGGCAATTCGAACAGCAATTGGCGCGGGGCAGAGACGGCTCGCACGACAGCTTCTGACGGAGACCGTCCTGATTACACTGGTTGGCGGTGCTTTCGGAATCGTTCTCGCAGGATTTGGGCTGCGCACGATAGAGGTGCTCGGGCCACGTGATATTCCGCGGCTTTCAGAAGCCAATCTAAACCTCCCGGTTTTGATTTTCGCTGCGGCACTGACGCTGGCAGTGGCACTGGTTTGTTCCTTCGTGCCCCTGGTTAGTTCAGAAAAAGTGAATCTGACGATTCTGCTGAAGGAGAGCAGCACGGGCGCGGGCACAAGCCGGATAGGGCACATGCTGCGTGGAGGCCTTGTCATCGCGGAGATCGCGGCGGCTGTCATCTTGCTTTTTACTTCAGGAATCCTGCTGCGGAGCTTGTGGGCCGCCGAGAACCTGAATCCCGGATTCGAGCCCAAGCACTTGCTTGCACTCGAGCTGCAATTGCCGCCTTTACCTTACAAAAGCGAGGGGGCCATTCTCGACTTCTATGCGCGCCTTGAAGGCGCGCTGCGCGCGCAGCCGGGAGTGGAATCGGTCGGGGCAGTGAACTGTCCTCCGGCGGCTGGCGACTGTCGGGACTGGTGGTATTCCGTTGTGGAGAAGCCCGCGCCCGGCTCGCAGGATGTGCCCGTCACGCTGGTGAATATGACTGACGGGGCGTACTTCCGCACCATGCGCATTCCGCTCGTAGCTGGACGCGCTTTGTCCGATGAGGATAGGGCAGGCGTACCGGCGGTCGCGGTGATCAATGAAGAGATTGCGCGTGCGTGGTGGCAGGACCCTCGTGCCGCTCTCGGCCAGCACATTAAGGTGGGCGGACCGTATATGGAAGGTCCCGTCGTTGAAATCGTCGGTGTTGCGGCCAATGTGCCGCAGATAGGATTGGACAGCCCGCCCTTGCCGGAGATTTATTTGTCGGCCGCTCAAAAGGTTGATGCCGCAATGGTCGTGATGATACGGACCAAAGGTAACCCGGAGAGCATGATCGCAACCGTGCGGCAAGCACTCGCTATCGTTGACGACAATGTTCCCATTCAGTCGTTGAAAACCGCCGATATGTGGCTCGGTGCCACACTGGTACAACGGCGCTTCACCACGCTTCTGCTGCTTCTCTTCGCTGGGATTGCGGTGATCCTTGCCAGCATCGGTTGTTATGGTGTTTTTAACTACTGGGTCAGCTGCCGCAGACAGGAGATCGCCATTCGTATGGCAATGGGAGCGGGGACCATCGCCATCTTGCGTCGTACGGGAAGGCAAGTCGCGCGGTTAGGCGTGGTTGGGCTAGTTGTAGGACTCGCAGGAAGCTGGGGGGCGTCGCGTTGGCTCGACAGCGTCGTCTTCGGAGTCTCTACGCACGATCCAGTCGTTTTCACCTCTGCTGCATTGGCCGCATTCCTGATCGTATTGCTCTCAGCAGCCGTTCCGCTCTGGCGCGCCACGCAAATTGATCCCATCGAGACGCTGCGTGCAGCCTGATGAAGAGGGGCGTGAAGCGCTGTTATTTGAAACAGGCATGTTTCGCCAACGATCGTGCAGACCCGGTTGTGCTGTTCCTCTGGGCTCTCGCTTAGCTTGCATCGCTTTCGCCGGTGATTAGTGGACGTAATTGATTGCTATGGCGGGGGTCATGGTGGTGGGGGTGTTGTGACCTAGGGCGATTATGCGGGTGCCGAGGAGGACGCCGGTGGTGGGCTTCCAATTGTATTCGAGGGCTGGGGCGAAGCCGATGGCGTCGCTCGGGCCTGAGTTTAGTTGGATGTTGGGTGGAGACTGCGTGGGGTCATTTCCTGTGATGCGCGTGTTGTTTGTGTGGCGATAAGTGGCGTCTAGGGCAAGGACCCAGTTGCGGGTCAGGCTGTATTCCCAGGCTGCGTCCACGAAGGTGGAGGGGCCGGGCTTGGCGTGGCCTTGGAATCCTTGGCTGGTGCCGTAGACGCTGACGCCTGCTACGTTGGCGTAGGTGGAGAGCGACTGCGTGGCGTTCAGGCGCATGCGCAGGATGCGGCCGGTGGGCATCCAGAAATAAGTTTGGGAATTGAGCGCTACGGTAGTCGTGTAGGCGCCAGCGCCGAGGCCGTCGCTGGGGCGCGCGCCGAGCTGATCGTATTTTCCGCTGGGGAAGGTTTCCTGAAGCATTAAGGAGATTGTGGGAAGCTTGTACTGTTCGTGGAACTGCGTCAGGCGGTATTGGGCTAGCACGGTGACGTCCCCAACGCCGACGCCCGAGCTGCTAAGGCCGTCGCTGGATTTGTTGTAGCCGAAGGTGGGGATCAGGCCGACGGTGAAGCGATTGGCGAGGCCGTATTCGATGTAGGTGAGCGAGCCGAAGCCGTTGGTGTGTGGGCTGATTTCATCGTAGAGGTAAGGCTCGACCAGGAAATGTCCGCGGGGGAGCGTGGAGGCATTGTTCGCCAGCATGGGGCCGGTCCACCAGGCTTCGCCGAGTTGTTGGCGGTTGTCTGACGGTTGCGGCGAGGGTTTTTCCGCGCTGGGTGACGCGTCGGATTTGTCTTTTTCTTCCTGTTGGCTGATTTCTTTTTCGGATATGCGCGTGTCCAGTGCGATCCAGTTTACTTCCCAGGTTTTGCCGCCGTCATCGGAGAAGGATTGTTCGAAGCGGTAGGAGTTTGCGGCGATGTCTTCGAAGACGTTGCGGACCAGAATCGTGCGGTTGTGGAAGGTTTCCTGATCGTAAAATTCGCCGCGATTATTTTTGAATTCGCCGACGGTGGGGATGCTCATGCTGCCTTGCGCGCTGTTCGCGAAATTCAGGCTCCATTGGTGGGATTGCGGGTTGTAGAGGCGGAGGGAGAGGCCTTCGATATGGCCGCTGGGGCCGTCAACTTCGAGTTCCACGAGATTGGCGCGGCCATTCCAGATTTTGCGGATGTAGGAGGTGCCATCGTATTCGAGCCAGGTGGTTGAGTTGGTTAGTGGATGTTGCAGACGTTTCAGGTGCGTGTGCCAGGGGCCGATTTCGAAGTCGAAATCGTGTTGGGGGTCGTGGTCGGTGGCGGTGGGTGGAGCGTTTGTTTGCGATGGGTTGGGATTTTGTTGTGCGAGTGCTTGTAGAGGCTGAAAGATTAGCGCCGGGCCGCAGAGTAGGAGATAAGTACGAATATATTTCAGCGCGTTCATCGTTGCCTCTTTGACACTCCAGACTAGTGATGTTGAAGTGCGGCCGCTATCCGCTTCTTGCGCGCGAAGTACATCGGAACCGGCTAAATTGGCATCCGCGGCGAAAGTTGTGTCGTGCCTCCCGTTCGACCCTGCCGCAGGCAGCGTCTCAGGGTAAAACGGCGCTGGTGTGGCGACGTTTACCAGGACGAGAACCGGCGAGACGCCGGCGCTACCAACTGCAACGGCGAGCGGCGGAAATCATTGCGCTTTGCCGGGGGCGCCGGGCACGCGCGTTTGGTCTGTGATCCAGTTTACTTCCCAGGTTTGGCCGCCATCTTCGGAGAAGGATTGCTCGAAGTGGGGCGTGTTGGTGTTGATTTTCGTCCAATCATATCGAACGAAGATGGTTTTGCCGTTGATCGTGTCCTGGGTGTAAAAGTCGCCGTGGCCATTTTTGAATTTGCCGATTTGCGGCGGATCGGGGGTGCCGGTTTTGCTGACGGCCCAGTTCAGGCTCCACTGATGGTTTTCGGGATTGTAAAGACGCACGACTAGGCCTTCGATGTGGCCTTTGGGACCATCGGCTTCGAATGTGTCCAGTTGCGCGCGGCCACCCCAGATTCTGTAGCATGTGCCTGTGGCTGGAAATTCGTTCCAGGTGGTGGAGCCGGTGAGGGGATGAACGAGAAGCTTCACGTGATAATTCCATGTGCCGAAGAGGCCGTCGAAGCCGTGTTGTCCATCTTGATCGGCGGCGGTTGCTTGCGAGGCCGCGGAATCATTTTGAGCGGCCGCGGAGGCTTTTGCAGATTCATAGCTCATGCGGGTTTGGTCCGTGATCCAGTTCACTTCCCAGGTTTTGCCGCCATCGTCGGAAAAGGATTGCTCGAAGTGGGCGGAGTTCGCGGTGATGTTCGACCATTCATAGCGAATCAGTATCGTTCGGCCGTTGAAAGTGTCCTGGCAGTAAAATTCGCCGACCCCATTCTTGAATTCGCCGACCTGGGGTGGGCCGGCGAACAGGCCGGCTCTGCTGTTGGCCCAATAGAGATTCCACTGGTGGGCTTGGGGATTGTAGAGACGCAGGGTTAGGCCTTCGATGTGGCCGGAGGGGCTGTCGGCTTCGAATTCATCCATATTGGCGCGGCCGTCCCAGAGCGCGCGGGCGACGACAGAGCCGTCGAATTCGACCCAGGTGGTGGAGCCCGTCAGCGGATGCAGCAAGCGCTTCAGATGGATTTTCCAGGTGCCGATCTCGAAGTCGAAATCGTGTTGGCCATCGCGCGGCGTGGCCGCTTCGAGGACCGCTGGTGCGGCGGACGCTGTTTGCGCGAGCGCTGGAGCCGATGGCAACAGGACTGCCAGCGCGCAGAGCGTGCAAACCAGCAAATAAAATTGGATATGTCGTGATGCGATCATTATTTCCTCCACGTCAGAGATCCTTTTCACAGAACATTTTCAAAGGTCCTTGCGATAAATGATGAAGCCGGATTTTTCGGCGAGCTTGTCGTAGAGCTTCATCGCGGTTGCGTTGGTTTCGTGCGTTTGCCAATACACGCGGCCGGAGCCGGCCTGCGCGGCGCGGCGATAGACTTCTTCGATGAGGGCGCGGCCGATGCCCTGGCCTCTGGCTGATTCGACGGTGAAGAGGTCCTGAAGATAGCAATTGGAGCGCAGGCCGGTGGAACTGCGGTGAAAGAGGTAGTGCACGAGCCCGACTAATTTATTTGCGCGCTCTGCCACGAGGGCGTGGATTGGTTCGTAGCCGTCGAAGAAGCGCGACCAGGTAAGGTTCGTGATTTCGTCTGGGAGCGCGGTCTTGCCTTCGCGCCCGTAGAAAGCGTTGTAACCTTGCCAGAGCGGTTTCCATTCGGGGAAATCGCGTTGCTGGACGTCACGTACTTCGATCTTGCCGGTCATGATTTGGCTCGCGTGAGCGTGGCGACGAAGTTCGGTTCCCAGGTCTTGCCGCCATCGTCGGAGAAGGATTGCTCGAAGCGGTGCGAGTCTGGGGTGATGTCTGACCAGACGATGCGCACGAGGATGGTTCGGCCGTTGTATGGTTCCTGATCGTAGAACTCGCCGCGGCCATTCTTGAATTCACCGATGGCGGGCTGGGATACCGTGCCGTCCGTGCTCTTCGAGAAAATTTGGCTCCACTGATGGGCTTCGGGGTTGTAGAGGAACAGGGTGAGGCCTTCGAAGTGGCCGGCGGCGCCGTCGGCTTCGATTTCTTCCAGTTGGGCGCGGCCATCCCAGACTTTACGGACCACTACGGTGCCTTGCATTTCTGCCCAGGTGGTCGAGCCGGTGAGTGGATGCTCGAGGCGCTTGATGTGCGTATGCCAGGTGCCGATATTGAAGTCGAAATCGTGCTGGCCATCGTGCGGCAAGGCGGCTTGCTGCGCCGCTGACGCTAGTGGCACGGCCTGCATGATTGCTGGAACGGATTGCAACAGGCAACCCAACGCGCAGAGTGCGAAATAACTTCCGATACTCCAGAGCAGTTTCATTTTCTTCTCCCGACATGTGATCGTCGATCGGCGGTTTGCGTGTGTCGCGGCGACTGCGGCTACTGCGAACAGCGCGCTGTGCCGCTATAACATTGACGCGCCTTGTGGTATTTTGCTACGACCACTTTTTATGAAATTGGTGATACCACTTTCGAGGCGGGGCGAGCCGCTGTTCCGGCAGGTTTACAGCGGATTGCGCCAGGCCATCCTCTCTGGCACTTTCGGCGCTGCGGACCGGCTGCCTTCGACGCGCGAGTTGGCTGATGAGCTGGGAATTTCGCGGACCGTGGTGCTGCTGGCTTACGATCAATTGGTTGCGGAAGGATTTGCGGCGGGGCGCGGCGGTTCTGGGACTTATGTATCGGCGGGATTGAGTGGCGGCGGGAGCGTTGCTGGCAAGCCGAAAAAAGTGGAACGCGCCGCGAAACTACACCTCTCGCGGTACGGATCCACAGCAGACGCTCTCGGCTCGAGTGTGGATTTTCCCGGCAGGCGCTCGATTCCGCTGCGCTACGATTTTGCTTACGGCGGACGCGGCGACGTGGAAACTTTTCCGTACCAGATGTGGCGGCGGATTTTGCTGCGGCATGCGCGGAATGCTCCCGTTCGGCAATTGGATTATGGAGCGGCGGGGGGAAGCTTGGCTTTGCGCGAGGCGATTTCTGTGCATCTGCGGCGGTCGCGCGCGGTGATTTGCGATGCGTCGCAAGTGATTGTGGTAAATGGTTCGCAGCAGGCTTTGGATTTGATTGCGCGGGTGTTGATTGAGCGCGGCGATCCTGTGGCCGTGGAGGACCCACAGTATCAGGGCACGCGCGAGGTGCTGCGGGCTGCGGGAGCGCGGCTGCGGCCGGTGCCGGTGGATCGCGACGGGTTGCGTCCTGATGCGCTGCCGAAACATGCGCGCGTGGCGTTTGTGACGCCTTCGCACCAGTTTCCTACCGGCGCGATTTTGCCGCTGGCGCGGCGGGTGGCGCTGCTGGATTGGGCGCGGCGCAAAGCTGCGATTGTGGTGGAGGATGATTACGACGGCGAATTCCATTACGAAGGGCAGCCGCTGGAATCTTTGCAGGGATTGGACAGCGAGGGGCGCGTGATTTATGTGGGGACATTTTCACGGACGATATTTTCTGCGCTGCGGATTGGGTACTTGATCGCGCCGAAGTCTCTGGTGGCGGCGTTTACCGCGGCTAAGTGGTTGTGCGACCGGCACACGGCGACGTTGGAGCAGGAAACGCTGGCGGAATTTATTTCTACGGGAATGTACGAGCGTCATTTGCGGCGGATTCGGCGGAGGAACACGGCGCATCGCGCGGCGCTGCTCGATGCGATTCGCGAATATTTGGATGGGCGCGTGGAAGTGGGTGGAGATGGCGCGGGGACGCACGTGGTGCTGTGGCCTGCCGACATACACATCGCGGAGGACACGGTGATTCAGAGTGCGGCGGCGCGCGGAGTTGGCGTTTACGGAATTGCCGGATACTTTTTAGCGCGGGCGTCGCGGGCTGGGTTGATGCTTGGATATTCGCGCATGAACGAGCAGCAAATTCGCGAAGGCATTCGGCTGCTAGGTCAAACACTCGAAGCTTCGCCGACCTCGTAGCGCCTACGGCTTGCCCCTTGTTGGCCGCCTGGGCCTAGCCAAGACTCGAAGATTCCTCGCAAATTAATCTGGGTGTGGCTGTCGAATTCGTGGGTACTCCTTCGACGAGTAGGTAGAGGCAGGGGCAGCGAGCCTCCGGAGGGGTTATGGCACGGCAGTACGCGCTCTTTGAGAATTTGAAATCCATTGTTGGAACGGTGCTTATCGGGCTGGGGCTTTTTGTTGTGTACGGCAATCTGATGGACGCCGCTGCGCGATTGAGCCGCTTCGCCGGTGTTAGCGCTGACGCAGATCAGACGCTCGGCGAATTGACGGCTGTTGGTTTGGCCGCCTCGCAAGCGTTTCAGTCTTATCTCTTCGATCGCGCAGGGTTCTTGCGGGGTCTCTGCAAGATATTGATATCATTCTGGCCGTTGTTGCTGGTGATTGCCGGGGCGGTCTTGACGGGGGCGACTTCGCGAACGGAGTCCAGGAATTTCAAAGAAAAATTACGGAACCTGTCGATCTAACCGTCGTTCGATCGACGCGTCAGTAGAGCCAGGGTCCAGGCGGTCAACATCGTCCGGGATCCGGTGTTAATCCAGAAAAAGGGGGGCGTGCGATGCGAGTTATGGTGATGGTGAAGGCCACCAAGGATTCTGAAGCAGGAGTGATGCCAAGCCCGAAGCTGCTGGCGGAGATGGGCAAATTCAACCAGGAATTGATACAGGCGGGGGTGATGTTGGCGGGGGATGGGTTGCATCCTAGCTCGAAGGGCAAGCGGGTGAAGTTTTCGGGGCAGCAGCGCACGGTGATTGATGGGCCGTTCAGCGAGACGAAGGAACTTGTGGGCGGCTACTGGATGTGGCAGGTGCGGTCGATGGAAGAGGCGGTGGAATGGCTGAAGCGCGCGCCGTTTGACCGCGAGACTGAGGTGGAAATTCGCCCGGTGTTTGAAGCAGCGGATTTCGCGCGGTGAGGAAGTGGCGCACTTTCGCGTCGCGGGCGCTGCACGAGAAGTCGCCTGGGCGTGCCGCGGTGTGGAAAAAAATATTTCGAGTTGTCGATTTCATGGAGTTTCGTTCGACGCTTAGGTAGACGCCGGGTTCAAGCGGTCGAGGCCGACTGTGGAACACGGCGCAAAACTAGAAAGTGACAAGGAGAAACAGCAATGCGATTCATGATGATCGTGAAACATAAAGAAGGACAAGGCATGCCGCCCAGAGAATTAATGGATGCGATCGGGAAGCTCACCGAACAAGCGATCAAAGACGGCACGCTGCTGGGAAACGGTGGACTGAGCCCGACGGCGGCGGGAGCCAGCGTGCGGCTTTCCGGCGGGAAGGTCACCGTGACGGACGGACCGTTTACCGAGGCCAAAGAGATTATCGGCGGGTACGCGCTCTTCGAGCTGAAATCGAAGGAAGAAGCGGTTGCGGGAGCGGTGCAGTTCATGGAGCTCCACAAGAAACTTTGGCCGGGATGGGAAGGCGAGACTGAGGTTCGCGAGATGATGATGCAGCAGGACTGCGCGGCCAAAGCGTAAGGGCGCTTTTTATAGAAACAGCGTGGAAAAGGCCGTGTATTCGCGGCGCATTTCCGAGGCGGCGCGGTTCGCTTGCGCGACGAAAGCGAAGGTGGTGTGATGGGTAGCCGTGACGGCTACCGACACACAGCGCGCGATTGATGCGGTTTGGCGGATCGAATCGCCCAGGATTATTGCCGGGCTGGCGCGAATGGTGCGCGATGTGGGAATTGCCGAGGACCTGGCGCAGGACGCGCTGGTTGCGGCGCTGGAGCAGTGGCCCCGGTCGGGCGTGCCGGATAATCCGGGCGCTTGGTTGATGGCCGCTGCGAAGCACCGGGCGATAGATCATTTCCGTCGTAACGCGCGGCTGGAGCGCAAGCACGAAGAGCTGGGCCGCGAGATGGAAGAGAAGGAAATGGCCGTGCCGGATTTTGCAGCGGCGCTGGATGACAATGTCGGCGACGATCTTTTGCGGCTGGTTTTCATCTCCTGCCATCCGGTGCTTCCGAGCGAGGGGCGTGTGGCGCTCACGCTGCGCTTGCTCGGCGGGCTGACGACTGAGGAAATCGCGCGCGCGTTTCTGGTTCCTGAGCCGACCGTCGCGCAGCGGATTGTGCGGGCGAAGCGCACGCTTGCCGAAAAGCACGTCCCGTTCGAGGTGCCTCGAGGGGAGGAACTGGCGGCTCGTCTGTCGTCAGTGCTCGCGGTCATTTATCTCATCTTCAATGAGGGCTACGCGGCGACCGCCGGTGACGATTGGCTGCGGCCTGCGCTGTGCGAAGATGCGCTGCGGCTGGGGCGCATCCTGGCGGAACTGGCGCCGCACGAACCGGAGGTGCACGGCCTGGTGGCGCTGATGGAGATACAGGCGTCGCGTGCGCGTGCGCGCGTGGATGAATCGGGCACGCCGATATTGTTGCTGGAGCAAAACCGCGCGGATTGGGACCAGCTGCTGATTCGTCGCGGGCTCGCGGCGCTGGCGCAGGCCCGGGTGTTGAGTGCTGCGGCGCAAGGGCCGTACGTGTTGCAGGCGGAGATTGCCGCGTGCCATGCGCGAGCGCGCACGGCGGAAGAAACGGATTGGCCGCGTATTGTGACGCTGTATGAACAGCTCTCGCGGATTGCGCCGTCTCCTGTGATTGATTTGAATCGCGCGGTCGCGGTTTCGATGGCGTCTGGCGCGGCGGCGGGGTTGGAAGTGGTGGACGCGTTGACTGCGGAAGGCGCGTTGGAGAATTACCATCTGCTGCCGAGCGTGCGCGGCGATCTGCTGAAAAAGCTCGGCCGGCTGGGGGAAGCCCGCGCGGAGTTCGAACGCGCCGCAGCGCTGACGCGCAACGCGCGAGAGCGTCAGCTGCTACTGGCGCGTGCGCAAGAGTGCGTCACCGACGCACTCTAATTTGCGCGGGGCTGGATTTGCGGGGCGGCGTTGACATGGGGACTGGCGGCACCTAGAATCGCGGCCACATGGGATGGCCGTCGGTGCTGGCCGGGAGCGACGCCACGCCATTCCCGGCGGAGACTGCTCATCACGCCTGCTGCACTGAAACCCAAAATTGCCGTGGTGGATGATGACGCGCGGATGCGCGGGAGTATTGTCGCGGCTTTGCGTTCCACTTTTGAAGTGGTGGAGGGCGGAGATTACGCCGCGGCTTACAAACTTTTGCAGGAAGCAGGGTTGGACGTGCTGTTGCTGGCTGTGCCGATGGAATCGGGCGGGCTGCGCGAGTGCACGGAGTTGCTGAGTCGCCTGGCGGGCGGAGACATTGACACGCTGGTGATCGTTTTGAGCACGGACCAGACGAAGACGACGGCGCTGAAAGTAATTGACGCGGGCTGCCACGATTATTTTATTCAGCCGATTGATACGGACGTGCTGCGGCTGCTGCTGGAACGGTCCATCGAAAAGCTGCACATCCAGCGCGAGAACCGCATCCTGCGCGAGGAAATCAGCCGGAAAAATACGCTGGGAGATTTGATTGGCGCGACGGACGCGATGCGGCATGTGTTCGATTCGATCAAGCGCATGGCGCGGGCGACGACCAACGTGATCATCCGCGGGGAAAGCGGCGTAGGCAAGGAGTTGGTGGCCAAGGCGCTGCACGAGCAGAGCCCGCGGCGCAGCCGCGCTTTCGTGAGCGTGAACTGCGCGGCACTGCCGGAAGGATTGATGGAGGCGGAGCTTTTCGGGTACGAACGCGGCGCTTTTACCGGAGCGGTGGCGACGAAGGAAGGGCGGATCGAGCTGGCGCATCAGGGGACTTTGTTTTTGGATGAGATTGCGACGCTGACGCCTTTGCTGCAGAGCAAATTGCTGCGCGTGCTGGAGGATCGTTCGCTGACGCGGCTGGGTGGGAAGAAAAACATTCGTGTGGATTTTCGGCTGGTGAGCGCGACGAACGAGGATTTAGAAGAGATGGTGCGGCAGGGGCGCTTCCGCGAGGACCTTTATTACCGGATTCACGTGGTGCCGATTTTCGTGCCGGCGTTGCGCGAACGTGTGGAGGATATTCCGGTGCTGGCGGATTATTTTGTGAGCGTATATTCGGCGGCGAACGGATTTCCGGCGAAGCGCATCGCGGACGATGCAATTGCGGCGCTGAAGCGTTATGCGTGGCCAGGGAACGTGCGCGAGCTGGAGAATGCGATTCAACGCCTGGTGATTATGACGGACGGCGACACCATCACCGCGAAGGACTTGCCGGCGGAAATGGCGCAGTCTGGCGGACGCGAATATCGCAACCGGTTCCAACTACCTCCCGCGGGGATCAAGCTGGATAAAGAGATGGAAGCGTTCGAAAAGCGCTGGGTGCAGGAAGCGTTGGAACAGGCCAAGCATGTGAAAGCGGACGCCTCGAAATTGCTGGGAGTGGATCGCAACCGGCTGAATTATTTGTGCCGGAAGTACGATCTGTGATGGAGCGCGGAAGATGAAAGCGCGCAGAACGTCGAAGCGGCGGATCGATGCGAAATTCGCGCGGTTTCGTTTGCGGATTGCGCGCTCCGCGAAGCACCGCTATGGAGTGTTTGCGCTGGAGGATATTCCAGCGGACCGGCGCGTGATCGAATATACCGGCAAACGCCTGACGCTCGAGCAGCTAGGCAAGATGAAACCTCCCCAAGACACTTATATCGCGTTGATTAAGCCGGGTTGGTTCGTGGACGGCAGGCGGGATGGCAGCGGCGCCGAACTCATGAATCATTCTTGCGAACCGAATCTGGTGGCGCGGCGCGTGCGCGGGCACCTGCTGCTTTTCAGCCGGCGGAGGATAAGGGCCGGTGAAGAACTGACCTGGAACTACCATTATCCAATCAAGCTGAAGCGGGTGCCCTGCCGTTGTGGAGCGCGGACGTGCCGGGGGACGCTGCGGATTGTATTGAGTTGACGATTGCGCGGGCTGCGAGCGCGCTGGAAAATGAGGATTTGCGAGCGGCAAAAAATGCGCATAGACTTTGGCGGGCGCTTTGCATATAAGGGCAGCGATGCCCAATCGGGCAAATCAAGAGAGGAAGAACAAAATGGCTAAGAAGAAGTTGAAGAAGTCGAAGAAGATCCAAGCGACCAAACCGCTTTCGGCTCACACGGGGATCGGCAAGGTTTAAACTCAAGTTTTAGCGGCCGGCGCGCGCTGCGGAATGACAGGCGTTACGGCAAAAAAACGCGAATTTAGCGGCAAAGTGGGCCACTGCCCGAACGGCAGCGGCCCATTCTTGTTTGAGGTGCGCTTTGGTCCCCACGGAGCTACCGCATTCCTGCCTTTCCCATTCTGGCGGGACGGAGATGAGGATCCTGTGGGCGTTCGTGTTGAAATTCTCAACGGGCGTTGATTAATTCAACGCCGCGGGGGGCGCGCACCAAGGTGGGAGCGGATGGCTGGGGCAGGAAGTGGCGTAAATTGAGCGGGTTGCGGATTGGCGAATTGACGGCGAAGTTTGGCGACTGCTTTGCATATAGGTAGGCAGATGCCCAACAGGGCAAATCAAACGAGGGGGAAACAAAATGGCCAAGAAAACCTTGAAGAAGTCGAAGAAGCTGGAAGCAACGAAGCCGTTGACGGTCGGATACCAACCGAATCCTTTCAAGAGGTAAGCTGAGTTCGGTAGTCAGGAGCGCGCTGAAACACACGACGCGGCCTGAGAGAAGCATCTCGAATGGCAAGCGGGCCGCTGCCGCAGTGGCAACGGCCCTTTTCGAGATTTAACAGGTTGAGTGGGCAACTTCGAGGGGCGAGCGCGGTGGGCAGGCAGACGGAAATGATCAGTTTATAAAGGAGAACAGGTAATGGAGAAGAAATCGAAGCCAGTGAAGGGCAAGAAAGCGGGTACGGTTAAGCCGCTGATGAAGCGCGCGGATCTGCCGGCCGTGAAGCCCCTGATCAGGTTGTAACTAGATTCCACAGATTCTTCGGTTGGGCCCCTAGCCTTATCGGAGATTGACGTAGCAACACCCCCAAGGGCCGCCGTCCCAGGAACGGCGGCCCTTTCTTTTTTTCTGGCGTAATTCCGGAGCGCGAGCTCGTTGTAGGGGCGGGTCTGAGACCCGCCCCTACAAACTCAAAAGCAAAGTCGACTGCTCCCAGCTAAAGGTAGCCGCTACCCTCCAATTCGGCGCTGCCGAATCTCAGGATGAATCGCCGTTTGGGGCGATTCACAAATTCAAGGGCAAAGGCTACCAGGCTTGGCTATGCGCCCAGCGCCACACGGCGCGTGAGGCTTGCCAGGCCAGGGAAGCGCGTTTGCCGGAAACCTTCGCGGTTCCAGTCATACCTTCTGTCAGCGAGCCATCCGAGTTCGCGAATTCCATATCCACCGCGAAATAATTGGTGAGTTGCTGGCCCAGGCGTTCGAGGTTTTCCGTTTGGGTTACGGGGCGATCTGATGCAGATGCTGGGTAAATTCGGTCAACTTTGCCGGAGTAGGTGCGATAGGGAAACGGAACGACCTTGACCCTGACCTGCGCGCCCTGTTGAATTTCCTGCAAGTCCCAATCGCGCACGAGGATGCGCGCCTTCATGGTGGAGCGATCGACTATTTGGGCGAATTCCTCGCCCGCGGCAAGAAATGAGCCGGATTTTTGAGATAGGTCGCCCGTGGCAACGACACCGTTAATGGGGGCGCGAATTTCCAAAGATGCGGCGCGTTTTTCGGCGACGGCGAGTTCTTGCTGGAGGCGAGTGCGGTCGCGGACGGCGTTTGCGGCGGAGTCGAAATCCGAGCGGTCCTGGCCGGTTCGGAGTTGGCTGCTGGCGAGGGCCAATTGGTGGCGGAGCGAGTCCGCGTCGGCCGCGATCTCGGGATTCTGAAGGACGGCGAGAAGCTGTCCGGTCTTTACGGTATCGCCGGGCTTGACGTACACGGTCTGGACCTGGCCGGGAACTTCGGCGCGCACGTGTGCGGAGGCACCCGGCTCGAGCACCAGGCCGGTGGAAACGGACGAGGATACCGGGGGAATCATGAGCAGGAGCGCCAAGCCCAGCGCTCCGGCTTGCTGGGTTCGGGACATTTTCCAAGCCATATAGTCCTCTCTCTTCTGGCGCAGCCAGGCGCGCACCGTGGGTAATGCCTGCTGGATTCCCTTCCTTGCAAAAAAATAGATGACGATAAGAGTGGCGAGGTAGCCCCACTCGTCGCCGAGTTTGCTGACCAGGATGTTTTTCACGAAGACGATGACAAGGATGAGCAAAGTGTTGCTGTAAACGATGGCGGATACGCCGAAGAGGAAGAAAATGCGGCGCTGGCGTTTGCTGGCCGCGGGCAAATCAATATCGTGGCGGAGCAAATATTTCTGGGCCCAGGCGCGGAGGAAGGCGAAGGATTCCTCGCGGAGATTATCAATATTCAGGAATTGGGAGAGGGCGTAGTAGCCGTCCGCTTTGATTAAAGGATTGAGGTTGACGAGCGCGCCCTGAATGCCGCTGAGGAGCATCATTTTATAAGCAATGTCATTCAATACCGAGCCAACCGGAGAGAAGTACCAGACCACGCCGGAGAGTCCGCACAGGACCAGTTCAATCCAGATGCCGGCGAAGATCACCCACTGACGCTGCGAACCGCGTTCGAAGAGGAGAATGTCGGTGGTGTCCGTGTAAAAGGCCGGAGTGAAGTAGATCAGCAGGAAACCCATCTGGTGAACGTCGCCGCCGAAATGTTTGCAGGTTAGGCCGTGGCCGAACTCGTGAATGCCACCGAGAACGAGCAACAGAATCCAGAACATCCAGATGTCATAGGCGCTTTTGCCGGCAAAACTATACAGAGATGAGGTGTCGTGTTGGACGCGAGTCCAATCGGAGGCGAGCAAATAGCAGGCGACGATAAATACGCCAAAGGAAAAAACGACGAAGCCGGTCGTGAACATCCAGCTGAGGTAGGGATCGAGCTTGGCAAGGGTTTTGTCCGGGTCCCAGGCTTTGAAGGACATATAGAGGACGCTGGATTGTTCAACGCGGCCTTTGCGCTCGTCGCGGATGCGTTCGAGGACGGCGAGATTTTTTTCGCCGACGGAGCGCTCCCACAGGGCGGGCTCGATGCTGTCGAGGAATTCGAGGACTTCGGCTTCGCTGAGGGGGGAGTCGGGATGGAGTTCGGTGAGGGCGTCGGAAATTTCAGCGGCGGTGCGGGTGCCGTCGCAGAGTTCGAGGACGCCGTATTCGGTCGAGCCGTAACGATTGTAGGAATTGGTTTCGAAATTTTTGACGACGTAACTGGTTTCGCCGGAGATGGTTTGTTCGCTGATGCGCAGGTCGGTGCGGAGTTTGGGGCGGCGCAGGCCTTTGGCGAGGACGCTGGAGATTTGCAGGCTGGTGGGGCCGAAACGCATTCGATGTTCTCCGAGCTGGGTGATGCGAAATACTTACGATGATGTCCGTGCCGTCACCGTGAAGTCGGCAGCAACGCTGAACTTGGGTCGCCAAATTATCAGCGCGCACGGCATGCCGTGCCCCTACAGATGCAAAAACAAAATCAAAGGCTGGCGGTCTGAAGACCGCCGCTACAAGTTCAAAAGCAACATCAAAATCCCGACCCGTGAGTCGCGCATTTATTTAGGCGGCGCGGGTGGTGGATTCGGATTTAGATTTGACGGCGAAGCTGGGTGCGCGATCGGAGCGGAGCCCGCGACGGAATTGGTGGGCGCGGGGGCGGATGCGGCGCGCGATGCCGCGCTGGGCCATAAGACTTTTACCGCCATGCCGGGACGGAGGTCGGAGATGCCGGCGCCTGTTAGTTGGGCAAGGACGTCGTAACTGTCGCTGGCGGCGTCAATGGTGGGGCTGACTTTTGTGACGCGAGCTGTAAGAGCGCGGCCGGAATCTTCGACGAGGGAAAGCTCGACGGGGGTGCCGAGCGCAGGGCGGCGGCCTGAGGACTCCGGCACCTGAAACTGGACTTGCAACGGAGAGAGCTGGCTGAGGCGAAAACATTTGTCGCCTTTGGAAATGGCCTGGCCTTCGCGGATGTAACGGCGGACGACGACGCCAGAGAAGGGAGCATGGATGCGGGTCTGTTCCTGGTTCAATTTCAGGCGATTAATTTCGGCGTGGCCGCTTTCGACAAGTGCTTCGTAGCCGTGCAGGTCGTACTCGGCGGCTTTGGCTTCGAATTCGGCGGCTTCCAGATCCGCGTCGCTGGACAGACCGAGCGCGCGCAGTTGCTGCTGGCGGCGCAGGGCGGCGCTTTTGGCTTTGAGCTCGGCCTCTTTGTATTTTTTGTTGTTTTCCTCGACCTGCAGATCGGAATTGGCTTTGATGAGTTCCATTTGGATGCTGCGGTCGTCAATCTGGCCGAGGACGTCGCCGGCTTTCACGGTGCTGCCTTCGTCGTGGTTGAGCGACATTACGAGTCCATCGCGCTGAGAAGTGATGTCCACCTGATGTTCGACGGTGAGGACGCTGAGGATGTCGCCGGCATTTTTGGGTTTCGCGGGAGCAGTCGCGGGAGCGGTGACGGCGGGCGGTGGGGTGGGACTTGGGCTGGAGGCGACGGAAGAATTATCGCAACCGTTGGCGGCGAGCGCCAACGCGGCGATGAAAAACAGGTTTGCACTTCTGTTCATGATCAGTCCTTTTGGCATCCTGCTGCTTTGATCGAGCGCTTGAGCGGACCTCATGGCATCCAGCTCCAAATCTTCTCCCACAGCCAACGGAAGGGCGAGCGCAACAAGGTGTAGCCGACGGGATACCATCCGCTTTGGAACCAGCCGCCGACGGAGTGAATTCTGGCGCGACCGACCATGCCGTCGCGCGCGAGGCCGCGGGGATTATTGAAGACGGCGCGGGCAAGAAAGTATTGTTCGCCGGCGGCGGCTTGGGTTTGCGCGCTTACACGTTCGACGGCGCCTTCGAAGGTGGCGGTGGGGAAAGCGTTGAGCTTGAGGGCGACTTTGTTGCCGGGGTGCACGAGCTCGAGGTCCGTTTCGGCCACGCTCATTTCGGCGGCGATGCGATCCTGGCCGACGATTTCGGCGAAACTATCTCCGGGCTTGACCATGGTTCCGGTTTTTTCTTCGACTTTCGGAGTGACGACGATTCCGGCGATGGGCGAGCGTAACTGGGATGCGGCGACGCGCTGCTGCTCGAGTTGCACTTCGGCGTCGTGCAGGTCGGCGCGGATTTTGGCCTGGCCTGCGGCGGAGGGATCGTTGTGGAATTCTGCTTCGGCGAGTTCGCGGCGGGATTGCGCGAGGGCGGCTTCGGCTTGCGCCAGCTTTACGCGATCGTCGCCGTCATCGAGTTGGGCGAGGACCTGTCCGACCTGCACTGCATCGCCTTCGTGAATGAAAACGTGCTGGACTACGCCGCCGTCAATCGCGCTGACCATGCGGCGTTCGGCGGGAACGACAGTGGCATCGGTGCCGACGCGCAGGGGCCAGGGGATTATCAGCAGAAAGGCGACGGCAAGAGCGGCGCGCTGTGCGTAGAGCGCCCAGCGGCTGCGCGGCATCGCGGCCAGAAATTTCTTTTTTCGCTGAGAGAAAGGCTGGAGGAGATTGGCGAGCGGGACTTGTTGATAGAGCTGCGCGTTGCGAATGGCGACGGTGGTCTGGTTGGCGAGGATGGCGACGGTTTCTTTATTGTTGTCGGTGAGGAAATCGGCATCGCTGCTGAGCAGGGCGAGAACACCGAGGGTGCCTTGATCGTCGCGGAGCGGCAGCGCGTAAAAACCATTTTCCTGGTGCTCTTCGAGAAACGAAACGATCTGGGCGTGGGCTTCTTGTGGCTCGACGTGCCAGCCGTCTTCGTAGAGATCCGCGGAGACGGCTCCTTCCTGATCTGCAACCCATTCCAGGCGAGTGCGGAGATCGCTCATTTCGCGGGTCTTGGGCACTTCGGTTTCGCCGGAGAGGGCGCCGAGGACGAAGCGACCGCGATCGAAGAATCCGATGACGCAGCGATCGAAAGGCACGACGGAAGCGGCCTGCTGGACCACGGTGGAGAGCACATGGTCGAGGTCGAGGGTGGAAGTGATTTCCTGCGAAATTTTGAGGAGCGCATCGAGAGCGTGAACTTTGCGTTCGGCGTCGAGGAGATTGGCGTTGTGCAGTGCCACCGCGGCTTGTTCGCTGATGGAGGAGAGGAAGAACAGGTCGTCTTCATTGAAGGGCGTGCCGTCGGCTTTGTTGACCAACTCGACGACGCCGAGGACGTCGTTTTCTTTGCGGAGCGGGGCGCCCATCCAGGACACGATTTCGAATTCTTCGGAAGCGCTGATGCGTTCGGCGAGGCCCGGCTCTTCGGATGGGTTCTCGACTAATTTTGGATTGGCGGACTGCGCGATTTCACCGTGCAGACCTTCGGTGAGGGGGACACGGGCTTCGTCTTCGACTGTGGGATCTTCGCCGATTTTTTTGGCGAGGTAGAGATCCCGCGAGCCGGGGTCGGCGAGCCAAACGAGGCAGGCGCCGGCGCCCATAATGTCGCGAATTTTTCCGGCGACAACGGGAAGGAGGACGCCGAGCTCGAGGGTCGAGGTGAAGGTGCGGCCGAGATCGTAAAGCGCGGTGAGGCGTTCCAGCGTGAAGAGTTGGGATTGGCGTTCGCTTTCGATGGCTTCGAGATTGGTGAGCGCGGAGCCGGCGAGGCGGCTGGCCTCTTCGAGAAAGTGGGCGTCTTCAGCGGTGAATTCACCGGCGCGTTTGTTGAGAACTTCGACGACGCCTTCAGCGCGTTGAGCGCCCGGCAAGGAAACCACGATGGCGGATTTGACGCGGGCGCGGCTGGGTTCGTCGAGGTGCTCGAAATCCTCGGCGGTGATTTCCTTGCCGCTGACGCGGCGGGTTTCGGCGGACTCGTAAACTTCGGCGAGCAAGCCTTCACTGACGGATTCACCCAGCGGAGCGAAACGCTCGCCCGGCTCATTCCAGCGCATACGGCACACCAGGCCCTCGGCGTCTTTAGAGGATGCGCCGTTGGTCCAGACGAATACGGCGCGAGCGCCGAGAGTGGCGCCGACGCGCGCGGCGAAAGTTTTCAGGAGGGTATCCTGATCGCGGCAGGCCAGAGACACGCTCGCAAGTTCAAAGAGCGCTGAAAATGTTTCCATGATTCTCCCGGGGGAAGGGGGGCGTCAATTCGCTGACCGCGGGCGTCACCCACGTCCGCGGCGGAAGCGAATGGGCGCAGCCTAGCAAATCGGGAGAGTGGACGTCAAGGAAGTGAGGGACCGGCGACGAGTGACGAGCGGGTCGAAGTGCGGGTGGTTCACTGCATCTGGTGCGGGAGAAAGTCAACTTCACCACAGATGAACACTGATAAAGACTGTGATGAAGGTGAAATGACGAAGGCTGTGCGGTTTGATGACAAAGGCAGTGGCTAGTGCAGAGTGGCTAGTTGGCTCGAAGGGTTGGGCTGACGGTGCGGCGTTGCGTGACGACATATGCGCAATAACGTTGGAAACATTTTGTTGGTTGGCATCGTACCTACTACTGCGCGGCAATATCGCGTGGGAGCTCGGTGCGGAGTTGTCCCGAATGCGAACGGTGTGCGCGGATGGGGAGGGCAAGGACATGGGGACGATTAGCGATCAACTGAGGCAGGTTTTGCGACGGCTGGGGCGGGCGCCGCTCTTTACGATTATTACTTTGATCACGCTCGGAGTGGGAGTGGGCGCGAACACGGTGATTTTCAGCGTGCTGGAAGGAGTGCTGCTGAAGCCTTTGCCGTACCCGGAGCCGGAGCAGTTGATCGGAGTGTGGCATACGGCGCCGGGCGTGGGGATTCCGAACCTGAACATGGCGCCGTCCATCTATTTTATCGATCGCGAACAGAGCACTACGTTTCAAGACATCGGGGTATATGACGGCGATTCGCTGAGCGTGACGGGAGCGGGGGAGCCGGAGCAGGTGCTGGGGCTGGACGTGTCTGATGGGACGTTGCCGATGCTGGGAGTGAAGCCGGCGCTGGGGCGTTTGTTCACGCGCGAGGACGATTCGCCGGGGACGCCGGAAACGGTGCTGCTCTCGTACGGATATTGGCGACAGAAATTTGGCGGAGCTACATCGGTGATTGGGCGGTCTATGACGGCGGATGGCAAGCCGCGGGAAATTATCGGAGTGTTGCCGCAGGAATTTCATTTTTTGGATTTCGAGGATGCCGCGCTGGTGGTGCCGTTCAAGTTTGACCGCAACAAGACAAAGCTGGGGAACTTCAGCTATCAGGCAATGGCGCGATTGAAGCCGGGAGTGACGATGGCGCAAGCGAGCGCGGACGTGGCGCGGATGCTGCCGATCGTGAACCGCAGTTTCCCCGCGCCGGAAGGATTTAGCGCGGAGCTATTTGAGAAGGCGCACATCGCTCCGAACTTGCGGCCGTTGAAACAGGACGTGGTGGGCGACGTGGGGAAGGTTCTGTGGGTTCTGATGGGATCGATCGCGATGGTGCTGCTGATTGCTTGCGCGAACGTGGCGAATTTGCTGTTGGTGCGCGTGGATGGACGGCGCCAAGAGTTGGCGATACGCGCGGCAATGGGAGCGGGGTGGGGCCGCATCGCGATGGAGTTGATGTTCGAGAGCGTGATTCTCGGGTTGCTGGGGAGTTTGCTGGGATTGGCGCTGGCATATGGAGCGTTGCGAGTGCTGGTGGCGCTCGCGCCTACAGGTTTGCCGCGTATTCATGAGATCGGGATTGATTTGCCGGTGTTGCTGTTTACGTTTGCGATCGCGCTTTTTTCCAGCGTGTTGTTTGGCTCGATTCCGATTTTCAAATATGCGGGAGCGCATTTGAACACGGGCTTGCGCGAGGGAGGGAGGGCGCTGAGCCAGAGCCGGCAGCAGCACCGCGCGCGCAATGTATTGGTGGTGGTGCAGGTGGGATTAGCATTGGTGCTGTTGATTTGTTCGGGGCTGATGATTCGGACGTTTCGCGCGTTGATGCACGTGCCACCGGGATTTACGGGGCCGGATGCGGTGCAAACGTTCCGGTTCTACGTGCCGGAAACGGAGATTCCGGATAGCGACCGCGAACGGCTGGTGCGCATGGACCAGGAAATTCTGCGGAAGCTCGCGGCGATTCCGGGCGTTTCGTCAGTGAGCTTTTCAAGCGCCATTCCGATGGACGGACATAACTCGAACGACCCGATCTTCGCGCAAGATCGCCAGTACGCGGACGGAGATCTTCCGCCGCTGCGGCGGTTCAAATTCATATCACCGGGATTTTTGGCGACCATGGGGACCCCGCTGATTGCCGGACGCGATATAACGTGGGAGGACACTTACCAGAAACTTCCGGTGGCGATGATTTCTGAAAATTTCGCGAAGGAATATTGGCACGACGCGCGGAATGCGTTGGGGAAACGAATTCGTGTAGGGAATACGGACGACTGGCGCGAAATTGTCGGAGTGGTGGGGGACGTGTACGACAACGGGGTGGACACGCCCGCAACCAGCTCGGTTTATTGGCCGGTGATGATGGACCGGTTCGAGGGTCAAAAGGAAATGCTGCGGCGGGGGATCGCGTTTGTGATACGCAGCCCGCGGGCCGGTTCGCAAGCATTCCTGAACGAGGTGCGGGAGACAGTCTGGTCGGTGGATGCGAATGTCCCGTTGGCGGACGTACACGCGCTGGGATACTTTTACACTCATTCGATGGCGCGGACTTCGTTTACGTTGGTGATGCTAGGTGTGGCGGGGGGCATGGCGTTGCTGCTGGGAATCGTGGGGATTTACGGAGTGATTGCGTATTCGGTATCGCAGCGCACGCGGGAGATTGGGATTCGCATGGCGCTCGGGGCGCAGCGGAAGATGCTGGTGGGGATGTTTGTGCGGCAGGGATTGTGGCTGACGGGCGTGGGGATTGTGTGCGGGCTCGGGACGGCGTTTGCGGTGATGCGATTGATGTCTTCGCTGTTGTTTAAGGTTAGTCCGGTGGATCCGGTTACATATGGGGCGGTGACTTTGGGGGTGGTGGTCACGGCTTATTTGGCGTGTTATTTACCTTCGCGGCGGGCGGCTACCGTGGATCCTGTGGATGCTTTGCGGGCGGAGTAGGGGTGCGACGGGAAAACGCCAATCGGGAGATTGGCGTTCCCAGGAAATGCGTGGGAGTTTGCGGTGTCCCCTTGATTGGCGGGCTTAATTCGGTTAGCTTTGCTGGGCTGAACGAGGGGCATCGTGAAAATTGGTATTCGCAAAGCGGGGCGCGCCACGATCCTGGACCTCGACGGAGCGCTGAAATTGGGCGACGCCGAGGAAGCTTTTCGAAATCAGGTGCAACAGCTGATTGATGCTGGGGCGCTGCACGTGGCGGTGAATCTGGCGGGCGTGACGGAATTGGATAGTTCGGGGATTGGGGCTTTGGTGCGGGCGTTTACCACTCTGAAGCGCGCTGGTGGGAAGGCTACTTATTTTGCGGCGAATAAGCGGGTGATGATGTTGTTGAAAATGGTGCGGCTGGATTCGATTTTGGATTTGGCTGAGGATGAGGCTACGGCTTTGACACGGATTTAGATTTTTTCTTCTGTAGACTTTGAAATCCTTCCTGTTGTGAATTCCGATTTCTTGCGCTTTGGGGAGATGGCTGCTTGCTTGCGGCGGGTGTGGACGTGTGAGCTGTGGGGGAAGTCAAAAGACTTTACACAGAGGGGACGGAGGAAAGGCGGAGAAAAATCTGAGAAGGATGGAGGCGTGAATTGCTGAGTCGCGGCGGGCGCAGAGAGAACCGAGGCCGCGGAAATGTTGACGCCCGGGCAAGTTGGGGCGCAGCGAGCAGCGCCCCTGATATGGAACGACCTGTCAACTACGAGTGCTGTTTTTTCTTTTTGCCGGGACCGGAAGCAGGGTGGGT
>Ga0209006_10000071_pt1 | contig 105963 bp, 91 predicted proteins | sample JacPin_JW_Ref_O2_FD_188567 | JGI IMG/M metagenome (GOLD analysis project Ga0209006, IMG submission 188567) | Forest soil microbial communities from Algoma, Ontario, Canada - Jack Pine, Ontario site 1_JW_Ref_O2 (SPAdes) (version 2) | ecosystem: Environmental > Terrestrial > Soil > Boreal... | reverse complement strand
CAAGGTCAAAGGCATGATGGCATTCGGAATGAATGGCGTGATAATCGGGCCGGACACGAACAAGAATATCAACGCGCTGAAGAAGGCGGACTGGCTGGTGGTTGGCGAGATCTACGAGGATGAAACCAGCGATTTCTGGAGGGCGCCGGGAATCACGAAGGACGAGCAGAAAACCATAAATACGACTGTGTACCGGCTGCCGTGTGCGGGATTCGCCGAAAAAGACGGGAGTATGACGAATTCAGCGCGCTGGGTGACTTGGAAATATGCGGCGGTGCCACCTCCGGGAGATGCGCGGCTCGATCAGGACATTGTGGCCGACATTTTTCTGCGCGTGCGGGACCTGTACAAGAAAGAAGGCGGAAAGTTCCCTGACCCGATTCTTAATTTGAGCTGGGCGTATGCGGATGCGGCACACCCGTCGCTTGCGCAAGTGGCGATGGAGCTGAACGGCAGAGCGCTCGCGGACTTGAAGGACGACAAGACCGGGCAAGTTGTGCTCAAAGCAGGCCAGCAGCTGCCGGGTTTTGCGTTGCTCAAGGATGACGGCACCACGATGTGCGGCAACTGGATTTACTCGGGTTGCTGGACCGAAGCGGGTTCGCAGATTCAGCGGCGCGGCACGGAAGATCCCTCGGGCATGGGAGTTTTTCCGAATTGGTCGTGGTCCTGGCCGGCAAACCGTCGCGTGTTGTACAACCGCGCGTCGTGCAATGTGGACGGAAAGCCGTGGGATCCGGAACGCAAGCAGGTATGGTGGAACGAAGCAGCCGGGAAATGGGTCGGCAGTGACGTGCCGGACTTCAAAGCAGATTCCCATCCGAAAGAACACTTGGGGCCGTTCATCATGAATCCGGAAGGCGTGGGGCGATTGTTCGCGCCGATCGGAGTTTTGGCGGAAGGGCCGTTCCCGGAACATTACGAGCCAATCGAAAGTCCGACGAAGAATCTGTTCCACCCGGGGCAGTCGAACAATCCGCTGGTGAAGAAATTCAAATCGCCGTACGACAAGTTCGGCACGCCGGAAGAATACAGCATCGTATGCACCACGTACCGCCTGACCGAGCAGTATCACTACTGGACGAAAAATAATCCGATGAACGTACAACTGATTCCCGAACCGTTCGTCGAAATTCCGGTGGAGTTGGCGGATGAAAAAGGCATTCGCGGAACAGATCTGATTCACGTGATCAGCGCGCGGGGAACCTACACCGCGAAAGCTTTTGTGACGCGGCGACTGAAGCCGATGATGATTGACGGCAAGAAGGTTTATCAGATTGGATTGCCAATCCATCAGGGCTACCGCGGGATCCAAGAGGATGCCGGAAGAGACGCGCGTACGCCTGCGAATTTATTGACGCCGGCGGTGACGGATCCGAATGCACACACCCCTGAATCCAAGGGTTTCCTTGTCAAAGTTGAGAAGGCGTAGGGAGCGACGATGAGTCAGGCCTCAACAGAAATCGTCCGGATCTCAGGGCACGCTGGCACCGTCGCGGGCGCTGGACTGAACCGCGAATTTCAAGTTTGCAAACTCGTGGACACTACCACATGCATCGGTTGCAAAGCCTGCGAAGTAGCCTGCCTCGAATGGAACGGCTACACCTTCAGCGAAACCACCTTCGACAACTCGTACCAGACGATGCCCGAGACGGCCTGGAATTATTGGAACCTGATTAAGTTCAACGAACACGAGCGCGACGACGGCAGCATGATGCTGCTGATGCGCAAAGATCAGTGCATGCACTGCGAAGATCCAGGCTGTCTTGCGGCTTGCCCGGCGGATTCAGCCATCGTGCAGTATGCCAACGGCATCGTGGATTTTCAGGAGGCGCACTGCATTGGCTGCGGCTACTGCATCACCGGCTGCCCGTTCAACATTCCAAAATTCAGCCCCACGGCGCGCAAAGTTTTCAAATGCACGTTGTGCAACGATCGTGTGTCGGTGGGTCTGGAACCCGCCTGCATCAAAGCGTGTCCCACCGGCTGCCTGCACTTCGGCACCAAATCGGAAATGAAAGAGCTGGCCGAAACGCGCGCCGAGCAGCTTCGCGAAGTTTCGGGATTCGCCGACGCGGGAGTGTACGATCCGCCGGGAGTCAGCGGCACCCATGTGATCTACGTGCTGCACGATGCCAAGAATCCGGAGCTGTACGGGGGCCTGCCGAAAGATCCTCACATTCCCTACTCCGTTCAGTTGTGGAAAGGACCGCTGAAGTGGCTGGGGAATCTGGCAATGATTGGCGGACTGGTGGGTCTGGCTTTGCACTACATGCGGTTCGGCCCGAAGAAAGAAGAACCTATCCCGCCAGGTGAAAGAGCCGATGTTGAGAGGCGCGTATGAGCACCAATGCGGTTTCGCAATCCAGCGCCGCTAGCCAAAACGAGGAACTGATCCCGCGCTACTCGCTCGGTGAACGCGTGAATCATTGGTTAGGCGCGCTCTCTTACATATACCTGTTAATGACCGGCCTCGCGTTCTGGTCGCCGTATTTGTATTGGATGGCCGCAGTCGTTGGCGGCGCTCCAACGGCGCGATTTTGGCATCCCTGGTTCGGCCTGATCTTTGCCGGATCACTCTTCTGGACATTCAAAGAGTGGCACCGCGACATGCAAATCGACGATGGCGACCGCGCCTGGGCCAAGGCCATGCCCGACTATATTCAGAACCAAGACGACAAGCTGCCTCCCGTCGGCCGGTTCAACTTCGGGCAGAAACTCTTCTTCTGGGGAATTTTTTACAGCGTGATCCTGCTGCTGCTCTCCGGCGTTGCCTTGTGGTACACCGAAGCGCTTCCATGGAGTTTTCGCTTTGTGCGCTACGCCGCAGTGCTGATCCATGCGAGCGTGGCGCTCATCACCATAGGGCTGTTTCTGATTCATGTGTACATGAGCGCTATCTTGGAGGAAGGGAGCTTCGGCTCCATGATTCACGGCTACGTGACGCGCGCGTGGGCCTGGACCTTCCATCGCACCTGGTATTACGAGGTAACTGGTAAATTCCGACCCAAACAATGATCCTTGCGCAATGGGATCGCCGCATCCGGCGTGCCACCGAATTAACCTCAACGTATCCATTTGCCACTGAAGGATTGCGCTACTACGGACGCATCGCCACATTCCAGAAAAGTCTCTACGCGGAAATCCAAAAAAACCTGGCGAATTCACCAAAAGCTTCCGCCGACCGCCCACTGCGCGATGAATTAGATCTCTTCATCCTCTTGCCGCATTTTTCGCCGTTCTTATCTCTAATCCAGCAGATTGCTCCGCCGCCGATGGCACAAGCGGCCGCAGCGCTGGCGCAGGCCGGGGCCGCGGGATGGCAGAATGCGATTGAAAATTTCTGGCACGGCGACCTTGAACTGACCGCGCACCTCGCCGATGGCCCGCAGACCGGCGCTACCGATTCGTCGGATGCAATTTCTTCCGATCGACTGCTCGCCTGGATATTTCTCCAGCCCTATGCCGAATACCTCGCTAATCATCGCGAAGTCGCGATCGTGGATGGAGCTCCGTCAACCTGTCCGCTATGTGGCGGCAGACCGATTGTCGGTGTATTGCGCAGCGAAGGGGACGGTGCAAAAAAATCGCTGATCTGCATGCTCTGCGCCCACGAATGGAATTTTCGTAGAATTTATTGCCCGGCATGTGGCGAGGAAAGAGAGCCTCAGATGGCATTTTATTCCGCACCAGAGATCGCGCACGTCCGAGTGGACGTCTGCGACACCTGCCACACCTACCTGAAGAGTATTGACTTGACCAAGACGGGGCTGGCGGTCCCCATCGTGGACGAACTGGCGACCACACCTCTAGACCTGTGGGCGCTAGAGCATGGCTATCAGAAATTGCAACTCAACCTGCTGGGAACCTAGCCGAGAACAAAAAAAGTGGTGCGCCAGGAGAGGTTTTCCACTCCCGACGCCTCTGTTCGAAGCTCACCTCTTTCAGGCCTGAGTCGCGTTTTGCTCAGAATGACAATCCTTCATCCATATACATTGAACACTGTAGAGGCCCGCTCGCGCTCTTATGCTAAGAATTAGAGACATTCTCATAACGCTGCAGTTATAGCAGCATCGCTGGAAACCGTTGAGAAATACGAGGCTACTGGCTTCGTGGATGCTTACGTTGAAAAAACGCCAGTGCATTCTCTCCGGTACCTTTGCGCGTCCATTGTTTTGTGTATAGAGGATAGGGCATGAAAAGAACCGAGCAATCCGTCACAACGGCGAACCCAGTTAACAAAGCGAGCGCTAAAAGCAATGGAGACCGCGATGTTCGCGTGGATGTCTCGTTTGCTGATCTCAGCGTAATTCTATCCAGCCTCCAGACCATGCGCGATGGCGACTTCTCCGTGCGACTACCTGGAAACTGGATCGGAGTCGCCGGAAAAATCGCCGACACCTTCAACGAAATCGTCACGGCTAACGAACAGATGGCCAAGGAACTGAAGCGTGTCGGGCAGGTCGTCGGGAAAGAAGGCCGAACCCGGGAACGCATGCGCTTTGATTTGCCGAAAGCCGCTTGGGGCGAAATGGAAATGTCCGTCAATACGCTCGTTGACGACTTGCTCCGGCCGACAACAGAGGTGACACGCGCGATCGCCGGCGTTGCCAAAGGTAACCTCACCCAAACCGTCCAGCTGGATGTGGACGGCCGGCCGCTCGAAGGCGAGTTTCTTCGTTCCGCGACGATTGTCAACACCATGATTCAGCAGCTCGGCGTTTTCACGTCCGAGGTTACCCGTGTCGCACGGGAAGTTGGCACCGACGGAAAGCTGGGTGGACAAGCCGTCGTTCCCGGCGTCGCCGGCACCTGGAAAGACCTTACCGATTCGGTCAACTCGATGGCCAGCAATTTGACCGGCCAGGTTCGGAATATCGCCGAAGTTGCCACAGCGGTAGCCAGCGGCGACCTTTCGCGCAAAATCACGGTCGATGTCCGCGGGGAAATTCTGCAATTAAAAGAAGCGATCAACACGATGGTGGATCAGCTTCGTTCCTTCGCGTCGGAAGTGACCCGCGTCGCCCGCGAAGTCGGTACCGACGGAAAGCTGGGCGGACAAGCCGTCGTTCCCGGCGTCGCCGGCACTTGGAAAGACCTAACGGACTCGGTCAACGCCATGGCCGGAAACCTGACCGCGCAAGTTCGCAACATTGCTGAAGTCACCACGGCAGTCGCTCGTGGCGACCTCTCCCGCAAAATCACCGTGGACGTGAAAGGCGAAATTCTCGAACTCAAAGACACCATCAACACCATGGTGGACCAGCTCAACGCCTTCGCCGGAGAGGTGACGCGCGTGGCCCGCGAAGTCGGCACCGAAGGCAAACTCGGAGGACAAGCACAAGTTCCCGGAGTGGGCGGCACTTGGAAAGATTTAACCGACAACGTAAATTTCATGGCCAGCAACCTGACCGGCCAGGTCCGCAACATCGCCGAAGTCGCCACTGCCATTGCTCGCGGCGACCTTTCCCGCAAAATCACCGTGGACGTGCGCGGAGAAATTTTGCAGCTCAAAGAAACCCTCAACACCATGGTGGATCAACTGAACCGTTTCGCCGGTGAAGTCACCCGCGTCGCCCGCGAAGTGGGCAGCGAAGGCCGCCTCGGCGGTCAGGCCAACGTGCCCGGTGTAGCCGGAACCTGGAAGGATTTGACCGACTCGGTCAACTCCATGGCCGGAAACTTGACCGCGCAAGTCCGCAACATCGCGGAAGTGACCACCGCGGTCGCGCTGGGAGACTTGTCGCGCAAAATCACCGTGGATGTGAAGGGCGAAATTCTGGAATTGAAGAACACCATCAACACCATGGTGGACCAGCTCAACGCTTTCGCCGGAGAAGTAACTCGCGTCGCCCGCGAAGTCGGCACTGAAGGCAAACTCGGCGGCCAAGCACAAGTTCCCGGGGCCGGTACCTGGAAAGACCTCACCGACAACGTGAATTTCATGGCCAGCAACTTGACTGGCCAGGTCCGCAACATCGCCGAGGTCGCCACGGCCGTCGCCAGAGGCGACCTCTCGCGCAAAATCACCGTGGACGTGAAAGGAGAAATTCTCGAACTCAAAGACACGTTGAACACCATGGTGGACCAGCTCCGGTCTTTCGCCTCCGAAGTCACGCGCGTCGCCCGCGAAGTCGGCACTGACGGAAAACTCGGCGGCCAAGCCCAAGTTCCGGGCGTCGCGGGAACATGGAAAGACCTCACCGACTCGGTCAATTCCATGGCCAGCAACTTGACCGGCCAGGTTCGTAACATTGCCGAAGTAGCAACCGCCATCGCCAGCGGCGACCTCTCCAAGAAAATCACGGTAAACGTCAGCGGCGAAATTCTACTGCTTAAAGAAACCATCAACACCATGGTGGACCAGCTCAACGCCTTTGCCGGTGAAGTCACCCGCGTTGCGCGCGAAGTTGGCAGCGAAGGCCGACTCGGCGGTCAGGCTAACGTCCCCGGCGTCGCCGGAACCTGGAAAGATTTGACCGACTCGGTCAACTCCATGGCCGGAAACCTTACCGGTCAGGTGCGTAACATTGCCGAAGTCACCACCGCCGTGGCCCGCGGCGACCTCTCCCGCAAGATCACCGTGGATGTGAAGGGCGAAATTCTGGAACTGAAGAACACCATCAACACCATGGTGGATCAACTCAACGCCTTCGCCGGAGAGGTCACCCGGGTCGCCCGCGAAGTCGGCACTGAAGGCAAACTCGGCGGACAAGCGCAAGTACCCGGAGTCGGCGGCACCTGGAAGGATCTAACCGACAACGTGAACTTCATGGCCAGCAACCTGACCGGCCAGGTGCGCAACATCGCGGAGGTCGCAACAGCCATCGCCAGCGGCGACCTCTCCCGCAAAATCACTGTGGACGTGCGCGGAGAAATTCTGCAGCTCAAAGAAACTCTGAACACCATGGTCGAGCAGCTGCGATCCTTCGCTGCGGAAGTCACGCGCGTGGCGCGCGAAGTCGGCAGCGAAGGCCGCCTTGGCGGACAAGCCAACGTCACTGGCGTCGCCGGAACCTGGAAGGACCTGACCGATTCGGTCAACGCCATGGCCGGAAACCTCACCGGTCAGGTTCGAAATATTGCAGAGGTCACCACCGCCGTGGCGCGCGGTGACCTCTCCCGCAAAATCACCGTGGACGTGAAGGGCGAAATTCTGGAATTGAAGAACACCATCAATACCATGGTGGACCAGCTCAACGCTTTCGCTGCCGAAGTGACCCGCGTCGCCCGCGAAGTCGGCACTGACGGAAAGTTGGGCGGCCAGGCCCAGGTACCCGGTGTGGCCGGAACATGGAAAGACCTCACCGACAACGTAAACGTGATGGCCGCGAACCTCACCGAGCAAGTTAGAGGAATTGTAAAAGTTGTGACCGCCGTCGCGAACGGTGAGCTAACCAGAAAGCTAACCGTTCAAGCCAAGGGCGAAGTCGCGGCACTCGCCGACACCATTAACAACATGACCGACACGCTCGCGACCTTCGCGGATCAGGTGACCACGGTCGCGCGCGAAGTCGGCGTCGAAGGCCGTCTCGGTGGTCAAGCCAACGTTCCGGGAGCCGCCGGCACCTGGAAAGACTTAACCGGTAACGTCAATCTCCTCGCTGACAACCTAACCAACCAGGTTCGGGCCATCGCCGAAGTTGCTACCGCAGTGACGAAGGGTGACTTGACGCGTTCCGTGCAAGTCGAGGCCAGCGGCGAAGTGGCCGAGCTAAAAGATTACATCAACACCATGATCGATAATCTTCGGCTCACCACCGACCGCAACAACGAGCAGGACTGGCTGAAGACCAACCTCGCGCGATTCACCGGCATGTTGCAAGGTCAACGCGACCTTACCACCGTTGGTCAGATGCTTTTGTCCGAGCTCGCTCCCCTCGTAAATGCCCAGCAAGGTGTGATCTATCAAATGGAAGAGGAAGAGCGCGGGAATATGGTCCTCCTCTCCGTTTTTGCAGACAGCGCGGAGAACGGGCACTCGCGCCGCGTGCATGTCGGTGAAGGACTCGTCGGCCAATGTGCTGCGGAAAAAAGACGCATGCTTATCACCGACGTGCCCTCGAACGCCATCCCGATTCGTTCTGGTTTATTCGAAGCTGTTCCGCGCAACGTGATCGTGCTTCCCGTTCTTTTTGAAGATCGCGTAAAGGCCGTCATCGAATTGGCGACGTTAAGCGTCTTCACCGCCTCGCATCTCGCGTTCCTTGAACAGCTCACCGCCAGCATTGGCATCGTGCTCAACAGCATCGAGGCCACCATGCAAACCGAAGGCCTGTTGAAGCAGTCCCAGCAACTGGCCGCCGAACTGCAAACGCAGCAGACCGAATTGCAGCAGACCAACGAGCAGCTGGCTCAAAAGGCGCAACAGCTCGCCGAACAGAACGTCGAAGTCGAACGCAAGAATCAGGAAATCGAGCAGGCTCGCCGGGCCGTGGAAGAAAAGGCCAAGGAACTCGCACTCACCTCCAAATATAAGTCCGAGTTCCTAGCCAACATGTCGCACGAACTGCGCACGCCCTTGAACAGCATTCTCGTTTTGGGCCAGCAGCTAAACGACAATCCTGATGGGAACTTGACGCCAAAACAGGTTGAATTCGCGCGCACCATTCACGGTGCCGGAACCGACTTGTTGAACCTGATCACCGACATTTTGGACTTGTCGAAGATCGAATCCGGAACCGTTTCCGTGCAGGCGGAGGAAGTGTTCTTCGCCAGCCTGCTCGATATGATTGCGCGGCCTTTCCGCCATGAAGCGGAGAGCCGGAAACTCAATTTCGAAATTCAGACTGATCCGAACCTCACACGCAGCATGGTCACCGATTCGAAACGCCTGCAGCAAGTACTCAAGAATCTTCTTTCCAACGCTTTCAAATTCACCGAACACGGCAGTGTTCGCCTGAAAGTCTTCGCGGCCGAAAGTGGCTGGAGCGAAGATCACACGGTCCTGGGAAAATTGACCTCCGTCATCGCATTCGAAGTCACCGACACGGGCATCGGCATTCCATCCGAGAAACAGCGGCTTATTTTTGAAGCGTTCCAGCAAGCCGATGCCGGAACCAGCCGTAAGTATGGCGGCACTGGCCTGGGACTGGCAATCAGTCGTGAACTCGCCGGCTTGCTTGGCGGTGAAATTCAATTACGCAGCGCCCCGGACAAAGGCAGCACGTTCACCCTCTACCTGCCTCAGACCTACATCGGGCCGGCCACAGGTGTTAGCCCTGGCGACGCGCGAACCTCTCCAGCGCTACTGACACGAGAGCCGTCGGCGGTGGCCACCGAGCGTTCCATCGAACGGATCCCGGATGACCGCGAAGATCTGAAGGACGACGATGCCATTCTCCTGATCGTGGAAGATGATCCACATTACGCCCGCCTGCTCTGCGATCTGTCTCGCGAGAAAGGTTTCAAAGTCCTTGTTGCCAATCGCGGCGCGGACGCTTTGGAACTCGCTCGCGAATTCCATCCCACCGCGGTTTCACTCGACGTCTTTTTGCCAGATATGTTGGGATGGACGGTCCTGAATCACTTCAAGCAGGATCCTACAATGCGTCACATTCCGGTTCAGATGCTGACACTCGATGAAGATCGTCAGCACGGCTTGGCCAGCGGCGCATTTGCCTATGTCACCAAGCCAACTACGCCCGGGGAGTTAGAAGGAGCGTTCGTTCGCATCAAGGAATACACCGAGCGCTCCCGCAAGCGCCTTCTCGTCGTGGAAGACGACCCCGGCGAGCAACTCAGCATTCAGGAGCTGCTCGGCTACGACGACATTGATGTTCAAGTCGCCGCGACGGGTTCTGCCGCGCTCGCCGCCGTCGCCGAAGAACCGTTCGACTGCGTCGTTCTCGATCTTCGTCTTCCGGATATGTCGGGCTTCGATATTTTGGAACGTTTCCGCGACGATCCCTCGCTGAATCATCTGCCCGTGGTGGTATTTACCGGCAAGGACTTGTCGCCGGAAGAAGATGCGCGCCTGCACATGCTCGCTCGCAGTGTGGTGGTGAAAGGCGTTGAATCGCCCGAACGGTTGCTCGACGAAACGGCTCTGTTCCTGCATCGGGTGGTCACCGATCTTCCTCCGGAAAAGCAGCGCATGCTCGACCGCCTGCACCATTCAGATGATGCTCTAGTCGGCAAAAAAGTGTTGGTAGTGGACGACGATGTCCGCAATATCTTCGCGCTCAGCAGCGTACTGGAACGGCGCGGAATGACGGTCTTGACCGCAGGGACCGGCCGCGAAGCGATCTCCACGCTCGAATCCACGCCGGATGTTGCGATCGTGCTTATGGACATCATGATGCCCGAAATGGACGGCTACGAGACGATGCAGGTCATTCGCCAAAATCCTTCGTTCCGTCGCCTGCCTATCGTGGCGTTAACCGCTAAGGCCATGAAGGGCGACCGCGAAAAATGTCTGGAAGCCGGAGCGTCGGAATATTTGGCAAAACCCGTAAACACTGAACAGCTGCTGTCGGCGTTACGAATGTGGTTCCATCGCTAGAATGTTGTGTTCGTTTCTAAAAGCCGACCAAATAACGGCGCAAACGTCTGAGTCCGATCGAAGGCGCCGAGGGGAACGATGAACGATCAAGGAAAAGTAAACATTCTGATGGTGGACGACCAGCCCGCCAAACTGCTCAGCTATGAAGTCATCCTTAAGGAACTGAATGAGAATCTCATCAAGGCGCATTCCGGCAGGGAAGCTTTAGATCATCTTCTGAAAACCGACATCGCCGTCGTGTTGATGGATGTCAGCATGCCCGAACTCGATGGCTTCGAACTTGCCGACATGATTCGCCAGCATCCACGTTTTCAGCGGACCGCTATTATTTTTATTTCCGCGGTGCATCTTACCGACGTGGACCAGCTCAAAGCTTACCAGCGTGGCGCGGTGGACTATATTTCGGTGCCGATCATTCCTGAATTGCTGCGCGCGAAGGTCAGCGTCTTCGCCGATCTACATCGCAAGACGCGCCAGCTCGAGCTTCTGAATCGCGATTTGCGAACTCTGTCGGCGCGGCTGATGGCCACCCAGGATGAGGAACGCCGTCGCATCGCTCGCGATTTGCACGACAGCGCTGGCCAGGTGGTCGTCGCCTTCGCCATGAACAACGAGATCGCTTTGATGGAAGCCGATAAGCTCAGTTCCGGCGCGGCCGAAGCGCTTCGCCAAAATACCGAGCTCGCCCAGCAGTTCTCGAAAGAAATTCGCACCATCTCCCACCTGCTTCACCCGCCCCTGCTCGATGAAATCGGCCTGCTGCCCGCCATAAAGCTGTTCGCGGATGGATTTGCGGAGCGCAGCAAAATTGAAGTTACCGTGGATCTCTCGCCGGAAGTTGGCCGTCTCGCTCCGAACATGGAAATTTCCATATTTCGAATCGTGCAGGAATGTTTGAGCAACGTGTACCGCCACTCAGAAAGCAAAACGGCGCATATCAAGGTGTGGTCAGTCGACGATAGGACTCTCACTCTCGAAGTTCGTGATCAGGGCAAGGGAATCTCCGCCGAGAATCGTCTCTCGCGGAACTCCGGCGCGAACCATGGTGTGGGACTGAGCGGGATGCGCGAGCGCGTTCGCGAGCTGGGTGGCACTCTCGATATTCGCTCAACGGGAGAAGGCACCATCGTAACCGCGGTTCTTCCAGCCACGAGCGCCGCAATCGTAGACGCGTAAGGTCGCCTGGTGTTCTCACCGCCGGCCCATCCGGGTGCGGCGATCATCGACGGCTGAATCTTTGCAAGGTCAGAATACTTTCCTGCTTCGCGTCTGAGTCAATGAACACCAGAGTTTTTGTCCGGCGACACGACGTTGGCTCCTATCAACAACGCGCTGTCGGTGTAGCCAGACTGTACTGTTACGTAGCTTTGTTCGCGCAGTTCGGCGAGGTATACCCGTATGCGCGGCTGCACTTTCTGGGCGTAGAGGGTGTTACGAATCGCGTCTTCGACTTTGTCCATGGGTTGGACTCCGGCCTGGAGATGATCTTCCACTTTTAGGAATTCGAATCCAGCGCGGGTCTGGATCACATCCGTGATCTGGCCTTTGCTCATTTCGAAAACAATCGCTTCGATCTGCGGCGGGAGTTCTCCCTTCTTGAAAGTCCCGAGATCGCCGCCGTCTTTCGCCGTGCTGCCCTGAGAATAACGGGTGGCGACCTGCTCGAAATCATCGCCGTTCAGGACGCTGGCGCGCAGGCCTTCAACTTTGCTGCGTATGGCAGCAAATTCCTCCGGGCTCCTGCCTTCGGTGCTCAGCGAAATTTCCGACAGCACTACGCGCTCCGGCAGCGCGAATTCCTGGGTGTGCTCGTCGTAATATTGCTTCACTTCGTCGCCGGAAACTTCCAGATGCGAGCCGACTTCGCGCCGCACGACTTCTTTCTGCAGCAGCGAATTGCGAATAGTGGTCTTGTAATCCTCCCAAGTGAGGCCGGAAGCTTCGACACCTTTTTGCAGATCCCCGAGGGTTGCGAGGCCGTTCTGCTGGCGGACTTCGTCGAGGCGTTCGGTCAGGTCCGACTCGACGCTGATGCCCATGTCTTTGGCGCGCTGCACCATGAGTACCTGATCAATCAGGCCGCGCAGCAAGTCTTTCTGCTGCTCTTTAAATTGATCCGCAATTTTGTCAGGCGGGCAGCCCTGACAATCGCGCGTCGTTTCGTCGTGCAGTTGCTGCTCGGCTTTCTGATACTCCGCGAGAGTGATGACGTCGTCGTTCACGCGCGCGACAATTTCCCCGGCGGATGCGATCTTGGCCTGCGTTTGCCCTTGGGCTCGCGTTCCCAGAACGATCAGCGTGCCGAGCACGGCAAACGTGACGGACCTGACGAAGGATGCAAATCGGCGATTTTTCATGGCGCGCACTCGTTTCATATTGGCTACGACGATTGTAGCTGGAATTTCGAGTCCCGAAAATCGATGACCGGCAAGTTCGGGCTTAATGCCAAATATTTAAAAGTTACGGCTTATGGGTCGAAGGAAACTGGTTTCGCCGCTCAATACAGCCTCGACGGCGGGCACCAGGTCCGTTTCAAGGTGGAACTTGTTCACGAAACCTTTTACGCCAAGTTCCTTCAACTGCCCGGCGAATAAGTTGACTTCGTGGTTGGTAACAATTATTGAGTGGGGACAGTATCCAAAGATGGCTTTCGCAACTTCGATGCCATTCAGTCGCGGCATCTGAACATCCAAGACGGCCAAGTCCGGGAGAGATTTCTTGGCGAGATCAACTGCCTCCTGACCGTCTGCCGCCAAGCCGCAAACTTTCCAGCCTGACCTATGTGAGAGCAGAGCCGCTAGTCGCAAACGCGTCTTTTTGTGGTCATCCGCGACCAAGATTTGAATAAGCCTCGGCATCGCGCGCACGAGCTTATCTTTAACCTCGATCTAATACCCATCAGGTAAATGCCTTAAAGAGCCTTTGGCGACTTTCAGATTTCGGCAGAGCAGTAGGGTGCGCGGCCCGTTCGTTTGACTGAAAACAATTTCACCGACGAAGGAAGTCGATCGCGCTCAGATTGTAATTTCGTTCGTCGTCGATGGCCGGCATGAATCCAAACGCCAGCCTGCTTCTAAGCGCGCCCAACCGTCATCCTACATGACAAAGTAGACACTAATTCGAGTGACACATCCTGTCTACTATTAAAGCCCGATTGATCAGTGATCGCTCGCGCGCAATGATCGAGTTGTGAGTGAAAAAGTTCCTCACGAAACCAAATGAACGACAATGATTTTTTGTCAATCGCAATAGGGTTTGCAAGCGCCGTGCCCCTTGGAGTTTTGGCGTTGTGGGTCGTCGCATGGCGGGCGCGTAGGCGAGTCCCGAAGTGGCATGGATGGGAAAGATCGGCCCAAGCCCAATAGCGAAACCTACCCAGCATTTAATCCACCATTGGCTTGCTGAGCGTGTAGTGCGCAAACAAAACGGCTGGTTTGCGAGTTGAACCGAAGCGGAAAAGCGGACTTGCTCGACCGGCGCGCAGGGTTCACAAAGCAAAATTAGCTCCCAAGTTCGATGACCACGTTGAACAATTCTTGTTTTGTGGTCAAAGCAGCGGCACGAACGAAGACGCACGTACTTCACGGCTGGAACTGCAAAACACTAAAACGATTTTCAGCGGCAAATATCTCGATGAAATTACAAGCGAAATGATGGAAGACTTCAAATCAGCGCGCAAGCACGAGGTGAGACGAAAGGCCAAGGACTCACGGCTGGTCACGGGAACAACAGTGAACCGGGCACTGGAAACGCACTACAATAGATCGAGTGAACTGATGAGAATAATCCGCAAGTTATTGAAAAGAGTGGTGCGCCCGGAGAGATTCGAACTCCCGACCCTCTGGTTCGAAGCCAGATGCTCTATCCAGCTGAGCTACGGGCGCGTTCAAGATGGAGCAAGGAGTTTACGAACTTGGCTGATAGTGTGCAACGATAACTTGCGGAGCGATTGGATCGGTGGAACGAGGCACTCGCTCGGGAACGACCTTCACTGCGCCGTTCCACGTTGGTCCTATGAATCCTCTCGCCAATTGTAGTCGACTGTAAATCCATTCCTACCAATACCATAGAGCTCTTAACCGAATCGGGGAGTACTTTTGCCTCTGACATTTCCACTCACGCGCCGGTCGTTATAATCATGGATATGAAGGGCTTAGCTGCGGAAGAAAATCGCGCAAGCTACCAGAAACCTTCTGTTCCGTCTGGTGTTAGATCCAGCAAGGATGTAGCGCGGTCCGCAGCTGGTGCGCTTCTAAAAAACTTTAAACTTTTTGGAGCTCGATAAATCGAACACGGGAGGATTTTGCAATGCAGAAGCTCACCTTTTTTAAGACACTTTTTTCTACCGCTTTTCTAGCTTTCGGCTTGTTTTCAGTGACGCCGTCCGCGTCGGCTCAAATTGCGGTGGGGATTTCGGTGCATGTAGGTCCGCCGGCATTGCCGGTCTATGCCCAGCCCGTTTGCCCAACTGAAGGGTACATTTGGACTCCCGGCTATTGGGCCTACAACGCTGAAGGTGGATATTATTGGGTTCCGGGTGTATGGGTAGCGCCACCGCGAGTCGGCTTGCTGTGGACCCCCGGATATTGGGGCTTCGCGGGCGGAGTATATGCGTTCCACGCGGGATATTGGGGGCCTCATGTCGGCTTCTACGGCGGCGTGAATTACGGGTTCGGGTACGGCGGGGTGGGATTCGCAGGCGGAGAATGGCGCGGTGGGCACTTCGCATATAACTCCGCGGTGACGAACGTCAATACCACCGTGATCCACAACACCTACGTCAACCGCACCGTGGTCAACAACACCACCGTAAACCGCGCGAGCTTCAATGGCGGGCCCGGCGGTACGACGGCCACGGCTACTGCAGAGGAACGCGCCGCGGCACACGAATCGCATGTTCAGCCAACCTCCGAACAGATGAATCATGAGCATACGGCCAGCACGGACCGGTCGAACTTCGCTTCGGAAAATCACGGCAAGCCAGCCAACGCCGCGATGAGCCGTGTGGGTGAACGCGCCAATAATCAGCAGGCTCGCATTGCCAACGGCGTGAAATCCGGTCAGATGACGGCGGGCGAAACGGCACACGTCGAAAAGAACGAGCAGCATATCAACCAGCAGGTCCACGCCGATCGACAAGCCAACGGAGGAAAACTCACTCCCGCGGAAAAGAAGCAAGTAAATCACGAGCAGAACAAGACCAGCAAGGAAATACACAAAGATAAGACCAACGACAAAACACAGCACCCTCGTTGATGGATTGCAGTTCGGTTTGCGAGGAGTCGGCGATGTATCAATACCGGGAGGCCAATTTGCCTCCCGGTTTTTTTTTCGCGTAACCTGTGTTTCCGAGATTCGCCACTTAAGATGTGCAGGCCCCAGCCAGTTTTGCTGGCAGGGGCCCGCTGACCGCGAATTTCAGGTTCCGGGGTGGAAGGACTGAAAGGCGGTTGAAGTGTTCCCTATGATCAGCAATCTACCGATAACCTGGAATTGCGGCAATACTACAAAAATACTAGTCGCCGCTAAAGCTTCCTCGGGTCCGCTAGCCAACTCCCGCGCCACGCCGCTTTTTTAGGTATCCTGTCAGCCTAGGTCTTGAACACATTGAGGTAAATGGTGCGAATGTCGAAGGCTCCCCATTCCGACAAAGTAAAAAGTTCACAGCAGTACTTTCCAGGAATGAAGAACTGGAAATACATTGCGATCAATATTTTCCTGATCTTTCACATTCTGGCGATTAGTACGTGGTGTCTGCCAATGACCAATCCGTTTGTGCAGGTCTGCAGGTTCGCGGTCCGGCCATATTTTGTGTGGACCGGCCTATTTCAATCCTGGGATATGTTCTCGCCGCAACCGGAGACGACCAACGCGTATCTCGAAGCGATCGTTCTGTACCAGGACGGCTCGACCAAGATTTGGAGCTTTCCAAGGATGGATCTGCTCAGCCTGAACGAAAGGTATCACAAGGAGCGGTATCGGAAATTTGTCGAAGTGCTGTTGGATGGCAAGAATTCAGTTTTATGGCCGGATGTTGCGCGTCACGTCGCGCGGCTGCCCGGAATTCGCGACGGCGACCCTCAAAAAATTCTGCTGCTTGCGCGATGGTCCACCATCGTTTATCAGGATGACGGCACATTCACGCGCTCACCATTGGACGAAAATGTCTTCTATCGCTACGACGTAAAACCCGGAGATTTGCAGTGAAGGCGAATTCGTTCTTCGACGCCTGGAACGGGTTCTTTTTCGCCGAGCAGTCGCCGACCCCTCTCGCGTTATTCCGCATCGCCTACGGGATGGCCGTGATTGCTACCTTGTTCTTGCTCCACGCTGATTGGATCGCTTGGTACGGTCCCAACGCGTGGGTGCGGCTTTCTACAATCCGTACAATGGAACCCGGTCCCCGGTTGAATCTGTTCACGATCATTCCACAAAGTGATTCGTGGGTCCGGATTCTCTTCTGGGTTTTTCTGATTTCGGCAGTGTGTCTCGCATGCGGGCTGTTCACGCGGGTAAACAGCATTATCGTGTTTGCGTGTTTGGCTTCAATCCAGCAGAGGAATCTTCTGATCCTTCATGGCGGTGACACGTTTCTCCGCGTTACCGGCTTCTTCCTGATGTTTGCCCCGGCGGGTGCCGCATTGTCCGTGGACCGCCTGATTCGCATCTGGCGCGGCGAGGAAGGAGCAGAAATTCAGCCGCGTCGTCCATGGGCGCAACGCATGATTCAGTTTGAACTCGCGCTGCTTTATTTCGCGGGATTCTGCTCGAAGATTGAGGGCGGCAGTTGGGTGCAGGGCACCGCGCTCTACTACGTCTATCATTTGGACGAATTGCAGCGTTTCCCAATCCCGCCGTGGTTTTTCCGCCCAGCAATACTCCGGCTGGCAACGTGGTTCGCTCTCGTCTTCGAATTTTCGATGGGAGTTCTGATCTGGATAAAAGAGCTGCGTTATCCCCTCTTGGCCCTCGGCGTTCTGTTTCATTTGAGCCTGGAGTACTCGCTGAACATTCCCATGTTTCAGTGGGACGTTCTCGCTGCCTACATTTTGTTTGTTGACCCCGTGGATCTCACACGCTTCTGGAATCGGATACGTACACGAGCGAATAGGCATCTCGGTCAGCGGGTGAATGTAATTTACGATGGCGCGTCGGAACGACGGCTCAGAACTGCGAATATGTTACGCGCGATAGATATCTTCGGCCAATTGTCATTCGCCGATCTGCGCGATTCGCGCGCCCCATTCGATGCCACGCGCCAGGACGCCCAAGACGAATTGCTGGTTGCCACCAACTCCGGGCTCCGTCGCGGACGCGAAGGACTTTGTGCGATAGCCGGAGTCGTGCCGCTTCTTTGGCCCCTCGCGATTCTGCTGCGAATCCAGCAGCTTTGGGCTCCACGAATTGCCGCGAGCAGCAAGGCCGGCTAGCAGGTGCATCAAATCTAAAAACGATTTTGCGGCGTAATTCCCTTCCCTTCGACACAGACGTAAGTTTGACCTGCAGCGAGATCCTTGAAGTCTTCAACGCGCCCGTTCGGCCACTGGATAACCAGCCGGCTGATCCGGTCGTGTTTTCCCAAGCCAAATGTGACGGGCAATTCCGATTGCGATAAATAACTCGAGCCACTTTTCACCATCCGAGATTGGCTCACTCCCTGATATTCAATTCGGAGATTCGCGCCAATGGCGTCACGATTCGATTTCGTGCCGACCAGCGCAAAACGTACGCTGTGATTTCCAGCAAGCTGATCGTTGCGGTAAAGGTAAGCAGGGCCGTTATTGGTCGTCATCAGCAAATCGAGATCGCCATCGCGATCGAAATCTCCATAGGCCAGGCCGCGTCCGACCTTCGGTTGATCGAAATCGGCGCCGGCTGCCGCGGTCACATCGCGAAACTGTCCCTGCCCATTGTTCAAGAAAAGCTGCGGTGGCTGCGCGTAGCCCACATTGCCGCGAATGTTCCGCACGGTTTCGTCAATGTGTCCGTTGGCAACGATCAGATCCTGGGATCCATCCAAATCCGCGTCGAGGAACAGGCAACCGAACCCCAGGGTATTTTGTGAAGGGAGACCAACTCCAGCCTGAATCGCAACATCATTGTAGATGCCCTTCCCGGCGGATTTAAATAACCCGATCATCTCGTTATCAAAATTCGTGATCGCGATTCCTGGAAGGCCTGAGCCGTCGAAGTCAGCCGTGTCCACCCCCATGCCGGCGCGCGCCTTCCCTTCCGCGCTAAATGCGATTCCGGCGTCGACGCCCACGTCCTTGAACGTGCCATTACACAAATTGCGATACAACTTGTTCGGCTGCGTGTCATTCGCAACGATCAAATCCGGCCAGCCGTCGTGGTCGTGGTCCAACAAAGCGACACCCAGCGACTTCGAACTGGTATCGAAAATCCCGCTAGTGGCTGTCGCATCTTCGAAGGTTCCGTTACCGCGATTGTGAAACAGCCAGCAGGTCTCGCCACGGTACGCTTCGGGGGTGCAGTACGATTTCTGTTTCCCATCCAGGCTGCAAAATACGTCATGTTCGGCGGACCACTTCACGTAGTTGCAGACGAATAGATCCAGGAAGCCGTCGCGATCGTAGTCGAACCACAACGCCGAGGTGCTGAACCCCAGTCTGGTGCCTAGCCCACTCGAATGCGTAACGTCTACAAAAGTTCCTTTGCCCGTATTCCGAAACAATCGGTTCTGACCCACGCAGGTCACCACGATGTCCGGAAAACCATCGTTGTTGTAATCGCCCACGGCAACGCCCATGCCATACATTTCCAGGTCGAGGCCGGCGCGTTGTGTCACATCGGTAAAGGAGCCATCACGATTGTTGCGGTAAAGCCGTAGCGGAGTTCTCGCGCGCTGGTGGCCCGGCCAGTCCATTCCGTTGATCAGCAAGATGTCCTGCCAACCGTCGCCGTCATAATCCAGAAAAGCGCAGCCTGAACCGAGAGTTTCGGGGAGAAGTTTTCCACCGTACGCACCACTGTTGTGACGAAAGTGGATGCCGGCAGCGGAGGTTACGTCTGCTAGGCGAAAACCCAGACCCGCGGCAGAATCGGTAGACGGCTCCAAAAGATGCGCGAGCGGGCCAATGGGACTCGCTGCAAACGCAGCCATGCTCGTCAGGAACGATCGGCGATTCACGAAATGTTTACCAGGCCGTTGCGAATTGCGTAGACGATGAGCTCCGCGGTTTTGTGAATTCCCAGCGCGTCCATTATGTTGGCGCGATGCACGGCGATGGTGTTCACGCTCAAGCTAAGTTTATCGGCAATCGCCTTGTTCGAATGTCCGTCCGCGATCAACTGCAAAACTTCAAGTTCCCGCGCCGTAAGCTTGGAATCGCGATCTCCTTTCAATGCAGGTGACTTCGAAACTCCCGGACTCAAAACAATCTCCCCTGCGGCCACTTTCCGGATCGCGCCGCCAAGCCCGACATCCTCTGCATTCTTCAAAATGTATCCGCGAGCCCCGGCGTCAATTGCCTGACGAACCAGAGTATCTTCCGCATGCATGCTGAGCATCAAAATTGCCTGGCCTGGAAATTCCTGGAGAATCGTTCGCGTCGCCACGAGACCACTCACACCCGGCAACGCGCAATCCATCACGACTACGGCTGGACGAAGTTTGCGTGCTAGCGCCACAGCATCGTCGCCATTGCTTGCTTCGCCCACTACTTGAATATCTGGCTCGTCTTCCAAGATCCGGCGAAATCCGAGCCGCACCAGGTTATGGTCGTCTACGAGCAGGACGGTAATCTTGGAGGACTTCTGATTATCGGAGCGCTTGTTGGGCGTAGTGTTCGGCATTTTATTCAGTGTTTGCTTGGCTTTCCTGACGCGGAACTTTCAAACGAACGAGTGTTCCACCTTGTGTTGGCCGCTTAAATTCGATGGTTCCTCGCAGCAATTCCGCTCGTTCGCGCATACCGACCAGCCCTATGCCAGATCGCATCGCCGGCGATCCCGTACCTTTTCCATGATCTTCTATGTCCAGTTCAAGCGCGTCAGGCAAGAAATTCAACCGCACCTGCGCATCACGCGCACCGGAATGACGCGCAACGTTGTTGAGTGCTTCCTGCAAAACGCGATAGATGTGGACGGCTGCATTGCCGTCCACCGCAAATGGTGCGCCTGTTTTCACGTAACTTATGTCAATCCCGGTTTGTTTTTCCACGGTAGGAATGTACCAGTCCATGGTGCTTTCCAATCCGGTTTCGTCCAGCATCACCGGATGTAGCGCCTGCGAAAGGCTCCTAACATTATCCAATGTGGTTTGCGCGATATCTCGCACTTCTCCCAAGTCTTTTCGCAGGGGCGATCCCTCCGGAAGGTTTTTCTCCGAACGCGTAAGCAGCGAGCCGATTGCCGTCAATATCTGCCCGAATTCATCGTGAAGCTCACGCGAAATGGAACGCAGTGTGGATTCTTGTGAGGAGATTAACTTCTGGGCGAGATCGCTGCGCTGCTGTGAAATCTCACCGAGCTGTGCGAAGAGCCGGCGGTTCCAACGAATCAGGTAGAGACCGGTCAAAAGTATCGCCAGTAACGTTGCGGTCAGAAATAGGTACACCTGCCGCTGCACGCGATTGTAAATGGCGGCCACTTGAGCCGCCGCTTGCTGCTCGTTTTCGTTATTTTGGACTAGAAGGCGCGAGACGGTGGTGCTCAACGTGGCCTGCCGTGCCTGCAGCGACAAACGTATCTGCGCGCGGGCATCCGTCTCGTTTCCGCCGCGAGCCAGCGCGAAAGTTCGCTCGGCTGCGTCCCAGAATTGCGCCAGGGACTGCTGAAGGTAAAGTGTCTGTTCCGGACTGCGCTTGGCCATGCTGACCTGATCTTCCGCTTGCAACGCGTTGCCGAGATCCGCGCGAATTCTTTGAAATTGTGCCTCCCACGAGCTCAACGGGTAGGGCTCGTCGTTGTCCAGCATGTCGCGCATCGCTAGTCCCAGGGAATTCAAATCGTTCTGAACACGCAATAGCTGCAATGAATCCCTGCGGTTGTTTTCGACTAGATTATTTTGAAGTTCGCGAAGCGCGGAAATTTGCCGAGTAATGTACCAGGAATACGCTGTGACGGCGGCAATCGTGACCAGCAATCCGACAATGAGCCCGACGGTAGGAGAACGCTTGGTCGAAGACAACGCCATTTTCCGAGAATATAACGCCGCACCCGCCGTTGCTAATCGTATCTGGAGAATCGGCGTTGCTCATTCGAGTGCGGCGGTGATCGAAACTGAGGAGAAAGCTATGCCCATGGCTGCGCCGATGATAAAATAAATGTAATTCGCGCATTGGCTCAGGTGGGATTTCTTTGGTTCTGCTTCGGAGCCCTGTACGAACCGCCCCGGGCGGATGATTTGTCTCGCGGTCGGCGAAAAGGTTAAAGTATTCTCAGCCAGTACGTTGGGCCTGTAGCTCAGGTGGCTAGAGCGCACCCCTGATAAGGCTGTTGGGACTTTTGCAGAAGTGCTGAGTTTTCTGCGTAGTAGACACCTTTTGAGCTAATTGCCTCCCACCCTATTCTTTTCTGATTGTTGCTCGAGTTCGCTAGTTTTTGATCCCTACCGGACTCTAAACGGACACGTGCGAGCGTCAGTTGCTTGTTGGACTTGGCGAGTGACGTGAATGCATTCGGCTGGAAACCAGAAAGCCTTAAGTCCAAATCCGCACCCTTCACAAACCGAAGAGTGCGGCACCCGCAAAGGCCAAGGCTTTGGCGTGGGAAGGTTGGGCCACGCACCCCCCGCGCAATGCTCACAAATTGGCTGAACTTGGCTGCGTCCGGTATGGAGCGAAGAGGATGACGCTTCTCACCGCCTTATGTAGGGATAGCTAGCGGCCGTCTCCATCACGACTTTGAACCAGCGCATCTCCACGTCTTTTGTGACGAGCATCGCGGTTCCCGTTCGCCAATTGCTAACAGGGTGGCCGGTTCCGTCGTCAACTATTTTCAAACCATCGAAAGTTACAGAGCTGGTGTGCGGATCGAAGCTCCACTTGCCTCTCGTGGTGACCGGCGGATCGTTTTTGACAGTGATAATTTGCGTGAAGCTACCATTTTGGTTCAGCGAAATGATCTCCGTCCCGAACGGATACGAAGCAACGTATGTTCCGCAGACTTGATTTGGAGATACTCCTGCTGAGCATCCAGATAACTCAAATAGAAAAAGAAGAACAAGTGTTGGTGTCCTCGCTACCTTTGTCATTTGCATGCGCACTTACTCGTGTCAATAGGTTCGGTCCAAGAAAAGTGCTGATAAATGTTGCTGCCTGGACCATCGGGGCTCTTACGATCGGGGACCAAGTGCAAGAAGAATGATTGTGTTCCCGACACATTATAGATGTAAAACGTCGCGGTACCGTCACCATTGTTGCCGACACCCGACGGACCTCCAAATCCCCCGACTTCGGCGCTCGCGTGACCTGCCTACATTAAAATCAGTACGGACTGGCCTCCTTGTTTTCTCATCTGTCGGAACTGAGGTCTTGGATGCCTACGCTCCTAGGATCAGAAGTGACACAACCGCTGACCAAAAAAACGGGCTTGCCACGGAATGACGGAAATTCAACAAAAGCGCCAGGGCTATTTTCAATACCCACAGCCCGATTACTAGGAAGCCGACCACAGTGGCGCTGTTAGGACATAGCAATATCATGATGACGTCCCGCTATGCTCATACGGACGCAGATGCTAAAATGGATGCTGTTAAGCGTCTGGATTAAGCTGGTTTTCGCCAGTTTTTGGTGTGTGCCGGACTCTAAGCGGACGCTGAGTGGATTTGTTACGCAATCAGAAAAAGGGTTAAAGTATTACCAGCCAGTACGTTGGGCCTGTAGCTCAGGTGGCTAGAGCGCACCCCTGATAAGGGTGAGGTCGGTGGTTCAAGTCCACCCAGGCCCACCATTCCATCCCTCGTTCGCAGGCATTCAAAACCAAGAGCCGGGCTTGCAGCCGATCCAAGACGCAGTTGTAGTTCCCTGCTAGACCAGGCTTGAGATCTCCTCGGATTCGTCCGCTTCAGAAATTTGCCTATTCGCTGAATTGCCACGCCGCAGGTAAATCGACGAAATTCCCAAACCCAGCAAAACAAACGCCAAGAAAATATAAGGCAGGTAGCGCCAGGGCGCGTCGGGAACAGGAAAGACACTCAGCCCAAGGACGACGGTGAGAATCAGCAACGCCGCGCAGCTGACGATCAGGTCGTGACGTTGAAGCAGCTTTTCGCGCCACAAATAGAATGGCAGCGACAGGCAAACCAGGAAATACGACGTGATAAAGCCATAGGAGGTGAGCTGCGTCACGTAATTGATACAGTCTGAAAGTGAGACACGCAGCAAAAGCAACGTAACTGGAATTAGCATGCCGGCGCCAGCGAGCAAGAGGATCGCGCGATCGGGAGTCGCGTTCACTGGATGCGCTATGCCAAAGCTCGGCCCGAATTGACTGCGCCTAGCCATGGAATACAAAACGCGTGCGCCGGCGTTCATCGAACCGAGCGTACACGCAAAATAGCTGAGCGCGACCCCGATTGAACTCAGATATCCCAGCGAACCGAGGTTCATGGAACGGGCGATGGTGTCGAATGGCGCGTTCAGTTGATCGAAAATCATTCCGTTCTTGCGCGCGAGAGCGACCAGACAATAAATCACGATGAGGTACACGATGCCGATGGGAATCAGACAGCTAAGGATTACTCTGGGAATCGTGCGTTTGGCGTGGGAAGCCTCCGCGCCGAGTGCCGTCACGCTTTCGAACCCGGCAAGAGTCATGAATCCAAAAACCAGCGCGTACTGAAAACCTGGAAGCCGGGCGCCTTCCAAATGAAGCTGGTCCCGGTCGATCCATGCGGAGTTGTGAAGCATGGCAAGCCCAACGATCAGAACGATGGCGCCGATCGAAGCAAATTCAATCGCCAGCATGAGCTTTGTGGAAAGCTTGATATCGCGATAGGCGATCAGCGCCGCGACGACGATCACTGTGCAGGTAATCAGCGCGCCCCGCGCATTTGTTCCCGGCGCCCCCGTGATTTGAGTAATTACCAGATCCACGTAGTAAGCTGACGAAGGCGCGACGCTAGCAACCCCAAACCCCATCGCACCGATGTAACACCAACCGGCAATGATCCCCGCCCAACGTCCGAGGCCTGCATCTGCGAAGGACGCGATCGCTCCCGCCGAGGCGTAGTGCTGGGAGAAACGGTAAACACAAAAAAGAATCAGGGAGAACGCAACCAGGGTTATGGAAAAAGTGATCCAGGTAGTGTTACCGCCCTTCGCAATCAGGAGTGGGAGAATAATGCCCATCGTCCCGGTTGGAGCCATCACGCCAAGAGTTTGAGCCGTGTCTTCAATGAAAGACAGGTAGTTATGACGCAGACCGCGCTTGGAGGGTGGAGCAGATGCTGGTAAAACCGGCGAGGAACTCACACGGAAAACGATAGCAGCTAGAGTGTATCCAAATCAATTGCCGAGGGTTCAATTGTCAATTTGAGTTCTGAGGCCTTGGGAGGTATTGAATCTACGCTGTCGGCTTTTCCGGAACCGGTGCAGTGGCTAGAAAATCCTGAACGAAGCGGGCGGCATAAGAGTCGAGCAACTCAACAATTCTGGCATCTCTCGGTGAACGCAACACAAAGCCTGCGTGGTGTCTCTTAGCGACGCGGTACACAATTTCAGGATCGGTGTAGGCTCTAGTGTCTGGACATTCCTGTCGCGCCAGAGAAAGTACCACTCCACCATAGTCTTCGCGTGTCTGGGGCAGTGCGTAGGTTGACTTCCCGGCCCCAACCTCGATGCGAGCCCATTCACGCCAAAGGTTGACGCCAGTCGCGGCTTCGACTACATCAACTATGTAGGCTCCTCCGACGCGAGCCGCGATTTCGAGAAAATAGAATTTTCCATCTTCGCGGGCACGTAGAAATTCCGTGTGGGTAACACCGCGGATCAGACCAAGCGATTCAATCACCTCGCGATTCAATTTGTTCAGCGTTTTCGTTTCAGCCAAAGCACGTGGAAGCGTGCGTGTGGTGAAGACTCCACCATCGTGCGAAGTGTTGAGGGGTGGCGTTCCGTACGCGTGCGTCTCCGCAAAGAGCACTTCGCGTTCCGACACAATGCTATCAACGTGGAATACGTCGCCGGGAACAAATTGCTCTAGCAAATAATTAGATTGGGCGTCGCCGAGCTGCTCGAGTACCGGCCATAATTCCTGCGCGGCTTGAAGTTTTTTCATGCCGATGCCCGAGGCCTGCGAACGCGGTTTCAACAGCCAGGGCGGCTTCACTCGTGCCATAAAATCGTTCAAAGCCTGATGATTTAAGACGTGAATGAAATCAGGTACCGAAATTCCAGATTCCTGCGCGCGACCACGCATCGCCAGCTTGTCGCGAAAATAACGGATAGTCGTGAGACCCATGCCCGGGATTCGCAGGTGTTCGCGAAGAGCAGCAACATTTTCGAGATCGAATTCGTCAAGGGCGACGATGCGATCGATCGGTTGCCAGCGCGCAAGATAACTGACCGTATTGATGATCGCCTGCACTGGCAATTCTTCAGGCATAAAAAAGAACTCATCTACCGATTCACGTGGCCAATCCGCGTCGCGCAATTTCTCCACAGTTAGAAGCAACACGCGGCAGCCTAAATTCTTGCAAGTGCGCAGGAATTCCTGGCCTTTTTCGTAGGAACTAATGCAGAGAATCGTGATCGGCCGCGCCTCGGACAAGAACCCTCCGCAAAGGATGTTTTGTCACGAAAAGGTGAGGGATGCAAGACGAACGCGTCGAATTATTTTGGGGGGTCTCCGGCGGGAAACAGGAATTGCAGGAATGGGCCCACGCGGCGCGCCCAGGCGTCCTCATTGTGCTGGGCGCCTTGAATCACCTCAAAATGAAGATTCTGATTATCCTGCCAGCCCCGTTGCACCAACGCATCGTGAAGGTCCGTGACATTCTTCACCGTGTTCGATGCTTCATTGGTGCCCACGTCCAGCCAGATGCGCGCGCGCGCTTGGACGGCCGTTTGCGCCACGTAACCGAGAATGGCCCGCTGGCTCCACCACACAGACGGCGAGAGCACCGCGAGTTTTCCAAAAATGTTGGGATATTTCAGGCCGAGATAAATCGTCAGCAAACCGCCCAACGAAGATCCTCCAAGGCCGATATTTTCAGGTTCGTGCAGCGTGCGATAGCTTGATTCGATGAAGGGCTTCAATTCCTCGACCAGCATGCGCCCATATTTATCCGCTCTCCCGCCGCCCAGCTTTTTGTCGCGTGTCGGTGTGTATTCGTTCAGGCGCTTGACGGTGTTGTAGATTCCCACAATGATGAGGGGCTGAATCGCGCCTTGGGCGATTAAAGCGTCCGTCGTTTCGCCGACACGCCAATACATTCCGGGAATGAAAGATGTGGCTGGATCAAAAAGGTTCTGACCGTCTTCGAGGTAAAGAACCGGAAAACGCAAGTCCGGGCGCTTTTCATAAATGCCGGGCGTGTAGACGATGATGTCGCGTTTTTTAGAGAGAAAGCGCGAAGCAAATTTTTCGTGCTTGCGAATTTGGCCTGGGCCGGCGGCAGCGAGTTCGGCCGTCAATTCCGGAGTGAAGGTCAAATCAAGAGACTCCCCATTCTCGTTGCCGACCAGCACAATCGAGCACTACACCGGCTTGGCGTGGGCATGGCATCTTGCAGTTCTGCGGTATAAGTTTAGAATACCAGAGTTAAATTTCTAGCTGAGGCTCTTTCAATTCCCACATCACCTAAGCGCACTGCCGGAACGCGCGTCCGAAGTCGCCATCCACGCGCCAGGCGCAGACCCGCCATCAGGAGCAATATGAAAACTGAATATCACCGTTGGTATTCGCATCGGCTCGGCCTGGACATGGGCATTGTGGTCTATGGGCATTGGGGAGCCCCGCTGATGGGATTTCCTACCAGCGCCGGCGACGAATGGGAACTTGATCGGCAGGGAATGATTGGCGCGCTGGCCCCGTTGATTGACACGGGTCGCATGAAATTCTTCAGCGTGAACTCCGTAAACTGGGCCGGGCTTTACAACAAGGACGCACATCCGTTTCATCGCAGCTACATGCAATCGCAGCTCGATGGATACATACGCGAAGAGGTGGTTCCGTTTATTTGGGACAGTTGTCAATCGCCAGGGATTGCGATTTCCACCATGGGCGCTTCGTTTGGTGCGTATCATGCCGCGAATAGTTTGTTCAAGCATCCCGACGTGATTCGCAGATGCTTTGCACTTTCCGGTGTGTACGACATTCGCGGATTCATGAGCGGAATGTACGATGACAACACCTATTTCAACAATCCCGTCGATTACCTGGCGAATTTGTCCGACCCACATACTTTGTGGCAACTCTCACAGTGCGATATTCACATCGCGACGGGTTCGGGGCCATGGGAACACAGCGGGCCTTCGTATCGGCTGTCCGAAATTCTATCAAGCAAGGGCATTCGGCATTCGCTGGATGATTGGGGACCGCAGGGTGGACATGATTGGCCGTACTGGCATCATCAGATGTGGGAGTACGTGTCGCAATTGTTTTAGGTTGCCAACAGCTGCCTGCGGCATAAATTGACGGGTCGCAGAAGCACTCGGTACCTGATTCTTCCTTAAGCCAGGCCGAGGCGGTCGAGCTTGTACTTGCCCTTCTCGATTACCTGTTCGTCGTCAATCCATACGTCGCAACGGCGCGCCAACACATCCACGTGCGTGCGCGAACTCCAGGCCGCGTGGGTCTGGCTGCCGTAGGGATCGCCAAACGCGAGATGCACTCCGGGGAGTTTTTCATCCTGAAGTAAGACGCCAATCATGTCCGAGAGGCTTAGGTTGGTGCCGAACGCGAGTTCACCTACGCGGTCGCTGTTTTCATCCGTGTGGCAATAATTCCAGAATTCCTGTTCGAGGTCCTTGCGTTCGCAAGTGGCCTTTTGCAGCCGCCCTTCGCTGATTTCGAGAATCAGCGGTGTCCGCTGCAGATCGCCGTATTTTCCGCAGAAATGATCTCCGGCAGTGCCGTCACAAACAAAAGTGCCATCAACTTTTGCCGGTGTGGTGAAAACCTCTCCCGCCGGAAGGTTGGACCAATAACGGCGGCTGATTAGGCCGCTGGTTTTTACCCAGTCCAGCGCCGAATCAAATGTTGCAACCAGCGAAGTGCCCGCTTCGGTGCGTACGGTCAGTGACCGCGCGGAATGCATGCGCTGCAAAAGCTTTTCGCTAAGGCGATCCACCATCGTGTAGTCCGCGCGCATTCCCTGCTGCATGATTTCGGGCGTGACGCCGATCATGTGCGCGTAACGGATGTGCCGCCGTTCGACGACTCCGACAATATCCTTGCGCGCACCGAGCTCGCCGGTCATCGGCTGCATGCAAAGAATTCCAGCATCCGCACGGCCAAGCGCGTCGAGAACCTGCTGGGGCGCGCGGCCGAGTGGACGTGGCGCGAAATCTTCGAGAAGAAATCCTTCGCAAATGGCATTGCGTTCCGCCAGCGCCACCGCCAGGCTCGCCGCAACCGCCTTGCTGGGAAGGTCGGCGATCAGTGCGACGCGCTCGTCAGGCAGAATCGCCAGGCAGGTATCTATGGCATTGCGCGCGCCGGGCAGAAGCTCGGGCTGGACTGGTCCAAAATTCATCGAGACATTGTAAATAGGCTCGTTCACTTTTGCTATGGGATTGAGCATAGGGCTAATTCGAGGGAGGCTTAACTGTGACTTCTCCATCTAGCGTTCGAAGATCGTCGTCTTTCCCAAGATATTCCCAGCGTTGAAGAACGATTGGAATGTTTCCATTGAGCCAAAGAAAATCGTCGAACGTTCGCAGATTGAAATTCTCACCTTGCGCGAGCCTGGCATCCGCGAGAAACGCCAGTATCTGCGTTTTTCCCACGAGATAGGTTATCGCCTGGCCGGGGGTGGTGGAAAACATCGCGGCTTCCGAGTGCGCTGTCCTTTTGTCCATCGGAACGTGCTGGGCTAGATAGTCAGCGGCCTGGTTCATCGTGAATATTCCCAGCGCGAGTTTGACGTCCACCTCAACACGTAACGCGCGCAACCGCATGAAGTTGTAAATAATTTCGCGGGTCCGTGGACTATCGTCGAACAGCCCGGCCTGCAACATCATTTCTTCAGCGTAGAATCCGATGCCTTCATTCGCGCCTGAATCGTAGTATTGGCGACGAATCGGATCCGGGTGTCTCCGCGAGAGAGACATTTGAAAGAAATGCCCAGGGATGCCTTCGTGCGCCAGGTCTGGACGCGTGTCCTTGGCGGACGCCAGCCAAAAATAGCCTAGGTTGGGCGAAGGTTGATTGATCCACCGAATGGCCGGGTCGTTTGGGCGTGAAAGCCCGGTAAAGTCATCCATCTCTGTAAAATCAGAAAGCGCGTCCAGATAATCCGGTATCAATTTCATCGTGTAACGCGGAATTCCGGCTGGGACCGTGAGAATGTCATGTGCTTCGAGAAATTTCCTGATAGCTGCTTCGTCGCGGGTAACGCGAGAGATTTCTTCGTCGCCATCGGCCGCCATCTTAAGTTCCGGAAGGGCGCGATTTTTCTGCTTTTCGAGTGTCTCGAACGCGACCGCGCGATCCCATTCCCGGCGGCTCATAAAAAGGAGTTGTTCTGGCGTGTAAGGAAGCAGCGCAACGTTGCGCAGGAAGAATTCGTAAGCCGTTCGCCCAACAGCAGCATTTTCGGGCATGGTATTTAGATTTTGTTGCAGCCAGGTGCGATACGATTCCAGCGCGGCAATGGCTTTTTCTGTCGCGGCTTGAAATCGAGCGGCCGCAGTGCCATTGCCAGTCGAATCGTCGTGAAGCATCGGAGCAACGGCACGTTCAACGCGCAGCAGTTTCGGGCGAATTTCAGCGAGCGACTCCATCGTCAATTCAGCAAACGGGCGAACCGGACGGAGATTCGCTTTCGCGTTATCCAGAATGCTCGGGATTTGCTCCATGCGCTCGACGATGAGTTCGCTGCGTTGCGCGTCAAACGGAGGAGGTCGCAAAAGCGCCTCGGTTAGAGCGGCCAGCGTCTGGTCAATATAAAAAGAGGGATCCCGCTGCCAGCGCGGATTAATGTCCAGTTCCCAGCGCACACGTGCCAAAGCAGAACCAATCAGACGATAGTCCACTTGATTGGCGACGCTCCAGTTGGATGTGTCTATGCCCTTCCACCTCCCCTCGAAACTCGCAAGCGCCGTGCGCCGCTCCGCAATGGACGCCGCGGACCAGTCGCGTGGTCCGGAAGGGCGGTCAATGCGTGGAATGTCATCACTCGTGAAAGGCTGAAAGCGTGCCCGCCACTGCCAGAAATCGTCCGCAAGTTTCTGCAGCGATGCCGACTCTTGAGAGGTTTTGCTTTTCGCATTCGGCTGTTGCGCAAAAGCGACAGGCATCAGGCTGAGCGCAAAACCGACAATCGACACGAATTTGAAAATCATTTTCCGCATTTTGGAAACGGACGGAAACCTAGCAGCAATGTCGGTCATATTTTGAAATCAGGCCCGAGGTTCAACGACGAAACTGGGGACCTGGCCGCCACCGCTGGTGACGTTGGCCAGGCCTGTGGAGCTGAGGCGAGTTAGGCAGCCGGCCATTTTGCCTCGAAAAATGTATGGAGCAAAATCGACGAGCATGTCGCGCATCTCGATGCCGTTGGGAGTTTGCATGGGGAAAACTTCACGCCGGATTTTGATGCGTTCCTGCACCACCCAGGCGCTGTCGGTGGCGGTGAGTGCGCGGTCGAGCGCAGCATCCCATTCGCTTTCCGTGTTTTCCCAGCCGAGGTGCACGCCGGTTCCGCCGTACTCGTCGTTGGGCTTCAGCACGAAATCGTTGCGGCGACTACGAACATATTCGAGCAAACCGAAGGATTCGCGGTCGCGGGTCGTTTTGGTGTCGGCGAGCAGGCGTGTCCACGGAATATGGCGCTTGATCAGCTCCATCTCGGCGGAACTGAAGAGTGCGGAGTTTTGCTCGTCGGTCAGAACCGCAAAAAAAGACTTCTTGTGCGGGATTTTGCAGGTCAGCGCGTTGGTCATGCAAACCGCCCCAGACTCGTAGGCTTTCATCATCGCTGAACATTCATCCGGGCGGGCGATGATGTCATTGATCAACACCCGGCGATAAAGAAGATCGATTCGCTGGCCTTGGGCGATCAACTTGCCTTTTTCAAAAACCAGATCGCGAGGATCGGAAAGAACCGTGGGCACGCCTTCCTTCAGGAAACGCTTCTGCAGGATTTCAAATTCGTTCCAGGTGGGCACTTCGCGCCAATCCACAATCGCGATTGTCGGTGGTGTGGCTTTGCCACCCCATTCGCGATAGCTATCAACGAGAGCGCCCAAGAGCAGCTTTATCAGCGGGTATTTTCGCACCGCATACTCGTGCGAGAACCTTTCCATGATGGGTAGCGTGCGAAAGACCTCTGCGAGAGTTTCGGCGTAACCGGCGCCAGCCGGCGACTCCGCGTTGTACTCTGCGAACTGCAAAGAATCAGGAAGCAAAAAAGCATCGAGGCGCGATGACGTGCTGGACGTAGCGTAGCCGGGATTGATGCGCGCGAAGCGTTCTTCTTCGGGACTTAGCGCGGCCTGGGCCAATAGCTTTGGGTCCGCGAGCGATTGTTTGACGACGCGCTCACCGAGCGCCGCAACGGTTTCGGAGATTTCGCGGACTCGCCGCTCGTCCTCCGCGGTGAGAAAAAATGGCCGGAGAAATGGGCAATGGACGCGATCGCCGAACGTAAGACGTTCGGCGCGCATACGCGCATTCAGCTCGTTGCTGAAAGCCGGCGCAAGTTCTACGTCATGACGAAGAAGCTGATTCCAGGAATCAGCAGGCGGCGGGACAGGTTGCACATGCGTGGCGCGTGCCGAGCCGCTCATGAAGTCCTTGGTCCCGAGCGCGGCTTCGCCGGTGTTGGAGAAAAACCTACGGCAGCTGCTCCGGTCTGCGAGGTGCCGGGCGCGGTGGCCTTGGTGGCGGCAGGCTGGCCCACAAAACCCGCTGGCGCTCCGACCTTTAGCATCTCTTCCCAGCGTGGCCACGGATTCGACGGGACACCGTGGAGAGCGCGGTCAATGGCGAGCTTGGCCATGCGGTCCACGACATGAGTGAAATAAAATTCGGTAATGCGGTCACGTTCAAAATCGGGCGCCGGGTTCAGAAAATCGATCGCGTACGGGATTCCATCTCTGATTGCGAACTCGATGGTGTTCATTTCGTAGCTTAGCGCTTGATTGATGGTTTGCGCATCGCGAACTACGCGCGCGCCCAGCTCATCGGACAGATATTGATGCTCGATCAGATAGCGGCGCTGGCCGGGATCGTAAACCACTGGAAGAATGTCAGTTTTTCCGAACGTGAAGCAGCGCACGTATTGCTGGAAATCTATATTTTCCTGAAGCGTCATGCAGTGCGGCCCGGTGCCGTCATAAGCCGCGAGAAGTTCTTCGCGATTGTGGACCTTGTAAACGTGTTTCCAGCCACCGCCTGAGTAAGGTTTCAGAAAAGCGGGGCGCCCAACGTAATCCAGCAGACTGTCCCAGTTAACGGGGTAGTCGAGATTGCGGAGCGATTCGGAATTGATGTCTACATCCGCGGGATAGGATTTTTGGGGGAGCAAAACCGTTCTGGGTATTGCCAATCCGAGTTTGGCGGCGACCGAGTAATTGAAAAATTTATCATCAGCCGTCCACCAAAACGGATTGTTGATGACGTATGTGCCCTGCAGAACGGCGTGTTTTAGATAAGCGCGGTAATATTCGACCTCGTGCGAAATTCGATCGATGATCACGCGGTAATGGGCGGGCTCGCCCATTTTCGTTCCGCCGAGCTTGACGAATTCGGCTGTGATTCCGTCTTTCTTTCCCAGCTCATTCACTTTTTCGATGAAGGCCGGGGGAAAACTATATTCGCGACCGCAAAGTATTCCGATTTTCATAATCTGTTCCAACTCCTGAATTTTCCCTTCTAGGATTGCTTTGGCGCGCCGGCGGCGGACGACGCCTGCATCGAAACGCCCGCGCGCGTTTCCGCCACGATGTGGCGCACAACATCTTTCAAATCGCCGGTCTGCTTATAAACTTGCAGCTGGCGTTCCGCGCCTGTGCCATCGCGCACGATCTGATGGATCGGCTCGAGGGCCGTACGGCTGCCCAGATCGTCGAGCACGTCATCCACAAATTCGAGAAGTTCCTCGGCGAGAACCCCCATGGGAACTTCGATCTGCTTGCCGAAATCAATCAGCTTCCCTTCGACGCCCCAGCGCGCGGCGCGCCATTTATTTTCCTCAATCAGTGCACGGTGATACATGCGAAAGCCCATGTTAGACGTGTAAAGACGATGGAGCTTGACGACGATGGCCTGGGTGAGCGCGGCGATCGCAACCGCTTCATCAACGCGTGTGACTACATCGAAAATGCGGAATTCGAGAGTGCCGAACGTGGGATGCGGGCGAACGTCCCACCATATTTTTTTGGCGTTATCTATCGAGTTGAGACGAATCAAAAGACCCACATAGTCTTCGTATTGACTCCACGAACTCAAATGGTCGGGGATACCGGTGCGCGGGAAACGGCGAAACACCGTGGTACGAAAGGATTTCAGGCCGGTGTCGCGGCCCATCCAGAATGGAGAACTGGTCGAAAGCGCGAGAAGATGCGGCAGAAAATAGCGCGCCATATTCATCAGTTCGATCATGGTGGTACGGTCAGGAACGGCGACGTGCACGTGCATGCCAAAAATCAAAAGCGAGCGGGCGAGCTGGCCCATTTCCTCGACGATATTCTGATAGCGCTCGCCGGGCGAGATGACTTGATCGATCCAACTGGAAAATGGGTGAGTACCTGCAGCGGCTACCTGCAGGCCGCGGCTTTCGGCGGCGCGCACGAGTTCGCCGCGAGTGCGACGCATATCGGCATCAAGTTCCTGCACGTTCTGGCATATTTTGGTGCCGATCTCAATAATGGATTGATGCATTTCCGGCTTGACCTGCTCGCCGAGTTCGGCGGAGGCGGCCATCAGTTCGGTAACGTGCGAGCGTAATTCGCACGAGGTGGGATCAACAATCTGAAATTCTTCTTCGACACCAATGGTGAAGCGGTGGTTCATGCAAGGCCCCTTCGCGCCGGGGATGCGAGGATAGCGGGGGTATCATACCGCGAGTCCCGCGGTACGGCCAGAGCGTCCGAGGGCAGTCGCGACCGCCTATTGCGGACAGGCTGCGCCGTTATCTACCCATTGCTGCATGGCCGCGACGAAGTCAGGACGGTTGAGGGGGGGAAGGGTTCGACCGTCACCCGGATTCCAGCCCCAGCCGACAAGATCATCCTGGGAAACGTGTTCCATGATTTGAATGAGGGTGCGATTGCCGTTTTTGGCGGGATCCTTGAGTTGGCGGCAAAATTGGCCGGGAGTTTCGCCCTGTATCACCATTTTCATTTTGGCCGGGGGCAACGACCATTTAGGATTTCCGGGCGGCATATTGGCGCCGGGCAGATTGGCATCCTGATGGCAGGTATGGCAGGTCATGCCGTAGAGTCCGTGACCGTCGGCACCACGTTTTACGTTTTGAATGTGCACATGACTGTCGTCGCCTTGCAGGGGTGCGTCACCGGCTGGATGGCAATTTTTGCAGCGAGGCGAATCGAAGACGGTCCAGGCCCGGAGGAAAGCGGCCCGCGATGTGTCAGCTTTCGAGGATTGTGCGGGCAAAGATGCCAAGGTGTCAGCTTCAACGAAGGCACTCAGCTTGTGCGACTGCCGAGACCACGCCAGCGAAGTTGCCGCCAACGCAACCACAGCGGCGCCTGCGATTAGAAAAACGGAACGCTTCGGGCTTATCTGTTCTGACATTTTAGTCCTCGAAACAATCGTCTGGCGCATAAGCGTTTATGCTGAGCGCAAGTCTTCGGCTTTGATCGGCAATCGCCGAATGGGCTTTCCGGTGAGAGCCAAAATCGCATTGGCCACCGCTGGGGCGACGGGTGGAACACCCGGCTCGCCAACGCCCGTGGGCTTTTCGGTACTCTCCACGATGTACACCTCGATTTCGGGCGCTTCGAACATGCGCAACATAGGGTAATTGTGGAAATTGCTCTGCTGGATTCGACCGTTTTGCAGGGTGATTTCCGTTTTTAGCGCGGCCGTCAAGCCGAAGATTATGCCGCCTTCGATCTGGGCCTTGACGGTGTCAGGATTGACTACGCGTCCGCAATCGACGGCGGCTACGATCTTGTGAACATGAAGTGTTCCGTCCTTCTCGATCGAGATTTCAGCAACCTGCGCGACGTAGCTATCGAAGGAGAAGTGACCGGCAATTCCGCGGGCGCGGCCCGCGGGAAGCGGGCTGTCCCAATTTGCTTTCTTTGCGGCAAGATCAAGAACCGCCAGCATACGCGGCTGGCCGGCAAGCAAAGTGCGACGAAGCTGATAGGGATCCTTGCCGCCAGCATGAGCGACCTCGTCGAGAAATGTTTCGACAGAGAATCCCGTGTGCGAATGCCCGACGGAACGCCACCATTGTACCGGCACCAAATTTTTCGGGCTGTGCAGGTCCACCTGAACGTTGGGAATGCCGTACAAAATATCTGCTGCGCCTTCAACAGAAGCCGAATCCACGCCGTTCTTCACGCCAAATGACTCAAACATTGTTCCGGTCATGATGGACTGACCGACGATGGTGTGAGTCCACGCAACGGGATTGCCCTGTGCGTCGAGACCGGCTTCAAAATGGTCGTACCACATCGGACGATACCAGCCGCCGCGAATATCGTCTTCGCGAGTCCAGACAACCTTTACTGGAACCTTGGCGACTTTGGCGACTTCCACCGCCTCGCTGACGAAATCGCTGAAAGGATTGGCCCGACGTCCAAAACCGCCACCTAGAAGAGTGGTGTGAATTTGCACTTGTTCCGGCTTCAAGCCCGCTACTTTTGCTGCCGCCGCGCGATCGCCGGTTTGAAACTGCGTGCCGGTCCAAATTTCGCAGCGGTCTTCGTGAAGATCGACCACGGTGTTCAACGGTTCCATCATCGAATGAGAAAGATACGGCACTTCGTATTCAGCCGTAACCTTTCTGGCCGCGCCGGCCATGGCTGCAGATGGATCGCCTACCTTGCGCGCGATGAGGCCGGGCGTTCGCGACGTTTTTGCGAATTCTTCACGCATGGCTACCGAAGAAAGATCCTTGCCGGGACCGTCGTTCCAGGTTATGTCGAGTTCTTCGCGGCCGAGTTTCGCGGGCCAAAAACCGCTGGCGATGACGGCGACGCCGGAAGGAACTTGCGACACGTTGACCACCCCGGGCACCGCCTTCGCTTTCTCGGCCTTGAAACTGACGACTTTCCCGCCAAACACCGGTGCGCGGGCGACAACGGCAGTAAGCATGCCAGGAATGTAAACGTCGAGACCGAATTGTGCCGTGCCATTCGTTTTTGAAGGAGTGTCGAGACGATGGACCGGCTTGCCGATCAGCGTGAATTCTTTAGGGTCTTTCAGCGGAATGTTCGTGGGTGGCGTTTGCTGGGAGGCAAGTTCAGCCAGGCTGCCGAAAGAAGCGCGTTTTCCGCTGGCCGCGTGAATGACGAAACCTTGTTCTGCGTGGCACGCTTGGGGATCAACGTTCCAGGATTGCGCAGCGGCGGAGACTAACATGAGACGAGCCATGGCACCCATTTTTCGGAAGCGGTCGTATTCGGAAGTGGTGCTGGTGCTGCCGCCTGTCATCTGAATGCCGAAAGCGGTGTGGTTATAGGCGGCGTCAACTGGAGCGCCTTCTACCCGAACTTTCGACCAATCACATTCCAGATCTTCGGCGAGAAGCATCGGCAGCGAAGTGTAAACTCCCTGACCCATTTCGGAGTGATTGGCGATGATGGTAATGGAGTCATCGGTTCCGATGCGGACGAAAGCGTTAGGCGCGAAGGGATGGGTCGCGTCAACCGAAGTGCCGCTCAGAGTCTTTGCAGTAACCTTATTCCATTGTGGAATGTAGGCGCTGATGAGCAGGCCGCTGCCGAGAGTAGCCGTAGTCTTCAGAAAATCGCGACGCTTCATTTCGGCTCGTTTTGGTTCGCGGAAGCCGATAGCGGTCATTTTGCACTCCGCTGAGTCTGGATTTCCGCCGCGCGATGGATGGCCCGACGAATGCGTGGATACGTGCCGCAGCGGCAGATATTGCCGGACATCGCTTCATCTATATCTTCGTCGGTGGGTTTAGGATTTTCACGAAGCAGGACCGCGGCACTCATGATCTGTCCCGATTGGCAGTAACCACATTGTGGAACTTCGATTTCGATCCAGGCTTCCTGCAGGGGATGGGTGAGGTCAGAAGAAATTCCTTCGATGGTGGTGATTTTTTTTCCTTCGGCGCGAGAAATAGGGGCGACACAGGAACGCACGGCCTCGCCATCAATGTGAACCGTGCACGCTCCGCACAGCGCCATACCGCAACCGTATTTCGTGCCGGTGAGTTTTAGGGAATCGCGAAGCACCCAGAGCAGCGGAGTCGAGGGAGGATCTTCCACGGAGACGGGCTTTCCATTTACGGTGAACGAGATCAAGGAGTGCCTCCTTCCGTTCGACGATTCGTTGACGTGTAGTCCCGCGAACGTTGGCTGCCGAGGCTGGAGCAGGCAAAACACGGCGCCTGCGCGGCAACTCACGAATTATCGTGGGGAAGCGGACCAATGGCAAATCGGAGCAAATCGTTCAGTAATGACGATTTGGATCAGAGCTTATTGACGCCGTCGAGGGCAGCAACCTTGTAGGCTTCCGCTAGTGTCGGGTAGTTGAAGACGGTGTCGCGGAAGTATTCGACAGTGCCGCCGTAGTAGAGCACGGCCTGGCCGATGTGGATGATTTCCGTGGCGCGCTGGCCGATAACGTGCACGCCTAATAGTTTGCGGGTGTTGCGGTCGAAGAGAAGTTTTAACATGCCGCTTTCGTCGCCGAGCATCATGCTCTTCGCCAGCTCGTTGTACTTGGCGATGCCCACTTCGTAAGGAACTTTATTGGCGGTGAGAGTTTCTTCGGTCTGGCCCACCATGGAGATTTCCGGAATGGTGTAAATCCCGTACGGGAAGAGCGAGGGAATGTGTTCGGATGGAGCACCGAACATGTGACAACTTGCGAGGCGCCCCTGCTCCATGGAGGTGCTGGCCAACGCCGGAAATCCGATGATGTCACCAGCGGCGTAGATGTGCGGCACATCGGTCTGATAGTGTTCGTTGACCTTAATTTTGCCTCGAGAATCAGGAACAAGGCCAGCGGCGTCAATGCGAAGCTGATCGCCATTGGCTTGCCGGCCGACGGCGTAGATCAAGGCGTCAGCCTGAATTTTCTTGCCACTTTCGAGTTCGGCGAACACCCGGTCACGCTGCGGATCGATTCCTACTCTCGTGACCTTTTCACCCAAGCGGAAAGTCATGCCCATCTGGCGAAGATGGTAGGTGAGGGCGTCCATAATTTCGCGATCGACAAAATCGAGAAGGGTGGGACGTTGATCAATAAGAGTGACTTCAGTGCCGAGAGCGCCGAGGAACGAAGCATATTCGAGACCAACAACGCCTGCTCCCACGACAATGATTTCGCGCGGCAGCCCGTCCATGCTGGCGATACGGTCGGTATCAACAATGCGTTTATCGTCGAAAGGGATATCGGGATTGCGGGCGGGGCGCGTGCCGCAGGCGATGACAAAGTGGTCGGCAGAAAGTGTGACTTTTTCAGTGTCGGATTGAACCTCGATGGTGTGAGGATCAACAAATTGCGCCGTGCCCTGAAAAATTTGCACGCCATTGCGTTTGAGCTGGGCGCGGATGACTTCTGTCTCGCGAGAAACGATGGCGCGAACGCGAAACGACAGATCCTGGACGGTAATGTCGTTTTTTCCACGATAGCTTTCGCCGTAGAAAGCTTTGACGGCGTTTCCAGTAAGCTGAAAGATCGCTTCGCGGACACTCTTGCTGGGAATTGTGCCGGTGTGAACGCAAACGCCGCCGATCATCAGTGTGCGGTCCACCACCGCAACACGTTTACGAAGCTTTGCAGCGCAGATCGCGGCCTTTTGCCCCGCCGGGCCGGTGCCGATGACCACCAAATCAAAGTTAGGACCGTTCATGTGACCACCCGATCATTTCTTTTCTATGACTTGAAATTGGAATCGAAATCGCTCTGGAGCAAGACGAGCGAAATACTCAAATTGCTGGCTGATCAAATCCTCGTTTCTGCACGGAGGGGACCGAGGTGCAAGCCACGTTGATTTTGAAGGCAACTTATTACAAACAGATGAACGAAGACAGGATACCGGAATGGGGGTCTCTGCGCCATCGGCGCGAGCCAAATAGTAAATGCTCCTGAAGGCGCGCGCTGACGAAAACCGGGGACGCGTATCAGGAGCGCGAAACGGCCGGCAAACTTGAACTGCGATACTTCTGGGTCGCATATCCCACAATGAGACCAACCAGTCCGCCAGGAATCATGATTGCGGCATAATGGGCGTGTTGGAGAAATGCCACGAGAAAAGCAAAAAGCAAACCGACGGCAAGACCGAAAATCGCGCCCGAAGCTACGGAGTGAACCTTGTGCGCGAAAATTCCAATGATGAGCCCGACGATGAGCCCCTTTATTGTTGAGCCGACGACTATCTGCATCAGCATGGGGCGAACTTCAGGCGTCAACCACGCTGTAAGACCATCGAAAATTCCCAAGAATCCGCCAAGCGCCAGTCCGTAGGTAATCTTATTCATGTCCCACCTGCACAACCGAAATGTGTGAGAACCGCCTGATTATTTCGATCACGCTCATGCAGGCGCACAATACCCCTAATCTTGTTTCATACCAAGATGTTTGATTTTGCGCGCCTCGGCCCGGCTGATGAACGGTCGCGGTTCAATTGTTGGAAACACCCATGTCGGCCATGATTCTCCAGCTGCCATCCGCCTCGCGTTTCCAGACGGTGACGTAATGCCCGCCAGTTTGAGTTTCAGTTTTCCCGGGGGGCGTAAACGTGTAAGTGTACTTCCCCGTTTCGTAGGCCAGGTCATCCACCAGCCAGAGATCCTGTGTTTCGATATTGACCTTGATCGGTCCGGTGACGGATTTCATAAATCCGGCGACGCTTTCAGCGATGGCGGGACGTCCACGGACAACCACGCCATTCGGACTAAAGCGGGAGCCGGATTCGTCGTAAAGGCTGGCTAGCGCGCCGGCATCTGATTTCGCAAAGGCATCCACATATTTCGCGTTGCCGGCATCAATGGCTTTGCGAATTTCGGGATCGGTTATAGAGGACTGCGCAGGCGCCTGAGCGTGCGCAATCCCGGCGCAAGCAAGCAGGGAGACGAGAAACAGGATCAATGAACGATTCATGGGCGCGATTCTCCTCGGGCTGGTGCTGCGTATTTTATGATTTATGCGAGCGCGATCAAATCGATTTCGACTTTGAAATCGCGGGGAAGACGGGCGACCTCAACCGTGGTTCGGGCCGGCGGATTTGAAGGGAAATAGCGGGCATAGACTTCGTTCATCGCCGCAAAATCGTTCATATCCTTCAAGAAAACGCCAAGGCGGACAGCGCGTTCGAGTGAGGACCCGGCGGCTTCAACGATGGCTTTCAGATTCTGCATGATGCGTTCGGTTTGCTCGGCCGCGCCGCCTTCGAGAGGTTTGCCAGTGGCCGGGTCAAACGCAGTTTGACCGGAAACGAAAATGAAGCCGTTGGCTTTGATGGCTTGAGAATAAGGACCGATGGCTTTCGGGCCCTTGTCGGTCTGGATAATTTCTCTCATAAGTGCTCCTTGGATGGAATATGGAAAGCCGAAACTAGAAGGTGTCAAATGAAACTGCTTGGCGCGAAAGCTTTCGCCGTTCGCATTTTCGTTCTCGCCCGTATCACTGGGTACTCAATTCTCGCTGCTCTACTTTCCGGTTTCGATTGTTTCTTTCTCATTTTCCGCAGTCGCGCTGTAACGTGCACGGAAATCCGGCGGGATACCCGGATTGTAAAGCCAGACCCGGAAGGCTTCGGCCAGATTTTTGCCGGTCGTATATTCGATCGCGGCGCGAACGTCGTTTACGGAAACTTCCTTGCCGCGCAGCAGTTGGATCGCTTGCGCGAGCCCGGTACGCACGGGAGCCGCTCCGCAGGTGTCCTCCAGAACGACAAATAGAAGCGGAGCCTTGGCTTCGGCGATACGGCGTTGTTCGAGCGGGTCGGCGGGAAGCGTGGTGACCACCGATTTTTCGGAGGTTTTCAAGTGGCTGTGCGCGTCGTCGTACGAGTTGAGAAGCGTAGCAATTCGTTTTCGGCGGGCAACATCGCCGCCCGCTGCTTGGTCGATAACGATTGTGGCATACGTTGGAAGTCCATCACCCAACGCGAGGGCTGCGAAGGGCGCTGGTTGCAAGGCGTCGTCGAACCAAGTACGGGCCAAGCCACGTTCAACTCTTTCGGTGAAAATCTCGTTATCGGCGCCAAGACCCAGCGCTGCGGAGTTGATGAGTACGCCTCCGGGGAAAGCCGCAAATGCCGCGTCACCCGAGAAAGTGTTGTCGGCTTCCAGGGTTGGAGCTTCGACAATGTAGGGAGTAGTTGTTCGTTTATCAATCTCGCCAAAGTTTTTCTGCAGGACGCTCCATGCAACCGCGAAACGGTTGGATTGCGACGCTGAATCTCGTGAAATGTTTTTCAATGTCCAAAACACGGCGTCGGAGGATTTTTTATTCTGATTTGAAGGCGTGTAACGTCCGGCCACGACGTACGGACCAAGGTCGCGCTTGTCGAGGTCAAAGCGATAAATCGTGTCGCTGCCATCCTGCTTGCGGGATGCAGCAGACCCGCGGGCCAGGACGGTAAAATCCGAGGGGACGCGCACGGTATAGCTGAGTTTTTCGGGTCGCGCCGGCGCAGCCGCGAGAATGTGATTGGGCGGCAAGAAAACGGGAAGCCAGCCGCGCGCGCCAAGATGGAAGGTTTGCGGGCCGAGAGCGAATTCCTGCCCGCCGGCTTTCGGCGACGAAAATGAATAGTCAACAATCAAGTCACGCTTGTCTTTCTGAGGCCAGCGCGACTCGAATTGCAGACGCAAGGCGCCGGGAGAATCTTGCTGATATTCGAGTGGAAGCTCTGCCGGGGTTAACGCGTGACCGCCGGATTCCACGCTAAGGTTCGCGCGGCCATAGATTTTTGCAGCCGGAAACACAACATCAATGAAATCGAGGTCGGCGGTTCCGGTATTTTGAAGCGTATACACATTGTGGATTCTGACTTCCGGATTAGAACCGGAAACAAATCGAATGTCGAAAGTCTGTTTGACGATTTGATACTGGGGCGCGAGTGGCGCGCTGCACGCCGACATGACTGATAGAAAGATCGCGATGGCTGCGGCCTTAATCGCGCGGATAAATGGCGAGGGGCTCAAGATTTAGGAATTCTACCGGAAATGGAGAAAAGCGGGGACGTTAACGATGGGACCTGTCTCAGTTCAGAGTAGACGGGAAATGGCGAAGGATTTCGGCATCTTTTACACCGTTGCGGCGCTTCGCGATAATTCGAGGGCCGTCTTGTTCCGGAGTTCCGCGGCGAACGAGTTCGAGCAAGGTGGCGTTGTCCATGCGCAGGTTTTTCATGGTGCCGAGGGCCTCCCCGGACAGCGTTGATTTGCCGGCAGCGCGATCACGAGCGATGTCCACTACCAATTCGTCAGGTAGGCCGGCGAGATGGATCGCCTGCAGGTCGCCCGCCCCAAGTCCGACCTGGTCCATGCTCACAAGACCCAGCACCGTGCCTTCGGAAACTCCGGATTCATAGAGCCCGGCGATAGCGTCACCCGCGCTAAACGGCTCATTGCGCTGGTGAAACATTCGAAGGATTGCCACGCAATCCACGTCGGATAGTCCGGCCTCGCGCACCTTGGCGATTTCGTTTATTTCGGCCTGCGAGATGTGCAGAGCCTTCATTTCCTTGATTGAGTCGTAGCTCATGCCAGCGCGGTCAAGCGGTTTGGTATCGAGAAGCCGAAAACCATCGCAGGCAGTGAGCGAAAAGACGCTGATGAACGCGGCAGCGAGCGCCATTCTCATGCGCACAGGCGCGCCAGTGCCCGGGCCGCGCGCGGATGTGGCTGGCTGAACAGTCCCCATACTCCCATTGTATCGGGACGCGGCGGCTCCTGAATGGCGGTGACACGGAAGGATAACGGGATTGTTAAACGTTGTACACGCGCTCGATGTCGAAAACGCCGGGAATGCGTTTTACACCGTTGAGGATGCGTTCGAGCTGCTTGCGATCATTAACATCAAGTGCGACTTCAATGCGAGCTCGCATACCCTGGCCGCCGCTTTCGAACGTACGGATATTCGCGCCGGTTTCGCTGATCACGTTGGTGATGGCCGCAAGCATGCCAGGGCGATCCTCGGTGAGGATACGCAAACGCACCGGAAAGGTGGCCGCTGTTTCGCTGGCCCATTCGACGGGGATGCGGCGCTCGGTGTCGTAAAGAAGATTTTGGACGTTCGGGCAGGTCTTGCTGTGAACGGCGATGCCGCGGCCGCGGGTGACGTAGCCCACCACATCATCGCCAGGTATGGGATTGCAGCACTTCGAGCGATAAACCATCAAGTCGTCGTGGCCACGAACCAGAATGGCACCCTGGTTCATGCCGAGCATGCGTTTGACGGTATCTACGATCTTGGGCTTGTCTTCAATGGCATCGGGCAGCGGCTGGCCTGAGGCTTTGGCAATCACCTGGCGGGCGGACCATTTTCCGTAGCCGAGGTCGGCGTGTAGATCATCTATGCGGCCGCAGCCGTACTCGGAAGCCACGCGCTGCCAGTCCTCGGACGAGATTTTCTTCAGCGAAACGCCGGCGTGGCGCGCTTCTTTCTCGAGCAGCCGCTTGCCCACGTCTTTGGCTTGTTCCCGTTCATGAAGATTGATCCACTGGCGAATTTTGCTGCGGGCCCGCGAGGTGTGTACGAAGGAAAGCCAGTCACGAGAAGGCTCATGGCCCTTCTGGGTGAGAATCTCCACCACGTCACCATTGGCCAGCGTGTGGCGAAGCGGGACGATTGAGCCATTCACTTTTACTCCGGTACATTGGTGGCCGACTTCGGTGTGGACCGCGTAAGCAAAATCAATCGCTGTCGCATTCCGCGGCAAGACCACGACGCGACCCTTGGGAGTGAAGGTGTAAACCTCCTCCGGGTAAAGGTCCACGCGCAGAGTGGACATGAACTCGCTGGGCTCCTGCATTTCCTGCACCCACTCGATCAACTGGCGCATCCAGACAATGCGCTGATCATCGGCATTCGAAACGGCGTGGCCGTCTTTGTATTTCCAGTGGGCCGCGATGCCCTGCTCCGCGATGCGATGCATTTCCTGGGTCCGGATCTGAACTTCAAAAGCCTGGCCGCCGTGAATTACGGTGGTGTGCAAGGACTGGTATAGGTTGGGCCGCGGCATGGCGATGTAATCCTTAAATCGCCCAGGAACCGGCGGCCAGATCTGATGAATAACGCCGAGCGTGGCGTAGCAATTTTTAATGCTGTCGGTAATGACCCGCACGGCGAGCAAATCATAGACCTGTTCGATGACCCGCTGCTGCTTCTGAATTTTCAAGTGCAGCGAATAGGCGCGCTTGACCCGGGCTTGAACCTCGGCGGGAATGCCGGTCTCGACCAGCTTGTCGCGGATGGAGTCCTGCACTTCGAGCAGGAATTTGTCGAAAACTTTTTGCTTCGTCGCAAGTTTTTTCTGAACCTCGAAGAAGGCTTCAGGTTCGAGATAGCGGAAAGAAAGGTCCTCGAGCTCGCCACGCACCAGACCCATTCCCAGGCGATTGGCGACGGGCGCGTAAATATCAAGAGTTTCGCGCGCGATGCGCTGCTGCCGTTCGGAGTCGAGAAAATTGAGAGTGCGCATGTTGTGCAGGCGGTCGGCGAGTTTGACGACCACAACACGAACATCGTTAACCATCGCGAGAAGCATCTTTCGGACGTTTTCGGCCTGGCGAGCTTCCGGAGCAAGCAGATCAAGCCGGCTGATTTTGGTGGCGCCTTCAACCAAACGCGTGACGTCCGGACCAAAATTTTCGGAAATTGTTTCGAGGGGAATTTTGGTGTCTTCAACCACGTCATGAAGGAGCGCGGCGCAAATGGAGGTTGCGTCAAGTTTCATGTCCGCGAGGATGTGCGCCACCTCAACAGGATGCGAAAGAAAAGGCTCACCGGAGAGGCGCCGCTGAGTCTTGTGCTGCTCGGCGGCGAAATCGTAGGCGCGGCGAAGGAGTTCGAGATCGTCGCCGGGACGATTACGGCGCACTTTATCCACAAGCTCGACAAAGCGCAGGTCAACAGTGCGGCGGGCGGCTTCGGTAATCGCAGGCTTCGCTGCGGGTTCCATGGGTAATTCTAGCGCAAACGCGGCGCGACGACCAAGCAGCTGCTACTTCCCTTTTTCAACCGGGTAACCCCTTTCGATCCAATCCGCGTTGAAATCGTGTGGAAGAAGGAGAACACGAAGATTGGTGAAGCCAAGATCGCGCATGGCCGCAAAGGCAGGCTTCAGATTCGGGCAACGCTCCAGCGGGCAGCAACCGCAGTAGAGAACGATATTCGCAGAGCGCGGCACGTCTTTGGCCCAAGCTTTGAGTTCGGCAACTCCTGTTGGAGTCGAACCGGGGCCATGAAACGAGGCGCCGGGAATGTGCGCACCTTCATAGAGTGTGTGAAAACCGACGCAGACAACAGTTGGCTTTTTTGCGCTGTCCGGGGAGCCGAGCTCCTTGGCGAGAGCATCTGGCGAAACGGTCTGCGAGCTGGGCCACGGATCAGCGGCCTGCGCGGCGTCGAACGAATTTACGCGAGCCATGGCGCGCGAGGAAAGCAACGCGAAGAGCCCCAACAGAACGGCGGCGAGCAGAACCCAGAATGCGTTTCGAACCGATACTGTCTTCACAATCTGTCCCCCGCTATGGCGTTACGTGAAGGCAAAAAATATTAGGCACAAAAAAACGGCGGACCAAAGGCCCGCCGTTTTCGAAACAAATTCCGGAAAGCCGACCTCGCTAGGATTGCGGGGCCGGTTCGGACATTTTGCGTTGCTTGATGGCTTTCACCTTGTCAACGAGATCATCGGCGTTCTTAATGTCCGCGTCGCGCGCTTCGGGCGTAGCAGCCATATCCGCCCTCTGGCGATATAGCAGGTTCAAATAGGCCATAGCGTCGTCGTAGTCCGGGCGCTTATCCATCGCGGTCTTCAGGCTGGTGATGCCTTCGTCCACGGTCGGTCCATATTTCTGCTGGAAAGCAGCGGCGAGAGCTGGCGGCATGGGATCCGTGTCTTTAATGGTTTTCTTGGCAGTCTTGTTGTATTCCTCACGCATCTCGTGATTGCCGCGGAATGCCAGGGTCCAGTCAATTACGCCGATCCAGTAGTAGGGCTCGGGATCATCAGGTTTCTGCGCGATATGCTTCTGATGGTAGGTCTTCGACTCTTCCATCTTTGCGCCATCGAAGGGCGTGCCGCCCATGTTGTAAAGAATCGAACCAATGCCATCAATGGCCGACAGATTGTCCGGATGAGTCTCGAGAATCTTCATGAATTCCGCCTTGGCTTGGTCACCATTGCGGATGTTTTCAGGGGACGGAGCGCCCGGAATATATTGCGCGGAATACGCAGTGGCGAGGTAAAGGCGAGCGTTAAGCAAGTCCGGATCGAATTGGGTCGCTTCCTTAAAATCTTCGATCGCTTGATCGGTCTGGCCGCCCTTGTAGGCTTGCACGCCTTTGTTCAGTTTGTCGCGCGCGCGAAGTTTGTCGCAGCCAGCGCCGACGGTTACAACGATGGCTAGGACAGACAAAAGAAAAACGGTTTGAGGCGTCCGCTGCATCCATGCTCTCCTTGATGAAGGCTGCGCCGAACTGAAAAAATCAGTATAACGGCAAACTTTTAACACAAATTTGTCTGCGCAAGAAGAACTACTGACCCGCCTCGATCTTTGCGGTAATCAAGCCGACGCTGTCTATGCCGGAACCGCGCATGATATCAATCGCGCGTGCGACCTGGGCAAATTCGACCGAGTCGTCACCCTTGATGAAGGCCACTTTTTCCGCGCGTTCTTTGAAAATATCTTCGAGACGCGGACCAAGCGTATCCCAGGCAACCTGCTCCTGATTAATGAGCACTTTGCCATTCGAGGTGACTTGCACCACGATCGTTTTGGACAGCAGGTCATTGTCAGGCTTGGTGTTCGGCGGAGTGGGCTGGGGCACCAGCGCGTCCAAGCCTTGCGGGACAGTGGGGGTGATGACCATGAAAATAATGATGAGTACGAGAAGCACGTCAATCAACGGAACGATATTAGGTTCGGACATCGAACCTTTGCTGCCACCGACTGCCATTCCCATGGAAGACTCCTTTACTAAACGATATCAGACTCGCACGAATGCAGCGCCCGTCGCAGCACGGCGACGACTAATCGGCGGGCGGAGGCGGAGGAGGAGTGGCGCCACCCTTCCCACGGATTTTTTCAGTCAGCAGGCCAAGATGGTCAACGCCAGCAGAGCGGACTTCGTCCACGGCCTTGACGACGTCGCCGTATTTGGCGCGGGAATCGGAGCGCACGAAAACGGTCTTGTCCAGGCGGTTGGAGATAAGGTCTTTCACTTTGCCGGTGATTTCGTCGAGCTGAATCTTGGTGCTGCCGAGATAGAGGTTGCCGTCACGGGTGACCGCGATAATGATGGCGTCATCCTTGTCGGCATCCTTCATGTCCTGGGCGTTATCAGCCTTGGCCATGTCTACAGAAACGCCCTTCTGCAACATGGGAGTGACCACCATGAAGATGATGAGCAACACCAGCATGATGTCCGCCATAGGAATAACGTTCGGGGCGGCCATAATCGGCGGTGCTTTGGGCTTGTAGGCCATGGCTTACTTCTTCCCGCCGCGACGGGTGATGAAGTAGTTGATCAACTCCATCGAGGAGTTGTCCATCTCGACGTCGAAGGCTTCGACTTTGTTGGTGAAGTAGTTGTAGGTCCACACCGCAGGCACGGCCACCAGCAAGCCGAGCGCGGTGGTGACGAGAGCTTCAGCGATACCGCCCGCTACGGCCGACAAGCCCGTCGCTTTCGATGCCGAAATGCCCTTGAACGCGTTGATGATGCCCATCACCGTGCCGAACAAACCGACGAACGGGGCAGTGGAACCGATGGTGGCGAGACCGGAAAGGCCGCGCTTCATTTCCGCGTGAACGATGGCAACGGAGCGCTCGAGGCCGCGCTTGGCGGCTTCGATGACTTCCTCATCGCCGACCTGCGCCGAAGCCGCCTGGAATTCGGAAAGTCCGGTGGCGACAACCTTGGCGATGTGGCTCTTCTTGTTGCGCTCGGCGATGGAGATGGCTTCGTCCAGCTTGTTGTCCTTCAGGGCGCCGGCAACCTGTTGAACGAAAATACGGGACTGCTTACGGGCCGCGCTGTACATCAGGGCGCGGTCAATCATGATACCGACCGACCAGGCCGACATCACGAAAAGCACGAAAACGACGAGCTTGGCGGGGATACCCATGTTGTGCCACATCGTGAGCAAATCCCAGCCAACTTCACCTGACTGCTGCTGCAACATCGCAAAGGCCGACAACGTCAAAGTCGAAAACATATGTTTTGCTCCTCCATTTCCGCGAAACGATTGCGGCAGCTATAGTCTGCCGTTCAGATTTAATTTCGAATCCACCCCAGCCTGCGGCAGGCTCGAACCATGCCCAAGACCTATATTCGACTAACTGCCCAAAGTAAAGACGACAGATACTGTAGTGTCCACTTCCACCGGCTCGCCATTCAGCATGGTTGGCCTGTAGCGCCACTGGCGAACAGCGTCCATGGCATTCTTCATCAGCAACGGCGGACCGGAAATATATTCGAGCTGCTCGATCGTGCCGTCCTTGGAAATAATCGCGTGCAGCACGACGGTACCGGAAATGTGGGCCGTCTTGGCGATCGGCGGATAAATAGGCTGCACCTGACGAAGCAGGTTCGCCGCGATGACGTTACCGCCGACACGCACGGGTCCTTTGGCCTTCGGAGGCGGTGGAGGCGGTGGACCGCCGCCGACGCCGCCAATGATTCCGCCAAGCACGCCACCCGCGGAACCGCCGGGTACGCCGCCCACTACGCCGCCGGAAACGCCAACATCGGGGGGCGTGGGATCTTCCTTAATCATTTCAATTTTCTTGGGGATGACGGTCGGCGCCATCATTTGCCCATTCTTGATGATATGCACAACTGGCTTCACGATTCTTTGGATTGCAGCCGGCGGGGGCGGCGGTGGTGGCGGAGGAGGAGGCACGATGAAAGTCGTCAGCATCCCCTTCGGCAACGCTTCGGTATAGATGAGCGGAATCAAAATCAAGATGCCCAATAGAGCGGCCTGGATGATCGTGGAAACGACGACCGTCCAGGATTTATGGGTCTTGGTTGAATTTGAACCCGAGATCACCAGATCGTTAAACATGGCACCTACCTCCTAGCTGCTGCCATCACGCGCTTGTCGGCTGCGGATCCGGCGCTAACGGCAGTTCCCTGACCACGATACTTATTCCACCAGACTACGATGGGTGCTGCGATGCCAAAACTGGAGTACGTTCCTACCACAACTCCGACCACCATGGCAAAAGAGAAAGCGCGAAGGACTTCGCCGCCCAGCAGGAAAAGAACCAGGACGGTGAGAAAGGTCAAACCACTGGTCAATATCGTTCGTGACAACGTCTGGTTGATCGCCTTATTCACGATGTCCGGAAAACTGTCTTTGCGCATGATCCGGAGATCTTCTCGAACACGATCAAATATCACGATGGTGTCGTTCATGGAATAACCGACCAGGGTCAACAACGCCGCGATGACCGTCAACGAAATCTCGTAATGAAATAGCGAGAAGAACCCCAGGGTGATCAGCACGTCGTGAAAGACCGCGATAACAGCCGCGACGCCGTAAACCCACTCAAACCTGAAGGCAATATACACCAGCATGCCCGCCAGCGCGTAGAGGGTCGCGAAGATGGCTTGGCGGCGCAACTGAGCGCCGACTTTGGGGCCCACGACTTCGACATTGCGAATAGCAAAGTTGCCCAACACCAAACCGTTATTGAGAGTGCTGATGACCGCGGGAGTAGCGCCCTCAACATTTTTGATCTGATCGAAATTGGTGACGATGCCGCTGTGTTCGGTGTCGCGGGCGGCGAGCAAACGCTCGGCGAGTTGGTTGTAGCGGTCAGCTGCCACAGATCCCAGCACCAAAGGATCTTTCTGAGTCAAATAGCCGGCTAGAGAATCTTTGGTGACGGAATTGAAATCAAGCTTGCCGGCAGAGTCTGGGGTGCCAAAGGTCTTGTGCAGAACGTCCAAAATGGCTTGCTTGCCTGCATCGAGCGATTCGTCGCCCTCACCCTTCTTGTCCAGGCCGATGACGACGTCGTTTTGCGCGCCAGAGTTGAGAACCGTATCGCTGATCGTTTGGATCGTGCTGTCGGCGAGGCCGGCGGCTGCAAGGCCTTTGCGAATTTGATCCACCGGGGCGGGTCCGGCGAAGCGGACATAAACCAGCGTGCCGCCGCGGAAGTCAATTCCGTACTTAATGCCACCATTCTTGAGAATCGACGCCCAGCCGAGAACGAGCAGGATCAAAGAGAGGGCGACGAAGTACTTCGCCTTGCCCATCCAGTCGACGTTGACGTTTTTGAAAAATTCCATTCCGATACCTATCCGCCTTTATTTGACACCGGCCGGTTTACGAATGTTCCCGTTTTTGAACCACATTCGAGCCACGCCGGGCATCAAGCTGAAGTGCCGTATGATCATACAATCACAATACTTAAAGCCAGTTTCGACGTTAGATGCTAAGCGCTGCCTGACGGTCTTTTCGGGACAAATTCCAGTCGAAAATCGCGCGCGAGACGTAGATTGACGTAAACACGTTTGCCAGCAAACCAATGACGAGGGTTACGGCAAATCCCTTCACCGGACCGGTACCAAAGAGAAATAGGAAAATCGCCGAAACGATGGTGGTGACGTGCGTGTCAATGATCGTCAGAAACGCCTTATCGAAACCTTGCTCGACGGCTGCCGCCGGGGTCTTCCCGTTGCGCAATTCTTCACGAATGCGCTCGAAGACCAGGACGTTGGAGTCAACGCCCATGCCGATGGTCAAGATAACGCCGGCGATTCCGGGCAGGGTGAGAACCGCGCCGAACATGGCCATAAAGGCGACCAGGATCAGCAAGTTCAGGAAAAGAGCCACAACTGCATTGACACCACTCAGGCGGTAATAGAACACCAGAAAAATCATGACCACGATGATGCTGCCGATGGATGCGCGAACACCCTGACGAATCGAATCCGCGCCAAGCGAAGGACCGACCGTGCGCTCTTCCAGATACTTGATCGAAGCGGGCAGCGCGCCGGCTCGCAAGACCAGTGCCAGGTCGTGCGCGGAATCCTGATTGAAATTTCCGGTAATCTCGCCGTTGTCATCAATGCGGCCCTGAATTACCGGCGCTGAATAAACTTGATGATCGAGGACGATCGCCATTCGGCGACCGATATTCGATTCCGTGAACGGACCAAACCGTGCCGCGGCAGCGGTGGAAAGCTCGAAGTGCACCTGATACGCCGACGGATTATTGGTATCCGGCGCAGGAGTGGCACCGCGCAGATCCTGACCAGTGACGACCGGGGCGCGGTCGAGAATGTAATAGACCGGCGGCGCGGATGCTCCGGCGGCGGAATCTGATTTGCCAGGCAAAATCTCGGTTCCAGGAGGCAGAACACCGCCCTTGGCACCGAGGGCCGCGGCTTCGGAAGGATAGGTCTGATCGTCGGCTACGCGATTCAAGGAAAGCTGGCCACCTGCTTGAATAACAGCTTTGGCGCGCGTGGGATCACCTTCACCGGGAAGCTGCACGAGAATTTCATTGTCGCCACGGCCGGTGAAGGCAATGGTCGGCTCGGTCAAACCCAGGGCGTTGATACGGCGCGTGATGGTTTCGAGCGCCTGGTCCATGGTGTCCCGGCGAAGATCGGCGATGACCGAAGGCTTCAGCGTGAGAAGGTAGCCATTGACTGCGCCCGCCGCGGGAGAAATGTTCCAGTCAGCGAATTGATTGGTGACGATATCGCGAAACGTGTTGGAGGTGGAGGGTTCGACGTTATCAACCTGAATGTGGGTATCGTCCAGGCGGCGAATGTCGCCGACGTTTACGTTTTTTTCGCGGAGTTGCTTGGTTAGCTGGTCCACGGCCTGATCGCAGCGCTGGCCGATAGCTTCATCCACCTGAACCTGCAATACCAGGTGGCTACCGCCCTTCAAGTCGAGTCCCAGCTTGATGCGGTCGGTCAGATTCTGCTTCACCTGCGCGAACGAAGTGGGAAACCCGATAAGACCAAAAATGCAAAGGAGAATAACGATCGCGATAAGAATAAACTTCCATCTGAGCTGGGGATTCATGCGGCTGCCTAATTCTCCTTCGGTGGTTCGGCTTGAAGTCCTGCAATCGCGCTGCGGGCGATTTTCATCTTCACTTGCTCGGCGACGCGTAACTGGACCGCGTCCGGTTCAAGGCCGACAATAGTGCCATAGATTCCGCCATTGGTAATCACTTTATCGCCGGTCTTCAGGGCCTGAAGCATTTCGGTGACTTTTTTCTGTTTGCGCTGCGCGGGCAGAATCATCAGAAAATAAAAAATCACCATAATAAGGATCAGCGGCAAAAACAGCGCGATCCCACCGGGCTGTCCCGGAGCTTGGGCCACCAGGGACAGAAGTCCCGAAAACAGAATTTCAGATGTCACGATCGTTGCGCCTTTTTTTCACCAGCGCTCTTAATCCGCGCTAGTGGACGTACCCGCCAGGACGAGCATGACCTGCCCGGGGAAGACAGGGGGAAACTCGAATCCGAAAAACACCTGCTCCGCATGCTAACGCGCCCAACACCTTTTTCGGTTTGCCTATTTCAGACGAGCCTGAAGGTCAGAGCGGAACTTTTCGAGCTTCCCAAAACAGATAGCGTCGCGAATCTTGCGCATGATGTCAAGGTAAAAGTAAATGTTGTGGTGGGTGTTCAAAATAATCGCGAGGAATTCTCCGGACGCATAAAGATGGCGGAGGTAGGCGCGCGAATAGCGGCGGCAAACCGCGCACGCGCATGATTCGTCTATGGGACGCTCGTCACTTATATATTTTGCGTTTTTTATCAGCAGCCGGCCCTGCGAGGTGAACAGACACCCGTGGCGGGCGCTGCGCGTGGGAAGCACGCAATCCATCATGTCAATGCCCAGGGCGACGTAATCTGGAATTTGTTCCGGCTTGCCGACGCCCATCAGGTAACGGGGACGATCGGCGGGTAATCGCGAGGCGGCTATCGCCGCCATTTCGCAGGTAGCGGTGTGCGGTTCGCCAACGGCGAGGCCACCAATGGCGTAGCCGGGGAAATCCAGATCAACCAGCGCGTCGGCCGCTTCGCGGCGAAGTTCGGCGTGCGTTCCTCCCTGCACGATGCCGAACATCATTTGCCGCGCTGGCTCGCCGTGCTGCGCGAAATAATTGCGAGATCGGCGTGCCCAGGCGAGCGTGCGGGCGGCGGCCTCCCGCGCGCGCGGTTCGGGGGCCGGTGCTTCGATACATTCGTCGAGAACCATCACGATATCCGAACCAAGCGCGATTTCAACTTCCAGCGCTTTTTCCGGCGAGAGAAAATGCTCGGAGCCATCGAGATGCGAACGGAAGGTGACGCCTTCGTCAGTGACCTTGCGCAGTTCACTCAAGCTGAAAACCTGGAAGCCGCCGGAATCGGTAAGAATCGCGCCCGGCCAAGACATGAACTTGTGCAAGCCACCCAGTTTGCGGATCAGTTCGTGGCCTGGGCGCAAATACAAATGATAAGTATTCGAAAGCAGAATCTGGACTCCGAGATTTTCCAGGTCCTGCTGGGTCAAGCCCTTCACAGTTGCAGCGGTGCCCACCGGCATGAACGCCGGCGTGTCAACTACGCCGTGCGGTGTAGTGAGCCGGCCCAGGCGCGCACCCATGGGATCGGTGGCGAGAATTTCAAATTTGAAACGGCCCGCCTGTGAATCTTGTGGACTCGACTCCATCCGGCCGAGTGTATCAGGAGAACGCAGCGGTCAGACCGACCTTGATTATTATGAAAACGGCCCATCCAATTGCGGCGAGGCCGAACGCTTTGCCAATGGAAAGCTTCTTGGGATTGGTGGCACTGAAGCCGATTGCGAGAAGGAACAAAGTCCAGATGGCGAAAATGTCGATCGAGCCGAGCAATGCGCTTAGCCATTTCGGCGAATCGTCTGACAGGAGAGCACCAGGATTCGACGCCACGACGTTTTGCAAGTCAACCGTAGAGGGGTCTTTCAGAAATATGATCAGAATGCTCAAGAGCCCGTGGATAAGCCAAGGCGACCATGCGAAGGCGACAATTGCCAGAGCGATTTTGAAAGTCGTCTGGGTGGCGCCGCTAAGATTGAAAATCCCGAGGAGGACGGCGGCCACGAGCAGCGTGGCTAGCGGGGGAATGATGACACCCTCAACGTAGCCGAATATCGGCGCGTATTTGGCTTGGGTTTCGACCAGCTGGTCTCGTTTTTCTGGCGTTAGCTGCTGGACGCGCGAGTTGCCGGCTATCTGCTTCTGAATGTAACTGACCCAGCCACCTCGCTGAGTAAAGGAAAAAACTATCGCAATAAAGACCACGCAACCAAGAATGACGGGAACGATCCAGGTCGGGCGCTGCGCGATCGACGCGAAGGTCGGCTTTGGGCTGAAGAGCGCGCCAAAAACGCGCCCGAAGGAATTGTCGGAACCGGTTGGAGCCGGGGAAGGGGTCGCTGCGCTGGCCATTGGAATCTCCTCGTTTGCACTGCCGTCTGACTGCTTCTCTCCCAATACGCCTGCGAATCGGGAAAATTTCGGACCAGTCTTACCTTTTTCTGGCGCCGAAAAGCAACAGGATTGGTAAGGCGGCGCGAGTTCCTTCGAAGTTCTTTCCGGAGTTCCTTCGGGAGTTCCCTCAAAAAGTTATGCCGGAATCTCGGGAACCGCGGCGAGCAGCGCCCGAGTGTACGGGTGTTGCGGTGATTGCAGCACCTGGGCAGCCGGTCCGATTTCGACAATCTTGCCCGCCTGCATCACTGCGACCCGGGAAGCAAGTTGTGCGACAACGGGTAGACTGTGCGAAATCAAGATCAAAGTGAGCGAAAATTCGCGCTGCAGCCGGACCAGCAGATCGAGAATCTGGGCGCCGACGGAAACATCCAGCGCGGAAACGGGTTCGTCAGCGATAACCAGCTCGGGGCGCAAAATTAGCGCGCGGGCGATGCCGATGCGCTGGCGCTGGCCTCCGGAAAATTCGTGCGGGTAGCGATCGAGCGATTCGTGGTCAAGGCCCACTGCTTCGAGAATTTCCGTGCAACGCGCACGCCGATCGGCAGACGACAATTGCGGATCGTGGATCGCCAGCGGTTCTCTGACGATGCTCGCGACGCTCATGCGGGGATTCAGCGACGCGACCGGATCTTGAAACACCATTTGCATGCGGCGGCGTAGTTTGCGCAGTTCTGAACCGCGGGCATCGAGCCAGTTTTCCCCACGAAAATAAATTTCGCCGGAATCTGGCTCAATCAGGCGCAATAACATCCGAGCGAGCGTCGTCTTGCCGCAGCCGGATTCGCCGACGATTCCCAGAGTTTCGCCGCGCTCGAGCGCGAAGCTGACTCCGTCAACAGCCCTGGCCTGACGGCCTGATTTCGCTAATGCGCCACTTGCCGAGGGATATGATTTCCGTAGATCGCGCGCTTCGAGAAGTGTTTCGGCCGGCATCTCTAGATTTTCTCGGCGGCGATGTAAATGCCGGGATTAACCATATACAAATCGGGAGCCTTCCCAGGTTGGCAGACGTCCGCTGGTTCGAAACGCGGCTGAAAATTCGCTCCGTCGTCGGCAATGGAGCCGACCATCAAGGCGTGGGCTTCCTGATATTCGGTATCGCTCGGCTTCCATCCCGCCACGTGCATCCAATGCTCGAACGTGCGTGGGTGGCCCTTGTGTTCCATAGCGGTGATGCGCAATCCAGCGGCGGCGAACATGGATTCGAATTCACGCTGGGTCAGCGAGCGCGAATGGGAATGGTCGCGAATAAATTCGATACGGTGGTTCAACGCGCGAACCTTGGGGTCTTCGGGAACTTCGATGTCGATGACGCCTACTCGCCCGCCACGCTTTACGACCCGCGCCATTTCGGAGATTACGCGGGCCGGATCGGAGATGTGGTGAAGGCTGTAGCTGGTGACGGCGAGATCCAGCGCATCGTTGGCGAAAGGCAAAGACTGCGCGTCGCCGATAGCAAAGGTCAGTTTGCGAAGTAGTCCATCGTGCGCGGCGGTGTGGCGCGCGCGCTGCAAAATGGCGGGGGTGAAATCGAGCCCGCAAATCCACCGCACATGCCGCGCGAAGCGCAGGGCGAGCGTGCCAGGTCCGCAGGCGAGATCAACAGCACGGTCGTTTTCATTTGCGGCCACCATCCGCGCCAACGTTTCCGCTTCGGTGACACGATGAGTGACGGCGTAGTCACCAAAAACCTCGGCGGTTTTTGTGAACTGCTCACGTACCAGAGCTTTTAGCTCTGCATCACTAAGATGCGGCGTGGACTGGCCGGGATCGGGAATGGTGCTCATGGAACCAGAATACACCGCGCGTCGTGATTTGTGTTTACGGCGCGAAGTTGCGGCATGGCGGTGTCGCAATCGGGAATGTGTAGCGCGCAACGAGGACTGAACGAGCATCCGGGTGGCAACATCGCAAGCGACGGCACTGCGCCGGGAATGGGAACGAGTTTTTCACGGACAAGGCGCGGAGCGGCGCGCAATAGTCCCGCGGTATAGGGATGGCGCGGCGCGCGCAGTACTTCCATGACCGGGCCGTATTCGACGATGCGGCCCGCATACATCACGGCCACGCGGTCGGCCACTTGTGCGACCACGCCGAGATCGTGGGTGATGAAAAGCAGCGAGAGCTGCAATTCACGGCGGAGTTTGGCGAGCAGCTCAAGAATTTGTTTCTGTACCGTGACGTCGAGCGCGGTGGTGGGTTCGTCTGCGATCAGAATACGTGGTCCGGCGGCGAGCGCCATGGCGATCATCACCCGCTGACGTAACCCGCCGGAAAGTTGATGCGGATACTGGCGCGCGCGGCGTTCCGGGTCCGGAAGCGCCGCGCGTTGGAGCGATTCCAGGACACGGCGTTGAATTTCTCTTTCGCTGACGCCCGGCTCGTGCACCCGTATGGCTTCGGCAACCTGCTCGCCGACGCGCAGCACGGGATTTAGCGCGGTCATCGGTTCCTGAAAAATCATGGCGATTTCGCGGCCGCGGATGGAGCGCATTGCGTGTGGTGAAGAGGCGAGAAGGTTTTGAGCCTTCGGGTCGCCCGCATGCAGCCAAGCTTCGCCTGTGGTGCGCGCGCCGTGCGGTTCAAGGCCCATCAGCGCCAGCGACAGCATGGTCTTACCGGAGCCGGATTCACCAACAACGCCGAGCGTCTCGCCCGCGGTCAGCGTGAATGACACGTCGTTGACCGGACGAATCCAGCCGGAAGTGGTCGGCAATTCGACGGTCAGGCCGCGGATATCGAGACTCATCGCCATCATCAACATGATAGGTCGCGTATCTTACGGGCGGAAAACATTTCTAGTCGCGTGTGCTTTCGCATATTTTGCGATGCGTCAGCGGTTTGCGACCGGGATGCAGAGGCGCAGCGCGGTGTGCGTTGTCGAGAAGCTGCAAACTTTGTTGTCCACCAAGCCAGCGGCTTTTGCGGCGGTGATCACATCCACTTCGCGAATGTGCTTTTGTCCCTTGGGGTAGACGACCCAGATCGCGCCAGCTTTCCGGATCGAACTGACCAGGGATTCTAGGTGGGCGAGGTCTTGCCTGGATTCGGCGGAGAAGAAAACTAGGTCCGCGTCTTTTACAAGTTTGCCGCGAGAGTAATCTCGGACGCGGGCGACCAGTTCAGTAAGAAATTCGGCGCTTTCCACGCCCAGCACCGAAATTTGTTGCCCTTCCTTGATCCCAAGTTTGTCCACCAGCAGGCCATGCGAGTAGTCGCGTTCGGCTGCGCGAGGCTTCGAGGATTTCTTGGGTGGCATCACTGTGAATCCTTTCGCGGGCTTCGATCGAGATTGGCCGAGCCTGGAGGCAGCTCTATTTTTCCACGGTTACTTGCTGGCCGAATCTATTGCCTAGATCGCGAAGATATTGCTCCTGCGTCGCGGAGTAGCCCAGGAAAAGGCGCGCCGCAAATCGAAAAACTGGATTGTAGATCTGTCCGTTCTCGGTGATGCGCAGAACCGTGGCGCCGTCCGGGGTGGATGAAATTTGGTAGGTCCATGTGCCGCCGAACGGCAATTTCGGATTGGCGATGCGCGTCACCATTCGTTGGGAAGCGGTGGATTCGATAATTTCGTAAGGGATCACATTCCCGTGAGAATCAGTTTCGCGCCAGGACGGCTGGCCGTTCACGGCCGGCAGGGCTTCAACTTGCTTGACGCTCTTTCGCCATTCAGGAAATTTGGAATAGTCGGTGATTGCGGACCAAATTTCGGCGGGCGATTCCTTATAACGGGCGGCCCTGGATGAGACGTGGTCGCGGGGCAAGAGCGCGCCAATCACAATGACCAGCAGTACGATGCCAACCAGCACGGCGAGCACTGCGATTAGCCATTTCATGCAACACCCCGATCAGGTTGTAAATGCGTTTTCCTCAAAAACGAAGACCGTTTGACATTTTTTATCACAAACGCTTCGGTCCGGCCCGGAATTCTGAAAATTGAATAATTTGGAATTCTGTTCGCTCTTGCTATAAGGAAGTCTGAAAGTCGTGTGCATAAAGGAGGGCGCAATGAAGAAGGCGCGAACGCAGAAGCAGATGAGTGACGCGGCAGTAAAGGAGAGGACCGGGAAAGTGTGGTCGGAGTGGTATGAAATTCTGGACCAGGCGGGCGCGAAGAAGTGGCGCCATCAGGAAATAACCGCCTACCTGGAGAAGACCCATAAAGTGGGGGCGTGGTGGGGGCAAATGATTGCCGTGCCTTACGAACACGCGCGCGGATTGCGCGAGAAATTTCAAAAGTGCACCGGCGAATTTTCGGCATCCGGAAGCAGGACGCTGAATGTGCCGATGGCCAAGCTTTACGAGGCCTGGATCGACGAAAAATTACGGCGCCGTTGGTTGCCCGGCGCGAAAATGGAAATCACCACGGCGACGCCGAATAAGTCGCTGCGCGCGAAATGGGATGATGGCAAAAGCCGCCTCAGCGTGAATTTTTATGCCAAAGGCACCGGGAAAAATCAGGCAGCCGTGGATCACATGAAGCTGGCGAATTCAAAAGAATGCGCGAAAATGAAGGCATACTGGTTTGAGGCGCTGAATCGCCTGGAAACACAGCTTACGGTGGCGAAGAATTCGTAGAGCCGTTCGTGATCACCTAGCCGAGGAGTAGATCCTGATGACCGCCCAAAATAAAGTTTCCGACAACTGGCCCGACCTGCCATGGAAGGCCTGGGAGCCAACGGCTTCAACGCTGCATATGTGGACACAGATCGTAGGCAAGACTCGGCTGGCGCTCACGCCGCTCCAAAATCATTGGTGGAACGTGCCGCTGTATTTGACGGCTCGCGGGCTGACGACTTCCGCAATGTTCTACCAAGGTGAACTGCTGGATATCGAATTCGATTTCGTGAGCCACGACTTGCATTTCAGGCTGAGCACCGGCGCAAACGTTTCAGTTCCCTTGCGCCCGCAATCGGTTGCGGATTTCTACAAGGAGTTTCAAAGCTGTCTGGCGGCGCTGGGTGTTTTCGTGGAGATTCATCCCGTGCCGGTGGAAATTTCTGATCCTATCCCATTTGAGCAGGATCGCACTCACGCTTCGTACGATCCGGATTATGCGCATCGGTTTTGGCGCGCGCTATCATCCGCCGATCGATTGTTCAAAGTTTTTTCATCACATTTCCTGGGGAAAATTAGCCCGGTGCATTTTTTCTGGGGCAGTTTCGATCTGGCGGTGACGCGTTTTTCAGGACGTCCGGCGCCACCGCGCCCGGGCGCGGACATGGTTACGCGCGAGGCCTATTCGCACGAAGTGATCAGCGCGGGATTCTGGCCGGGGAACGGTGGGTTTGGTACGGCGGCGTTCTATTGTTATGCAGCGCCGTCGCCCGCGGGACTCGACAAGGAAGCCATTAGGACGCGCGCGGGATACTTCGACCCGAAACTGGGTGAATTTCTTCTGAAGTATGACGATGTGAGGGCGGACGCGTCGCCCGACGATGCCGTGCTGGATTTTTTGCAGAGTACCTATGAGGCTGGAGCGAATTTGGCGAAATGGGATCGCAAGCTGCTCGAGCGAGATCCAGCTTCAGATCCGACCTTGCAGAAACCCAAGCCGCGATGAGTTCGGAATAAATAGCACGCGAAAAGGAATGAAAAAGCAGGGTCCGCTTCCATGGAAGCGGACCCTTTTCTCTAGTAGTCGTTCGCGGTGCCTTCCAGGAAAGCACGCAGCTTGCGCGAGCGCGAAGGGTGGCGCAGCTTGCGCAGCGCCTTCGCTTCGATCTGACGAATACGCTCACGAGTAACAGCAAACGACTGGCCGACTTCCTCGAGCGTGTGCTCGCTGCCATCATCGAGACCGAAGCGCATCTTGATGACTTTTTCTTCGCGCGGCGTCAGGGTCTTCAGCACGGAGGAAGTTTGTTCCTTTAGGCTGAGGTTGATGACCGCATCGGAGGGCGAAACTACTGCCTTATCTTCGATGAAATCGCCGAGATGCGAATCCTCTTCCTCGCCGATCGGAGTTTCGAGCGAAATGGGCTCCTGCGCGATTTTCAGAATCTTGCGAACTTTCGCGACCGGAATATCCATGCGCTTGGCGATTTCTTCGGAGGTCGCTTCGCGGCCCAGTTCCTGCACCAGCTGGCGCTGGGTGCGCACCAACTTGTTGATCGTTTCGATCATGTGCACCGGAATGCGGATGGTGCGAGCCTGATCGGCGATGGCCCGGGTGATGGCCTGGCGAATCCACCAGGTCGCGTATGTGGAAAATTTGTAACCGCGGCGCCATTCGAATTTGTCCACGGCTTTCATCAAGCCGATATTGCCTTCCTGAATGAGGTCGAGAAATTGCAAACCGCGGTTTGTATATTTCTTGGCGATGGAAACGACCAGACGAAGGTTGGCTTCGATTAATTCTTTCTTGGCCTGTTCCGCTTCGGCTTCGCCGCGAATAATGACTTGCAAGCCGCGCTTGAGTTCCGTGGGGCTCACTTCGCTGGCCAGTTCGATTTCCGCCAATTCCTGCTTGCGCGCTTTCAGGTCCTTGCGAGCTTCGGCCTGCACATCCGCTTTGGAAGCTTCGACGCGGCGTTCGAGTTTGATGACCTCGCGTTCGAGAAAATGGACGCGTTCCACCGTGTGGCGAATTTTTTCGATCAGGCGTTTCTTTTCGAGTAGGTTGAATTCAAGCTCGCGCATGCGTACGGACATTTCCACGCGAGTACGAGCCAGCATATGGCGAGCGCGGAGGTACGGTCGCTTTTTGGACTTCGCCATTTTTTCCAGTTTTGCGGCTTGTTTCAAAGCGAGAAGATAGAGCTTGGCCACGCCATCAATCTGTTTGAGGGTCGCTTTTGTTTTCGCTTCGATTTTTTCTTCAGTCAGTTCTTCGTCATCGAATTGAACGATTTCCTTGATCGAGCGGGAACCGTTGCGCAGATCCTCGCCAACCTGGAGCAATTCTTTCAGGATCAGCGGAGCGCGCGTGATCGTTTTCAATACCAGCAGCTGGCCACGCTCGATGCGCTTGGCGATCGCCACTTCGCCTTCGCGAGTGAGCAGCGGAACCGTGCCCATTTCACGCAGGTACATGCGGACCGGATCGTTGGTTTTTTCCAGCGAGCCAGGCGTCAGATCGAGTTCGCCATCTTCGGAAGCGACGTGCTCCACTTCTTTCACCGGCTCGGTGGAATCCGAAGGGTCGGCTGCAGCAAGCGCGGCCTTCGCGCTCGAAAGATCCTCGTAAACGTCGATGCCATAGCGTTCGAACGTGGAAAGCAAATCGTCGATTTCTTCCGAGGAATGCACTTCCGGCGGCAAAATATCGTTTACTTCGTCATACAGCAGATAGCCGCGCTCTTTGCCCATCGCGATGAGCTGGCGTACCTGGTCATACTTTTCTTCGAGAGCTACCGTCACACTTTCCCCCTTGCCGAGAGGTCAGGCAATGCGCCAAAACAGATAAAAAAATAGAAAAATTACAAATAAAAATTGGCCGGCGTTTAGACACCCCGGCCCGTCTCCTGTCAAACAGCATTTAAAACTGGGTATTTAAGACGATTTCCGAACCCGCTGCCGATTCCGCGCCCGAGACCCCCTACCGCAATCCTTGCCGAGCAACCTATATGATGCACCACGGGGGCCACCCGTTTCATACAAAACCTTACGAATATACAATATACGATCCTCAGGCGTCAAATGACCGGTCGTAACTTACTGGATTGGCAGGTTTTTGTCTACTTCACGTTGACTGGATAGCAGGCGTAGCAATTCCATCCGGCGGACGATCAGCCGCTTCATTTCCTCGGGCGGGGGAGCTGCTTCGATTTGGCGCTGCAAAGTCGCCAATTCTTCGGTAACCGGCAGGTTGCGCAGGAAATTCAAGCAGCTTTCGGCGTCATCCCACGTTCCTTCTGGCAGTGCTTCGAAAAGAATTTCAAAAATAAGGCGACGGTCTTTGTCGTCGAGCCGGCTGCTGAGTGCGGAGGCGTCGGGAGTTTCTCCTGCACCGACGGCGGCGATCAGCGCTTCAAAGATATTTCGCGTTTCGAGGCCGTGATGAAGATTAGCCTGGGCGATTTCCTGGGCCAATCTTTGGCGAAATTCAGCGGCTTCGAAAAGCATTTTGATCAGCTGGCGTTCGGCGCGCTTCACCGCCGGGGTCAGCAACATGGCTTTGGGTTTCACTTCGCTGCGCCGTTCGTTCGCGGCGATGCGTAGCGCTTCGCGGAGCACCGGTTCGTCCACGCGCAATTCCGAAGCAATGCGAGTGGCCCACTCGGAGCGCAACAGGCGATTGGGCAGGCGCTGCACGTAGGGCATCAGAAAATTCAGCGCCGCCACTTTTCCTTGCGCCGTGGAGCGGTCCATCTGCCGAGCACGGTTGATCAGGTAATCGAGATAGGGCGGCGAATTGGTCAGAAGTTTTGCGTAAGCTTCGATGCCCTGCTCTTTTATAAATTTGTCGGGGTCCGCTCCGCCGGGCAGAGCCAACACGCGCACGTCGAATTCTTTTTCCAGAAGCAGTGAAAGCGAACGCTCGGTGGCCGCCTGGCCTGCGGTGTCCGGGTCATAATTCACCACGATGCGTTGGGTGAATCGGCTGAGTAATTTGATCTGCGGCTCGGCCAGGCTGGTGCCACAGCTGGCGACGACATTGCCAATTCCGGCGCGGGCCACGGCAATCGCATCCATGTAGCCTTCCACCAGAACCGCGAAATCACTGTGACGAAGCGCTTCCTTGGCACGGTCGAGATGATAGAGCGTATTGCTTTTCGAGTAGATCGGCGTTTCGGGCGAGTTCATATATTTCGGCATGTCGTCGCCCATGGCGCGGCCGCCAAAAGCGATTACTTTGCCGGCTTCATTGGAAATGGGAAACATGATCCGGCGACGAAAACGGTCGTAGAAACGACCGCTTTGCTCGCGCCCCACCAGTCCCGAAACTTCGAGATCCTTTTCGGCGAATTTCTGCTTTAGCGTCCGGAATAGCGCGTCGCCTCCCGAGGGTGCGAAGCCAATACCAAAGCGGGTGATAGATTCGCGATCCAGGCCGCGATCTTCGAGATATCCCAGAGCAGCCTTCCCTTCCGTGCTGCTGACCAAATGTTTGGAGAAAAATGCCGCAGCTTCGCGATGCATCTCGACCAGCGAAGTACGCTGCTGATTTTCGCGGCGTTCTTCCGGCGAACGCTCTCGCGGTTTCGGAATCGCGATACCGCATTTTTCCGCCACCGTGCGCACCGCTTCGGGGAACGGAGATTTTTCCAGCTCCATGACGAACTGGAAAACGTCGCCGCCTTTTCCACAACCGAAGCAGTAGTACATCTGCTTCACCGGGCTGACGCTGAACGACGGGGTTTTTTCCTGGTGGAACGGGCACAAACCGCTGAAATTCTGTCCACTTTTCTTCAGGCGCACGTATTCGCCGATGACCCGGACGATGTCCGCCTGCTGCTTCACACGATCCGCAAATGAACCTGCTTCAGCCATTAAGTCGAAACTCGAAAACCAAGCTCGGATTCGCTTGGAGCATGTCTAGCACCATCTCGTCACCCTTTCAACTGGACGACGGTGATCGCCGTGCCGCCATGATCTTCAGTCTCATGATGAATGCTTTCGACGAGTGGGTGCGCTGACAAAAATTGGGCCAGGCCGCGGCGCAGCGCGCCGGTTCCGTGACCGTGAATGATGCGGATCGAAGGATGGCCCGCCAGCGCGGCTACATCGAGAAACTTATCCACACGCTCGGTGGCTTCTTCGACCGTGCTGCCGATCACGTTGATCTCCGTCGCGGCTGGTTCGTCCGTGGGGCGCGATTGCACCGTGACGCCGCGCGAGCGTGTGGCTGCTCCGGGCTCTGACTTCGACGGTTTTGATTTTTCTGCCGAGATACCCATGACATCGCCAAGCGGAATGCGCATCCGCAACGGACCCGCCTCCACTTCTGCCGTGCGGCCATCATGACGACGGAAAATGATCGGCTGCTTGAAATTCTTGACGTTGATTAGCATACCGGGCGAAAGCTGCTCCGGCTCGACCGCCTTCGGGGCCGCCGCCACGGAGACGCCCAAATCAACTTGCGATGATGCAAGAGTTTCAACGATCGCTGCGTTGGCATCGGCGCGCGCATCCGCTGAGAATGTCGCCACGCGTTTGCCAGATTGTTTTTCAAGTTGCGCTTGTAGGACACGGTCATGAACATCCGCGGTGACGCGCGCGACTTCGCTCTCGAGGCGTTTGACAGTTTCCTGAAAATTTCGTTCCAGCTCGGCGATGCGCCGTTTCTGGCGGTCTACCCATTCACTCCGCAACGCACGCCGCTCAGATTCGAGTTGCGCCAATTCTTCGCGGGATTGACGTTTGATTTCTTCCATCTCGTCGCGGCTGCGGTGAAGATACGCAATCAGATCGCGGGCCTCGCGCGATTCCGGCGAAAGGCTGGCTTGCGCATACTCAACGACGCGTTCCGGCAAACCAAGACGCCGGGCGATCTCGATTCCGCTGGAAGTTCCCGGAACACCGACGAGCAAGCGGTACGTGGGGCGGAGATTCTCTTGATCGAATTCCATAGCGGCGTTGACGATGCCTGGAGTGGTGGAGGCATAGGACTTCAGGCGGTCGTGATGCGTGGTGGCGATGGTCAACGCGTGAAGATTGCGAAATTCTTCGAGCAACGCTACCGCGAGCGCCGCGCCTTCTTCCGGCGCCGTTCCAGTTCCCATTTCATCGACGAGAATCAGCGAGCTATCGGTCGCGGTTTCGAGCATGGATTTCAGATTCACGACGTGCGCGGAAAACGTGGAAAGATCCGCCGCGATGGACTGTTCGTCGCCGATATCAGCGAGCACGTGATCGAAAATCGGCATCTCGGCGCGATCCGCCGCCACCGGAATCGCCGATTGCGCGGAAAGCGCGGCCAGTCCAACCGACTTTAGGGCGACGGTTTTTCCTCCGGTGTTCGGGCCGCTGATGACCATCACCGTCTCGTCACCGCCAAGCGCAAGCGAAAGCGGGATCGCTTTCCGGCCCAGCGCGCGCAGCTTGGCTTCGAGCACCGGGTTGCGGGCGGAATCCAGACGCAGCGAATTTCCCGCGCTGAACGTGGGCATCACACAATCGAGCGCCCGGGCGAATCGAGCGCGCGCAAAAATTGAATCAAGATGCGCGATTTCCTGCGCGGCAAACGCCAGCGGCCCGCGATCTCCGCGAAGCCGCGCGGTCAGTTCGGCGAGAATGCGCGAAATTTCGACGAGTTCTTCTTCGGAGAGTTGGACCAGACGATTATTCAGGTCTATGGCTTCCAGCGGTTCGACGAAAACGGTCTGGCCCGTAGCGCTGGCTCCGTGAACCACACCGGGAACAGCGCGACGGTCCGAGGCACGAACCGGAATCACGAAACGATCGCCGCGCAGAGTTACGTAGTCCTCCGCGGGCGATCCACTGCGAGCGAGAATGCTTTCGAGCGATCGCCGAATCTTGTCTCGCCCCTGCCCGATGCTGACCCGGATGCGGCGGAGTTGCGGCGAAGCATCATCACTGATTTCGCCATTGGGAAGAATGGCGCGGCGAATGGCGGTAGAAAGATGGCGAAAATCCGCGAGGGCTGCGGCGCGCGCTGTAAGTTGTGGATGATTCGGACCGTCGGGCTTGAAAGTCTCGCGAGCGGACTGAACCGCATCCATTAGAGATGTCGCGGCAAGAAATTCCTCCACCGCGAGCACCGAGGCTGGAACCGATAGGCGCGCGAGCCAAGTATCGGGGTCCGCCAGCGATCCAAACCCGAGTTCAGCGCCGGGGCGCAGGTAAGCAACGGCTTCGCGGATCAGGTCGAATTCCGCGTCCAGGGCTGCGACGTCCTGTCCGGGCGCCAGCGTTTCGATCGCGCGATGACCCGGCGCACATGTCGAGTACCCGGCAAGAATTTCCTTTAGACGGTCGAATTCGAGAACTTGAGTCGCGGTGCGGGACACAATGACCTCAGCGATTCTGAAACGTTATTGTATCTGGTTTGGGTATTGAAGGCAGCGACGGCGCGCCACGCATGACGAAGTCCGCGGTTATTTTTTCTTTTTGCGCGGTGAAGGCGGCGGTGATTTAGCACCGAGCGTTTCGACCATGGCGATAGCGATCGAATCAATGGCAATGGCTGAATCGCGCCCACGTTGTGGATTGTTATTGTCGAAGATTGAGAAAACAAGATGCTCGCCGCCGACGGTGGTGGTGAAGCCGGACAAGGCGCGGACGTGATCCAGACCGCCGGTTTTTGCCATGATTCGACCGGATGCACTCGTGCCTTGCATGCGGGTTTCGAGCGTGCCATCCACGCCAGCTACCGGAAAGGTGGAGATATAATCCGTCCCCCACGGCTGCCGCTCATCATAGCGAAGCATCTGCACCGTAGCGCGCGGCGTTACCAGGTCGTCGCGAGCGAGGCCGGAGCCATCACTGAGAACGACGTCGCCGTCGGCGATCCCCGCGGATTTTAGAAAGTCCTGTTCAGTCCATAGACCGGCGTCCGTTACGCCAAATCCTTTTTTCTCGTGGCCCACCGCACGCAAAAACATTTCCGCGTGGAGGTTCTGGCTGACTTTGTTGGTGAGCCTGATGGATTCGAGCAAGGGAAGTGAAAGATGCTCGGCCAGGATCAGTGTGTTCGGATCGGTCACGGCCGGCTGCGGTCCTAGAACGACGGGTGCGTCGGGATAGATTTCCGGAGGCGGCGCATGATGGACGCGCACGGTTCCGCTGACATGCACGCCGCGCGATTCGAAAATTTGCTTCAGGGAGGCTCCTGCTGTTTCAGCGGGGTCAGGCATGGCCAGGTCCAGCTTGACCGGCGCGTGGGCCAGCGGAACCATTCCTTGCAGTAACAAAAATTCAGGTCCGGGCTGTTGAACGACGCCAACTTCCAATCTCGCGTTGGCGTCAACGGTTGAAATCTTGCGTGTGAACGTGTCCGCAGCCGACGCAGGTTCGACGACAATGTTTGCGGGATCGCCTATTTTGATGCCTGGAGTCACGGTGACGGTGATCGTGTTGTCGTTGAACGCGATGGCGCTGATGGGCGAGCCAAAGGTGAAAAAAATATCGCCGATACTCCATCCGGGAGGATAGGGCTCGTACGGGTAGTAGCTGTCGTCCGCAATGATATCGCCATCAATTTGCTTGATGCCCTTGGCGATGGCCTCATCGGCCATTTCGGCTAGAATTTTCTCCACCGGACCATCGCGCTCGACTTTTCCTGCGTAAGGAAATTTTCGATTCGACAAATCAGGATCGCCACGACCGATCAGAACGAGATCACCTGAAAGATGGCCGTCGCCCCCGAGTTTGCCGGTCGTTTCGAGGGTGGTGCGGAAACGAAAATTTGGCCCAAGAGTGGCCAGAGCGAGAGAAGTGGTGAAGATCTTCGCATTCGACGCCGGTGTGAAAAATCGGTCCGCGTTCAATTCGTAAAGCGTCTCGCCCGAATCCCGGTCGACCACCAGAATTCCCCAAAAAACCTTTTGGGCATGTTGTTCCTCGAGAACCGACCGCACCCTGGCAGCGAATCGCGCGACATCTTTGCGATTTTTCGCCGGCGTATTAGCTGGGATAGGATTTTTTCGCGGCGTATTCGGTGGCACGGGATGAGTCTGTGCGCCAGTAGGGAGAGCGCCGAAGAGCGCCAGGAGAAACAGAGCGCCTCGAAAATGAGATCGAGTGTTCGTTGAGAATAAATTTGGAAGCATCGCTTCGTACGCCGTTTTTTTTTCGAGAACGCACAAGTATATGACACGTCAGTCACATATACGGGACAAGCTGAGACAGGATGCACGAAGAGATAAGTTTGCGCTTCAGGCGGTAAGCCAATATGATACGGCCACCCTAATAGGAGGGCCAATGCTCATGAAGAAGATTCTGTCAGCGCTGCTGGTTGCTGCGCTAGTTGGATTACCGACTTTATTGATTCCGGCGAACGTTCACGCCGATGACACAACGACGGATCAAGACCGGATCAAAAATGCTGGGCAAGTTCTGCAGGAAATCATGGACATTCCCGATGACATTCCGCAGGACGTGATCGACAAGGCGGATTGCGTGATCGTTTACCCATCCGTGTTGAAAGCAGCTTTCATCGTGGGTGCGAGCTACGGCCGCGGCGTGATGACCTGCCGCAAGGGACCGAATTTCCGCGGCCGCTGGGGCGCGCCAAGCATGATGGCTCTGGAAGGCGCGAGCGTTGGTTTTCAGATCGGCGGACAGGCGACGGACTTCGTGCTGCTGGTGATGAATGGCCGCGGCGCAAGCTCGATCCTGAGCAGCAAAGTGAAGCTCGGCGGCGACGCATCGGTATCAGCGGGGCCGGTGGGACGCACGCTTTCTGCCGAAACCGATGTGGCCATGCGCGCGGAGATTCTGAGCTATTCGCGATCGCGTGGAGCGTTCGCGGGGATTTCGCTTTCCGGTTCGACTGTCCGCCCCGACAACGATGCCAACGAACGGATTTATGGCAAGAAGATTTCCGCGAAGGCCATCGTGTTGGGCGGCGCCGTCCAACCAACAGTGGATGCAAAGCAGCTTCTCGCGGTTCTGACCAAGCACAGCCCGAAAAACCTTTCCAAGTAAGTCACTTTTCGAAGAGCGCCGGGGACAAATCTTCTCCGGCGCTCTTTCGTTTTACACCGCTCGCACTCTACCGATCTTCTCCGTTGAGTCCAACGTGTGACTCCCTCAAAGTTGACTTTCAGTCGAATATGCCCTATAGTCAGTATCATAGTTAAATTGACCCCGATCATGGCTCCTCTTCTGCAATCACGACGAAAAAATGCAAGCGAGTATCGCGGCGGCCGGCGCGAACGCCATCGCACTGAAACCCGCGATCGCTTATTCCGCGCCGCGCTGGAGTTGTTTGCCGAGCGCGGCTTCCTGAAAACCACCGTCGAGGACATCACCGAATCGGCCGATGTGGGAAAAGGGACCTTCTTCAACTACTTCCCCACCAAGGAACACATCCTCGCGGAATTTGGCGGCCAACGCACCGCAGCCGTGGAGCGCGCACTGGAAAAAGCCAAGGCGACAAAAGGTTCCGTGCTGGATGTAATCGGCGAACTTGCTTCCAACGCCGCGGGACAATCGAATCTAAACGCCGGCCTGCTACGCGCGATATTCGCGGCTCATGCTTCGTGCGCGCCCGTGCGAGCCGAACTGCACAAACGCACGCAAACCAGCCGGCGAATGCTCGCCGAAATGTTTCGAATTGGACAAGAACGCGACGAGATTCGCCGCGACCTTTCGGCCAACGAGTTGGCGCGCACCATGCAGACAACTTTCATGGGTCTGACCATGAGCTGGGCTCTCAATCCTGAGTTGTCACTGCGAAAGAATGCGAGCGAGTTGTGGCAACTGTTGCGGCCCAATCTTCAACGGACGGAACCGGAACCACTTCATAAATCCGGGGCAGTACACAAAGTTGATACCGGATCAAAATTGCGAAGGGGCAAATCAGAACTTTGCTGAGTCCTTATTGGAACCCTTTTCATCTTAGATAGACCAGGAGGAACCTCCGTGAAACGCCGCATTCCCTACCTTGAAGGGTTCGGTTTCCTGCTGATGCTAGCGGGATTCGCGTCGTCTGCTTCGGCGCAGGCGGTAGCTGGACCGGTTCCCTCAACCTCACCGGATACAACACAGTCGAATACGATCAGCTCTCCCTCTGCGCCAACCCAAAGCACTAGCCCGTATCAGGGCAGCGTCCCGGGAAAACTCGAACCGGGAATCGTGCCGATTTCGTTGCAAGATGCAATCAATCGCGGACTGAAGACAAATCTGGGACTTCTGCTATCGAGCCAGGACGTGCAGTCCGCGCGTGGCGAACGCTGGAAGCAACTGAGCGCCTTGCTGCCAAACGTGACCACCAGCAGTTACGCAGATGGCTCGCAAGTAGACCTGGCTGAATTTGGATTTTCGTTCAACTTTCCTGGTATCAAGATTCCGACGGTCGTCGGGCCATTTGGCTATTTCGATTCGCGCGCTTACGTCACGCAGTCCATGCTGGATTTGAAGGCGTTGAATAAAACGCGGGCCGCCACCCAGGATTTGAAAGCGGCGCAATACACCGCGAAGGATGCGCGCGATCTGGTGGTCCTGGCCGTGGGCTACAACTATCTTCTGGCGATCGCCGATATTTCGAGGATCGAAAGCGTCGCCGCCCAGGTAAATACCGCACAGGCCCTTTACAACCAGGCGTCCGATCAGGTCCAGGCCGGCACTTCGCCGGCGATCGATGGCTTGCGCGCGGAAGTGGAATTGAAAACGCGCCAGCAGGAATTAATCCAGGCCAAGAATAATCTGGCAATTCAAAAATTGGCGCTGGCGCGAGTGATCGGTTTGGCGCCCGGACAGCAGTACGAGCTCACCGACAAATCTCCGTACGAACCGTTTACGGCGATGAAATTGGAGGAGGCGCTGCAGCTTGCCTACGAATCGCGTTCGGATTTTCGAGCCGCGGCCGCGACCGTGCATTCTTACGAGTATTCCTCGAAAGCCGCGAAGGCAGGTTACTACCCGACGATCTCATTTAGCGGCGACTACGGGCTCGCCGGAACAACCGACACCCTCGGAACTCACGGAGTTTTTGACGTCCGCGGAACATTGAACATTCCGATCTTCCAGGGGGGCAAAGTCCACGGCGACGTAATCGAGGCGAACGCGCAACTCGAACAGAGCCGCCAGCGGTTGGAGAATCTCAGGGCGCAGATCGACGCGGATGTACGCACCGCATTTTTCAACCTGGAATCGTCCGCGCAGCAGGTGGAAGTGGCGAAGAGCAACATCGTGCTGGCGCAACAAACTCTCGACCAATCGCGCGACCGCTTTTCCGCCGGCGTGGCCGACACCGTGGAAGTCGTGCAGGCCGAGGAACAAGTGGCTACCGCGAACGACAACTATATTTCAGCTCTATACAATTTCAATTACGCGAAGATCACGCTGGCCCGATCGCTGGGCCTCGGAGAGCAGAGCGTACGCGAATACTTCAAAGGAAAATAAGCCATGGCACAGCCGACGGAAGTAGAAACTCCTACATCTCGCCCAGAAAATACACCTGCTCCACAGGAAACTCATTCCGCGGCTGAGCCGCCTTCGTCTCGCGCTTCGGGCCAGCCCCTGGCGAGCCGCCCTCACGCCAGGATTATTTTTGTCGTCGTGGTGCTCCTTCTGCTGGTCGGAGGGTTTTTCGCGTACGAATATTTTCAAACCTACGAATCCACCGACGACGCGGAAGTGGACGGGCACTTGATGCCCCTAAGCGCCCGCATCTCCGGCTATGTCATCAAGGTAAACGTGGATGACAACCAGGAAGTGAAGGCCGGGACGGTTCTTGCGGAAATCGATCCCAAGGATTTCCAGGTTGCACTCGATCAGGCCAAAGCTCAACTGGCGGACGCCCAGGCGAGCGCACAAGCCTTGAACATAAATGTGCCAATCACTTCGGTTAGTACCGAGAGTCAGGTCTCAGTGTCGGAAGCGGATGTGGAAAATTCGCGCGCCGGGATTGCCGTCGCCGAGGATCAATTGGAATCCGCGAAGGCACAGGTAAGTCAGGCGGAAGCGAACGACGTAAAAGCACAGAACGATTTGATCCGTTACAAACAGCTCGTAGATAAGCAGGAAATTTCGCAACAGTTATTCGACCAAGCTGTGGCTGCGGCAAAGGCCAGCAGCGCAACGGTGGCCGCGGCTCATGCGGCAGCAACAGCAGCGGCAGGACAGGTAACGCAGGCACGTAGCAGGCTGGCGGAGTCAGACGCCAATCTGAGAAACGCGCACACCGGCCCACGACAGGTCGCATCCACCAGAGCGCGCGCGATTTCGGCGGACGCAACCGTGCAACAGAAAGAGGCGGCGGTTGAGCAGGCTGAACTCAACCTTCTCTACACGAAGATCGTGGCGCCTGTGGACGGTATCGTCAGCAAAAATGCGGAAGTCGGAATGAACGTGACGCCCGGACAGCAATTGTTCACAATTTTTCCGCTGAACGATGTGTGGGTCACCGCGAACTTCAAGGAAACGCAGTTGAAGCACATGAAGCCAGGTCAGCCGGTGGAAATCAAAGTAGACGCAAACGGGCGCACCTACAAAGGCAAAGTGGACAGCATCGCCGGCTCCAGCGGCGCGCGAACCAGCTTGTTGCCGCCCGAAAACGCCACCGGGAACTACGTAAAGGTCGTGCAGCGCGTGCCGGTCAAAATTGTTCTGGATCCTGGTCAGAACAGCGATCACTACCTGCGGCTGGGAATGTCGGTCGAACCGAAAGTCATCGTGAAATAAATGAGCGCGGCTGCAGCCATTCCGGCGGACTCGACGTGGCGGCCGGCGGTGAATCCCTGGATCATCGCGCTGGTCGTAACGCTGGCGACGTTCATGGAAGTGCTCGATACCAGCGTGGCCAACGTCGCGCTGCCGCACATTGCCGGTGGCTTGTCGGCAGGCCAAGACGAAAGCACTTGGGTTCTTACTTCCTACCTGGTTTCGAACGCCATCGTTCTGCCCATGAGCGGTTGGTTTTCCGAGCTGATCGGACGCAAGAGGTTTTACATGTCTTGCGTCGCGTTGTTTACGATTAGTTCGTTTCTTTGCGGACTCGCTCCAAACCTGGCCACGTTGATTATTTGCCGGGTGTTGCAAGGCGCGGGTGGCGGCGGCCTGCAGCCCAGCGAACAGGCGATCCTCGCCGACACCTTCGAACCGCGAAGGCGCGGCATGGCATTCGCTGTGTACGGCATGGCGGTAGTGCTGGCGCCGGCGATTGGCCCCACGCTGGGCGGCTGGATCACTGACAACTTCAATTGGCGCTGGATCTTCTTCATCAATATTCCGGTTGGCATCATTTCCATGCTGCTGACCAATCTGCTGATCACCGATCCGCCGTACATGAAAAAAAATAAGAGCAAGACGTTTCGGGTGGATTTCATCGGCCTGGGACTGCTCGCGCTCGGCTTGGGAGCCCTACAGGTCGTGCTGGATAAGGGCCAGCGTGACGATTGGTTCGGTTCACACTTCATCGTACTCATGACGACGATCTCAGTAGTGGCGCTGATCGCAGTAGGTTTCTGGGAATGGCATCATAAGAATCCCATCATCGATTTGCATTTGTTCAAGGACCGATCGTTCGCGGTGGGAAATATGATGATGTTTATGGTCGGCTTCGCGCTGCTGTCGAGCACGGTGCTGATTCCGCAATTCGTACAGGAATTGCTGGGGTACACAGCGGAACGTGCCGGACTTGCGCTGATGCCCGGAGGGCTTGCCATCATTATGTGTATGCCCTTGGTGGGTTATCTGCTGGGCCATACCGATGCGCGCAAGCTGCTGTTTTTTGGGTTTACCGTGCTGGCGCTGTCCTTATTTCACATGACCGGCTTCGATACGGCGATCGATTTTCGCAGTGTGGCCACCGCTCGCGTGTTCCAGGCCATGGGCCTGGCCTTTCTTTTCGTGCCGATCAACACCGTGTCGTATGCGTTTCTTCCGCCAGGGAAAAACAACGCGGCTTCGGGATTAATCAACCTCGCGCGCAACGTCGGCGGCAGCGTCGGGATTTCCTTTGTGATCACGATGCTAGCTCGGCGCACGCAGGTACACCAAACCAATCTCACGCACAACCTGACAGCTGGCAGCGGCCAATATCAGGCCATGATCAATAACGCTACCCACATCCTTCAAGCGCACGGCTCCAACGCAGCCGAAGCTGCTCGCCAGGCGCAGGGGCTGGTGGCCAGCACACTGAATCAGCAGGCCACCATGCTCGCCTACATCGACAATTTCTGGATGCTGGGTCTCGCGGCTTCGTGCATGATTCCACTCGTATTCCTGATGAAGAAAGCTAAACCTGGCGGCCCAATGGCGGTACACTGAGGCCCCGGGAGGGGCCTCATGCCCGTCAGGGTTATCACGATTGAGCGCGAATACGGAAGCGGTGGCGCAAATATCGCAAGGCAAGTCGCTCAGCGCCTGGGTTGGAAACTTTGGGACGAAGAAATCACCGCCGAAATCGCCCGCGCAGCGGACGTGGACCCGCAGGTCACCCGGCGCTGTGACGAACGAGTAGACACCCTGCTATACCGCCTCTTCAAGACCTACGCTCGGGGAAGTTACGAGCGTGCTCTCTCCTTTTCCGATTCCCAATCTTTCGACACCGACTGTATGGTCGCCATGCTGCACACGGTGGTTTCCGATATAGCTTCGCGCGGCAATTGCGTGATCGTCGGGCGCGGTTCGCCCTACATTTTGAGGAATCGCTCGGATGTCTTCCATGTTTTTATCTACGCCCCACCCGATGAGAAAATCCGGCGACTGAAAAGCATCGGCAAATCGGAAAAAGAAGCGACACAACTGGTGGAGGAAGTGGATCGCGACCGCGGCGATTTCATCCGTCATTACTTCAAAAAAGAATGGCCCTATCGCCCGCTCTACAACATGATGATCAACTCGAAATTCGGAGATGAGTTCGTGGTGGAGTCGGTGCTAAATGATGTGAAAGCGCTCGAACAATATCAGGATTCTTTGCGGACGTTCGCCGGGCGCTCGTAAAGTTGAAATTTCGGCGAGAGGAACAGGGCGGGAGCCCAGCGCGCCCGGCCTGCCCTCGTATTGTTTGTTCTGATCGCCGAATCTGGTTACTTCGTTTCGCCAACCTTGAAGTGCGGATTGTAGATAATCCCCAGAACATTTCCGAAGGGATCGCGTAGTTCCGCCACCAGAATTCCACCGCCAACATCCTGGACGTCACTCACTGAGGTCGCGCCCAAATCGAGCAGCCTCTTGTAGGATGCGCGAATATCTTCGACGCCCCAGTAAGCCACGCCCGCGGCGTCGCGCTTGGCTGAAGCCTTGGGCTCCGGCGTCAAACCAAGCTCGTAGCCGCCAATGTTGTAACCCACATAGTAGGCAGGTTCGTCGAAGTAGGGTTGCACCCCGAAAACTTTGCCGTACCACTCTTTAGCTTTGGCCATGTCCTGCACTTCGTATTTTACGGTTCGCAATCCCAAAAACATGTTGGGCTCCTTTGAATCGTCTGCGCGGCCCGGTGCCAACGAGGCCCTCGTCACACCGGGTACGTTCGTCGGGGCGGACGTTGCCGCTGAAACATCCACACGGCCAGCCAAGTATGCAAACAAACACAGCAACGCCACAAGCATCACGAACGTGGAGACATGTTTCAGCTTCACGCCGCGTATGGGCCTGGCCTCGACGACAGCCACCGGGCGCGGGGCAGCTGCGGACATGATTTTTCCGGTTCTACCAGTACGGCGCGTGCCGGTTCTCGTTCGGGGCATCATGATCTCCCTTCGTAAGATCTAGCTGCAGTTGCGGAGACTTCCAGGATTTCGTAGTCGGGTTTTGCGGGAGTGAACCCAGTCCATATTTTTCACGAAGACTTCGAACCAGAGCGGTGATTTCCTCGCGATAGGAATCCGGCGCGTTGCCGTGACGCAAGTACCAAGCTTGGTACTGGCGCACGAGTTTCGGAAATTGGCCCCCGATAAAATCCATAAAGTGTCTGAGCGAAGCCGATCGAAGATAGAGAACGTTGCCGGCAAACCATTGCGCTCGGGCATCGCGGGCCGCTTTCGCCAGAGAATCCAGGTCCTCCGCGGAGTCGGTGATACCCGGAACAATGGGCATGGCCAAGACACCCGCAGCTATGCCCGCATCGCGCAACTCGCGGACGGCGCCGAACCGCAGATCAGGACGCGGGGCGCGCGGTTCCAGAGTGCGTGCCAGTGCGGCGCGGACGGTGGTGATGCTCAGGTTCACGCTCAGCGAAGAACGTTCGCTGATGCGTTTCAGCAGATCAATATCGCGCACCACTTGATTCGATTTGGTAGTGATGGAAAGGCTGAGGCCTTCGCGCTCCGCCATTTTTTCCAGGATGGCGCGCGTGGCGCCAAATTCCCTCTCGGCGGGTTGGTAAGGATCGGTCGCCGCGCCAATAGCGATGTGCTCGCCCCAAACCGGTTGGGTAGAAAGATCTCTCTCAGCTAAAGCTCCTACATTCTGCTTCACATATATTTTGGATTCGAATTCATCGCCCGGAACCTCCATAAACTCGTGGGTGTAGCGGGCGTAGCAGTAGTGACAGCCAAACTCACAGCCGCGATAGGGATTTACGGTGAACCGAAACGGAACATTCGCGGAATTGCAATCGTTCAGGATTGATTTAACAGGCAGTAAGAAATACTCCGTCCCGCGCTTGGCGTCGGCGCGAGGGGAGGAAGCGGCGAGGCGTGCAATGCCGACCAGCTGCGTACTCGGCTTCGTTCTCTCGCCGGGGGCGAGAGGGGGCGCGGAAGCGTCGTACAAAGGCTCACAGGTGCCGTGGCGAGCGGCTGTGGGGAATAAGGTGAGACTGGTCTCCTTCGCACGCTTCCGGGGACGGGTAAGCGTCTTGGGCATCGCGCGAAGGATAGGAGAAGTGGCCATTGATTGCCTCGCCGCACAGGAGAGGACTATATTCGCTTTTTGTTCGCTATGTCAAGAGATTTTATTCGCCTTTGTTTCGCCTATTTTGACCGACCTGTCCGTAGTGGCAGGTGTGAGGTGAAAAACCCGCCTTCCGGCCAGCATCCTTCGCTTCGCCGGGCCGATATACTTTCGGCAAGAACCACGGTGCAGTCCTGGCGGAGTGGCTTTGGCCGAAGTCGGAATACTGATCGTTGACGATGATGTCGTAAGCCAGCGGGCGCTGAAAAACATCCTCGATTCCGAGGGTTGGCGCGTGCGTATCGTTCCGCTCGCTTCGGCGGCGATGCTGGAGCTGGCAAGCGGCGAGTGGAGCTTGGTCATCGTTAACGTGGCGATGACGGACGTGCGTGGGCCGCTGTTCAATATCCTGAAGGATCTGTCTCAGGGCGCTGCGGACGCACCGGACGGAGCCAGCATCGACGAGAGCCGGCCAAAGCGCATTCGAGTTTTATTCCTGGTGCCGATGCTCGCCGTAACCCACGCCCAGCCAATCCTCGAACAAGAATCACTTCCCTACATCGTAAAGCCATATCACCTGCACGATTTTCTGGGAAAAGTGAGCGAACTGCTGGTGGAAACCGGCACGTTGGTTGATCCCATTCGCGGCATCGGCGATTTCTCGGGTACCGGCCGCCGCCAGAAGGGCGTTCGCGAAGCTCGCAAAAAAAGAAGCTCGATGTTCGCAGCGCGTGACGATTACCAGATGTCCGAAGAAGAGATGCTGGAGTGGGAGCGCAGCGAAGAAGAGGCGCGCAAAAAACGCGAGAAAGAAATCTGGGACCGCGAACATCTGTAAATTGGCTTTTTGAAACTTGCCGATGCTTGAGTCAGGCGCGGCGCACTTCGCTGTGGTCCGGAGTATCTTCCAACAACCGCTGAACGGTCTTCTTCGTGACGGGGTGCACCGTCTCCGGAGCAATTTCCGCTAGCGGCACCAGGACAAATCTGCGATCGGCCATGCGCGGATGGGGAATTTCAAGATGCGATTCATGCACCCTCTCGGAGCCGAACAAGAGAATATCCACATCAATAATACGCGGCCCCTTGGGCACAGTGCGCTCGCGCCCCATGGATCGCTCGATCCTAAGCAGCACTTGCATCAATTCCTGGGGGCGTAAATTCGTTTCAATCTCCGCAACACAATTCAGAAACCAGTCCTGCTCCCGAAGTTCGACCGGCTCCGTTTCGTAAAGCGAAGACTGCTTCACGACCCGCACGCCGTGTGAGGCCAACTGCTCAAGAGCGTGAGTGATATTGTGGGCCCGGTCTCCAATATTCGAACCAAGCGAAAGATAAATGTTCTTCATCACCGAATCACAAGGAACTTTCTAGCTGAAAAGGCCGGGCTGGCGTTTCGGTTCGTCCATCGCGAAATGTTTGTAGGCCAGGGCTGTAGCCACGCGACCGCGTTGGGTGCGATCCAGAAGTCCTAACTGCATGAGATAGGGCTCGTAGATTTCCTCGATGGCGTCTTCTTCTTCGCTGAGTGATGCGGCCAATGTGTTCAAACCCACCGGCCCACCCGAGTATTTTTGGATAATGGTAAGCAGCAGATTGCGGTCAACTTCGTCGAGACCATGCTCGTCAATACCGAGCATAGCGAGGGCGTCGCGGGCGACCGCGAGGTTCACGACGCCCTTGGCGCGCACTTCGGCGAAATCGCGAACGCGGCGCAATAGCCTATTCGCCACGCGCGGCGTTCCACGGCTTCGTCTTGCGATTTCCGCGCCGCCGGCTTCGTCCATCTGAATGCCCAGGATTTTCGCGGAGCGGTGCACGATGCGCAGCAGATCCTCCGGCGAATAAAATTCCAGGCGATGCACGATGCCGAAACGCGAACGCAACGGCGCCATGATCAGACCAGCGCGAGTGGTGGCTCCGATCAGCGTGAACCGATTCAGCTGATAGGGATGAACGCGCGCGCCGGGTCCCTGGCCGATGATCAGGTCGACGCGAAAATCTTCCATCGCTGGATAAAGAATTTCCTCCATGGAGGGTTGCAGCCGATGGATTTCATCGAGAAAGAAAAAATCCTGCGCGTCCAGCGAAGTGAGTACGGCGGTGAGGTCACCTTTTTTTTCGAGCAGCGGACCGGAACTCACCTTGATAGCCGAGCCCATTTCATTGGCGAGAATCTGCGCGAGAGTGGTTTTGCCCAGACCCGGAGGGCCATACAACAAAACGTGATCGAGAGCTTCTCCGCGCGTGCGGGCCGCTTCAACGGCAATTTGCAGGTTTTCTTTGACGCGATTCTGCCCGATGTAGTCGGCGAGCTTCGTCGGGCGAATACTGGCTTCGATGCGTGCATCGTCATCGAGCGCCTTGCCCGAAATGATGCGGCCCTGTGGATTATTTATTTTCTCTGGCATTTTCTTCCGGTACTGAATCCGATTTCAGGCGTCTTCGAAAACGCCAATCTGGCGCTCGCTTTCAGTTAGTGCTTCACAGTCGTGGTCCATGACTGCATACTCCTCGGCCAGTCGCTCGCGCATTAGCTGGTGCGACGCAATACTGTCCCAGCGATCGATCGTCACATAGCGGTGCGGAGTCTGCGTATCGCGCAAAAGCGCAGTGCCAACAAAACCGGGACTCCGGCGAAAAAGCGCGGCCCAGGAACCTGTCGCCGAATAGAACTTTTCAAACTCAGCGACTCTGTCCTCGCGGACCGTAAATTCCCAGATGATCTGAACCAAAACCGTTCTCCGCGCGTTATCCGAAAAATGAAATCTTGACAATCAATTCTACATGTTTACGGATAAGGTCACTCGGTACGCTTCGATTTCTGCGTCGCCCCACCGCCCAAAACCTGGAGTGAAGCGCGCAGCAGTGATTCGAAATCGTTGCCCACAGTCGATCGCGATTTTGCTATCGCATTTTCCACGGACCGTTCGTCGTAGCCCAAATTAACTAGCGCGGAGGCGACATCCGATTCGAGTTGCGAGCGCGTGGCGGGCTTCCCCCCCTCCGGAACATCTACTGCGGCTAGCTTGTCACGCAACTCAACTACCATGCGCTCAGCGGTTTTCCTCCCGACTCCAGGGATTCGCACGAGTTGCGCCAGATCGCCTTTGCGGATTGCCGGAATCAATTCATCGAGACTCATGCCCGAGAGAATTTTCAGCGCGAGTGACGGCCCCACGCCGGAAGCTGAAATAAGCAGCTCAAAACAATGCTTTTCGCGGGCAGTGAGAAAACCGTACAGGGAAAATTGGTCTTCGCGAACATGCGTGTGAATCAGCAGCGTGCTTTCCGAATGCAGCACGGCCAGGCTGGTAAAAGTCGAAAGTGGGATTTGCACAACATAGCCCACGCCACCGACTTCCAGTAACACCTGATTCGGGCGCTTGTCGATAAGTGTGCCGCGGAGCGATCCAATCATGTCGAGCGATTATTGATTAGTGATGAGAGGGTGTCAAACCAAGGACAGTGCAAACAAAAAAAGAAAACTACGAAACATTTTAGAAGAAGGCCTCGTATGAATGTGTGTAAGACGAATTGAAATTTGCCGAAATTACGGACCGAGCACTGTTCGCTTTCGGTCAGACGGTGTTCGTTTGTGGTCCGCAGTTTGTTTTTTGTTTCGCGTTTTATTTTTTCGATGAATCCCTCGCGCGGTTGCTTCCGGTCTGCGTACCGGTCCGTCTAAGCAAACGCGAGGGGCGAATAACATCCCAGGAGGAAGTAAAATGTCGCAAAGCAAAATGATTCGAGTTTCAACATTTGTAGCGGCGCTGGTGTTAGTGCTTTCGATCGGATTGCAAACTCTTTCGGCGAAAGACACCGGAACTTCAACCACGTTAACGGTGCAGAATTCCACGTGGCTTGGCGGACAGGAAATTAAACCGGGAGACTACACGGTGTCAGCCACCGAAACTCAATTGACCATATCGCGCAACGGCAAAGTCATCGCCCAAGCTCCGGTGCAATGGAAAGACGAAGCATCGAAGGCGCGGTATTCGACGATCGTGAGCGACGGAAACAAAATCAAGGAAGTTCACTTCGGCGGTAAGACAAAATACGTGGAAGTTTCGGCCAGTTAAGTGTGGGATTGTCGCAACGGCGGGCAGCTTTTGGAAACAAAGAATGCTGCCCGCCGATTCTGCAACCGACAAAATTCTGGATAGCTACTCCCGACTAGGCGTAGATGCCGCGCAGTTTCAAGGCCCGAGCCACTCGATCGATGGCCACGATGTAAGCAGCGATGCGATTGCTCACGCCGTGCGATTCCGCGGCGCGCACCACCTGGTCGAAGCTCTGATCCATGACGTCCTGCAAGCGCTCGTTCACTTCGCTCTCGCGCCAGAAAAATCCCTGGCGATCCTGTACCCATTCAAAGTAACTGACCGTGACGCCACCAGCATTTCCGAGAATGTCGGGAACCACAAAGATTCCCTTCTTGTCGATAATTTCATCGGCGTGAGAGGTGACCGGGCCGTTCGCGCCTTCACACAGAATCTTGCAATCAACGCCGCCGGCATTCTTGGTGGTGATCTGATTCTCAGTGGCTGCTGGTATCAGAATGTCGGTGGGATGAAACAAAACATCCTTCGCGGATTGCTTATCGCCTCCAGCCGGAAAATCAGGTAGCGGTTTACCCTGTTTGTAAACCCAATCAACCAGCTTCGGGACGTCGAATCCTTTGTCGTTGTAAAGACCGCCGTGAATATCCGCGACGCCGATAATCTTGTAGCCTGCGGCGTGCATCAGCATGGCGGCTTGCGAGCCCACGTTGCCAAATCCCTGGATGATGACCCGGCAGCCTTCTCGCTTCATCTTCAGTTTTGCCAGGGCGTTGTTGCAGCACATCATCACGCCTCGACCGGTTGCCTCTTTGCGTCCCTGAGACCCGCCCAACTCAAGGGGCTTGCCGGTGACCACCGCCGTGGTGGCCTGGCGGGTGTGCATCGAATAGGTGTCCATGACCCACGCCATGGTCTGCTCGTTTGTTCCGATGTCCGGCGCCGGCACGTCACGCTCCGGGCCGAACCATTCGCTGAGCTCCGCGGTGTAACGGCGCGTGATGCGTTCCAGTTCGGTCTTCGACAGCTTGGAAGGATCGCAGATCACACCGCCTTTCGCCCCGCCGAAGGGAATGTTCACCACCGCGCATTTCCAGGTCATCCATGCAGCTAAGGCGCGAACTTCGTCGATCGAAACATCGGGCGCGAACCGGATGCCACCCTTGCCAGGTCCGCGAACCGTGGAATGCAGAACCCTGTACCCCGTGAAAACCTCAACCCGCCCACTGTCCATATTCACGGGAATGTAAACCGTGATTTCCTTACTGGGATATTTCAGATAACGATAAATTCCATCCTCGAGACCGAGTTTTTGCGCCGCGGTTTCGAATCGTGCTTCGGCGGATTGGTAGACGTTCAGTTCATCTTGCGCAGCCGCAGACATGTAAAGCCTCCCGGAAATTAGCCAAATGCTGTGATTATTCTATAAGGACCGCGAACGACACCGGCTCGAACTTATGAGCGTGACATAAAACCGGCGGGTTGACAGCGTCGCCCAGTATACGAATCTGGTTGTTGCGGCGCAAGAAATGCGTTTGGTGTTCTCGCTCAGTTGTTACGTTCGTCGCTGGCGCGTGGCGCGCGACCGTTTGCGTGCCCGACGCTTCGGTTCATTGCGATGCACGAATTCCTGCAACAAAAGCCGCGCGAGTCTCGATTGATCGTGACGCACCACTTTGTTGTGATGCAGAAAATCGCCCGTGATGTAGCGAATTCCCAGGTCCCGAAGTTCCGCGAGCGACGCGTCTACCGGTTCGGCTCCCTGCGCGCTATAGCGCCGCAAAAGAGCTGGTGATACCGGCTTGTTGTTAATGATCACATAATCAAAAATGCGTTTTCGGGTGTGGTCGTAAATCGCCCGAACGTGATCGGCCACCGAGTAATTTTGGGTTTCGCCCGGCTGGGTCATCAGATTCGAGATGTAAACACAGGTAGCACGGGACGCCACGATTGCCGCCACTACTTTGCCGATCAAAAGGTTAGGGATGATGCTGGTGTAGAGCGAGCCGGGACCGATCAGAATCAGGTCCGCTTCACGAATAGCATCGAGTACTTCGGGAACGGCACGTACGCGTCGCGGCACCAAGCGAACGCGGTGAATGGATTTTCGCGAGCGTGAGATTTTCGTTTCGCCCGCGACAATCTGGCCGTCTTCCAGCTCTGCTTCCAGCGTGACATTCTGCGCAGTGGAAGGATAAATGCGACCGCGAATCGCCAGCACTCGGGACGAGACACGCACCGCTTCGGGAAAATCACCGGTCACATTGGTGAGCGCCGTCAAAAATAGGTTTCCAAAACTGTGTCCCGCCAGGCCGCCGCCGAGCGGAAAGCGATACTGGAAAAGTTTGCCGAGAAGATGTTCATCCTTGGAAAGTGCCACCATGCAATTGCGGATATCACCCGGAGGAAGCACTCTATATTCGCGGCGTAACCGGCCGGAACTGCCGCCGTCGTCGGTGACGGTAACCACAGCTGCCAGATCGGATATCGGACGAAGAACCGATTCCTTATTGCGTGGCGAGACGTATTCCTTCAGGCCACGGAGAACGGTGGAAAGACCGGTGCCACCGCCCAAAGCGACGATTCGAACCGAATGTGGGCGAGCTTGTCGACTACCTTTCATCAGGTGTTCTTGCGGCTTCACGAAGACAATTTCAATTTATCGAGATGATGCTTCGCGGGTTGACGCGGTATCAGCCCGGTGATCCGTCGCGCTCCGGATAGAGCAATTCGGTGAAACGCGGATCTTCCTGCAAGAAAGCAAAATCTTCGTCGTTGCGCGCGTGATAGCGATTTTCGGGACGCAGCTGAATTGCGACTTTCAAATTCTGCATCGCCGATTCCGCCTCCCCGGTGAGGCAATCGAGCGCCGCCATTGCGTACACAATGTGATCGGCTTTCGGCGCCGACTTGCGCGCCCGGTCCAGATGTTCGCGCGCTTCATCCCAGCGGCCGAGGTTCATCAGGGCCACACCCTGGGTGTAGTGATCTTCGGCAGATTTGGCCGCAGGAACCGGCGCTCGAGCGATGCGCTGGTCACAAATGCGGATATGCATCTCCGCGCGGTCATGCAGCTCTTTTGACGGGCCGTGCAGGACGCGTTCGAGCGATTGCTTGGCGCGCTGAAATTTCTGGTCCTGGAAGAACTTCAGAGCTTCCTCGTACGCCTTGAGTTGGGCTTGCTTGGCCGGGGCGTCAGGATCAGGGGGAGGTGCTTTGAACTTCGTAGCAGACTTAGCGAGCTTAGTTTTCAATGGTTTATGGCTCTTTCCCGAAGTATTTTTGGGGCGGGTCCCGGGACGTTTCACTTGGCTAACCTCACAGGAAACGTAGTGGACCATAGCAAAGTCGCAGAGGCGCGTCAATGCGACGAATCTGGGCTAATATGGTCTTAGCAATCCTGGAAGCCCGGTTGTCGAACTGGACCGGGCTGTACCCCTTCGCTAGGCAACTCGCCGCCTTGGGAAGGTATCTACTTTGGGGTAGCCATTACGGGTGAAAGCTATGAAACTGACCACGATTTCTGCACTTTTGGCAGGTTGGGTTGCACTGGCCTTGGCAATGGGCGCGCGCCCGTGTGACGCGCAGACCGCCGCCACTCCGGTGGCTACCACGGAACGGGCTCCCGTACTGGTCGAGCTATTCACCTCAGAGGGCTGCTCGAGTTGCCCACCAGCCGATGAAATGTTGCAAAAGATGGACAAGCTTCAACCCATCCCAAACGTGCGGATCGTCGTGCTCAGCGAACACGTTGATTACTTCGACCACATCGGCTGGAAGGATCCGTTTTCCTCACATGCTTATACTGACAGGCAGGAAAAGTATGCAGAGCGAATGAAGGTGGAAAGCCCGTATACGCCGCAAATGATCGTAGATGGAGAATTTCAGCTCAACGGCACCGATGCCAAGACGGCGGTTCAAGATATCCAGAAGGCCGCAGCCTCCGAAAAGATTTCGGTGAAACTCACGCCGGCACACGCAAATCAAAAAGGAAAAATTTCGATAAACGTGCAAACTCCGCCCCTGCCCGGTTCAAGCAGCGCGTCTTCCGCGGATATTCTGATAGCGGTGGCCGATGACACGGATGTCACAAACGTGCCCAGCGGCGAGAATTCAGGAAAGACACTCACCAACGTCGCGGTAGTCCGCGAGTTGAAACAGGTCGGAAAGATAGACAAGACCAATGGGTTCTCCCAGGATGTGGAGACCAGCATCCCGGCCAGCAGCACGAACAAGTCGCGCGTTATCGTTATCGTGCAGGAACCCCGCCAGGGAAAACTCCTGGGCATAGCCTCGGCGCAATACCCGATTTAGTCCAGATCAGCCTCGACAGGCACCTCCGCATCACCTAAAAGAACCCTCAACCGTCGCTACCGGCAACTCCTGCCGTTTCGGTCACATGCACGCCGGTATCTGACGCTGCGGCTGTTTCTTGTCCGACATGAACCGGGGACCGGCTGGCCGCGGGTTGTCAGTTGCGAACCAGAAGGTAAGGGGGCGCGTTGGCCGAGGGGATTGGCTATGCTATAAGTAATGAGCTTCGCTAATCCGAGGAAATTGTGCCGTTTATAAATTTTCCCGCACGGGAAATTAACTGCAAACTTGTCTATTACGGTCCTGGCCTCGGCGGGAAGACTGCGAATTTGCAGTGGATCTACGAACACACCGGAGCGAATCAAAAGGGAAAGATGGTTTCGCTGGCCACCGAAACCGACCGCACACTTTTCTTCGATTTTTTGCCGCTCGATTTGGGCACGGTACGCGGTTTCCGCACCCGATTTCATCTTTACACGGTTCCCGGACAGGTTTTTTATGAAGCCAGCCGGCGATTGATTTTGAAAGGCGCGGACGGCGTGGTTTTTGTCGCCGATTCGCAGGAAGAGCGGCTCGACGCAAACCTCGAAACCCTCGATAACCTGCGCGAGCATCTGAAGGATCACAATTTGGATTTCGCTACGATTCCCTACGTATTGCAGTTGAACAAGCGCGACCTGCCCAATGTCCTGCCGGTGGAAGAATTGCAGAAACACCTGCTGGTGAAAGGCGAGCCCACCGTGGAAGGCGTCGCGGTCACCGGCCAAGGCGTCTTCGATACCTTAAAAGAAGTGGCGAAACTCGTACTCGCCGAACTCAAGAAGAACGCGTAGAAGTCGAAGTGGTCATCATTCAGTACAAATGGAAGCTGACTTCGATGGTTTGACGAACGGCCACTGGTTTACCGTTAGAATCCACCGCCGGCGCGAACTTCCAACGACTGACTGCTTCCATCGCATTTTTCGTTAGGCCGTAGGGCATTGTCTTGATCGCGGCGATCTCGTGAGCACGTCCATCAGTGCCTATAATCGCAATTAAAATCACAGTGCCCTGAACCTTCTGGTGAACGGCCACGTCATTGTACGAAGCGGCGGGGCAGGAAATGCATTTCGGATACGCATAACCGTTTTTGCCAGAAACCGGCACGCTGTTGCCATTTGAAGTGGAGGTTTCCGGGATCTCCCTATCCAACAAAAGTCGCATATCCTTGGAGATCAGCGCAGTCGATCTAAAACCAGCAAGCTGTTTTAGATCCTCCTCTTGATATGACCTCGTTTCGATCATTAACTTGCCATTCTGAATCGAAAGTTTTCCTAGGATTACAGCCCTCGCGTTCAAGTCGCTGGCGATCCACATCGCGGTATCCGGATCGGTAATCGCGGAAATCGCTAATCCGTGGGTAGCGCAAGCCGCGGCGATTTTTGAGCGATCGGCGACAACAAAAGGAAGATTCGGTTTCGTTAGAGCGGCGCTGAGATTCTCCGCCAAATACTGGCCCAACGGTTTAGCTTCTCATCCGGGCCCCAGAAGTCGAAGACGATCACCGTTTTCTGTTTTGAGTGTGCGAGGGCATGAGCCAGCTTAGCCGCGACCGGATCCAGTTGCGGAAGTTGCGCGTTCGCATTCGGGGCTACGACGGCTGCGGTTAGAATTAGACGTAAGATCAGGATCAGCACAAACTTCATAAGCTAAGCGCGGGCGATATTGCTGCGGAAGGCTGCTATTGCTTTTTGCTCGTCGTAGAACGTGGGGATGGCCTGGACCAGCCGGGTAAGTTCCAGCACTTCTTTCACGTGGCCCGTGGGGTTTAGGAGCTTTACGCCGCCGCCCTGCCGATCGAGAGTCACGAACGAGCGCACCAGCGTGCTGATGCCGGAGCTGTCCATCTGCGTGACGCCCACCAGGTTTAGAACCACTTCTGAAGCGCCCGCGTCAGAATATTTTCGTAGTTCGGCGACCAGAGTATCGTTGCTCGTCCCGATTACGATGCGCCCGACCAGATCGAGAATGGTAACGACACCGGATTTGCGTTCGGCGATTTGCAGCCCCATCACTGCCCTCCTGAATTTCGCGCCGATCCGTATAAAAAAAACTAACTGGATACAGAAGAGCGTCCGAGCGCGAGCGTTCCCACAACCGCTCGGCTGAGTGGCCGCATTATAACCTTTTCGTTAGTTTGTGGAAGAGTTTCGACAAGCCGTAGGCGCGAAAATCCGTGCCAAACCCAAACATCACAAATACATGTCTGACGCCCACGTTATGCGGTCGCCGCGAAATTAAACGGGAGGCGGAAACCTAGCGGTGACCACCTCCCGGGGTGGGTGGGGTGTTGCAGAATCGTCGTTAGAGCGGCTTGCGTGAGCCTGAACGATCCGGCAATCCAGCGTTTCCGCCGGAATCCACAGTTGAATTATGAATATCATGCGCACCCGGAAAGGGTCAACTGCATTTGGACGCTACCGGCGGCAATTTGGGTAGAAAAACGATTTTGTAGGGGCCCGGCAAGGAACCGCGGCTCAGGCGGGACGGGCCTTGGCGGGTTGCAGATCGAGTGTGTCGCGGATACGGCGTGCCAGATCCCGCGGATCGTAGGGCTTTTGCAGTACCGTTAACCCTTGCTGTTGTGCTTCTCGCAGCAGTTCGATGTCCGCGCTGTAGCCCGTCGCGAAAATAACCGGAATGTCAGGCTTGATACTGCTGATTCGCGAGTACGCTTTCGGACCGTTTACTTTGGGCAGCACCACGTCGAAAAGCAGCAAATCAATTTGATCGCGGTGGTTTTCAAATTCGCGGATCGCCGCTTCACCATCATTGGCGGTAATAACCGAGTAACCCAGACCTTCCAGCGTCTCACGCGCCAGTTCGCGCAGTCCTTCGTGGTCCTCGGCGATGAGAATCAGTTCAGATCCGCCACGGACGGGCCGAGGATCTTCCAGCTGAACATTTATCTTGCCCAAAGCAACAGTTAGCGGGAGATACATGCGAAACGTGGTGCCGACACCGACCTCGCTGTACACGTGAAGAAATCCACCATGTTGGCGGACGATGCCGTAAACCGTGGCGAGGCCGAGACCCGTGCCCTTACCGGTTTCCTTGGTGGTGAAAAACGGCTCGAAAATGCGATCCAGTGTGGCCGCGTCCATCCCGGTGCCAGTGTCAGTGACGGCGAGCATCGCGTAGCGCCCTGGCTTCGCATGCCCCTGCCCAATCAGACCCTGTTCATCGAAGGTGGTCTCGCCGGTTTCTATCACCAGACGTCCACCCTGCGGCATAGCATCGCGCGCGTTGATGCACAGGTTCATGATCACTTGCTCGATCTGCGTCGGGTCGGCGCGAATCGTCGGAAGTTCCGGAGTCAGACTGGTCCTGATTTCTATATTGCTGCCAATAACTTTTTCGAGCAGGCTTAAGGTTTCAGTTACGTCAAGATTTAGATCGATGTCGCGGGGCTCAAGAATCTGACGCCGCGCGAATGCCAGCAATTGGCGTGTGAGCGCCGCCGCACGAACGGCTTGATGGCGAACTTTATCGAAATGGCGATGAAGACGGCTTTCCATCTCGGTTTCATCCATACCTAATTCAGCCCAGCCTAAGATGGCGCCGATCATATTGTTGAAATCGTGGGCGATTCCCCCTGCGAGCTGGCCGATCGCTTCGAATTTTTGGGCTTGCCGAACTTGTTTTTCCAGTGCCAGCCGCTCGGTTATCTCTTCGACAATGACTTCAACGCATTCCGTCTTGCGCCGCGGATCCTTTGCGCGCCGGCCGATAAGCCGCACGGTGATTCCCTTGCCGTCGCGTCGTTTCCAGTCCACGGTGAAATCGGCGCGATGTGCGACGCCAGCCTCAGCCAGAACTTGTTCCCGCAGCGAAGAATCGCAAAACAAAACACGCGTGTCGCCAATGTCCAGCAAGGATTCGATGGAAACATAACCAAGCATGCGGACCAGCGCCGGGTTCGCATCCAGCAGGACGCCCTCCGGAGAAACCCAATAAATTCCGTAAGTCGCATTGTTGACGAGTTCGCGATACCTCGCCTCACTATCTCGGACCTCTTCTTCAGAACGTTTGCGCTCGGTGATATCGAGGATGCTGCCGCGAACTAGTTGTCGTGTCGGAGAAGGCAGCCCCACGAGATAAACCTCACACGGAACATCCGTACCCATCGAGTTTCGATGCATCCATTCGAAACTCGAACTTTCGTTCGCGGAAGCACGGTCTGCCCAAATTTGACCCGCCACTATGGAATGGCGTCCATCGGGTTGAAATTCAGGACTTAGTTCGCCGGGTCCGCGAGCCAGGAGGTCTTCGCGTTTCAGACGAAAGAGACGAAGCGCGTTGTTGTTGCAATCAACGAAGTACCCCTTCTCAACGTCCAGAACCACGATCGCTTCGGGAGCATTCTCGACCAATGTGCGATAGTGTGCCTCGCTTTCGCGCAAGGCCTCCGCAGCGAGCCGCTGCGCCTGGCGCAGAGCCTGTTCTTCCCTAGCACGAATAATCGCCATGGGAAGCCTTGCCAGTTGGTGCTTCAGAACGTAATCCGTGATGCCCAGCTTCATGCATTCGACGGCTTTCAAGTCGCCGAGAGTACCGGTCACCAGAATCAATGGGATGTCGGCGTTCACTTTGATGATCTCTGTGAGGGCGTCAATACCGGTCCAATCGACCATCCGGAAATCCGAAAGGACCATGTCTACAGATTTTGAATTGAGCAGAGCAACGAACGCCGACCGTGTTTCAACGGTTTCAATCTTCAGATTCAGTTCGGACTTCTTCAATTCCCTCAGCGTCAGCGCGAGATCATCCGGGTTGTCCTCAGCGATCACGAGATTCAAAGGACGCGCCGGAGACTTGGACTGCTCTGAAATGTTTGGAGTCATACCGAATTCCTAAGAAACCACAAATGCGCTAACCGGCGGTTTCCTGTTGACCAGCAACCAGTACATCCCAAGTTGGCGCACGACTTCCTGAAACTCGCTGAAATTCACGGGTTTTTGTATGTAACTGTTCACCCCGAGCTGGTAGCTGGCAACCAAATCGCGTTCTTCGTTTGAAGAGGTCAGCAGAATAATTGGGATGGCTTTGGTGGCCGGGTTCGCTTTCACTTCTTTTAAGACCTGCAGTCCATCGACTTTGGGAAGTTTCAGATCGAGCAAGACCATCCAGGGGTGCGCCATGGGTGAACGTTCGGAGTAGTCGCCACGCGAAAATAAAAAGTCCAGGGCTTCAGCGCCATCCACCAGATGCAGGATGTGATTCGCAATCTTGCTCTTCTTCAGGGCGTGAAGCGCCAACTCGGCGTCTGCGGGGTTGTCCTCGACCAGCAGAATCTGCACTTCGTCCGATTCAGGCATGCTTGGCCTCCACAATTTGCCGGTCATCAAGTGCTGGTTTCGGCGCGCCCAAGGTGAAAAAGAAGGTCGCTCCCTGCCCAACCGACGACTCGGCCCAAATCCTGCCGCCGTGGCGGTGCACTATCCTCTGCACGGTCGCCAGTCCGATTCCTGTCCCCTCGAAATCTTCCTGCCGGTGTAGGCGCTGAAAGACTCCAAATAACTTATCGGCATACTGTGGATCGAAGCCCACACCATTATCGCGAATGAAAATTGCTGCAACGCCGTCAATTTCGATTGAGCCGACCTCAATGACCGCAGTAGAGCGCTTGCGCGTGAATTTGGCGGCATTCGACAGAAGATTAATAAGAATTAATTTGGCCAGCCCCGGATCGCAGTCCAATTCCGGCAGAGCGGTCACTCGCCAATCGACCACCCGTTCTTCCTCGAGCCTCATCTCCGCTACCGCCTGTCTCACCAGGTCCGCGATCATGACCTTTTGACGAATCAATTCTTTTCGCCCGATCCGGGCGAGATTTAAGAGATCGTCAACCAAATGTCCCATGTGGGTAGCGGCGTCGAGAATGCGATCGAGATAACGATGTCCGTCCGGGGGAAGTTCGGCGGCAAATTCCTCTTTGAGAATTCGGGCGAACCCGTCTACATGTCGCAGCGGAGCCCGAAGATCATGAGAGACCGAGTAGCTGAACGATTCGAGTTCGTTATTCGTACGTAGCAGTTCGGTGGTGCGCTCCTCAACCCGTTGCTCCAGCGATGCATTGAGAGCTGAAATTTCTTCCTGCCGGCTGTGAAGCTTTGCGTTGGCTTCCGCCAGTTCCGACGTTCGATCCGATACACGGTGCTCAAGAAATTCATTCGCGTTGCGCAGTTCCTGCTCGAGATTGCGACGCTCGGTCACGTCGCGCGTGATCTTCGCAAAGCCAACCAGCTTGCCGGCCTCGTCGCGCAGCGCCGTGATCACCACATCGGCCCAGAATTGCGAACCGTCCTTCCGTACTCGCCATCCCTCCTGCTCGACTACCCCGTCCCTTGTGGCCCGCTGAAGCAGTTGATGGGGCTTGTTTTCCGCCAGATCGGTCTTTGAGTAAAAGCATGAAAAATGCCGGCCCACTATTTCGGCGCTGCTGTAACCCTTAATACGCTCAGCACCAGGGTTCCAGCTGGATACCACGCCATCGGGATCAAGCCCTACGATCGCGTAGTCCTTGATGCCCTCGATCAGTGCGCGGAATCGCTGCTCGCTTTCGCGTAACTTCAATTCGAACTGCTTGCGCTCCGTAACATCGCGAACCGAACTTGAGATTAGCGTTCCTTCCGCGGTTTCCAGCGGGCTCAGACTAATTTCCACCGGAAATTCCGATCCATCCTTGCGACGGCCGTGCAGATTGAGCCCTGCGCCCATCGAACGGGGTCGAGGCGCGTGGGAATAAGACTCCCGGTGCTTGGCGTGCTTGCTGTGAGCCCCGTGCGGCACCAGGATTTCTACGGGCATGCCCACCAGCTCCCCGCGCGAGTAGCCGAACATTTTCTCGGTCTGGGCGTTGATGATCTGAATCAGCCCGTCGCCATTGACGATGATGATTGCGTCGGGAGCTGACTCCAGAAGATTCTGGAATCTCTTTTCCTCGAGCTTTAACCTGGTGATGTCGCGGTTGCTTTCCAGAACCCCGATGACCTCTCCATTTTGTCCGGTGCGCAAAGCCCACCGGCTGGAGACGATCACCGTTTCTCCATCACGAGTTCTGTGTTTCAGTTCTCCTTCCCAGAAACCCTTTTCGCTGAGCGCGGATTCAATCAAATGCAGTTCGTAGGGAAACTCGGTGTGGAGCAGGCTGTGAGTCGCCTGGCCATGTACCTCATCCTTCGTCCAGCCATAAAGGCGTTCCGCGCCGCGATTCCAAAAAACGATTTCGTCCTGAAGGTCCCTGACGAAAATCGCGTCGTGTATCAGTTCAAGCAATTCAGATTGTTCGCGAAAATTTGCCGAAGAGGAACGCAAACTAACTTCCAATTCTCTGCGTTCCTCGATCTCCTTCTTGAGCGCTTCGTTCGCGGTACTCCATTCCGTCACGCTCGGCAGGCTGACAGCCCTTGGAAGCAAGCGCATGAGCGCGAGCGCCGTGCCGACGGACGCCACCGCCGTAACCGCCTTGAACCCTCCGGCAAGCCAATATTGCGCGTGCCACAGGTTCCACACTTCCATCACGTGCGTGGTGCCGCAGGCTACGATGAAAGTCCCAAACAACACGAATATAAAACTGAATGGCAGATCGCGTCGTTTTCGCACAAACCACAACAATGCAAAGGGAATCGTAAAGTAGGAGATGGCTATCACCGAATCGGAGACGACGTTCAGCCACACCAACGCCGGATTCCAGAGGTAGCAGTAGCCATGGGGCATGAAATCGCCCGGCCCGAAAATTTGCCGCAGGAAATCCACCATTCCCCCGAACTCGGTCTACTGGCGCACATCAAGAGGCAAGAATGACGCCGCAAGGCCGCGTAAGAAAGTAATCGGAAGAACGTGCAAAGACTTCTGCCGTGCCGAGAAGAAACAGATGGAGGAAGATTCGAACGAGCCTTCGGAAATCGAGCAACCTAAACAATAGAAATTTCTAATTTAGACGCTATTCCCGCGAGATGCACCCTCAACAACGTTCATTTCGCTCGTACCGTAATGCCCTGTTGCTATTTTGCTGCTGCGGCTTGCGGGGGATGAGCCGTGAAGTATTGCGCCAGCCCAGCAGTCAATTGCTGGAGACCGGACTTCACATTGCGATCCATGGCCTCGACTATGTTGGCTACGGTCTTGCCCTCCACCGGTTCGTCGTGCGTGTAGGACTGGCTCCAAACCACGGCGCGGCCTTGCGGATCGTAAAGTTGCAGCTGGAGTGAAAAGCGCGCGACCAGAGCTGGCTGATCGACCCCGTACATCTGATTCAGTTGGCCGCGTAAAACGTAGTCGCCCCGAACGTTGCTGGCCACCCGCGCGACCGTGGCGTACTGGCCAGAACTGCGAAGAGTAGAAACCAGCAGATCCTGCACCATATCGGCGGGAGACTCGGCCCAGCGTTCGTAGTCATAGGTGCCCAGCTGAACTGGGCCGGAACCGTAAACGATACGATCGTCATGATAGAGGTGCGAAGCCGTAATCCGGCCGACCAGCAGAGCTATCGGAAACTGCGCTGGCCCGGTTGGAGCTGGGACCTGAGGAAGGTCGATGACGTAGTATTTCACGGAGCGCGGGGCGCCGCACGCCGCGAGCAAAAAACTCCCCACCACCATTAAGACCACGGAAACTTGAAGGCGACGCCTCGACACTCTTCGCTCCTTCTCGCAAACTTCTGCGGTACAGCCTAACTTCTACTTCGGCAGTTCCGAACCCGGCTTGTGCGGTTTGGGTGAGGAATCACGAAGCAAGGTGTACGGCCTGGTCTTTATCGTCTCGGTAAACGAATTTAAATTTTCGGTCGTGTGTCGCAAGTTATCGATGATTTCATCTAGATTGTCGGAATTGCTTAGCACCGTGGTGTTCAGCGAGGCCACCATGGTATTCGCGTTCGCCAGGGCCGCGCGCAAATCAATGATGGACTGGCGGATGTCGGCGCGATTGTCGGAAATCATGCCGTCCACTTTATCCAGCGTTCCATCCACTTTCGTGACGGTCTTCTGGAAATCGTCGATCAGCGGCTTCAGCTTCGCGGCCGCGTCGTTGACGTTGGTCAACGTGGAATGAACCAAGGGACGATCCTCGTGCAGCATGCCTCGGACGTCGCTAAGGCTCGCCGAAATATTCTCGCGATTCTTGTCGTTCAACAGATCATTGACCCGGGCCAAGGTCACTTTGACCTCGACCACCCGATCATTCAGGTTTCTGATTAGCTCGTTCGCGGCCGGCGTCAATTCTGAAATCCTGTCGGCTATATCCGAGAAACTGGTAGGTTCCTTGGCCTTCAAGAAAGCATCGCGTGGAGCACGAGGTGACTGTGGAGATCCAGCCAGGATTTCCAGAAAATTTTCGCCGAGCGGGCTGGTGCTGGTAATCGCCACCACGCTGTCGGTCTTAACCGGAATGTCCGGTTTCGCCGAAAAATCCACCTTCATCCGGCTTGGATCTTGCGGATCGAACTGAACTTTCGAGATGCGGCCAATCGGCGGACCGTTCAAATAGCGAACTTCCGCCCCGGGTTCCAGGCCGCCGGCATTCTTGAAGAACGTATGATACGGCGTGTTCGCCTTATCGAGGGTTCCGGATTTGATGAAGACCACGGCAATCAACAAGGCTGCGACGATCAGAACAAAAACACCGACCAGTGCCTGTTCGTTCTTCGAATCCATCCGTATCCTCGTTGAATCCGCACGGTGACCCGCGCGGGCACCCCTCAGGTTCGGGGGAGTATATCATGTCCCTCGCGCTTGACTAGACTTGCGCAAAATTATCGCTCGTACACGAAACGCACGGAACTGTATCACTGACGCTGCGGAGGAATGTCTCCAGTGAGCATCTGCAAGTAGTCAATTTCCCCGGTCAATTCCGGCTCCGGTACTCGATCCAGAAATTGACGCACGCGCGGTTGTTTGCTTTTCTGCAGATTCGCAGTGGTTTCGTCGGCAACGATAACGCCTTTGTCCAGCACGATCATGCGATCGGCAATCAGGAAGGCGCTGGCCAGTTCGTGCGTCACCACCACAATCGTCATCTTGAACGCTTTCTTCAATTTCAAAATAAGCTCGTCAATGCCCGCCGCGATAATCGGATCCAGCCCCGCCGAAGGCTCGTCGAAAAATAGCGTAGCCGGATCCATGGCCAGAGCGCGAGCGATCGCCGCGCGCTTCTTCATTCCTCCGCTGAGCTGCGCCGGCATGTAATTTTCAAAACCCGATAAGCCCACTTGATCCAGCTTCAGTCGCACCATGATCTCAATGGTGGATTCATCGAGTGGCGTGTGCTCCTGCAACGGAAGCGCGACGTTTTCACCCACGGTCATCGAACCAAACAGCGCGCCGCCCTGAAATGACATTCCCATTTTCTTGCGAAGCTCGTCGCGCTCTGCTTCGGGAATCGAAGCAAAATCCTTGCCCTGAATCCAAATCTCACCGGCGCTCGGCTTCTCCAGCCCGACCAGCGTACGAAGCAGCGTGCTCTTGCCCGATCCGGAGCCGCCCAGAATCACCATGGTTTGGCCCGCCGGAACTTCAAAATTTATTCCGTGCAGGATTTCGCGTTCACCATATTTCACCCGCAGGTTTCGCACCGAGATAGCAATATCGTCGGACACCGGGGGGCCGGGAGGAGGAGTCGATCTAAATGGTGATGGCATCTTCTCTAGCGCGGCGCTGTAATATAAAAGAGTGTCGTGAATATCAAGTCCACCATCACGACCATGAAGATTGATTTCACCACTGCGGCCGTGGTCGAGCGGCCCACCTGTTCGGAACCCAGTCCGGTGGAAAATCCTTCCTGGCAACCTACCGCTGTAATCACCAGCCCGAACATCATTGCTTTGACCAATCCGGTCATAATGTCGCGTACCACCAACGCATCCAGACTCGCCTGAATGTAAGTGCCCCAGGTAAATCCGGCGGTAATGACGCCGAACGCGCCTCCACCCAGCACGCCCATGAAATCGGCCCAGGCCGTGAGGCAAGGCACCATCAAAAGCATGGCCAGAAATTTTGGCGCAACCAGAAACTGTACGGGCTCGAGCGCCATGGTCTCCATCGCGTCGATTTCTTCATTCACCTTCATCGTGCCGATTTCAGCCGCAAACGCCGAACCGGAGCGCCCGATTACAACGATCGCCGTCATCAGCGGGCCCAATTCCCTCGTCATCGAAACGGCCACGGCACTGGCCACCATGTGCAGCGCGCCAAATTTGCGTAATTCATACGCAGCATTGACCGCCAGAATGGCGCCAACAAAAAAGGAAATCAGCGAAGTAATCGGGAGAGCGCCTACACCGACGGACATGGCCTGGTGAATGGCGCGGCCTAAATGGAATTTCTTGCCTTGAAATGGGGCGACGAATACCGCGCGGGCTGCCCCGCCTGTTAAGCGCGCTAGTCCGCCTACATACGCCAATCCATCAATGGTGGCTGCGCCAATGGATTCTGTGAAAGGCATCTGAGAGTCCGGACCGCCGGGTCTCTTTCTGTCGCCGCGTAAAACAGTCCGGAGCTTTACCTCGCTGGGGCGACGTTCGGGCTGCCGCCGCGCAACGCATCTGGTTCGTTGTCGTACACTTCAAAAACTTTAATCAGCCGAGTCAATTCCAGCACTTCACGGGCAGTTCGGCTAAGGCCGAAAAGCGCGAATGTGCTTTTCATATCGCGTGAAACTTTCAAACCCTCTACGAGCGAGGCCACTCCGGCGCTGTCAATGTACCGAACCTTTTCCAAATTGACGATTACGCGTGGGGACTTCTTGTCTTTCAGCAAGTCCAACAGGACTTTGCGAACCTGCGGCGAGTTGTAGAGGGTGATGTCTCCGATAACGTCCACAATCGTAGCCGTTCCGGATTGACGAGTTGAGATGTCCATGAGGCTGAACCCCAAAAGGGGGATAGAGAGTTTTGCCAGAGATTCCCCTCAGATGCAATCAATTTTAAGTTATACGCTCCGGGAGCTCGGTTGGATTTAGAGAAGTCAAAGCGAAGACGCCTCAGGCCGTACACTGTGATGTCACGTAATATGCCTTTCGGGCCTTGTTAGAATGGGAATAGGGCTCGTCCGGCCTGGGGAAGGAGAGCACGGGGATCGGATTCATGAGAGTTATCTTATTTGGAGCTACCGGCATGGTGGGCCAGGGTGTTCTGCGTGAATGCTTGCTCGACCCGAAAGTCACCGACATCCTGGCGATCGGCCGCAGCTCCATAGCGCCGCGCGAGCAAAAGTTGAAAGAGATCGTCCGCAAGGACTTGGCGAACATCTCCGACATCGAATCCGATTTGCGTGGCTATGATGCCTGCTTCTTCTGTCTTGGGGTTACGTCCGCCGGATTAAAAGAACACGAATATAGAAAATTGACCTGTGACCTCACACTTGGCGTCGCGCAAACGTTGGCCAAGGTCAGTCCCGGCATGACCTTCATCTATGTGTCGGGCATGGGCGCCGATAGTTCAGAACAGGGCCGGGTGATGTGGGCGCGCGTACGAGGTGAAACCGAAAACGCCTTGTTGCGGCTGCCATTCAAAGCGGTTTATATATTTCGGCCAGGCTTCATCCAACCGCTTCACGGGATTCAATCCAAGACCAAATTGTATCGGGCATTTTACGCGATTCTCGAGCCGATTCATCCGCTGTTGCGAAGGCTTGCCCCGAAGTACGTAACGACGACCGAGGACATGGGCCGGGCCATGATCAATGTCGCGGAACATGGCGCACCGAAGCGCGTGCTGGAAATGGCGGATGTAAACGATTGCGCGGGTGCTCAGGCGCTGAAGAACGACAGATAGCCCGGTCTAACACCAGTGCCGAATCGAACTCTTATTTTCGGCCGTCTATTGGAACGTAGCCGCGCAGATCGCTGCCCAGGTAAACCTGGCGAGGGCGCGAGATTTTCTGTTCGGGATCCAGAAGCATTTCTTCCCATTGCGCGATCCAGCCGGAAGTGCGCGGAATGGCAAACAGCACCGGGAACATGGTCATGGGGAAACCCATGGACTGGTAGATGAGCCCGGTATAGAAGTCCACGTTTGGATAGAGTTTGCGTTTCACGAAATATTCGTCTTCGAGGGCAATCCGCTCGCATTCGAGAGCAATCTCGATCAGCGGGTTTTTGCCCATGATGTCGAAAACTTCATACGCGATGTTTTTTACGATCCGGGCGCGTGGATCGTAATTCTTGTAGACGCGATGGCCGAAACCCATCAACAGCTTTTCGCCCGCCTTCACCCGCTTGATGTATGCCGGAACGTTATCAATCGAGCCGATTTCAACCAGCATGCGCAGGACCGCTTCGTTGGCTCCCCCATGCAGCGGGCCATATAGCGCCGCCGTCGCCGCGGCCGTGGCGCAGTACGGATCCACATGCGAACTGCCCACCGTGCGCATGGCGGTGGAGGAGCAGTTCTGCTCGTGGTCCGCGTGCAGAATGAAGAGAACATCGAGCGCGCGCTCGAGCGTGGGATTCGGGCGGTATTTCGATTCGGTCGTGCGGAAAAGCATGTTCAGAAAATTGCCGCAATAGCTCAGATCATTGTCGGGATACACAAAGGGCATGCCCAGGCTATGGCGATATGCGAAAGCCGCGAGTGTGGGCATTTTGCCGATCAGGCGATACGTCTGCTTGCGGCGCGATTCTGGATTAAAAATATCCTTTGAGTCCGGATAAAAAGCGGAGAGCGCGGCAACCGTGGAAATCATCATGCCCATCGGGTGTGCGTCGTAGTGAAAGCCGTCAATAAATTTCTTGATGCTTTCATGAATGAACGTGTGATGCGTGACGTGATAAGTCCAATCCGCGAGCTGCGATTTTGTAGGCAACTCTCCATACAACAACAGGTAAGCAGTTTCGATATAGGTGCTTCTCTCCGCGAGTTCTTCGATCGAATATCCGCGGTAGCGCAGAATGCCCTTGTCCCCATCAATGAAAGTGATTTTGCTCTGACAGGAAGCCGTATTAGTGAACGCCGGGTCGTAACCCATCAAACCAAAATCGTCGGCCTGCACCTTTATCGGGCGCAGATCGATCGCGCGAATCGTATCGTGCTTAATGGGAATTTCGATCTGCTGCCCGGTGCGATTGTCGGTTATGGACAGCGTCTCTCGCGAGGCTTTCGCGGAAGAGTCAGCGATTGCTTGCGATTCGGGTTTGGTGGGAGTCATTACGGAACCTTTCAGGGCGGAAAAAGCCTACGCGCCGCAGGTGCTTACAAATAGAATGTACACCAAATTCGCACAAATGCGGAGAACGTTTCAGCTTCTGAGACGCGAAAACGAAACTTTATCCATACGGTGACGTATGCTATATCGCGTCTACTCTGATTACCTGTCCGAGCCGTCTTCAGGGTTAACGAAACTCCAACCGTGAACTCCTAAGCCGTCGCGACGCGCTGAAATGCAAGATTCCGACCTTCCATACGGTACCGTATCTTAGGATTCGGGGCTATTTTGCGAGGTCCGCAATCAATGCGTCCGCCGCTCGGCGGCCAGAAACCATTGCTCCGTTGATGGATGCGTTGTCGCGATGATCTCCACAGACGTAGACGCCCGGGCGGATGCGCACCGGCCGCTCCGGCGGATCGAGGGCACCGGGAGGCTGCGCCGGCTGGGCGTGGGGGATGCGGTAGCTGCGCAAGAATTTCCATGACCGAACGATTGGACCGAACCAGCCTTTCAGGTCGGCGATAATAAAGCCGCCGAGTTGGTCATCGGTGAGCGGAAAATCGCCCAGAACCGTAACCGAAACCAGATACTGGCCGGCTGGTGCGTAATTTGGCGCAACTGCGTTCATGACGCACAAATTATTCACCGTGCCGCCGCGGGTACCGGCAAGGATAAGGATCGGCTCCGCGACCGGTGGGGTATCGGTCGCGTAGTAGAAACAGCTGACGCTGCGCGAAGCGGCTAGTGGGATTTCGCCCAGCAACTTCGCAGCGGAAGGTCCATCCGTCGCGACCACCACCGCGCGCGGCGTGAACTTTTCATTTTCGCCGACCGTCAACGTGTTACTGAGCAAGGAATCCACGTGCGCGCCAAGGCGAATCGCGTTCTGCGGCAATTTTGCGGCGATTTGTTCGGGAATGGCGCCCATGCCCAGGGCCGGAACGCAAACATCTGACTTGGATACTATGCTGAAAATAAATTCAAACATGCGGCTCGAGGGATGCAAATCGCGATCCAGCATGATTCCGCCGAAAAAAGGCTCGAAGAAATGCTGAATCATCGCTGGTGAAAATCCGAAAGCCTTCAGTTCGGCGATGGTCGATCTTTCTGGGCGGTTGAATATTTTTTCGATCGAAAACCTTTTCAGATGGCTGCGCAACCGTGCCAGGCGCAGCTTATCGGCGAGCGATCCGACCGGCGAATCGTATGCCGCGCGCCAATTCCCACTTTTGCGCCACGGATCGATGAATCGGTTCAGGCGTCCGGCGAACCAGATCAAGACGCCGGATTCGAACGGTTTCAGATCGAGCGCGTCGTAATCCAGTACCTGGCGCGCTTCCGGATATTCTTTCAGCAACACCTGAAATCCGCGGTCGAATTGAAATCCATCCACGCGATCGGTGCGCACCCGACCGCCAATTCCATCCGACGCCTCCAAAATCTGAAATGAAATTCCTTTCTCGTGCAGGCGTCGCGCGCAGCACAGCCCCGCGAGTCCAGCTCCGACGATAATCACATCTGGATTTGAACCCATTCTTTCGTTTGGCTCCCGGGTAGCCGTACGTGGCTCGTACGTGGCTGAGGATGCTGCATTCTAGCCGTTCATTGCTTTTTTTGCGCGGCGAACTATTCGCGCAACAGGTTGTTGCGCGGACATGGTTCGATGGTCATGCCGTTTGCGATACCCACTGAAGGCGTTTGGGTTTTCGAAACGAACCAGTTTTGCGAGGAGGACGCTGGCCCGGCCGAGCAGCAAGCGCCGACTAGAGCGCTCTTAGCTTAGCCGCGAGATCCCCGTCCACCGGATCAACGATCCGCGCAGGATGAGTCGTCAGGTCCTGAGAAACAGCTAGCTCGCACCGATTGCGACCATTCGCCTTGGCGCGATACAGGGCGTCATCCGCGAACCTGAGCAACTCTTGGGGGTCAATGAGATGGTTAGGAGTGCTCGAAGCTACGCCAAAACTGGCCGTGATGGAAATTGATGCGCCCTCGGCCAGCACGGGCTTGGCTTCAATATCTCTGCGGATGCGCTCGGCGAGCCCGATCGCTCCCATCGCGTCGGACGACGGTACGACAATTAGAAACTCCTCGCCTCCATACCGGCCCACACAGTCATAGGGACGGATACAGCTGGTCATGCGACGCGCAACTTCCTGCAGCACGGCGTCGCCGGCCAGATGGCCGTAAGTATCATTCACATACTTAAAATGGTCGATGTCCGCCAGCACGATCGCGAAGGCGGTCGCGCCGCGGTCTTGCCGCGAACGTTCCCGGCGGACGCTATCCATAATTACTCCCCGATTGGATATTCCGGTCAGATTATCGTGAGTGGCTCGAAACAGAAGTTCTTCGCCGGCCGCGATAAGTTTGTCTTGCAGATCCAGAATTCGTTGCCCGACGTGCAGCCGCGCGCGAAGCTCTTGGGAGTCGAAAGGCTTGGTCAGGTAATCATCAGCGCCGGAATCGAGGCCTTGGAGCAGATCTTCCTTCTGCGTGCGCGCCGTGAGCAGCAGAACGTAAACATAAGGACGATCTTTGAACTCGCGCAGCTTGCGACAAACCTGTACACCTTCCATGCCGGGCATCATCCAGTCGAGCAGCGCAAGCCGGGGCGCATCCATGCGCTCGAGCAATTGCAACGCTTCGAGGCCGGTAGTGGCGAGCACCACCTCAAACCCCCATTTGACGAGAAATACCTCAAGCAGGCGGCGGGAGACTGGATCATCTTCCGCCACAAGAATTCGTTTTTTAGAATCTGGCCTTGGAGTCATAGGTTATCCTCTCGATGAAGTTGACGAGTGACGAGCGCGGTTTCGAGATGCGCCCGGCCGAACATTGCGGTGAAATGAAACGTGCTACCTTGCCCCATTTTGCTTTCTACCCAAATCTTGCCCTGCATCAGCGTCACCAGGCGCTTCGCAATCGCTAGACCGAGTCCCGTGCCGCCGTAGTTGCGTGTCGCGGAACTATCGGCCTGGGTAAATGCTTCGAAAATTACGGTCAGTTTATCGTCCGGAATTCCGATGCCCGTATCCTCAGTGCGGAAGTGCAGCAGAACTTCGTCCGTACTTTCGCGTTCTCTTGAAACGTCCAGCGCAACATGGCCCTTCTCGGTGAACTTGATAGCGTTGCCCACCAGATTGATGATGATCTGGCGAAGGCGCAGCGAATCGCCGACGAGCGTCTCGGGAATGCTGGAATCCAGACGCCACCGGACCTCCAAGCCTTTCTGATTGCCCCGAAACTGCATGACCTTCAAGATTTCTTCCAGGCTCGCTGCAAATGGAAATTCCACCGGGCAAAGTTCCATTTTCCCCGCGTCCACTTTGGAAAAATCAAGAATGTCATTCAGCAAACCGAGCAGCGAGTCGGCCGAGGTCTTGACCATTTCCAGGTATTCACGCTGCTCCGAAGTCACTTCCGTATCGAGTACCAGGTCGGTCATGCCCAGAATTCCGTTCATGGGCGTGCGAAATTCATGGCTGACGTTGGCCAGAAATTCGCTTTTGGCTTCGCTGGCCATTTCAGCCGCTTCTTTGGCTGCGCGTAGTTCGTCTTCGCTTTGTTTGCGAATCGTGATATCGCGCGAAGTCATGCACACCGTGCGGCACGCGCCGTCCGGGGAATAGACCGGGCTCACCCTAGCCAGGAACCAGCGTTTTTCATTCTGAATCGGAATGGAGTATTCGATGCTTTCGCCCCGGCCCGACGTGGTCACCCGAACGAAGGCCTCGAGAAATTGAGAAGAAGCGTTTTCCCCCAGCGATTCCGATATGCGGTGACCGATCAGGCAATCTTTTGGCAAGGCGAGCAACGATTCATCGGTGGTCCATACGTTGCAGTAAGTTCCCTGCCGATCGAATTCAAAGATGACTTCGTCAATGGCCTCCACGATGGCCCTCAACCGCGCCTCATTCTCGCGGAGTCCCGCTTCGATCGAATGTCTTTGCGTGGTCAGCGATCCGAGCGTCAACCCAGTCAGCGAAACGATAAGCGTCAGGAACTGCAGCATCGCCAGGTGATGCAAATCCTCGGGATAAAACCCCAACATGGCCATCGAACCCAGATTCAAAAATAGAATTCCGGTAGCGACGCCGGGTATACCGTGACGAACGGCAATCCAAATTACTGGCAGGAAGCATAAATAAAAAAGGTCGTAGCTATCGGCGATGTGCGAACCGAAGACCAGCCAAAGAGTGACGGCGATCGTGGCCAGTTGGCCCAGGAACTCAAGCCGGCCCGGTGATATTGCCCGAGTCGCGGCGCTTGTCGCCTTGTCGTTCGTTCGATTTCCAGCGACTTGAGCGAACCTCCCGGAACGTTCCTGAATCCATGGAATTACATGCACCAACAGGAAGGGTGAGAAAGAAATGATGCCGACTGAATCGCCCACTGCCCAATTGACGACCATTCTCGGGTAGTCGGCCAGCGATACGGAGTTTTGCAGCTTAAGCGCCAGCACACCCAAGCACGCCACTCCCACGGAAGTCGTAACCGCGACCGACACGAATCGGAAAACATCGCCAACCGAACGAAACGGAGCCCTTGGCGGCAAGATGCGCCGGAGAATAAACGCGCCTGCCGAGTATCCTCCCGCAATCGCCAGGTTCGAAAGCCAAAACGAAGCCGTGAGAGGGGACGTGTGATAGTTGATCATTCCGGCTAGGCCATTGGCCACTAACATCACCGGAGCGAACGACAATCCGAGTCCCACCAAGACCGCAACCTCGAGTCCTGCTGGCGGATACCACGCGCTGACGCCGTTCCACAACTGAAACCCCACCGCCATCCGGTCGAGCAGCACCAGGAAAATCAGGGAGACGATTCCGGCGCCGAGACTCCAGGGGTTCGTCGGCAAAGTGGATAACAAATAGGCGGTCGGCCGCGCACGCACATCCAGCGACCCCGACTCGGAACCGCGCATCGTTTTCACTTTGGCTATGTCCGGAATCAAGTCGGCACCTGTGCCTGACGAACTTGCGTGCGGACCACGATCAGAGAGATTCGAACGTTAGCAAGAATGGGCAAAGCTGCGCGCGACGGTGGCCACGCAAACGTCCACGGACGACGCAGCAGGAGTCGGTGGGAATCATGATCAGACAAAATCATTTTGTTCGATCCAACCTCGGACCATCGTTTTCAAAGAAACTGAGTACTGACTCAATTTCAGCGAAGAGGTCTCACGGGTAACCTTTCGGCCGTGCTCAACTCCGCTGGTGCCGGAATCGAACGGCCATCCGAGCCGGCGGCGGCCGCGCCCGCAAATCTTGGTGTGGAGGGGGTCACCATCGGGATCAACGCGCCTTCGGCTTCCTTCAGGAATTTCAAGCCTGCCTCCGGCCCTTTCCAGTCAATCGAAATCACATCGCCCAACGATACCTGTTCGGTCGAAAGCAAACTCGCCAGCGGGTACACCACATGCCGTTCGATCGCCCGCTTCAAGTGCCGGGCCCCGTACTTCATGTCCGTCCCTTCTTTCAGCAGGAATTCCCGCGC